>Ga0209221_1000167_pt1 | contig 37041 bp, 68 predicted proteins | sample BlaSpr_A8_Ref_O2_FD_187989 | JGI IMG/M metagenome (GOLD analysis project Ga0209221, IMG submission 187989) | Forest soil microbial communities from Thunder Bay, Ontario, Canada - Black Spruce, Ontario site 2_A8_Ref_O2 (SPAdes) (version 2) | ecosystem: Environmental > Terrestrial > Soil > Boreal...
GACGTCTTCCTCTCAGGCAGCGTCCCTTACCAGTATGGCCAGATCTGGGTAGACCAAGCCAATGATACTGCATACATCTTCACCAATGTGAGCTCCGGTGATGCCGAGTGGGTAGGCGTTGGAGGAGGCTCTCTCATCGTCACTATCGATGGCGATTCGGGCTCGGCTACAGGCGCCACTATCTCCTTCCTGGCGACTCCTAACTGTGGCTCTTCGGTGGCCTTCACCGCTAGCGGCAGTACGGTCGACCTCAACGTAACCGACATAAACGACAACACGATCATAGGAGGGGGCTCAGGCAACTCCGGAGTAGCCTCAGGCTCATCCTCGTCGAACACCAGCCTAGGAGTGAATTGCCTCATCGCCCTGAACGGAGGCGTATCCAATACAGCTATCGGCGGTGGCAACCTCATGGTATGCGTCACCAACAGCAACAACACGGCTGTGGGAGGAGCGGCCCTTTTGAGCTGCATGGGCGACTCGAACACAGCTATCGGCGCAGCGGCCCTGGTCACGAGCGGCACAGGCACCCAGAACACAGCTCTGGGATTCCAGGCTCTATACCAGGTGGCTACAGGCTCCAACAACATCGGCATTGGATACAACGCTGGTTCCTCGTACGTCGCGGCCGAGAGCGATAACATCGTCATAGGCAACCTGGGAACGGCCAGCGAGTCCAACGTCATCCGCATAGGCACGCAGGGAAGCGGTGATGGCGAGCAGGACACGTGCTTCGTAGCTGGCATCGCAGGAGTCACTGTCTCCAGCGCTCAGACCGTCACTATCAACACTTCGACGGGACAGCTTGGCTCTGCGCCTGCATCGCTGCTGTCTCAGTGGTCTTTAATATCTGCTTCACAAACTCTCGCGACGAACAACGGCTACATCTGTGGAGGAGGAGCCACCCTCTCCTTAGCCCTACCTGCCACCAGTGCGGTGGGCGACCTCATCTCAATCACGCTCGACGGCTCTACAGGCTTCACAGTGACCCAAGGCGCTTCTCAGCAGATTCGCCTAGGAAACACACAGACCACGGCAGGGGTGGGAGGGAGCATCTCATCCACGGCCCAGGGCGACACCCTGAACATGGTGTGCTCAATCGCCGACCTGAAGTGGAACGTGCTCAGCTCCATCGGCAACCCAGCTATAGTCTAGGAGGTAATGTGGCCACAAACAACGCAATCAACGTCAGCGCGGCAGGTCTAGTCAAGTACGACGGAGCTGGCACCTTCACTGGCGTAACAGTCACCCAGTACAACACCCTGGTAGGAGCCGCCTCCAACGGCATTAGCTCCATCGCCCCTTCGGCTACATCGGGAGTGCCTCTGGTCTCTGGAGGCTCATCGTCTAACCCCGCTTACGGCACGGCTGTGGTGGCTGGAGGCGGTACGGGAGCGACGTCTTTCAGTACCGACGGGGTGGTCATCTCCAATACGACCTCGACCGGTGTGCTCGCCGCCCTTTCCTTGAGCTCAGGCCAGCTCGTCATAGGAGGCACAGGAGCGCCAGCAGCAGCGACATTGACAGCAGGCACGGGCGTTTCCATTACCAATGGCAACAATAGCATCACGTTATCGGCTTCTGGGGGTGGATTGACCTGGACGGTGGTGACTGGAACCAGCCAGGCTGCGGCCGGGAATTCCGGCTACATAGCCAATAACGCTGGAACGGTGACGGTGACTCTTCCTAGCACTTCGGCTGTAGGAACCGTGGTGGCCGTGACGGGTATGAATAACGCAACTGGTTGGCAGTTAGCTCAGAACGCAGGGAATCAAATCTTCTTTGGCACGTCCTCCACGACTAGCGGCACTGGGGGCTATCTGGCATCGACAAATATCTATGATACAGTCTACGTGCTGTGCGTCACGGCCAACGCGAACTGGGTCGTAACAGGCTCTGTAGGAAATATTACAGTACACTAAAGGTCTCATGGCGACCAACAACTCAGCCAACTACGCCCCGACGCAGTACAACGTTCTCAGTGGAGGGGCAAAGGGAGCCATAAACAACATAGCACCATCTACTTCGGGTTTCATCCTCACGAGCAATGGTGCATCATCCCAGCCTAGCTTCCAGGCATCTTCTGCCTCCTCTGGAGCTTTTGTGCTGCTCAATGAACAGACAGCCAATACCAGCGCGTCCATTGTGTTTAATGACACGTATATCACCTCTACGTATTCGACCTATGTGGTGACGCTTTCCTGCGTCAGGGCAGTTAGCCCGCCTCAAACGCTTAATATGGTGATGTCGACCAACAATGGAAGCTCCTATCTTAGCAGCGGTTATATAGCTGGTAATTCTTACATAGATTACAACTCCGCTTCATTTGCTAATGCTAACAGCACTAGCTTGTTTCCGATATCGCAAGGCATAGCATCTTCTGGTGGCATAGTTAATGGATGGATATGGATGTACAATTTGAATACCTCCACCCCTCCTAGTATAGTGGGGGATATCGTGGGTCAAAACACGCAGGTATCAAACACGTTCTGTTACTTTCAGAAGTGTTTTGGGTATAACACAACCACTTCAGGTGTTAATGCCATACAGTTCTCGATGGCTTCTGGAAACATAAGCGTGGGGTTCTTTACTCTTTATGGAGTGGCGCAATGACGAACAATGCCCTCAATTATATTCCGACTCAATACAGCGTGCTAAGCGGAGGCGCTTCAGGGGGCATCAACAATATCTCGCCCTCAACATCGGGATATGTCCTGACGAGCAATGGACTGTCTTCTCAGCCCACCTTTCAAGCCTCTTCGGCCGTGTCTGGAGCGCTGGTTAAGCTCCAAACCCAGAGCAGTGCGTCTACAGCCGGCATTGCCTTCAACAGCACCTACATCACCTCCACCTACAACATCTACGTGGTCGTGATGAACAAGGTGACTGTCTCCACTAGCGGCAACCTCAACTTGGAGGTGTCCACCAACAACGGATCTAGCTATGTCTCTACGGGATATCTATCCGGTAACGCCTACATGGGATATACGAGCAGCTCCTTCGGGAATGAGAACAGCACCACCTTCTACCAACTATTCACCGGTTCTAGCACAGCCGTTAGCTCAGGAACCGTGTGGCTATTCAACCTTCCCTTGAGCACGGGACACTCCATCTACTCAGACTTCTTTGTAGGAAATGATTACTGGCAGAAGGGGTACGGCTCTAACTTGACTGGATCCATCAATAATATACAGTTCTATCAGAGCGGAGGCTCTAACTTCTCTGCAACAGCAACGTTATATGGTCTAATACAATGACGAACAATGCAGCAAATTACATGCCGGCACAATATAACATCCTGAGCGGTGCAGCTTCTGGAGCTATTAACAGTATATCGCCCACATCGAATACCGGATATGTTCTCACAAGCAATGGCGGTAGCTCACAGCCTTCCTTCCAAGCGGTAGCTGGCTCTGGAGATTGGGTGCTGTTACAGACTCAGAACGCCAGCAGCTCGGCTAGCATCGCCTTCAACAGCACCTACATCACCAGCACCTACGTCTCTTACGTTTTCGCCTTCTCTAACCTTCTATGCTCTTCTAGTTCTGTGTTCTCTGCTGTGGTATCGGTGAATAACGGAAGCAGCTACGCGAGTACCGGGTATCTGAGCGGCGTCTTCTCTTTGCCCTACAACTCATCCACCATCACCAACGCCAACTCAACCAGCGCATGGCAGCTCTACACGGGTAATACGTCGTATACCGCGGGGGGGGTCATCTTCATGACATGCCTCTTTGAGCTGCCCATCAATATCACGGGAACATTCTCAAGCGCGGGTAGCTGGTACAACTGCTTTGGTAACTACGTCAATAACGTGATAACCAACGTTAAGTTTTCGTTCGCTTCAGGCAACATCACATCTGGAAATATTTCACTTTACGGACTAGTGCAATAACATGGAACAAGACATTCCCCTGCCGACTCTGCCACAGAAGTGGCTGAAGAGCCTCGTCGACCTGGCAGCCTCTATCGAGACGTTCTTCCTGGCGATCAGCTGCCTCATCTTCTGGGGCCTCAAGATCGTCATGAAGACGATCTTCTACGGAGGACCCAACCAGAAGGAACCCTGGATCATCAAGCTGCTGAGGCTGCTGGTCCAGGTGATTCAACTTATACTGGAGGGCTATGAAAGCAAGAAAAAGAAGGACGATGAGCCTAAGCCTTAAGGCTCTGGCTATCTTCGCTCTACAAGCTATCAGCTGCTCATGCGCCTACCTCAAGAAGCACCCCGAGGAGATTAAGGCCCTAGAGGACGCTGCCATTTATGGCGGTGGTCGCTGCCAGCAAGAAAGGCTAATCGTTCAACCAGAAGGAGCACCTCATGCTATGGGCATTCCCAACGCGGTTCATTGATTGGGTAGATTGGCTGATGGAAGGGTTATTGTTTTGCTGACGTAGGCCGCATACAGCAGGCTGTCAACCGCTTCCATGCACATGTACATCGTGACCTGATCGCCAAGCTTGTAGTAGAGGAACGCGGTCAGCAGCTCTCGGGTCAACATGTCATCGGCCGTTCTGTCGCGCATCAGCAAAAGCTGCTTCTGAGCCAGCGCTATGTCGCCCTTCGCTACCATATCCCAGAACTGGTCCATCTTCCGCGGGGTCTTAAACTCTGAGCAGAACAGGTTCGGGCCATGAAGAGCAATCACTGCTGCTCCCAGAATGCCCCAGGACTTGCAGAAACGGCCCAAATTTCGACTATTCTTGCTTTGGGGTACATCCGTAAGGGTGATGCCCGATCTCGATGTTTTTAGGCCGTTCTGAGTCGTTCCAGGTGCTTCTACCCTTGTGGGTTCTCTTCGGTCCATACAGTTTCCTCCTTGCGGGCTCTCCGCGCTTTCTTTCACAGCTGTTGCAGCGAGGCACCCACCGCTTGGTGAAGTCCAGCGCCACGGGCTTCGTCTGCCCACAGTCAGGACACGTCTTCAAGGGGATACACGGGGGCCAATTGCTCTGCATACGCCTCCTACGTTTGGCGCCGGCCTGCCATGGTAATTATTTCCTTGAGGCTTGGCAAGGGGATTCCCATCCGGTTCATCATGTCGATGGCCTTATGCTCGAACTCTTTGTCCTTCATCTCCAGGACGATAACGGTTGCTCCGGTGCTGAACTCGACACGCTCACGACAGACCTCGAGGCGTCGCAGCTCCTTGGCGGCTGGGTTCGAGCTCTTGAAGTGCTCAAGGCGCCTCTCCATCTCCTTCAGGTGATCCACCATGACCCTCTTGGACTCTGAGACTGATGCACTTGGATTAGGAGCGCCCATCTTCAGACAGAGGGCGTCGTAGTTCTTCCTGAGCTTCGCTGGCGAGAGACAGACCGTGGACCAGAACGGATCGTTGGCTGTCCAGGCGATGACGCGCTTCACCTCCTCGAGCGGCCGGCCATCAACCCTCAGAAGCAGGTCTAAGTCCTTGAGCCAGTTGAGGCGGTTGGGTTCTTTGAAGGCCGGTCGGTTCTCCCTGAGCTTGCCCAGGAATAGGGCATAGACCTCGCCGGCTTCTGGCGAAGTGCGGGGAGGGGCCTTGGGGGCGATGGGGGCTGGAGGTGGTGCAGGAGGCTCAGAAGCTCGAACAGCCCTGAAGCTCGAATCTTCCGGGGCAGGCTCCTCTTCCTCCTGTAGCGAAGCGAGAGGGAAATCTACTTCGGCGTCAGCCGAGCCTAGAGAGTTCTCTTCTATGTTCTTAGTCTCCTCTTTAGTTCTTAGTAGTGGCTCCTTTCGGAGATCTCCTGCGCGGAGATCTCCGAAAAGGGATTCTCGGAAACTTTTTTTGAATTCCTCGGTGTATCGAACCTTATCCTCTTCAGAAAGAGCGAACTCGAAAAAAACGTATGAGAACTTTTTTGACCTGAATTTGCCCTTCTCGTTCTTCTCGTAGCCATCAACCCTGATGGCATAGCCGGCGTTGATAAGCTCGCTGATTAGGCCGTAGATCGCCTTCCTTCCGACCTTGCAGCGCTTGGCCAACTCGGTGACGTGGAACTTCCAGTTGTCTGGCCTGGAAAGGCATCTGGACCAAAGACCTACAGCTGCCAGTGACAGCCGATCGTCCCATAGTGCAGCCTTGTTCAGCTCGACCCATGGGTTTTCTTTATTGTGGAAAGTTCTAATGATGGACATCGTGGCCCTTTTGTTAATGGCTTAATACCAAGAACTTAGCGGACCCCATCAACCCTACCGCAGTACAGAAATTCTTTTACATTGGCTTATTCAGCCACGAATCTTATACTGATGGTAGAACTGGAAGATGGACCCAGTTCTATTGGTAGAGCTGGAGTGTGCTTCCAGTTCTTTCGTATTGGTAGAGCTGGAGTCGTGTCTCCAGTTCTTTCGTCTGCCCTAGGCCTACTTACCTAGGGCTCTTTTTCATACTAATCCTAACGCCCCTTTAAGATCTAGCCCCACTTACTTCGCTCCCCCTTCCCTTAAATCCAAAAAAACTTTAGCTTCAGCCTGTAAGGAATACCAAGCCACCGTCCCCCGTCCAGAGTGTGCATGGGCTTTCCTGCTGGCTCTTCGGAGCCAGTTTTTCCTTCCACTGAAAGGCGCCCCTCTTTACAATCCCCTCTCAACAAGGGGGTAATTATGCATGAGGTTCTAGTGCAGAAGCTGATCGATTTCGATATCAAGTTCAAAGCCTACTTCATCCACAAGAAGAAACTCAAAGCGATGAACAACTACGCCGAGGTGGCTGACCTTGAGAAGAAGCACATCATCGCCATGAAGCTCATAGAGAATTTCGCTTCAGGGGGCTTCCTGGAAGAAGAGGACGTCGAGTACCTCAACAAGCTGCTGGCGCGCTACGAGGTCAAGTTCTCAGAGTGGTCGCACAAGACGAAGTGGCTCAAAGGCCACATGAAGTCCATCTCGCGCCAGAGAGGAAAGGCACCGGTGAAGATCACCCACCCCACCCTCTTCGACGTGATGGAGGAGAAGCAACAACAAGCGAGGGCGCACGCGTGATCTATCTTTTCATGATGTTCGTGGTAGGTCTTCTGATCTACCTCATCTTCCTGGTGAAGGAGTCGGCTAATGAGATGGCCTCGATGCGGCACCTCCTGCTCTTCAGGCAGGAGACCGCCAAGACGGAGCCTCACAGGCCAGCTCCCATGCCCACGCCCATCCCGATGCAGCGACCCGAACCGGTGAAGGCTGCGGTGATCCCAGACCCCATTCCGCCTGTTGTACAGCAACCAGAACAGAAGCCTCCAGAGCCTCCAAAGAGGCCTCCAGATTCCCCAACTCTAGTAGTAGAAACCTCGAAAGGGCCAGGGAGACCCCAGAAGGGCTATGGGGTCAAAAGAAGAGTCCTGGAAGAGCTCAGGCTTCAGCGCGATGAGGCGTTGAAGAAGAAGCAGTCTCAGCAAGCTTCTTCAGGTAATACTCCTTGAAGGTGGGAAGTATCACTGGGTCTAGCGCTCGTGCCGCCAGGGCTTCTGTTGTCTCATTCTTTTTCTTAGCCAGACCGCTCATGAACTCTGAGAAGTTATCCAGCGGTATGCCTGCGGCTTCCAGCTCTAGAGACAATGCTTTCATGGCGTGAGCAGGGGGCGGAGCTTCTGAGGTCTCAACCACCACAGGAGCCTCTACGGCTAGGTCTTGATCTGGGTCCTTAACGGGCCTTTTGTCCATAGCCACGCCTTCGATGTCAAAGCCCTCATCCTCGCTGTAGCACGAGCCTACGACGTCAGAGAACAGGACGCGTCCTAGTCTGGCGATACATCTGGCATAGAGCATGTCCTTTGGGTATTTGCGCCATCCTTCAGATCCTGCTAGACCAGCGGCCTTAGCGTCTTCCATGTCGAACTCAGAGCGGTATGAGTCTCCGTTGTCTCGGCGCACCCCTATAGCCACACACTTCTCGCGCGTATGCTCCACCACCTTAATGCTGTGTCCAGCGGAGCGAATGCGGTCGCTGATCAGGTGAGCCGCCATCGTGATTTTACCCTTGATGACGTGAAAGCCTCCGTTGATGGCCTTCATCGGAGATATGCCGAAGTCGTAGGCGCTGAGCATAAGGTTGAGCAGAGTGGCTTCGCTCATGCCCTGGTAGTTGCCAGAGTTAGCGGCGATAAGAGCTAATCCCCTTAGGGAATCGACCTGTTGTTTGTTATACTTAACCAAAGCGCTCATTATGTTCTCCTTAATGATGATGTTGTTTCCTCATATATCTCTATGCCCGGGATCTCAGCGACCCCTAGCGAGATGTCCTGTTCTACCATTTCGGTAGAAATCGTTAGGTATCGTGATGGGACCTTGGAGAGGTCCGTTATCCTGAACTTCCTCACCCGCTTCGTCACCAGCACGGTCTGTGGGCTGCAGGGCTGCACTAAGTCGACTTCAGGAGCCTCTACACTGCCGAACAGCATGGCAATCTCCTTAAGGTCGTCTTCCTGCTTCCTGCGGCGCTCCTCAAGCAGCACCAGATAGGCCCCAGCGCGGCAGTTGGCTTCATCGATAACCTTCTCCACTGCGGCCAGGACCGGCTTAAGCGTTGCGGTTATTTCGTCTATCTTAGCCTTGTGAGGCCTTGTTAACTTCCTCTTGTGGGCTTCAATAGCCACCTTCCACTCCCTGGCCTTGGAGTAAACTTCCGAGTTTAACTGATACGCCGCATCGTCCTGAACCTCGAAGTCGAGCCTAAGCATTGACTTGCCGAAGATGCCGGCGTTGCCGCTGTCTAGGATGTCCTCGGGAGAGGATGATAAAAACTTTTCTGTAATGGACTCTTCTGTTACAACTAAAACTGTCATGATTGCACTCCTTGCGGGCTTCCCTACCAGCACCTCATCTGGCTTGGGAGGCCCGTTTCTTTTTCTTGGTTTTGTTGATCTTGCTCGCTTTGTCATGATCTTACATCATTTGACACATTCTGTCCAGTACTTGTCCACATTCTCTAGGCAACGGCGCATCGTCTTCTCGGAGTAGTCGATCACTTCGACATGAGGTAACTCGCCATGCTTGTTGAGCTGTATGAAGAGCATCCTTTGTGAAACATCCTTTCCATTCTTAGTTAGCAGGTGGCGATACAGATGGGCTTGGGCTCTCCAGTAATCCACGTCTACCTTCGCCGAGGTCTTGAAGTCGATAAGCACAGGCTCGCCGCCCCCTAGCTGCACGATCCCATCTATACAGCCTGTAAGCAGCTTATCCTCGTCGAAGTAGCGCTGCTCGGTCTCTAAGAACACGGGATGGAGCTCCTCGTTCCACCTCAGAAAGCTCTTGAAGTAGCCCATCTCCTTCTCGGCGGGCAGCGGGCATCCTCCTGTAACGAACTCATGGATGCTCTCGTGCACAGCCTTCCCGATCTCAGCCTTGGCGGCGTAGACCTCTTTGAGGTGCTCTGGTATGGGAGCACGGCCGAACTGGACGACAGCTGTGACCCTCACAAACGCTTTATCACCGCGCTGAAACACATCGGCCTCCTAAGTGTTGACTTCTGTCACATTCTGTAATATCATGACTCAAAAAGCAACCGCAAAGAGAGGGAAGGACCGTGCATTTAAAAGAATACCTGAACATTCAGGCGCTGTCGTCGCTCGAGTTCGCTAAGCTAGCGGGCGTATCCTACAGGACGATCTATAGGATTCTACACGGCGCGCCATGCCGCATGAGGGTTGCTCGGCAGATCGAGAAGGCAACGGAAGGTAAAGTCAAAAAAGAGGAGTTGATGTGAATAAACAACAGAGCCACTACGAGCTAAGAACGCTGACCGAGATGGGTAAGTATGCCCACATCACACGCAACGCTATATGCGCAGCTATCAAGAAAGGACACCTCAAGGCCCAGAGAGTGGGACGCTTATGGTGCTGTAACAAGGCCGAGTTGGATCACTATATGGCTAACAAATTTAACACCGAAGAGAAGCGCCAGATCAACGGAGAGAAGGTGTTCGATCTGGCACATGGCATTTTCTCAGTACGAGTAGCGCACAAGTACCTTACGGAGAAGCTGGGGAAGAGCATCAACATCATGACGCTTTACGGCTACCTGCACGAAGGCCTGATCGGTGGCTATAAGAAGGGCAAGTCTTGGGTCATTCCGGTTCAGGAGCTTGAGAAATATATCGCCGTCTACAGGAGGGCCGAAGCCGAAGCCGAAAGAGAGGTAGATTAAAAACAGACTACGTTGTATACCCTAACCCATAGGGATGCAATGTATATATTCAATATTCCAGGCCCTCCTATACCTCAGAAGCAGACGCGCTTCAGGTGTAAGGAGGGCTCTTCACCCCACGTCTACGACCCCTCTAAGAATCATAAGCTCTTCCTTCAGTGGCAACTCAAAGTTAGGGCGCCTCCCGAGCCTCTCCAAGGAGCCCTAGAGGTCACTATGCTCTTTGTGGTGCCCATCCCTAAGAGCGTCTCCGCTAAGGTCCGCCAGCAGATGATCAACCGCGTTCTGCTGCCGACGAATAAGCCTGACGAGGACAACTTGGCCTATATCGTCACCAACGCGATGCAGGGTATAGTCTACGTGGATGACTGCCAGGTCTGTGCTAAGCATGTCTATAAGGTGTATGGACCAGAGCCTAAGACTGTCATCACCGTTAGGCCTATATTGACGATGGAGCGTGTAGGTCTTGATCTGAATGAGTTTCTACATAACATCAGTTGAGGTGTCAACATGCCCTTTAAGTCCAAGTCTCAACAGAAATATTTATTCGCTAATGAGCCAGAGGTGGCTAAGCAGTTCGCCGAGGCGACGCCCAAGGGAGCCTATAAGAAGCTACCCGAGCACGTGAAGAAGAAAACAGGCGCTAAGGCCAAAGGAAAAAAGAAGTGATCTATGACGACGACTTACCGACTTCAGATGATGGACGGGAGCTTTATAGAAGCGCAGGTGGGCGATCCTTTAAGCGCCCTCTGCTTCGAGGAGGCTCTTTGCGAGTACCGCGGACTAGGCCAAGAGACCTGCTTCGCGAAGCTGAACTGCCCGCGGGTGAAGCTTTTTGTGAATATGGACCGAGTTCAATTAGTGGTGGCCTTTCCGACACCGGAGGGAGAAGAGGTAGAGTTATGATCAAGATATTTGGCCCAGGCATGGAGATGGAAGACATCCTCTTCTCGGTGTCGTGCATGGGATATGCTGGCATGATCGTGAGCGCGTGTGAGGAAGATGAGATAGGGCAACTGCACGTGGAGTTTACCTCGAAGAGAACGAGAGGGGAAGACTAGGGCGCTGTTGCTAGGCCCACAGACGCTGCACATGGAAGGCTAACGCAGACTCGTGCGATGGCTCTACCCAGATCATGAACGACCTGGGGTCTGGGAGCGGTAGGCACAACACCTCTCCGGCCACCTTTCTAGCCTCGGAGAAGAGAAATGCCACAGGAAAGCCGCAATCGCCTCGATTGTTGATAATCGACCGTTCTAGGGTGAAAGGACGTGAGCGAGGCGATTGCGGGAAATTTGAGCCTTTTCTGATGGCCAATCGTTACCTCACTGAGCTAACTGTGACGACCTCTGTCTTGTAAAGACTTATTGGCTCGTTCGAGGGGGGGGGGAATCTGACCAGTTACTCTTGCTGCTGCGAGACTAAAGCCCCTGGATAACCACCGGCCCTCCGCCTCGTCAGACAGCTGGGCCAGTAGCTGGCCTCTTTCGTCGTAGAGCAGTCTTCTGCCATCTTCGCTGCACTCGACTGGCAGGGAGCCGCCGACCAAAGGCTCATCAGCCTCTAAGCCGTAACAATACCCGATGAAAAAAACTTCAGCGCTTCGTAGATTACAAAACCGGGCCAAGGGCTCGTCCCACTCCCCTTCCTGGTACACTACGATATCCTTATCAGAGCCCCACTCGCCATCTCCCTCCCACTCAAAGGACAGGCCAAAGGGCTCGGCCGCGTCGCTTAGCACATTGAGGTCTACACATACTTCGCCGCGGGGGATATTTATCGATGTTAGAAGCTTTTCGTTTAGTCTCATAGTAAGTATCCTTTCTTCTTTTGGGTTTGTTTCTATCAACGCACATGATTATAAACCACGGCCGAGTTTTGTAGAAGCAAAATCGCAAAAGGAGAAAGCAAATCACCTTTCCAGAGAAGATCTAGCGCCGCGGTCTGGACTTTGCCAGGGCTCAACGCGTTCATTACCCGCATACTCGCCTCCCGGACAGCGCGGGTCGGCATCATGACGGTGATTCTCTTCGTGCTCGTACGTACCCTGATCCAAAGGCATGTCCTTGCCGCTCTTCTTTTTATCGCCTTCGTGCTTCTCGTGCTTCTCTTTCCTATCCTTCTTGTCGTGGTGATGATGGTGAGAGGCAAACATGATGCCTCCGAAAGCCAGAGTCACGAGCAGAGCAACGGTCGCAAACATAGGTCCCCTCCTGTTGGAAAGGGAAAGATAGTCAAAACGAAACTTGATAGGCAAGTCTAAAAAGCATTGAAGCTAATGAAAAAACTTTTTACCGTAGGATCATGGCTGAGACTAAAGAGGCTGCTCCCCGGAAGAAGATAGGGCGCCCCTTGAAGCAAATCGACATCGAGCTTCTCAAGAAGCTGGCGGAGTGCCTGTGTACTCGCGAGGAGATGAGCCACATCCTAGGTGTCAGCCTTGACACTCTTCACGAGCGCTTTTCCGACGTGATAAAGGAAGCTCAAAGCCGCGGCAAATGCTCTTTGCGCCGCCTTCAGTGGAAAATAGCCAATAAGGGCTGCGCCGCAATGGCCATCTTTCTAGGCAAAGTCCTTCTCAATCAAAGGGAAGAGGAATTCCGCGACCTCGTCAAATTCAACGTTAACATCAGACAGGTGAAGTACGATGACGCACCAAAGCTTACGACCGGGTGACCCTGGCTTTGGGCAGCAAGACCGCTTCAAGCCAGAGTTCATCGAGCAGGAGACGGCCGCGATCATCAGAGCATGCCCGAAGCCGCTAGCGTGGATCAAGCGCGAGGTAGAGGAGGGCAATCTTCTGCCGCGAGTCAACTTCGTGGAAGAGGCCATTTTAGAGCACATCAAGCAAACGCACAGAGGTACTATGGATAAGCAGATCAACAAGGTTAAGCGCGACGTAGAGAAGGGCGAGAAAGGCAAGGCGGAAAAGGACATCGGCAAGCTTCTCAAGATGGATAAGAAGGCCGATGCGAAGCTGGAGAAGTGCGATAAGGGCATGAAGAAGAAGTGAGTCGGCGCGAAGAATAAGGCCCCAAGGAAAGACTATTCAAAGCAACAAGGAGATCGCATGGAAGATACGAGCCAACACTATTTGGAGTTTGCCGAGTGGGTTCAGAAGACCGTAGCTTCCGTCCTAGTACGGGCAAAGCTGCACTCGCTGGCCCCAGGAGAGAAGCGCGCCGAGCTGAAGTGCCGCAAGGTGCTTGAGGGCGTGCCGTCTATCGAGCTGGACATTCTGCTTCTCATGCTCAAGGCCTATCGCTTCGAGAAGCTGGGCACCAGCTCAATAGAGCGCCGCATTGACCGCCGCTACTGTGCTCGATGGGAGGAACCATGCGCAGTCTAGCTCAGCAGGCCTACCACTTCGCCAAGGCCGATGACTACCTAGCCAAGGCGGAGCGCATCTTCTCGGAGACCAAGGTTGAGGCGCGCACCTACCGCGAGGCCATCAGGGCTCTGAGAAGCCTATGCGATCGGGCGATTGGGGCGTTGGAGGCGGTGTCGCCGGAGCTCGAGGTGGAAGAGGAGTAGCGTCGAGCTGCTGTTGTAGGCGGCTTAGACGCTCGTAGATCCCGTCGACGCGCGCATTGGTCTCGGAGCACATCAGGAAGAGGGCATCGGTCCTGGAATTGATGGCGCGAGAGGCTGCGTCGAGCTTCTCGGTGATGGCGACGTTCTGGGCCTCTAGCTTAGCCTCTAGACTCTCGATCTTATGGGCCAGGAAGAGCGAGCAGCCTATGACGACTACGACGGTCCCAGCCCACTCGATGAAGGCTAGGCGGCGTGCAGAGGTGCGGTCTGGGGAGGCGATCATGGCTTACTCCTTTGCTCCTTGAGCAGCTCGCAAAACATCTCATAGAGGCGGTCCGTTCGATCTGATTGCGCCTGCCTCTCGGCTCTAAGCTCTTGGATTCTAACGTCCTGCTTTGCCTCTAGAGCCTCTATTCTGTAGAGCAGAAATAGAAAGCAGCCCAGGAAGGTGCCTAAGAGCGTTATCCATTCGGCGACGAGTAGGCGGCCAAATCTTCGGTCGGCGGCCGTGGTTGCGTTGCTCATGGCTTACTCCTTTTGGCACTTACGTCGAATCCTTTCCATACTTTCAATCAGACTTCTTTTCGTCTGGCGCGGCAACCCGCTCTGCCTGACCTTCTCGACATACCAGTCGTGCTCATCTGGCCTATACGCTAGAAACAGCTCGTCGACCTCTCTTTGGTTTTCGGAGGCCTTCCTAGACTTTTCAGCGATTGCTTGGGCTATCCCTTGATAAAGCCCTTGGCCAAACGCCGCTCCCGTAGAGGCTCCGGCGCTGTTGTAGGGATCATTTATCACGGTAAGGGCGCACGCCTTCGCGCAACAAAAGGTTAGAATGGTCAGGAGTATTTTCATGGCCGCTTCTCCCAGATGCGCTGCATCAGCTGAAGATACTTTTCCTCTAGGGTGCATAGGCGGCCGTGGAAGCTCTTCATTTCGTCCTGTATGGCTTGGACGGCCCCACTCATAGAGGCCTGAAGCGACTTCAGATCGCTCTTTGCTTCGCTCCTAGACTCTTTCATATCAGCCCTCAGCCACGCCACTAGGCCAATGTTAATGGCTGCTATAGTTAAAACAGTTTTGAAGTCGAAGTCCATAGTTTCTCCTAGTAACAGCCGTAGAGCCTTGTTTCTCGCACGATGCGCTCTTCCTCTCCGGGTAAAAGCGCCGCCGCATATGTCTCGAGTGCCCTGGCCAAGGAGACCAGGTTGTAGACAGAACAGCAGCCTTGACCCCTTTCGATTGAGCCTATGAAGTTCACGTGCAGCTTTGTCCTCTCGGCTAACACCCTTTGGGATAGGCGCAGCTCTAGACGGCGCAGGCGCACTCTATTGCCGAACTCTTCCAAAAACGGATCCTTATCCTTCACTGCCTCTTCTCCATGAACCGCTGCATCGCCTGATTGTGCTTCTCCTCGATGGCGCATAGGCGACCATGGAAGTCGGTTAGCGCCTTCTGGAAGTCTTTCATGTCGCTCCGGATCTCTTTGATGTCGCCCCTCAGCCACGAGAACAGGCCGATGTTTACGCTTATGATAGCCAGTGTAGGGCCCACGATGGCCAACACAGGGCCTATCGACTGCCAGCTGATTTCGACATCCATGCTATTTCTTCTCCCATATGCGCTGCATCATCTGCTGGTATTTTTCTTCTAAACAGCAAAGGCGACCGTGAAAGTCTTTCATTGAGGCGTGGAAGTCTCTCATATCGGCTCTAAGCCACGCGATTAGTCCGATATTGATGGCCGCTATAGTCAAAACGGTTTTGAAGTCGAAGTCCATGCTATTTCTTCTCCTTTGACCTTCTAAAAGGCCGTGTCGTGGCCCAGAGCCCGAGCAACGCGTTCACGGCCCCTATAAACACAATCTTTACCCAGTCCGAGTTAAGAATCTCCATCCACGTCGTGCGCCCCATTCCATGCGCCCTCCTTCACCATTGCTTCCTCGCCTAGAATCTGATAGGTTACGTTATATGACTAGAGAAGTCAACATTGATCTTCCCCTCAACTATTCGCCTCGTCCTTATCAAAAGCCTTTCTGGGTCGCAATGCAGGGCGGTATTAAGCGAGCTGTTCTTGTTTGGCATCGTCGAGCCGGCAAGGAGAAGTCCTGCTGGAACTACCTCATCATCCAGGCGCTGCTAAGGGTCGGCACCTATTACTATATCTTCCCAGATTCAAAGATGGCTAGGCGTATCCTTTGGGACGGCATGGACAAGGAGGGCTTCAAGCACCTGGCGCACATTCCCAACGACCTCGTGCACGCGGTCAACAACACGGATATGAAAATTTCGCTTAGAAACGGATCAAAAATCCAGATACTAGGCTCGCACGACGTAGACAGCCTCCGAGGCCCTAACCCCGTAGGATGCGTCTTCTCCGAGTACGCAGAGCAGTCCCCGCTTGCGTGGCAAACCATCTCGCCTATCCTCCGCGAGAACGAAGGTTGGGCTATCTTCAACTTCACACCTAAGGGCCAGAACCATGCCCGCGACCTCTACACCATGGCCTGCTACAACAGAGAATGGTTCGCCCAGCTGCTGACCATACGCGAGACGAAGGCTATCGCCGAAGAGGAGGTCGAGAAGGAGCGCCTCGAGGGGCTGATGTCAGAGGACATGATCCAGCAAGAGTACTACTGCAGCTTTACCCTTGGCGTAGAAGGCTCCTACTATGCTAAGTACGTTCAGGGGGCCAAAGACGAGAGGAGGATAGGCAATGTACCTTGGGACAAAGGCTTGCGGGTGTATACCGCATGGGACATCGGCTATGGTGATTCCACTGCGATTGTTTTCTTCCAGCTCCACGGGAAGGAAGTGCGCATCATTGACTATTACGAGGCCCACGGTGAGGGTCTGCCCCATTACGCATCTGTTCTGGCTTCGAAGCCATACCTTTACCATCATCACTATGCCCCACATGACATCGAGTCACATGCTTTCTCTTCGGGTCTATCGGCAAAAGAAGTGGGAGCAGATATCGGTATCAAGTTTGTTACCCTGCCTACCCTCAAGCTGCGGCTTGAAGACGGCATTGAAGCTGCACGCAGCTTATTTCCTAGGCTTTGGATCGATCAGGGGGCTTGTAAGAGCCTGATCAAGTGCCTAGAGAACTACAGAAAAGAGTTTGACGACAAACACAACGTATATAAGCTGAGGCCGGTGCACGACTGGGCGTCCCATGGCGCAGACGCCTTCAGGTACATGGCTTTGGCGGTGAAGATACACGTTGACAATGAGGGACATAAGATCACAGACTCAGAGGCCGAGAAGATGTACGAGCGCTACAACCCAAGGTTTGAATGATATTTTCAAAAAAATTCCAAAGGAAAGTCAATGAAGAAATTAAATCCATTTCTTTAAAAATGGATTCTACCGAACAAAGGTTAGCTATTTTGTCTCAGACTGTCAATTTCAAGTGTAGTGCTATAGTTTCCTATTTAGAAAATATTGACGCCAGTTTGAGTGGAATAAAAGAGTTTGTCAGTAAACTAGAGCTGGAAATAGCTTGCGGTGGGGCTCTAACTTCAAACATTGAAAAATCTAAGTCAGACAAATGATGGAGGCCTATCTATGGGATTGCCGAAAAGATGTACGACCTTCACAACCCTAGGTTCTCATGAGCGAAGAAGCCGAAGACCCCGATCCCTACAGGCGTCCTCGCCTCATAGCTAAGCTTAAGGAGACGTGCAGTCTTTTCTGCTTCTTGACGGGTACCTGCCAAGAGGAGATGATAGGGCTGATGATGAGCGCCGCCGTGCTGTTCGCTCGCCAACAGCGGTTCTCTAGTGAGACATTCCTTGAGTGCGCTAACGAAATGATCTCTCTGTTTGAGCGCTGTAAGGAGCACGCGGACGCCATTCTGGGGAAAAAGAAGGTATAGGGCATGACCGACATAAGGGAAGAGGAGACCGCTCTACTGGAGCAACTGGCGCTCTCCAAGTCGCACAATGATGACATGAAGAGCTTTTTCTTCTACTCCACGCGCCTCACGGCCACGGCTGCGGGAGCGAACCTCTCGGAGGAAGAGTTTAGAGGCCTTCTCGACAACATGTTTGTGCTGTTTAGACAGTTCAAGAGCCACAAGGAGTAGCTATGGATCCTGAAAAGAGAGCGCTCTTCGACGAGCTGACCGACGTAGTCGACAGGAAGGCTCAGGAGATGGGCCTTCTCCTCGACGATCTGGTAGAGTTCCACATTCTCAAGTTCAGCATGATGGGGGCGTGTCTTCTGATGCCCTCCGAACGCGTCAGGACGCTGCTGGATAGCGCCTACGACGAGTTTAAGAGGCACAAGAGGCGCTTAGATTCATCGACCTCGAGGGGGGGACTATGAATGAGTCCACAGGGCATAGCGTAACGCAAACCCCGTCAGTGGGTAACACACGGATTCCTAAGGTGATGAGATTCCACGCAGACGTGATAGTTGACTTCGCTTCAGCGATCCAGATAACTTCCGAGGAGTTCAGGGCCTTTCTGGACGAGATGCACGAGGCCTTCAGGGGCGTCCGCAAGGTATATGAGCAGACGGGGTCGCGACCCAAGGAGGATCTATGACCTACCCATTCAACCCTCCCATTGACACCTCCACAGGAGGCGCAGGCGGTGGCGCTAGAGGCGGATGCTTCATAGGCAAAGGGACCGTCTCTGTGCAGGCTCCGCCTCGTCCTAGGCCCTTTCCCTGGCCGCTGCCCTACAGCGCAACGCAGGGGGCCGTAGGAGGCGCAGGAGGCGTCGGCAAGGTAATGGTCCCCATGCCACCGTACTACGGACCTTTTCAGCCCTACTGGCCCTACGGCGTGCCACAGCAGTATTTCTATGGCTATCCCAACAATCCGCTGAGGGCGTGACGTGAAAGAGTTCCTCTACATGCGAGGCGAAGTAGGCCGCAACAAGCGCGAAGCCGTCCTTTCCCTAGTCTCAGCGGCGAAGTTTGCGCACAAGGCGGCGATGGAGCGTGAGGAGTTCATGAGATTCGCCACCAGGGCTTGGGAAAGAGGCCTTAAGAACGAAAACACCATCAGGGAGGAAGAGAGCCGTGGCTAGAGGCAGGGTTCAGATTCAGAGGCCTCCGTCGCCTGTGCCGAGGTCTCCCATGTCGCCTATAGGGGTGCAGAGTCCTTTTGTGCCGCCTCCAAGGATCCCATACCCTCCAGGGACTGTTGAGCCCGTGCAGAATAAGACGCCTCGATAGGGCAAAATAAAAGAAAGGCATGTGCTACCATCAAGTCCGGAGAAGGGTTAAAATTCTTTACTTGAGAGGCATCTTATGAACTCAAACAACTGTGGTTGCTGCTGCTATGGTCCTCAAGGACCGCAGGGCGTTCCAGGTATTCAGGGGAATCAAGGCATCCAGGGTCCTCCCGGCCTCAACGGGGATGTTGGCCCCATGGGTCCTCAGGGCCTAGTAGGCGCAACAGGAGCTCCGGGCGCTCCGGGGGCTAGAGGCCCAGCAGGTCCTCAAGGCGCGCAGGGCGTAATGGGACCGCAGGGCGTTCCAGGCATACAAGGCATTCCTGGAAAAGACTGCGAAGGCCAGTGCATGGGCTGCGATAGCTATGCCAACGTCTTTGCCTCCGTAGCTCAGCTTATAGGAGCCTACAGCACTCCGACTGACACGGTGGTTTTCGATAAGCAGAACGCCGTTAAGGCCGGGCACTTCGACCTCAGCGCCATGGGAACTACAGGGGACATCAAATTCCTGAAGCACGGCATCTACCACATTCAGTGGCAGCTCCAGGCCAGGATTACCTCTCCCGTTCCAGACCCGGTGCCGTCTTGGAGCTTTGGCTTCTGGATCAATGGCGTGCTTGTTCCAGGCAGCATCTATTCTGGCTTCACCCAGGCCCCGGGAGACGACGCCTGTCACTCTACCGGAGACGTCATCATCGAGGTGAAGGTCAACGACCTGCTGAGGCTGAGGAATACTTCTATATCCTCCGTGAACCTCAACCCCAACATCACAGGAAGCGTCTTCCCAATCACTATCGCAAGCATCAACATTGAGTGCCTAGAGGCTCTTCCATAGAAGAGGCCTATACCATCCCCTCTTCGGAGGGGGTGTGAGGAGATATCGTGAGAGGCTCTTTTGTCGTCGTCTCCTGCTTTCTTTGCCTGTCCGGCTGTAACTTCGCCGTCAACATGATCCCGACCGAAGGCGAGGCCTTGAACGAGGTTCACGAGAACCAGGAAGCCAAGCCCAGCCTAGAGGTTCCTCTTGACGGTCTGGCCCTTTAGCCCTCTAGGCACTTCGCTGATGCCGCTGTTCGTCCCTCGCGAACGGCTCCGAAGCGCAACAAGCGGCGCCATCTCAGAAAAAGACTTCTTCTGCTCCGAAGCAGAGTCGTCTCGGGTCTATCCTCCGCCCCCGTCTCCGCAGCCTCCAACGCCTCCTTCCTTTCTAGCATCAGCCTCGGATAGTATTAGGCGCCTCTTCTTCCCTTAGCACTGTTAACTTTAAAATTTAAAGGATACAATGAAGACTCACTTGCTCAAGGAGTTCTCATGTCCAGTCCCATGTCCGACTACTCCGACGTAGCTCGGGATTTCCTGGGAGACTATAAGAAGAAGATCAAAAGCGACCCCCGTCTAGAGTTCCACCAGGACGTTATCAAGGACTTCGGAGAGCAGTACGAACGCGCCTATCAGCTCCTCAACACCTACTACGCCGAAGCCTATAAGGACATGAGCTACTACCTCGGCAACCAGTGGAGCCTTGAAGAGCTGTCCTACCTGAACAATCAGCGCCGCTCATGCTTCACCTACAACAAGATCAGGCGCCTGATCAACCTCATCCAGGGCTATCAGCGCAAGAACAGACTGGCCATCACTGTCTCCCCCCTAGAGGACGCCTCAGAGGAGACCGCTAAGATGTTCACCGACGTGGTCCAGTACGTCATGAACCATTGCGACGGCTACGACTTCGTCAGCGACGCTTTCAAAGGAGCCCTTACCACAGGCGTTTCCTTCCTCTCCCCCTACGTCGACTACCGCTGCGACCCTATCAACGGCGACATCAAGCTGCACCTGGACGACTGGAATGCGGTGATCTTCGACCCGTTCCTGGAGAAGATGGACCTCTCAGATTGTTGCTTCCTGGCGAGGCGCAAGTACCTGTCCAGGACTGACGCCATTTCGCTCCTCCCTGAGAAGGAAGAAGTCATCATGGGCTTGCCTTGGGGCTCTCGTGATGATAAGTTTACCTATATGCCCTACGCCCGGCAGTGGGGCATGCAGAAGCTTCTCAACTACACCGAGTACTGGAGGACGCGCTGGGAGCCCAAAGACGTCCTAGTGGACATGGAGACGGGCGAGACGAGGGAATGGACTGGCGACAGGGCGCGCCTTAGGATTCTCAGACAGATGTTCCCCCAGCTGGACGTCATCAAGAAGCCTGTTAGGACTGTAGAGCTCGGAATTATCGTAGAAGGAGAGCTTCTCTACTATGGTAAAGACCCATGGGGCCTGGACGATTATCCTTTTGTCCCTTTTTTTGCTATCTTTGAGCCTTCTTATGACCTGTACTCGTGGAAAATTCAATCTTTAGTTCGAATTCTTAGAGATCCACAGACAGAAATCAACAAACGCCGCTCAAAAATGGTTGATATCATCGACAACCAGCTGAATTCCGGCTGGATTGCGAAGACAAACTCGGTCAGCAACCCCTCCTCGCTCTACAAAACAGGCCAAGGGCAGGTGATCTTCATCAAGCCTGAGGCCCAGCTAGCAGACGTCCAGCGCATCCCTGCTGCATCGATCGACCCAAGCCAGTTTCAGCTCGAGGCGGAGTTCGAGAAGGACCTATTCGAGATTCTAGGACTGTCTCCAGAGAACGTAGGCATGTCCGAGAACGATAAGATCGAGACTGCAGGCGTGTTATCTAAGATGCGCCAGGCCGCCGGCTGGATTCCGATGCAGGACATCTTCGACAGGCTCAGGATGTCCCAGAAGCTGCTAGGGCGTAAGATTCTCAAGCTAATCCAGATGAACTACTCGCCCGAGAAGATCAAGCTCATCACGAAGAAGGAGCCTACGCCCGAGTTCTACAGCAAAACCTTTGCTCGCTACGACATCATCGTAGAAGAAGGCGTGCTTACTGAGACACAGCGCCAATCGCAGTTCATCCAGTACGTGGCTTTGAAGAGCATGGGCATCGACATCCCCGACGAGCTCATCGTCAAGAACAGCAGCCTCCACAACAAAGAAGAGCTGCAGCAGGTGGTCAACGCCAGGGCTCAGGCGCAACAGAAGGCCATGGAGGAGCAGCAGAAGCTGCAGCTTGAGGGGCTAGCCATGGCCAACAAGGCAGTCGATGCTAAGGCCGATTCTGATCATTCTCTGGCCACCGAGAGGCGCGCTAAGGTTCAGCTCGATGCCGCCCTGAACGCCGAAAGGATCAACCGAGCCGAAGAGGATAAAACCGCAGGCCTACTCAACCTCATCAAGGCGGCTAAGGAACTTGAGGGCATGGATCTAGACTCTCTAGCCAAGAAGCTTGAGCTTCTGAAGCAGGTCGGTGAGATGCAGTCCTTCCAAGCCACCACATCGCCACAACCGATCCAACCAGCAGCGTCACCAGCGTCACCAACAGCATAACGTCGTGAGCTGACTCAATCAGCTTGAACTTAGGCTCCCGAGAACCTCGCATATGCCCTCCCATGTTAAATTTAAATTTTACAAGAGCCCTCTCCGTGGTGTAAAGTTATAATAGTTATTTAACATCCACCAGGAGGGGCGTATGGCCTTCCGCTACATAGAGACCTACACACCAGTTCCCGACTCCTACAGCCGCGAACTCGACGAGCGTGTCGGCTTTGATGAGATGCCTTATGGCTACGACATACCGCCGCCCCCAGCCGACACGGGAGACTTCGACCAGCGTGCTATCGAGAGCCATATGCAGTATCCACCTAAGAGGCACAGATGAAGGAAAAGGCCCGCACCAAGATAGGCAAGGGCATGAGCCTTCCTCGAGGAGAGGCTTCTGAGCTCAGGAAGAAGCCGGGAATGGGCAGCGTGGGCAAGTGGAAGGACGTGGCCAAATCGAACTTCGCAGGACCTAAGGGCACCTTTCCGATCAACGACATGCCGCATGCGCGTAACGCCCTGGCCAGGGCCCATTTCAGTGCCGACCCTGAGGCGATCAAGAAGAAGGTGTACGCGAAGTACCCTGGGCTTAAGAAAAGAGCTCAGGAAAGGGAACCCAAATAGGTGACCTATGAAGAAACGACCCAAGATGGATCTGATGCATGAGAGCATGGGAGAGCGTGAGCTTCCAATGCTTGAAGAGCATCGGCGCCATGGAGAGAGACTACACCAGGAGATGGTTATGCATCACAAGAAGCACCCCATGCACAAGGGCCGTATGGAGCATTCGTCTATGCCCTATGAGCATGAGGTGGATAAGCCGAAGATGCCCTCTGATGGCCACATGATCCCAGGCTTTGGGATTGAGGACTTCAAGGGGGAGGCAGACCCGATCGCTTATGGACAGGCAGCCGGTGAAGGCATGAAGTCTGACATGAGAAAGATCCAGGCTCAGTTTAAGCAGTACCACTGGGACTAAGATGGCTCAAGAGATAGGCGAGTCCCGCGAGAGGTGGGCCGGTGATATCTGGGACGCAGCCGAGGCATTTGCCGAGCGATGTGAGGATGGTGGAAAGCCTTTCTACGTCGTCTATGCGGCTAAGCCCGACAAGGGAATGCCTAGCGTCTTCAGACAGACCTTAAAGGCCTACTACCAGAAGCCTCCTAAGCTCTTAGGGGTGCTGGTCTGGTATGTCGACCGCAGCCAGGGGCTATTCGCCTTCTCGAGCGACCTGTCTTCCCCTCCGGATATCCCAGTTCCGGAAGAGCTCCTCAGCAAGAATCCTAAGGACTTCTCGCCGAAGGTAGCTGAGCAAGGGAAGAGGCTCAACGTTTTGCTTTCCTAAATGGGTGTATCAGGTGGCCGGGAATTCCGGCTAGCTGAACGGCCGCCGCCAGGCCAAAGGAAGTTATGTCAGCAGAGATCGACATGAGAACCTACCTTCCTGAGGACGAACCTCAGCAAGAGACGTTCTCAGAAACCTTAGTTAACAATATCCAGGAAGAAGCTCCTAAGGAAGCTGCCGAGTCGCCTCAGGACGACAAAGAGCAGAACTTCAAGGCCTTCAGGGAAGAGATAAAGCAGAAGATAAGCGAGGTTGAACAGCTCAAGACTCAAAGGGAGCAGGACCGCCGCGAGTTTCAACTGCAGATGGAGCTTATTAAGGCCAACGTAGAGCGCCAGCAGGAACCAGTCAAGCCACGGAAGATGTTCGATGGCATGGCTGACGATGATGTGCTCAACGTAGCTGAGGTCAGGAAAGAACTGGAGTCCCGAGAGGTGAACTACCAGGCTCGCATCGAAGAGTTGGAATTCCAGCAGACCCATCCCGATTACGTCGATGTGCTCAACAACTACTTATCTCCATTGATCAAAGAACATCCTTCATTGGCCGAGAGGATAAGTCGAGATTCGCACCCCGCGGCCTTTGCCTACATGTTGGGCTCCATCGCCAAGGCGAAGCACGATTCGCCCTCACCCACCCCTGCGCCTCCTCCTTCTAAGGCGGAAGTGGCCCAGAGGATCGTTGAGAACGCGAGGAAGCCAGGCACGTTGGCTCAGGCTGGAGGACAGAGCGTGCTGAGTAAGGCAGATTACTACGCCACTATGTCCGATCAGGAGTTTCTGAAGCTTGCCGCCTCTAACCTGGAAGGAATCTAACCAGGACAGAATATGGCAATTACAACCTTGACCCAACTACCCCCAGAGGTAAGGCAGTACTTCGATAGGCTGCTGCTTACCCTGGCGCGCCCGTACTTCATCTACGATCTCTTCGCCCAGAAGAGGCAGATCCCCCTTAACTCTGGGGATCAGATGGTGTTCAGGCGCTACGGAACGCTCACGGCGGCTACTGTGCCCCTTACGGACGGCCAGACACCCCCAGGCGACCAGCTCTCAGTCACTGACTTCAGAGCCCAGATCCAATGGTATGGAGACTTCGTCACCATTACCGACCAAGTCCAATATGTTGTACAGGACAGGGTGCTCAACGAAGCAACTAAAATTCTTTCGTTACAACTTGGCCTGACTCTCGACACCTTGATCCGCGACATGATGGTGTCGACGGCTAGCACCATTCTCTGCTCTAACGGGCTGAATGGGAACACACCGACAGAATTGACCGATGCCGACATCCAGACAGCGGTAGTCGCTCTGCGTCAAGGGAATGCGCGCCTTATGACTAACCCTCTTCCAGGCGAGCTGAAGATAGGTACGGCTCCCGTTCGAAGCTCGTATTGGGGCTTCATGTCGGTCGACCTGCAGCAGGACTTGGAGGCTGTCACTAGCTTCATCTCCGTGGCCAACTACCCCAACCCAGTCAATGCCTTGGAAGCAGAGTGGGGAGCCACAAGGAACGTCCGCTGGCTGCTCAACACGAACGGCTACAGCAACGGCGCATCTCCCAACGTCTATTCGAGCTTCGTCCTTGGCCAAGAGGCTTATGGCGTCGTTCGACTGGGCGCTAAGGAGGCCGAGTTCATCGTCAAGCCTCTAGGCGCTTCAGGGACAGCAGACCCCCTGAACCAGAGGGGTACCGTTGGGTATAAGTACCCATTTGCAACCAGGATATTAAACGATAACTGGATTACCCGACTCACATCAACCCTAGCTAACTCGTAAGGAGGGTAATATGGCTATTGTAAGAAAGGGAACATTAACCGTTGGTACTGGAGGCGTGGCACAGAACTTGATTCTGGGCTTCATCCCTAGCTACTTGCTGATGGTCGATAAGACCAAAACGGTAGGCAATACCAACGGGGTGCAGAGGGTCGAGTGGTGGAACGACATGGTGAATGGATCGGCGTACCTTACTACGACGACCTCAGGAGCCCCTGTCTATAGCTACACGGCCACGAACGGAATCACTCCGTATCAGACGCCTGATGGCAGCCTATATCCCTCCTCTAACCTCACGATCACTGGAATCTCCCAGGCTGCTAACGCGGTAGTCACGGCCACTAACAGCTTCACTTCCAATGACTATGGGGTGACGACCGTTACGTTTCACAACGTGGAGGGCATGACCCAGATCAACACGTTGAGCGGGGTGGTTCAGAGCGCAACAGGCTCTAACTTCGTCGTCAACATCAACACGACGTCGTTCTCGGCTTGGACCAGTGGTGGCATAGCAAACATTATTTCAGGCATCCCAGCCCTCCAGGGCGGCCTCATTACCTCAGGTAATGCGCTAGGCTTCCCGCCTTCCCAGACCAACACCTCTCAGGTCCAGAACACGCCTCTGTTCAACCAGGGCGGACTAGGTGTGACGCTGGGAACAGCTGTGATGGTGACCACCGCCGATGTGTGGGAATACCTGGCGCTGCTCGACGCCTCCTTCACGAGCGACTAAGAACCAGGAGGCTGTGTGTCATCGAATGCCGTGCCCCCCTCTGTGACACCGCCCTCCCCCAATGAGTGGCCTGAAACCATCAGGTCGCTCACTGGCATCACCAATGGCTCCATCACGACCGTCACTTGCCCTGACCATGGCTTCATCACGGAAGACGAAGGCGTCACGTCCGTCATGTTCAAGCAGGTTGAAGGCATGATCCAGATCAATGGAATGAACGCCATTGTCCAACTTGTAATCGACACTAACACGTTCACCGTCAACATCGATTCGACCAACTTCTTCACCTATACGGCGAACGGCGTCATCGTCATCGACTCAGGAACGCCCCCGGTCCAGGAGGCCTCCTTCCAGTTCTTCAACACCCCCTTCCAGAACATAGCTTAGAAAGAGAGGTTAACATGGTTAAGAAACTCAACGAGGCATCAGGCAAAGAGATCACTGAGGCCTTCCTTAAGCAGGATCCAGAGAACCTTCCCTCAACGGAAGAAGCGGTAGAGAAGATAGTCGTCGCCAAGAAAATTCCCGAGATGCGAAAGGTCGTCTTCTTGAACAACCGCGATCCAGGAGTGGCGCTACACTTCCACTACGCCTCAGCGACCCATCCTCTGAAGATCTACACCCTCTACCACGACAGGGAGCACAACCTTCCAGTGGAGGTCATCGAGAACCTGGAGTCCAGGGCTGAAGCGCAGTACTCCTACAGGAAGAACGTAGCTGGGCTACCTGAGAGCTATGTCTGTGGCTATAAGTATATCTTCCAGTTTAAGTCGCCTAGGAGAGCTGCCTAATGTCGGCTACCGTTCCTCCTAGCACTGCTGGCTGGACCCTAGCGAACATCATCTCTAAGGTCCGCTCCGTCACCGGCACGCCTAGCGCTGACCAGCTGACCGACGCCCAGATCACGGCCTATTGCAACAACTACTACGTCTATGCGATGCCTCTGGAGCTCAAGGAGCAGATCGAGAACCAGTTCCTGACCTTCAAGACGACGCCTGGAGTGGATGTCTACGCCTTCCCTAGCGGCTACTTCACCGATAGCCCTGGAGCCTATGCAGACGGCTTCCCTCTGGTCTTCTACCAGGACCCAGACATCTTCTTCCAGGACTGGCCCCAGCAGTATGCCGTCGACAACATCGCTACCGGGGACGGCTCTACCACAACCTTCACAGGCGGTCTCCAGAACCCTCCGGTGATCGTAGGCAGTCTCTTCATCGCCTCCGATGACCAAACAGGCTTCCAGCAGATAGTCTCTGACCAGGGCACCACCGTCACTGAGGAGATCGCTACGGGGAACGGTGGAACGGCCTATAGCGGCACACTCACGGCCTTCCCAATCTCCCAGGGCTCCCTCTCCATCACAGACAGCGTAGAGACCTTCTCTGACAACGGAGCGGGCCTCCTCACGGGCAGCGCAGGGGGCACAGGCACCATCGTCTACACCACTGGGGTCTGGAGCGTTACCTTCAACGCTGCTGTGGCTACAGGCGTGGCCATAGAGGCTACCTACACCACTAATCTCCAAACAGGGACGCTGTCCGGCAATGGAGTCGGCACCATCAACTACCTTACTGGAGCGTATTCGGTCACATTTGATAGCGCTCCCGCCTCTTCTGCTGTTATTTACGCCAAGTATCAGGGCTATACTGGTAATAGGCCTCAGGGCGTCCTGTTCTTTGATAATCAGTTCACTATGCGACCTGTGCCCGACCAGGCATACCAGATCCTCATGCAGGGATATGTCATCCCCTCCTTCCTCGTCAACTACACAGACACCCCCCTCCAGGTCGAATGGGGCGCTCTGATCGCCTATGGAGCATCCCTCGACATCTTCGGCGACAGAGGCGATCTCGACAACTACGACCGCTACTTCTCGGTCTTCAAGCGCTACGAGAACATCGCCCTAGGCCGTACGATCCAGCAGTACACAGCAGAGCAATCCGTACCAAGGTTTTAGTATGACGTATAACAGAAATATCCCTCAGGCTACAGACAACATCAGCGTCTCCCAAGGCCAGATCCTCAGCAACTTCCAGGCCATCGACAGCGGCACTACAGGCGAAGGCATAGGCTTCGCCAGGGATCACATCACCATGACCGATGCGAGCAATGGAGGCATGCACAACATCGTCGACTACTACGTCAATCAGTCATCAGATCCTACCCTGAGCGGCGTATCGGCCCTGTACACCAAGAGCGTCTCGTCCCTGAGCCAGCTCTTCTTCCGCAACAGCTCGGCCATTCTGCAGTTAACGGGAGCTGCGACGGTTGCTAATCCGGGCTCTGTTTTTCTTCCTGGAGGACTCATCATGAAGTTCGGCAACTTCGGTATGGCGTTCGGAGTCGTGTCTCAGGAAGTGACTTATCCCACACCCTTTACAACCGCCTACTATTCAGTGGTGCTCACCTCCAGCAGCTCCAACTCCCTGAACACTGCCGGTATCAGCACGTCATTAACAGACGAAACCGGATTCACAGCCATCAGGGCTTCAGCGCCAGCCTCCAATCTAACCTACTTCTACATAGCCTTGGGGTCTTAATGACCTCATATCAACCCTTTCCCATCACGGAGTTCAAGACTGGGCTTCAGACCTACCTGCAGCCATGGATCAGGCCTATAGACGCCTTCGAGCCTCTGCAGAATGCCTACATCTACCGCGGGCAGCTTAACAAGCGGAGAGGCTATGTCCTCTTCGGCGGAACCCCACCCGCTTACCAGAACAACGAGATCATCGCTACAGGCAGCGGAGGCGCGACCTATAGCGGCACACTGAGCGACTTCCCTGTTCTGAGCGGCTCTACCTTCACCGTCACGGTTCTTACGTCTGCTGGGGTTGAAACCTTTACAGCTACGGCTTCTACGGGCTCTGCTACCATCACAGGCACCCTCACCGACGTGTTTACAATCGACTACACCACAGGGGTCTGGAGTGTGGTCTTCAGTGGAGGAAGAACCGTAGCCAACAGCACTCCCATCGTGGCTCAGTACTCCTTCGAGCCCACTCAAGAGACGACACCTGTAGTCAACCCGATCATGGGCCTAAAGGTCTGGACCAGCGAAAACGGGATCGATTATAAGCTACTAGCCCTGGACACCAGAAGAGCTTCGGTCTACAACAACGCCACGTTCGTGTTCGATCCGATCGCTTCAGTAGACCAGGTCTTGTGGGTCGGCGACAATTCCACTACGACGATTACAATCCTCACAGGGTGGCTCAACGTAGCGCCCTACTCAGTCTCTATCACGGACGGCACCTCAACTATCACCGACATAGGCACCACGCCTACCAGCAACTTCCAGTCTGGATCAGCCGGCAACTTCGTAGTAGGAGGAGGGGGCACCACGATCACGTACGCTTCAGGGTCGATCACTCTGGTCTTCACAGCAGCGACAACAGCCACCATCACAGCAACTTTCGACCTGCAGGGCGACTACTTCACCGGCAATACCTCGAACTTCTTCAACGCCACGAACTGGATGGACCCGGCCTATGTCACAGGAGGCAGCGGTTCTCTCTATCTGACCAACAACATCGATCGGATCACCCTCTTCAACGGGACATCGTTATCTAGGCCTCCGTTCCCCATCACGGCAGCTCATTACAGCAGCTTCACCAACGATATCTCTTATTGCCTAGACATCGATGTCTATAAGAACCGCCTGATCGTTCAGAGGCCTTTCATAGTGGGCAGCGCCTATGTGGACGGCCAGAGCTTCCGCTGGAGCGCTCAGTTCTCGCCTACCAACCTCATAGCTGACGTGGCGGGCAATGGAGGGGAGGCCTCTGCTGCGACTCACGACCTCATAGCCTCGAGTGAGTTCCTCAGGGATATCGTGGTCGTCCCGTTTCAGAACTCCACATGGGCCTTCAGGTTTACCAACAACTTCTTTGACCCCTTCCGCTGGGATAAGATCAACAGCACCAAGTCCACCAGCGCGCCTTATGGCACGATCCCATACGATGAGAGAGTCACTTCCATGGGATCTAAGGGCCTCATTGCCTGCGACGGCGTCAATGTGCAGCGCTACGACATCCCAGTCATCGATGAGTTCCTCAACATCAACCAGAAGTACTTCATCCAATGCTATGGCATCCGTGACGACAATACCAGTCAGTCCTGGATGACCTATGCTGCTGTATCGCCAGCCAATGGAGGCATGCAATCCACTACCTCAGACCAGATCCTGGTCTACAACTTCATCGAGAACAGCTGGGCGACGTATGTCCTGGCGATGTCGTGCTTTGGCCTCTTCCAGCTCCAGGAAGACATCACCTGGGCTGAATTCGCCGTTGGACAGCCCTATGAGTCTACCTGGGAAGAGGCTAACTTTGCTTGGAACTACTATAACCTTCAGACCATCGCCCCTCAGCTTCTGGGAGGGGGCTTCGACGGTCTCGTATGGCAAATGAACCAAGGTAACCTAGACGCCTTCGATCCAGACACTGAGATCGGCGACACCATCCCATGCACGATCACCTCTACGAGGTGGAACCCCTTCATAGGCAATGGCCAGAAGGTGCAGTTTGGGTGGGTCGACTTCTACTACTCTGTGATAGCCGACTGCATCCTGAGCGTGAGCTTCTATACCGATAACAGCGAAGTGCCCATCTACCCCGCGAAGACGGTAACGCTGTCAGCCAATGGAACCGATGCCGCTGCTAACTCGGCCTATGCTATGAAGAGGGTCTACATCAACGCTGTAGGCGAGTTCATCCAGATGGAGATTACCTCATCCTCAGACGCTACGTTCTCCATCAACGGGTTTATCCTCTGGTGCAGGCCAGCGGGAAGGCTCACTCCATGAGCTATCTTCGCTCTAGCTGCCTACTCTCCCAGCGGCCACGCTCTTCGAAAGCACCTTCCAGCCGTGAAAGCCTCTGGTCCATCATCCGGATGTCATTGCTCAGCGACTTGAAGCATCCTATGATCAGTGAGCCTAGCGCCACGACGACTCCTCCAGCTACCCAGAACAGATTCCAATCCATGGGCTATTTACCTCCCAGTTGTCTACTCTCCCAGCGGCCCCTTTCTTCAAAGGCTCCCTCTAGCCTGGACAACCTTTGGTCTATAGATCTAATGTCCTCTCTTATGGCCTTTATCTCCAGATTGATAGCATTGAGATATTTAAAAATATGCACTGCAATTGCTAGCATTAGAGCGCCCAAGCTGATGATGGTAGATGCAGCTACCCAGAACAGATTCCAGTCCATATGTCACTTACCTCCCAGCTGTCTGCTTTCCCAACGGCCTCTTTCCTCAAATGCCCCCTCAAGCCTAGTGAGTCTTCTATCGATTGACTGGACCAGATTACTTATTTCATCGAGCTTTTTCTCCAGCATATCCAGCCTTTTCTCCAGCATAAAAATGTCTTTCTTCGCCGACTTTCTCAGCAAGAAATATGCTCCAGCCACTGAAGCTATAGTAACTATGACGTTTAGGCTCTCTAGTAGGCTCACAATACCTCCGAGCCAACGATCCTATCACACAAGCTCATTTAAGGCAGCAGCATGACCATCAGCGGCAATGTCCCAGCCCAGCCATTCCTGCCTCCCAACATCGTCGTCCCTGAAGACGAGGACCTCTTCCTCCCCTTCCTAAACAGAATGTACGAAGACATAGCCTTTGCCACCAACAGCAAAGACTTTAACAACTACACCATGCCCATCACCTCTACGGCCCAGAACATCCTGCTGGTACCGAACTTCGGCGCCTTCATCATCTGCGTCAGTGGCACCCAGACCACTTTCTCGGCCTCAAGCGTCGAGACAGCGCTTCCCACCCTTACGGCGAGCCTCTGCAAGTCGGCGATGGCTTCTTCGGGCTCTGTAGCAGCCCTAGGGTCACAGGCCGGCACAGGCACGTGGGCTGGCATCACCTTGACCATCACGTCGACTTCTACGAACTTCCAGATAGCCCACAACAATGCAGGAGTGAGCGGCAACTTCAGCATCAGGCTTATAGGCACCCAGCCATGGGTAGGAGCGCTCAGCAATGAATGACGGCGATATCAACAGCCTCGAGTATGGGCCTCTGCGCATTCCAAGGCTTATCCCTAAAGAGCTGATTGAGGCCGTGAAGTTCAGGGGCTTCGACTCAGAGCGGTTCTATGCCTACCAGGAGGCGCACCTAGGCGACCTCAGCAACTTCCTGATAGCTCTGTATGATAAGACCAAGAAGATCAAAGGCTATCTCTGGGCGGCGATAGACGAGAGCGATGGGGCGCTCTTCGTCAACACCTTCTCGGTCTGCAAAGAGTACTGGGGTAAGGGAAAGGCCGTCGAGAAGGCTATCGAGATCCTTAAAGGCCTGTGTGAGAAGCTAGATCCGCCTTCTGTGCGCTGGATCACTACCAACGATCGGTTCTTCGCCAAGCATGGCTTTAAGCGCTCCAAGGAAGTCATCATGGAGTACACACGTGCAGATATCAAAGAAAGAATTAGGGAAGAAGAAGCCCAACCGTAGGGAGGAAGGTCACTGGGAGGGCAAGTACTGGTGCAACTGCCTCGTGAGGAACTACCGGAAGTGGCTCTACAGGAAGAAGTACGGGCCTAGGGAAATATCGCCCCAGCAGGAGTCGTAGCAACATGCACAGGAAAGTGCTGTTTTCTGTGCATGACCCTAGGGCGAGCACTCTAGGAATTTCTCTATCCTGGCTACGCTAGCCTCGATGTTGTGCAGCCTCACGCTCCAGACGACCTCCAAAGCAAACAGTCCCACTATCGTGAGGGCGATGCTCCAAAAGATCAGTGATTCTGGCTTCATCATTGAGCCTCCTCTTGCCGAATACTATGCGGGTGGATTGCTAGCTCCGGCCGCATGGCTCCGTTGGTAATCATGACAGCTTTCATGACCTTTACTTCTGTGGCTATTTCTGCGATATCTTTTTCGAGGGTCGCAAACCTCCTATCGACTTCGATACTCATGGTCGCCACGTTCTTCCTCATCTCCTTCATCTCTCCGTAGAGAAATTGAAACGCTCCAGCAAAGACGCCTAATAAGATCAATAGATCGCTGTGTTTCTTAAGAAACTCCATCTAAGGAGCCTCCTGAGTTACAGCCAATTCACGAGGCATGACCCCCTTCACGATCAGAACGGTCTTGATGATTGTGATGTCTTTATCTAGCGCGTTGAACTTACCGTTTATCCACAGGAAGCCTCCGAAAAGCGCCCCCAGAACAATCACAGTATCTACGTGCTTTTTAAACCACTCCATAGTGCCTCCTCCTATAGGATAGCCCTTTGCCCATTTCGCCGCAGCTGATAAGATTAGAACAACAATTTCAAAGGTGACCTATGGGAAGACCCAGTGCCAAAAGCCAGTTTGCTAAGATGCCAGCGTTCAGCGGTAAGCAGAATTCGGCCCTTAACGAAATCCTGAGCAGCTATAAGAAATCCCTACGAGGCGCTGAGAAGGGTCTGTCGAAGTTCCAGGGCGCCAATCTCAACAAAGCCAATGCCTTGTCCGAGGAAGCCGCTCAAGGCTACAGGCAATTCCTTCCTGGAGGCGGCGGAGGAGAGGCGATCGCCAATGCGGCCCAGAACCGCTTCAAGCAGCAGACCATACCCGACATCCTCAACGCCTATGGATCGGACGCGAAGACCTCCAGTGCCCTGAACCAAGCCCTAGCAGCCGGAGCCTCCAATCTCAATACCGATATCGCCTCTCAGCTAGCTCAGATGCAGCTAGTCGCCTCTCAAGGCATAGGCAACGTAGGCGCTCAGAGGGGACAGCTTGGCCTTGGAAGGTCTGGGCAGCAACTGGAAGCCCTTAAGGCCTATGGCGGTCTGGGCATAGGACAGGCTCAGATAGGCCTAGGAGCGAGCCCGTTCGGCTATGCAGAGAGGAGCAACCCATTCTGGCAGAACCTGTTGATGGGCGGTATAGGCGCAGGAGGAAACGCTCTCGGAGGTTTCTTACGATGAAGAAGAAAGACGACTTTGCGAAGCAGTTCAAGAAAGGCGCATACCCAGACCAGCCGCCTTACCCTCGAGGCCCTTTCCTGAGAGACGCCAGCCCCCCGGAGCAGAGGAAGCGCAAGAGCGTAGCGCTAGGCTTCCAGCAGCAGGCCAATCCTGGCATGGTGGGGAAGAACGACTTCAAGCGAGGTAAATAGCCATGGCCTTCTTCCTTCACCCTACACAACCTTCCTTTGGCCAGCAGCTCTCTCAGGTACTATCTGATGTAGGCACACATATAGGAGAGGGCCTAGGAAGGAGAAAAGATGAGAAGCTGGCCTCCAGCATCTTCCAGATCATAGGCAACCCCAACACCTCAGCTATAGAAAAGACTACTGCTTTCAGCAAGCTTCCGGAGCGCTACCAAAAACATGCTGGCCAGATCTATGCGGCCACACTAGCCCCTCAAGCCTCTGCAGAGGCTGAAGAAGCTCAAGTGGCCAGAGGTAGGCAGCAAAGAGCTGCTCAGATGCAACAGAATCCCCCTCAAATGCAGCAAATGCCCCAAGAATCGACTCAGGGCTCTCAGCAGGGTTCCGAGCCTTCCCAACAGCAAATGCCTCAAGGAACAGCTTCTAAACAAGAGCAATTTGATCCCAACGATCCCACATCTTATCCCGATGAGGTTTTGGCCGAAGAAGCGGCGTATGGAGGCCTTAGAGGGCGCATAGCTCAGCAGGAGCAGGGTAGGAGGCAGACAGAGCACGCTAGGGACATAGAGGCTCTCAAGCTTACTGCTGATTACAGGGAACAAGTCCTGTCGGAATATGAGGCATCGAAGAGCACTCTATCTAAACTGAATCGACTCGAGGCGCTAGGCAAGGAAAATAAGCTTACCACTCCCCTGATGGCCAAGCTTTCGGAGAGCTTAGGAATTCCCCTCTCTGTTCTGGGTAATCCAGCTTCGGAAGAGTTCCAGAAGGTGTCTCAAGGCCTAATGAGCAACATTACCCAGACTTATGGTAATCGAATCCTCCAGGTCGAGGTGGAGAACTTCTTGAAAACCATTCCAACCCTGATGAATAGCGAAGAAGGGAGGAAGCGCATCATCGACAACATGAAGACCCTTCTATCCCCTTCCCAGCTCGCCTATGATGAGTATAAGAAAATCCGCAAAGAACAGGGCCGCGTTCCTATCGACTTGCACGAACAAGTTCTGGAGAGAATCGGCCCCAAACTCGACAAAATGGCGGAAGACTTTAAGAAGAATGCCTCTGACTTTTCTATAGTCATCGCCCCCAACGGAGAAGAGGTGCGAGTTCCCAGAGATAAAGTCGACGCAGCCATCAAGGCCGGAGGCATGCTGAAATGACCTCTCAATTCGACTGGTCTCAGTTCGAAAAGGTAGCTCCAGCTCCTAAGCAGGCGACGCAACAAGCTCCAGAGCAGGGCACTGCGGAACAGAAGCCCCCTCAACAAGAAACGTTTGATTGGTCTCAGTTCCAGAAGGCTGGAGAGGTTCAGGCCGCCGAAAAGGGTTCTGCCCTAAAGCGGCACACAGCTAGAACAGGGGCTCGAGTTGGGGAAACCATCGCGGGCTTACCTGGAGACATCTTGGCTCTCCCAGGCAACGTGGCCAAGTTCGTCGCCTCTAAGGTATCGCCAAAGGCCCACAAAGATGTGTCCATGGCGGCAGATATCGCCAGGGCCATCTTACCTGGAGGAGGCGCTCCCACATCCGGAGAAATCCGACAGCAGACCAAGCAAGTTAGCGGAGGATATCTAGAGCCACAGACCAAGGCCGAGCAAATCGGCGACGAATTCGTCTCAGACTTCATCTCTCTAGCAATTCCCGTGAAGGGAAAGGTGCCGTTCGCTAATGCGTTGGCAAGAGCACTGGGCATATCGGCAGCAGGCACAGCTGCATCAGAAGGGGTCGGATTGCTTGGAGCTGGAGAAGGAGGGAGGGAATGGGCTAAGACAGGAGCAACCTTCCTTGGCTCTATGTTCAATCCTAAAGGCGCTACCAAATACGTATCCGGCCTCTATGAAGAGGCCAAGAATCTTCTACCTCAAGGCGCAAGCGCTCCAGCGACACACCTATCAGGCCAACTATCCTCTCTAAAGCAGCAGCTTCACAAAGGAGGGTCGGCCCCCTCTAAGACCAAGGCCATTCAGAAGATTGACGAGGTGCAGGCGAAGATCTCCAAGGGTCGGATACCCGTCGATGAGCTGACTGAGTTCAAGAAGAGCATTAACGAAGCTCGATCCGGTCTATATGAGGAGTTCAAGTCGGATAAGGTTGGAAGGAAGATGGCAAAGAAGAACCTGGACGCCGTCTCTAAGAGTGTAGATGGCGCTCTCCAAGAATATGGTAAGAGTCATCCCGAATGGGCTAAGTCTTACAATGCGGCTAACGAAGGCTTTGGGGCAATAGCGAAGAGCAAAAAGATCCGGACCAATGCCGCTAGGTTTCTAAAGCAGCACCCTCATGTAGCTTACGGAGGCCTAGGAAGCGCACTATTCTCGCTTACTGCACCGCACGCATTGGTAGGAGCAGCGGCAGGAGCTGCAGCTCTGGGGTCTATAGAGCTCTACAAGAAGATCAGCAGCAGTCCTGTGTTAAGAAAATATTACACTCAGGCGGTCCAATCAGCGGCCAAGGAAGACGCAGCTTCATTTGCGAAGAACATGGAAAAATTAGACAGCAAAATCAAGTCGGAAGAATGATCAATCCCAATCGCTCCAAACTCCAACTACAATGAAAATGATCGATGTTAATAAAAAAGAAACGGCCAAGCCCATATTACCTCTTCTCGTATAAATACATTTGAAAAGCTACTCTGATGAAAAACAAACAAACACGAAAGCCGCCCAAACAACCTTGACTAAGATTGCTATTCCTATTATTGTTAAACCTAGTCCCATATTACTTTCCTCCATGTAAGTGCATTAAGTGAGACTTAAATTCAGCATCGAGCTTCTCGGCTCTTCCCCTGAACTCGGCGTCGATCTTCTCGGCTCTTCCTCTGAACTCGGCATCTTGCCTCTCAAGCCT
>Ga0209221_1000170_pt1 | contig 36246 bp, 30 predicted proteins | sample BlaSpr_A8_Ref_O2_FD_187989 | JGI IMG/M metagenome (GOLD analysis project Ga0209221, IMG submission 187989) | Forest soil microbial communities from Thunder Bay, Ontario, Canada - Black Spruce, Ontario site 2_A8_Ref_O2 (SPAdes) (version 2) | ecosystem: Environmental > Terrestrial > Soil > Boreal...
CATCCCCAGCAATTTCGTTCAGCGTGGCGCATGCCAAAGGCGAGATCGCATTGTTGCTCGTAGGAAAGAAGGAAGGTGACGAGTATTTTGCCCGAGACGCAGCGCGCCCAACGATCTTCCGCATCAACCAGGATCTCTACAAGAAGCTCGCGGAATCGTTTAGTGATCTGCGCGACAAGAAACTCGCCCACTTCGATCCGACCGCGATCACCCGCGCCGAAATTCACAACGCCAGCGGCACGATCCTCGCCACGCGCAAAAATGAAACAGATTGGACTTTGGACTCATCGGCGCAGAAAGACGAAAAACAAAACGACAAGCAGAAGGACGCTCAGCAGGCAAAACCGGTAAGCCTCGACAAGCTCTTCACTCCGCTACAGCAAGCCACAGCTGACGAGATATTCGACCACCCCACGCCAGCCATCCTCGCCAAACTTGCGAAGCCCGCATTCGACGCGATTCTCACCGACAAGAACGGAAAAATCCTGAAGATTGAAATTTCGCAGGAATCCGGCGGCCTCGTTTACGCGCGAACGAGCGAATCCCCAACTATTTACAAACTGAAACCACAAATTCTCACAGATTTAAGTTTTAAACCCTCGGACCTGACTCCCTAGCTGCGCGCGGCGCAGCCGCGCCAAATCAGACGCCGGCCGCGCCCGCACAAGCCAGATTAAGCCGCGGCGTGCGCGCCTTCCAGCACGCTTTCGCTGGGCCAAGTGGCTACCAGCAGCACCTTTCCCGTTACCGGAGAGATGTGCACATAGAACACCTGTGCGTCGCTCTTGACCTCATAAAGTTCAGGATGTCTCGGATCGGGAATTGGCGGCGCGCCGCTGGCCAGCAAATCCCCCAGCTCGGCGATCAATTCCCTCGGATGGTCCCGCAAGTCTTCGATCTGCATGTCACGTTCCCAGCGCATCACCGTGTCCCTCCCCCGCCATTCTTTCCTGCCCCACTTACTTATACGGTTGGATGCGCGGGAATGTTGCAGAGCTTCCTGTTTTTTTTCATTCGGAATCAGCCAATATGGCCCGTAGACTCGTCGCATCCGCCAAGACAAGTATAGGAACGTTAACCTCTAACTTGTTACTTGCGCGGCCCCTGCAAACTTGCCATAGTCCCCACAGCGGAGGGACCCACCCAAAGTGACTAAGCAAAAGCTCAAGAAGACCAGCCGCATGAAGCGTGACAAGCGTCGCAAGCACCATCATTGGCAGGTCACTGTGTACTACGCCGACGGCGAAAAATTTGCTCGCGTTTACATCGACCGCGATCGCGCCCAGAAGTTTGCCGAACGGCAGAAGAAGTCCCCGGTCGTCAAGGCCACTCGTATCATGGAAGTTGATTAGCTCCCAATTCGGCGGCGCCGGCGCTCCCGCAACATAAGAGAGACACCCGCCGCCCCTTCCATTTTTCCTTCCACGCCCGAACGCCATCTTGATAGTCGCGCAGCCCCGCGCTGTCCAGCCCGCCCGCCTCTTCTGAACCGCCCCCTATTTCTGTTATAGTTGCCGCCCTCTGGACCACGTCGTCGAGTATTCGTACCGAGGCCGCGCACCGTTGTCGTCGTGGCCGGAATCTCTTGCGGAGATTGCAGCAGCCATGCCCGATCAAACCTATGTCCCGCATCCCGTGGATACTTCGCACGTGGATCTCGATGACTTGCAACCGTTGCTCGAAAGTCTCGCCCGTAACGCGCACGACATCTGGGCGCAGCAACGAATCCGTGATGGTTGGACCTACGGCGCGCATCGCGACGACGTGAAGCGCACTCATCCCTGCCTGGTGCCCTACGAAAGTCTTTCGGAATCCGAGAAGGACTACGACCGCATCATGGTCAACGAAGCGTTGAAGGCCATCATCGCGATGGGCTATCGCATCACGAAGAGGTGACGCATGCCAGAATCTGCGAAAGCTTCCCCCGCCTCCGCGTCAGTCACCACGCTGCCGCATCAGCGCCGCGCCGCGAAAGACGAAATGAACGACGCAGCGGAACTCAAAGAGTACGAAATCTTGATGGACCAGGGCGACGACGCCAAATACCGTCCCCTGTCTAACGCTCTCTCGCTGGTGCAGGAAACGATTCATCAGCCTTTCGTCCGCTGCGACAAGCAGGCCCTTGATCAGCAAAAATGCTACCAGCTTATTTCCATCGCCGCGGTCGTCGGTGGCGCCTTAACCATTCTCATCGCCATTTTCGAATTCATCTTTAGGTCCCGTGAGGTACCCCTTACCTGGACGGAAGCCGTCATCGCAGCCATTACGCTCTTGCTGATCGGCATCGGCCAAGGCTTCCAATTCAAGGAAGAATGGCTGACCGCCCGATATAAAGCCGAAAATTTGCGCTTGCTGAAATTTCGCACCCTCACCGATTCGCGACTCTGGTGTCCGCCCTTTGACATGACGCTGCTGCGCGAGGAACTCGAAGATGAAGTGCGCAGGCTCGAAGCCCACAACTACGAAAAGGCCAAGGCGTGGGCCTCCGAAGGCGTGCATCCGCGGATTTGTGCGCCGCCTTGCGAGACGCCGTGCGAGGATGCGCTCCACGAATTGATCGATTACTATCGCCCAAAGCGCCTACACTCCCAAACCGAATACCTCTCGCAAAAGGCCGAGAAGAGCGAAAGGAAGGGCGCTTGGACCGCCAGGGTCGTACGCTGGTTGTTTTTCGCCAGTTTCGCATTCGTGCTGACGCACCTGGTGCTCCAGATGCACGCCCAATTCGAAACGCAGGCGGCCCAGGAAGCCACTGCTCAGGCCGCGAAAGAGCACGGAACGGATGCGCACTTAGATGGTCTCCATACGACCCAAACCATCTCAGGCGCCGCGTCGGCGGATGACGCTCTCTTTACCATGATCCTGATCGGATTGGCCGCGGCTCTCCCCGTAGCTGCCGCCGGTTTTCGCAGCTATCGTGGTTCGCGTGAATTTGAACGAAACGCGCTGCGCCATCAGGCGACGCGGGATTCCCTGGAAGAACTGGAAAGGCAGCTGCGCACCAGCAGCAATCTGAACGATAAGTTTCGCTTGCTCGGATTCTGCGAGTTGGTGCTGGAAATGGACTGTCGCGAATTCATGCGCCTGCTGTGCGAAGTGGAGTGGTACGGCTAGGTATGCCGCGGGCGAGCCAAGTTCACGTCGGTCACGGTCGCCGCTGCGTGTCATACGTCCGACTGAAGCGGGAATCGTCGCGGCTAAGGCTGCGGCGCGCTTTTGTCTTTATGAAATTTGCGGCGAATGTCCGGCCAGAATTCATTTAGCACGATTCGTATCGCGTCATACCCCACTTGCGTGCCCCATACCGACGCGGTATTTGACAGCGTCTTGTCGGACTCCGGATGATAGCTGTAAGTGGAAATTGCCGCAGCCGCCGCGCTGCCTCCGATTTCTCCAAAGTTGAAAGTATTGTGTCCGGAATCCGTTCGCGTAATGAACAGCCTGCTCAGCGCGTAACCGGTACGGCGCACGAATCCACCTTTGCCCAGCTGGTAGTAACGCGGATCCGTGTGCAAAACCGACGGCACCACCGCGTTCACCATGAAATTCTCGATTGTGCCATCCGCGAATGCCGATCCGAATCTCTTCGCGTACCCTTCGGCGCCCTGGCCATAGCCCGGTTCGCTGTTCTGCGCCTGGCTGATTCCCGCTAGTGCCGCATACCATGGGAATTGTACGTAGTCGAACGACGATCGCACTGCCACCTTGTATTTTTGAGCGGCAGTCATGGGCGGAACGTGCGCGGAATTTTCCAGCGTCAGAAAATTCGGCAGCGCGAAAAAGAGCCGGTCTTTCGATCCGGCGTCACTCGCTGCCTGGCTCGCGGGATTGTTGGGATCGGTAGGTTGTTGTGCGCTGGGCGCTTGTCCGGATGACGGCGCGGCATTCGGCGCCGTGGATTGTGGCTGCTGCGCCGGTGTTTGCTGCTGCGATTGTGGCTGGCCAGCGGGCGGAGGCTCAGCCTGCGGCCGCGCATAGCTGCTCGGAGCCATGGAGAGCAGCGCGATCGCAAGCGAGGCTGAAAAAGCAATAAAGGGTCGCCGACATCTGGTTGTCATTTAAACCTATATTTTCCCGGCTCTGAGCCGCTATCTGAGAACTTGGTCGTGCCCGCTCGCCCAGCGACAGTTTCATCGCTTCCATCCCATCCATCTTTGCCGGTAGCATTAAGAATTCACAACAAGGAGCTGTTAAGTTCCACAATCCGCTCGCCAGCGGTTGGAACGCGTGAAGGCGCGCGCCGTTTCGACTTACGGTGCTTTCCGTTTAAAAGGGATGTAACGCTCAGCATACCAGAATCGCAATGCCGGGACTCCCGCTGTTGCTATTGTTTGCAATCCGCCGCGCCGGGCAAAGGGCAATCGAGCGAGTCACGCCACGCGACAAGTACGGAGCGGAATCAGGAGTTAGCCGCGATGGGTTCGCCGCTCGCCTCGGCCAGCACTAGCGCCGCCCCGCTAAAAGCCAAGGTGTCAAAAAAATAATTCAAGCTGACGATGTCCTTGGGGCTCGCGATCAGCATCGGCAAATACTCAAATAGCACCAGCAGCAGAATCATCACTCCCAGATACGTCGCGGCCTCGCGCGTTTTCTTGTTAGCGACCAGGCACACCCCGCTCGCAATCAGCACTGCACCGGCAACGTAAGCCCAGAACAGCCGCCCAGGAATCCACTCGGGCATTATTTTTTGTAGCGGAACGCCGGTCGCAAACGTCGGATGCAGAAAATGCTCGACGCCGAAGAACAATGCCGGAATTCCCACGAAGAACCTCGCGACCATCGCCAGTCCCCGCCCCCCGCTTGTGCTCCTCGCCCCCATCTGCGCTGCGGCAAATGCAAAAGCGCCGCCGCCGAACGCCGTGTCTCTCAGCGCGACCGCCCACAAAAATCGATCGCCGTTGCCGGCCACGACGTTGGGTAAATGGATCATGAGTACGAAGCAGCAGAACATCGCCCCCAAAAGCGTCGCCGCCAGTCGCGCCTGTATTTTCAGCGTGATGCTGAGCGCCGCCGCAATCAGAGCGATGCCCACCAGATAAGCCCAGAATGTGTGCGCCGGCATCCACTTCGGAACGATGCTCGCTATGTCCGCAGTATCCGTAAGATGCTCCGTTCCGAAAACCGCCATCGGGATCGCCAAAAACAAACGCCCGAACGGCAAAATCTTATCGAGCCCGCGAGCTTGCGCCAGCTCATCCTTGATTACCTTGGTCAGCCCGATAGCCAGCAGCCCGCATCCGGCGAAATACCCCCAGAACACGTCGCTCGGCATCCCGAACGGCACGGACCGCACCGCAAGATTTGCCTCCGTCACACCAAGAACATCGCACAGCATTCCGTAGCTCCTCCGAGTTGACTAGGAATCACCGCGCCTGGAAAACGTTGCACGTCCTCACGCAATTACGCGATGCCGCGCTGCGGCAAACAGCTTGGTTTTTCGGACGGGTTCACTATGGAAATACGGATGCATGGGAGCTGAGACATCCCGAGCGCCAATTTCCACTCGACTTTGTTGCGCGGGTACAGGACGCAGGCGTGAAAACCTTTCTTTCAGCGCAAGAAACCACGATTCGTAGTATCGATGACTCAGGTACGCGACGGTCACCGTCACGACCAGCGTGAGTACGAAAATCACGGGCGGGTATGCCAATCCAAATCGCTGCAGCACTGCACGCACGCCATGCACGCAGAAGCTATTGAGCAAATACATTCCATAGCTCACTGTCCCAACGAATGCCACCGGCTTCAGCTGCAGCAACCACGCCAAGCCGTTGTCTTCGCGCACCACGCACGCTCCGATCAGCGCCGTCGTTATCAGAAACACGACCAACCACGGCGGACTTGCCGGCGCCAGGCATGCCAGCATCGCTACCAGCATCAGCGGAGCCGACCACTTCCATCCCAACACGCGATAAAACAGTCGGAATCCGCGTTCCCGGTGCAGCGCCTGCGCCAGCAGCACACCCAGGCAGATGGGGATCGCAATGCTCACCACGATTCGCGTCGGCAGCCAGCCCGGCGGCAGCACACGATCGGTAAGGTGATGGTCCGTCGCCAATTTCAGCGCGATAATTCCTATCAGCAGCACCGAGGACCAAATCCCGCGCAAAAACCGCAGCACGATTGGCCAAAAAAAGTAGAACTGCTCCTCCGTCGAGAGCGTCCATGCCAGGTTGAACGTTCCCCCGGGCCAATTTGCCGAAATGAACCGGGTACATGTGAACGTCGCGAAGCTTGGAAGGTAGTGCAGAAAGCTGGCAGCCCGCACCGTGCCGCGTTCCACAACCAGCGCGTTCACCACGTAGAGCGCCAGCACCGCATAGTACAGCGGCCCGATGCGCAGCGCCCGCCGAATGTAGAAATCTCGCAGCGAGATCCTGCCGTATCGGTCCATCTCTCGCAGCAGCAGCGTGGTGATCAGGAAACCGCTTACCACGAAGAAAACTTGCACTCCGTAGAATCCCTGGTGCAGCACAGGCATCGCTTCGACTTGCGGGTAGTAAGGGGTTTCCCACCCGGAGTGAAGCCAGATGACTGCGACGATGCTCAGAGCTCTTAATCCGTCCAGAAAGCCGAAGAAACGCACGCTGCGGAATTTCTCGTAACTCGATTCCATATCGGCGTTCGATTATGCCTCAGCAAGCGTCCACCATTCCAACACAGATGTTGTGTTAATTTGGATGTAGCGAAGTATGAAAGTGCGCGGCACAGGGGCAAAAAATCACGCCCCAAAAAGCAGAAGGCCCACCTTGCGGCGGGCCTTCGAGGGGAGAAAGCTCCACGGCCACTGCGCGGTGGGCGGCAGAACTCTTTCCTCGGTCGCAGTCTAGTACGAGGTGCGGAAATCAGTCAAGCAGGAAAGGGCACTTTTTGACTCTTCGTCAAGATACTGAAAATAATAACCTTAATTGCAAAAACGGAGCTTTTCCACCGGGTGGTCACTTCGGCGGTTTTCGCTCGATCCCGTAGAAGTCCTCTGAATTGATGGGTTTACTGCCCAGCCCTAACTGCAGCACTTGCATCGTGCTGCTGCGATCAAACACCTTATCCGGCAACAACCGCTTCACCACAATCCGAAACCCGCCAAATGCTATCCCTGAAATCAGCGCGAAGCAGCAGATGATGCCAGTGCCGATGATCGCTCCGACAATCATCGTAGTGATCGGCGGCTCTTTGAATTGAAATGTCGGCTCGTTCCAGGTGACTTCTGCTCCAGATTGAACCTGATCCAACAATTTATCCGCTTCGGCCTGCGTCCGTGCGCCAAACACAATCGCCAGCAGCGTGATCGAGCGCTTGCCGAACACCGGAGAATCATTCCGCTCTGCATCGGCCGCGTTCACGTGATAAACCTGCTGCAGCTCGTTCAATTTCTTCTGCGCAGTCTGCGGAGTAGGGAAGTCGGCGATCAGCAGATTCAACTCGCGTCCATCTATGTGATATCTCGCGACCTCTGCTTCCGCCCCAGTCGCAAATCCCAGCCAGTCGTTCTGCGACACCGGGAAAAATTGGTTCAGCGTCACCGGCCCCAAAATGTATTTGTCCGAACGGTCGATGAATCCTTTCACCGGCAAGTGTTCGCTAAGCGTCGGCAGAGGACCTTGCTGTGCTTTGGGCGCGACGGCGCTTACCAAGGCGTTCAGTTCCCCGGCATTTTTGAAGAGGTCACTGCCGTGAATATCGAGCACCAGGTTTCCCAGCAGCACCAGCGCTTCGTCGCGAGACATTACCGAATGTTCATTCGTTCCCGACCGCTCCATGTCCGGCGAGCGCAAGTATGAGTATAGCCCGTACGCTCCGCTGGGATCCTTCATCCGGTACAGAGTCACTTCGATCAGGCCGCCATTGTCGCGAGTGTAAGCCGCCGATTCACCTGACGAATAGCCGTACTCGTGCGCGGCAGCCTCGGTATTCGGAACCTTGAACCCGACGGTGGGTGCAAGGGTGGTGCCGGCAGTCCAACCGGCAAAGGAATTCGGCAGAATGCCCTGCGCTGAAGTAGGAATGGCAGCTAGAAATACAAACAGGATAAGCAAAGGCATGGCGTGGCGCATAGTGTCCTTCTATTAGACGCCACTATTCTACTTAGGGTTCCCGTCGGAAGCTACTGTGGCGGACCCGCCGCCCGAAGGCCGGTTCGCGCTGACCAGCTTGGACTTATCGTAGGAAAGACTGTTGAGGCTATCGAGGTAAGAGGCGATGCCGCGGTAGAGGCCGTCGGCGACGCGCTGCCGCTGGTCGGTCTTTTTCAGCAGCTTTTCATCGCTGGGATTGCTGATGAACGAAATCTCCGAGAGCACTGAAGGCATGTTCGCGCCGATCAGCACCACAAAAGGAGCCTTCTTCACGCCGCGGTTGCGCTCATCCTGGCTCACCAACTGCAGCCGGTGCGTCAACGAATCCTGAATGTCGCTCGCGAGCTCCTTGGACTCTTCCACCTTTTCGTTGCGCGCGATTTTCTTGATGATGTCCTGCAAATCGTGCAGCGAAGACTGCGCCAGCGCGTTTTCGCGCGCCGCCACCGCCATGGATTCTTCCGAAGTGGCAAAGTTCAAATAATAAGTTTCAATTCCGCGCGCTGCGGCATCATGGCTGGAATTGGCGTGCACCGAAATAAACAAATCCGCTTTCGCCTCGTTTGCAATCGCGGTGCGCTCTTCCAGCGGAACGAAGGTGTCGTCCTTGCGCGTGTAAATTACTTCCGCGCCGGGAAGTTTTTCCTCGATCTCGTGGCCCAGTCGCAACGCTACATCCAGGCAAAGATCTTTTTCCATCAGTCCGTGCGGCCCAATCGTTCCAGTGTCATGTCCACCGTGGCCCGGATCAATCACGATCCGGCTGATTTTCAATCCCAGCGCGCGCGTCAAAGAGCGCTGTCCGTCCCGTGTCGGTTTCGATTCGGGTGGCGGCGCAAGCACGACTGTCTTAGTGCTGTCCGGTTTCGATTTCCCCGCAGCAGTAGCAGTTGCGGCCGAGGCCCTATTAGTAGCAGGCTTGCTTTCCGAGCTCACTGAAACTGTCTCACCGGCCGCCGGGCGCGGCTTCGAATCAGTGTCATCGGATTCCGTCTTCGCATACTTTGCCGCCGCGTTAGACGCCGCCGCTGCCGGCGTCGCCGTGTTCGCGACGTCACCCGCGGAAGAAGCAAGCGGCTTCGCGTGAACATCAATAACCAGCCGGTAGGGATTCGCCAGCAGGTAAGCGGAATAATCGCGCGCTCCGTTCACATCCAGCACCAGCCGCACCACTCCGTCCTTGTTCTGCCCCAAGCGCAAGGACTTCAGCAGCCCATCCTTAACGTCCCAGTTTTTCTTGGCGATGTCCGGCGTAAGCTTCGCTCGGTGCAAATCGAAATAGACGCGATCCGGCGCCGCAATCCGTGCCGCATTGAAAGCAATCGTGTCGTCCAAAGTCACGATAATCCGTGCCGCAGTCTCCGAGTTCCAAGTCTTGACGTCCCGCACGCGCGGCGTCCCGTTCTCGCTCTCGTGCTGCTCCACCGTCTTGCCTTTCAACTCCGGCAAAGCATCCGTCGCGGCAGCAACCGGCAATTTAGCTTGGGCCTGGAGCTTCGCCTGAACTTGTGCCTGCGCTAGCGCCGCGGCTTGGGCCTGCGCCAATGCCTGTGCCTTGGCTTTTTCCCGCGTATCCGCAATATCCTTCAACGCCACGCGCGCATCGCTCGCCAAATCAGACTTCGGGTACCGCTTTATGTAATCTTTGAGCGTCGCTTCAGCCACATCAGGCTGATGCAGCCCATCTTTTTGCACCAGGCCAATCGCATAGAGCGCCTGCTGGCGATAGCGGCTGCCCGGATACTGCTTCAGCAAAAAATTGTAAGAATCAATCGCGGCTTGAAAATACTTGGCGTCAAACAATCTCCCCATTTCTTCGTACAACTCAGCTTCCGCGATCAACGAAGGCGTCACTTCCTCAGCCTGCGCGGAAATCAGATAAACCTTGTGATAAGCGGAAACGGCCGCGCGGTAATCCACAAGAGATCGTTCTTTCTGCGGAGTGCCTTCCAGGGTAGTGCGCATCCGCACCGCGCGTTCAAACTGCTCGCGCGCATCCATCTTGTGGTCGGTTCGTGCGAACGAACAAAGGGGAACGGCTAGCGCCAGGGCTAGGAGGAGCCATCGGGCCGGCAATATTCTAACGGATACCACGTGCGTCATTCGTTCGTGAAAATTACCCGGCCATTCGAGTCCACTTCTTTTCGCACTGGATTTCTTGGCGGAGTCCAGAGCGTCGAATCGCGGCCCGAGCCGGGGCGAAAGTATGCGTCTTGCACCTTATGTACGTACCGTTGCGTTTCAAAATACGGTGGAACGCCTCTATTGGCATCCACGGCGTGCTCGCCGGCGTTGTAAGCCGCGAGCGTCTTGTCCAAGTCGCCGTTGTAACGATCCAGCAGAGATTTCAGGTACGTCGTCCCGCCTTCCACGTTCTGCGCGGGATCGAAGGGGTTGCCGACGCCAAAGCGTTGTGCCGTCCCAGGGATCAACTGCATCAAGCCCACGGCGCCCTTGCGAGACACCGCTTGCGGATTCCACCCGGATTCCGTGCTGATTACGGCTTTCACCAGCGCGGGATCCACCTGATGACGCGCCGCTGCATCGCGAACAATGCGATCCAGCCGTCCGTCATTGGCACCGAGTGCTTCCGCCGCAGAACCGGTCGAAATCCCAGACCGGGAATGCGACGCGCCGAACGCAGGACTGCCCGTTGCAGAACTGATAGTACTCCCACGGCGGCCGTTCGGGGAATCCCCATTCACGAAGACCAGCTTGCCGTGCTCGTCCACCTGAGTTGCAATCTGGGCGCGCAACGGCGTGGAAAGCGCGAACAGCGCGCCCGCGGCCAGCACTGCAACTGGGATGCAGTTCTTGTTCATGGTTCTGCTTTTCGCCAGCGCTTTTTCACGGCGCCGACGCACTACCTGACAGCGAGCCTCGGGGAAGGCAGAGCGCTTTGCTTCCTAGCACAAACCAAAGACACACATACGGCGAAGAAGCAGGCTTCTCCGTCGTAAGCATCTGGCACAGCAGCAATTATAGCAATCGGTCGAGTAGAGGGTAAACCTGGTCAAGGGCGTTTTGTATGCCCGATGTGTCTTTTCCGCCAGCCTCCGCCAAATCGGGTCTGCCGCCGCCGGAACCCCCGACCAACTTGGCCAGTTCCTGGACGATTTTGCCGGCATGGAGCTTGGGGATCAGGTCCTTCGTAACCGCTGTGATTAGAGCGACTTTGCCGTCATCGGCGGAGGCTAAGACGACCACGCCAGAGCCTAGTTTTTGGCGCAGCGCATCCACCAGTTGGCGCAGGGCGTCGCGGTCGAATCCGTTCACTTGAGCGGCAATCAGGCGAACGTTCTTCACTGTGCGAGCCTGTTCCACCAAATCGCCGGCCAGGGAGCCCGCCGCTTTGCGTTTCAGGGACTCCAGCTGCTTTTCCAGTTGCTTGGTGGCTTCGAACTGCCGCTCCAGCGCGGCGATGATTTCGTCCTCGCCCGCATTCAGCATTCCCGCGACGGCGCGCAGCGTCGCGAGCGACTTTTGATACTCGGCGAGAGCGCGATCGCCGGAAATCGCTTCGATGCGGCGGACTCCTGCAGCCACCGATTGCTCGCCGATGATTTTGAAGACGCCGATGTCCCCGGTGCGGATGACGTGGGTTCCCCCACAAAGTTCCTTGCTGTAAAAACCGCGCGGCGCGGACGCGTCGGGAATGGTGACGACGCGCACGTTGGCTTCCGGATACTTGTCGCCGAAGAAGGCCAGGGCGCCGGAAGCGAGCGCGTCGTCAATATTCATGATGTCCGTGCGCATTTCCAGGTTCTTGCGGATCTCTTCGTTCACTTGCTGCTCGATCTCGTAGAGTTCGCTGGGATCCACTTGCGCGAAATGCGAAAAATCAAATCTTAGATGATCGGGCGCGACCAGGGAGCCCGCTTGCTTCACGTGCGTGCCCAGAGTATTGCGCAGCGCGGCGTTCAGCAGGTGAGTGGCCGTGTGGTTGCGCATGTCGCGCACGCGCCGCTCGGGATTCGCGATGGTGGCAACATGATCGCCTACGTGCAGGTCTTCTTTCGCGACGATGCGATGCGCGATCAATCCCGTGACCGGGTAATACGCGCCGCGCACTTCCGCGACTTCCAGTGCGCCGGAATTGTCGAAGAAGCCGCCGGTATCGGCCACTTGTCCGCCGGATTCGGAGTAGATCGAAGTGCGGTCGAGCACCACTTCGGCTTCCGTGCCGGCCTTGATTTCATTCACCGCGCCATCTTTCGTGACGATAGCTTGAATGCGCGCGTCGCGCGCCTTCGTGCCGTGGTAAAAATCCTGCTCGGTCTTGTTCGTTTGCGCGAGCTTCGAATACACAGGATTCGCCGCGTCCTTGTGCGCTCCTTTCCAGGAGGCACGAGCGCGCGTGCGCTGTTCCGTCATCGCTCGCTCAAAGTCGTTGCGATCAAATTGAAGTCCCAGATCGCGAACCACATCCATCGTAAAATCCAGCGGAAGCCCGAATGTGTCGTACAGGCGGAACGCGCTGTCTCCTGGAAAAATGACCGGGATTCCCTTGTCCTTTAGATTGCGCAGGCCTAGTTGTCGGCGTATTTCCCCCGGAACATCAGGATCAGGCTTGAATCCAGCCTGTAGAACGGCGTTTTCCGTTATTTCGGCCAATTCGCCGTCTAGCTTCTGCGCCCCTATCTCGAAAGTCCTTCTGTATCTCGTTTCTTCGGAACGCACGACCTGCTCGATGAACTTGGCTTGCTCTTTCAGCTCCGGATATGCCTCGCTCATCTGCCCAATCACTTGGGGAACCATTTCCCAAAGAAAATAATCCTTTATTCCGAGCAATCTTCCGTGGTGGATAGCCCGTCGCAGAATTTTTCGCAGGACGTAGCCTCGGCCGTCATTCGAAGGTATGACTCCGTCCGCGATCAGAAAAGTGACGGCCCGAGCGTGGTCTGCGATCACCCTCAGTGAAGCAGCCGTGACAGATCCGGACTCTGGCTCTGCGATTGCTTTCGCCTCGCCGCGGCTGAGAACCAAATCCGCAGCAAATTTTATGAGTGGCGTAAAAAGGTCCGTTTCGTAGTTCGAGATGACGTGTTCAAGGACAGCGGTGGTGCGTTCCAGGCCCATGCCGGTATCCACTGAAGGCTTCGGCAGGGGATTGAGGTTGCCGGAAGCATCGCGATTGAATTGCATGAAGACCAGGTTCCAGATTTCGACGTAGCGGCCGCAGTCGCATGGGAAGGTGCAGTTTCCTGCCGCGCAATCCGGCCCACGCGGGTCGTCAACGGCTGCGCGGCCCATGTCGTAGAAAATCTCGCTGCAGGGGCCGCAGGGGCCGGTGTCGCCCATGGCCCAGAAGTTATCTTTCAGTCCGGGCACTGCAAAGACGCGATCTTTTGCGGCGCCCACATTGAGCCAGAAGTCAGCGGCTTCAGTATCAGTTCCGAGCGTGTTGCCAGGCGCAACTTCGGCGCCGCCGAAAACCGTGAAGTAGAGTCTTTCCAGCGGGATGCCATACCAGTCGGGCGCAGTGATCAGCTCCATCGCGAAAGCAATCGCGTCTTTCTTGAAGTAATCGCCGAAGGAAAAATTTCCCAGCATCTCGAAGAACGTGTGATGGCGGTTGGTGAAGCCGACATTTTCCAGGTCGTTGTGCTTGCCGCCAGCGCGCACGCATTTCTGGCAGGTGGTGGCGCGGTTGTAATCGCGCTTTTCGAGGCCGAGGAACACGTCCTTGAACTGGTTCATCCCGGCGTTGGTGAAAAGCAGCGTGGGATCGTTCGTCGGGACCAGCGAAGAGCTGCGCACCACGCGGTGGCCGCGCTCTTCGAAGAATTTCAGAAATGTTTTGCGGACTTCGTTGCCGGTCCACTGCTTGTCAGTCAAGGATGCCCTCTGTAGAAACGGTTCATTATCGCAGAGGGTCACAACGGTCGCAACGCCACGCGGCGCCACGACACCTAGCATCAGGAAAGGACAGCTGTCCTGATTCTTCATCGCAAAAAGGTGCAGCTAAGAAACTTTTTGGGTCCGCCTGCACCGATTCTGTCCCGTCGTTCAGCTGTTTTCGCATCGCTTCGATGTTAATTTCAAACGCAGACCAAAAAATGAAACCGCACACACAATGCCGTGATTTACCACGGCGCCCAGCGCCTTTGCGGGCTGCACCACTCGGCCTCCCCGCTGTTCACCGGTTGCGGGCCGCGGGTCGCGATTCACGGCTCACGAATCGCAAATCACAAATCTCGATTTGCTCATCACTCGTCACTTCCACTCACAGGTTCCGCTCCGCCAATCACACAGATTCTAATCGGCTGTGCGCGCTTAAAAATGTCCGCAACTCCCGTGAAAACAATGCGTTGAATTTTTCTAATCGGCCGAAAAGTGCGTATTTGCAAGCGCGCTTTGCACGCCTTCGGCACCCCACGAACCACCGATCACAGCTCGCCACTCACGTATCGCTAGTCAAATATTAGAAATCCAGCTAACTTGCTCGCAACAAACGAGAAAACATTTTCTAATCGCTACTTTTTTTGCCATTTGGCATATCCTCGGCACTTAGCCGCCCGCCAATCTCATGCGGCCTAAATTATGGGAACTCGGACGCACAGCACAACACACATACGAAGGAAAGACGGCGGTGTTGTGGCCGTTGAAAGTGCGCTTGAGCGGGCCACGAAGCTGCTTTTGAGCGGAGATGGGCCGGGGGCGCTGCGGGTGTTGCGACCGGCGCTGCGGAGATATCCGGAGAGCGGGGAGCTAGAGGCGCGGTGCGGCGACGCGCTGTATCTAGAGGAGCGATTGGCGCAGGCGCGGGAGGCTTACCGGCGTGCTTTGTCGCTGGACGATACGATATGCCAAGCGTGGTACGGCCTGGGATGCGTGGAATTCTCTGGGGAAGCTTACGCCGCGGCCATTGAAAGTTTTCGACGCGCGGTGGCGTTGGAAGTGGGCGACGCGGATGCTCGGATGTATCTGGGCAGATCGCTATTCCACATGGGCTTCGTGGACGAGGCGATTGACGAGTTTCAAGCCGTCGCGAAAATGGCGCAGCCCGATTTGCGCAGAAAGGCGCTGGGCCGAATCGCGACGATTATTCCGGGAAGCCCTACGAGAGGGAACGTGGAGGTAATGAAAGCCCGCGTGATGTGGGCGAGGCAAGAAGCGCGATTCGAGCGGCGCATGCCCAAGACGCCCGCAGACGCGCGCGTGCGAGGCGGTACGCATTCACGCGGCGAGAAAATTCGCATTGGCTACGTTTCGGCATTTTTTGGTTCGCGGAACTGGATGAAACCGATGTGGGGAATGCTCAACGAGCACGATCGCTCGTCGTTCGAAATTCATTTGTTCTGGGATGTGCAAAACCCCGCCGCTGCCAATGAGTACCGGCGACACTCTCGCGATTCGATTCATGAGATCAATGGCCTTTCGAACCAAGAGGCGGCGCGGCGCATTCAGAAGTCCGGAATTGATATCCTGGTGGACCTGAACGGCTACAGCTTTCCGGACCGGCTGGGAATGTTCATGAGGAAACCCGCCGCGATTCAGTTCGCACACTTCGCTATGTATGCCACGACCGGGATTCGAGCGTACGACTACTTGATCGGCGACATGGCCGCGCTGCCGTTGGCGGAAGAACGCTTCTGCACCGAACGGGTGTTGAGGGTTTCTGGGAGCTATCTGGCGTTCCGCGTTCAGTATCCGGTACCGCGCGTTGTTCCGCCGCCTTGCATCAAGAACGGATTCGTGACGTTCGGATGTCTTGCGCCGCAATATAAGATCACCGATGAAGTGATCGCGACGTGGGCGCAAATTCTGACGCGCGCGCCGAACAGCAGGCTGATTTTGAAGAGTACGTGCCTCGAGCAGCCCTCGAATCGTGCGGCACTGCTTGCGCGCTTCGCGCGATTCGGTGTCGGCGCCGAACGAGTGACTCTGGAGCGGCCGGCGGAACATTTCACGTTCCTGAAGGCCTACGGAAGAATTGATATCGCGCTCGATACTTTTCCCTACAACGGGGGAACCACAACGATGGAGTCCCTCTGGCAGGGTGTGCCGGTGCTGACGTTCAACGGCGACCGATGGGCGAGCCGGACGAGCCGTACGTTAGTGCTGGCGGCGGGGCTGGAAGAATGGGATGTGCCGTCGCGCGAGGATTATGTGGAAGGCGCCATCGCGCTGGCAAATTCGAAGGAGACTCCTGCCAGGCTTGCGGCGCTGCGAACTGGGATGCGAGCGCGGCTGCTGGATTCGCGTGCCTGTGATAGCCAGGGGCTCTGCCGAGAATTGGAACAGCATTACAAAAATACATACCGGCGGAACGGGACGCCCGCAACCAGATGAGAGGTCCGGGCGGCCCGATTCAGCCGGCGGAAATCCGTTCCGATGCAGGGGTGCCTACATTTGGATCCAGCCCGCGTGGCGGGCGACCGACAAGTTCTGGACTTTCTTCAGAGGGACTTTCTTCAACTTCTTGCCGCTGGATTTCTTGGATTTCTTGGGAGCCATGTAGTCCTCCTTTCGAATTTTGGTTCTGCTTGGTCCTCAATTGTGACGCACATGCAATGTGGTTCTATGCAAATCGCGCGCCAAAGTCAACGCTAGCGGCAGGCGAAAGCGATAAGCTTGGGAATGCGGGAGTTAAAATTGAGTACGCCGGTGAATTGACGCCCGGTGCGGCGTGGCGCTGTTGAATAAGTAATCGCCAGTTGAAAATTTCAACGTTGCGCAGTGGGTGTGGAGAAAACCGGGGCGGCCCTGAGAGCCGCCCCTACAATCTGCGACGAAGTTAACGCAGGAAGCGCCAGGACGCCGTTCTAGTTTTCTGGCGCGGCTTGTTTCTTGGCTTTGGCTGCTGCTTCGGCTTCTGCGGTCCATGGTGGGACGATGCCGTTCACGCGGGCGTAGGCGATGGATTGGCCGAGATGTTCGTGCGCGTGGGTGACGAGAATGTAGATAACGTCGCCGTAGTTGGCGTCGGGACCGAGCTTGGGCAGCGGCTTATTGAAATCGGCGTTGCTCATCGCTTCGATGGCGTTGTGGGCGCTGGCGAAGGATTTATTGAGCGCGTCGATGATCTGCGCTTTGTCGGTAGTGGACTTTTCGAAAGTTTTTGGATCGAAGCCGGCTGGGAGCGGCGTGCCCATCAAGTTCGGAATATTGTAATTCGCATTGGCGATGTGCAGGAAAACTTCGCCGATGGATCGAACACCTTCCGCGGGACGCCAGCCGTATTTTTCGGCGGGGACGGCGGTGGCGAGGTCCACAAATTTTTTGTGCATGCCATCGAGGTCGAGCAGCGCCTGCGGTTTCATGTCGTAGCTGGGCGGAGTCGTATCCTTCGCTTGCGCGGCGGGAGCGGACTGCGAGGCCGGACCAGAAAACGCAAACGAGCGGGACGCGCTGGCGCCGAGCAGCAGGGCCAGAGCCGTTGCAGACATCAAGAGTTTCTTCATCAGTGGTTCTCCTTTAGAAGCGGATGCTGCGAATTTAGTCGTGCGCCCCGCGGAGCAGCACACTGTCCGAAATCGGCAAAGCTTGTGGCACAGTGTCCGGAGTCGAGATGACGCCACCGGATTACGGATTGCGGGTTTGGCCAAGCTCCAATTTCTGGGAGTCTGCAGTGAGATTTAGCTTCATGAACATCCCCGTGGGTTGCTGTGGGGCTTAGACGGAGGAGGGCCGGAAAAATCTCACGATCGTGGCGATTTTTTTCGGCGGGCGGCGGCGCCGCTGCGAATCATGGCTCGGAGTGTTCAGAGTCGGAGGCGTCAGGAAGTTCGGGGAGGTCGCCGTGGGTGATGCCTTTTAGTTCGGCGCGGATTATGTCAGAGGGGAAGCCGGCGTCTAGAAGATTTCGGTAGAGGGAGGCGATCTTCTTTTGATCGAGCGGACCGCGGAGATGGGCGAGGCGGCGAGTGAGGCGCGCGCGGACCAGGCTTGCTTCGTCCGTCTCGGCGAAGACGGAGTCCACGGCGGATTCGATGTAGCGGTCGGGGACGCCGCGGGCGCGCAGCTCGCGGGCGACGCGGTAACGTCCCTGGCGGCGCAGTTTGGCGTGCTGCGCGGCGTAGTTCAGCGCGAACTTGGCGTCGTCGAGATAGTTGAGTTCGCGGAGGCGTGTGATTACGGCGGGGATCAGATCTTTATTTTCGGTGCGGCGCTCGAGATGTTTTTTCATCTCGGAGACGGAGTGAGGACGGCGCATCAGGGCGCGTTGCGCGGACATGTAGAGCTGGGTTTCCGTGAGGAGTTTGCGGGTGGGAGAGCGGGAGCGCATCAGTTGAGGATAGTGCAGTAGGTGGAGGAAGTATAGGAGGTGCAGTGCGGGCACGGCATGCCGTGCCCCTACGGGAAATTAGCGGCGGGAGGAGTTGGTGTTGTCGAATTCGGACATGGCGCGTTCCATATCTTCGCGGGCGGAATCGGCGCTGGAGCGGATGCCCTGGACGCGCAGACGGAAGTCGTCCGGATTGGAAGCGCGCAGAATCGCTTCTTCGAATGTGATCAGGTTGCGCGAGTAGAGATCGAAGAGCGATTGATCGAAAGTTTGCATGCCGTACTGGCTGACGCCGGCGGCGATGGCGTCGCGGATCATGCGCGTCTTATCTGGGTTGATGATGCAATCGCGAATGTATCCGGTGGTGATCATGACTTCGACGGCCGGGACGCGGCCGCTGCCATCGGCTTTGCGCACCAGGCGCTGGCTGATGACGGCCTTCAGTGTGCCGGCAAGCTGCAAGCGAATTTGTTTTTGCTCAGGCGGCGGAAAGACGGCGATGATGCGCTGAATGGTTTCCGTCGCGTCCAGAGTGTGCAGTGTGGACAAAACCAAGTGGCCCGTTTCGGCTGCGAGAATGGCGGTGGAGATGGTTTCAAGGTCGCGCATTTCGCCGACCAGGACCACGTCTGGGTCTTGGCGAAGTGCGGCGCGCAATGCGGTGGAGAACGATGCGGTGTCCACTTCGACTTCGCGCTGGTTGATGAAACCTTTTTTATCGCGGTGCAGATATTCGATCGGGTCTTCGATGGTGATGATGTGCTCGGAGCGCAGCGAATTGATGCGGTCAATCATGGCGGCGAGCGTGGTGGATTTTCCGGAACCAGTGGTACCGGTGGTGAGAATCAGGCCGCGCTGCTCTTCGCAGACAGTGGAAAGAATGCGTGGCAGCTCGAGTTCTTCAATCGTGCGAATTTTTGTGGGAATTACGCGGAGGACCATGCCGACGTTGCCGCGTTGCTGGAAAACGTTGACGCGGAAGCGGCCCAGGCCGGCGACGCCGTAAGCCATGTCGAGTTCGGCAGTTTCCTTGAACTTTTGCTTCTGGCGATTGGTCATCATGCTGAAGGCCATGGAGAGCATTTCTTCAGGCGTGATGCGCGGCACGTCGCTAAGCGGGTTCAGGATGCCGTCAACGCGAAGATAGGGGTGGTTGCCGACTTTCAGGTGCAAGTCGGAGGCGCGGCTTTCGACAGCGCGGCGCAGCAGATCGTCAATATTGATGGCCATTTATCGTCCTGGGCTCCGAGGAGCGTCGTCTAGTCAAACTAGCATGGATTGTGGAGGTGGCAAGGAGAGCGGGTTGGGTATGGTGCGAAATGGACAACCTGAACGTCGGGACAGGTGGGGTAAGAGCTTGGCGAAAGTGGAAAATTGGGCGGGTTCAGAATGACAGCGCTTCGCTGGGAGCGCGTTTAGATTGGGGGTTGGTCGGGGAGGAAAATGCGGTCGTAGATTACGCCGGCCAGGACGCCGCCTAGCAGGGGGCCGACCCAGTAAACGCCGTGGTTGGTCCAATGATTGCGCGTTACGAGGGCGGGGCCGAAGGCGCGGGCGGGGTTGACGGCGGCGCCGGTGAAGGGGAGGCCGCAGAGGGCGTCAACAGTTACGGCGAGGCCGATGGCCCAGCCGGCCACTTTGTTGAAGGCGCCCTTGGCGTCAACGTTGGTGGCGAAGAAAACGAAGACCAGAAAGAACGTCATCACGCCTTCCAGCAGCATGCCATGCAGGCGCGTGAAATCTGGCGCGAGCGTAGGAGTGATGGAGCCGAGAGCTTCGGGGCGCCAACTGGAATCGGGGATGATGACCACGAGTGCGTACGCGGCGGCAATGGCACCGAGAAGTTGGGCGGCGGTGTAAAGAATCGTTTGCAAAGTGCTGAGGCGGCGGCTGACCCAGAAGCCCACGGTAACGGCGGGATTTAAGTGGCCGCCGGAGACGTGTCCGATGGAGGTGACCATGACGCCGACGGTGAGGCCGTAGGCGAGCGCGAGGCCGAGGATAGTGATGCTGCCTTGTCCGGAAGAGCGGAGATATTGGTCGGCGCAGAGGGCGCCGGCCGCGAAGAATACGACGGCGAACGTGCCGAAGAATTCAGCGAGCAATTTTTGGGTGAGGCTGTACAAGCGGTTCTCCCAGGAAAGACGCGGCGCGATGCGTATGACATGCAGTGGAGTGCGCCGCGCGCGATTCTACTGAATTAACGGTGATAGGTCAAAAGATGGGAGCCGCGCGGGGCGAGTTAGCGCGGGCTTGAAGAAATCAAAAGCTCGCTGGAAATGCACCGCGAAAGGATTGGCGCTTCGCGCCGTTTTTTTGTCGGAGCTAAAGCTCCGACCCACAAAGAGTAAGGCTAGCGCCGCGTGCGGCGGGCCAGGTCGCTGAAGATGTAATTGTGTTCGCTGCTTACACCCCAGCGCTCGAAGGGACGCCAGTACCATGCGGGGTAGAGATTGGAAATGATCGTGGTGTTGCGCGTCAGGATCGTGCCATCGCCGTCCTGCTGCAATGTGTATTCGGCATATTCGAAGCCTAGCCAGTGGCGGCCGGGCATGTTGGTGCGATCGATTGCGAGGCGCATGACATGGGGCGGCTGCCAGTCGATGACGGTCTCTTCGATCGAGCCGTGGTCGAAGTAACAAGTCCTTTTGGCGCCGAGGCCGGTGCCTTGCATTGCGCAGCGCATTGGGATTGGGAGGCCGATGTACATCAGCAGAGGCTTTTTCCCTTGGAGGCTGTCGAATGAGCGGAGGTCGTTCCAAACGTGAGTGGGATCGGCAGAGAGTCGAATCGTGGAAGTGACGACTTCCTGGCGGGGGTGAGTGAGTGTGGATAGCTCGATGCGGTGGCCGGTGAGAATCAGCAGCGGCATAGAAAGCAGGACCAGCGAGGTAAATGTGGGGCCCGCCTTGCCAGTGAGTTTGGCCCGCAGCGAGTGAAAAATAAATCCGAGAGCGACGCCTAACGTGATGCCGACGAAAAGCAGGGGAAACGCGAGCAGGGCACAGACCGGAGTTTCCATATGCATCGCGATCAGTAGAGCGAGCGATGCGATGGCTGCCAAAATCCCGGCCGCGGACACGGTTTGCATATCCCGCGAAACAAGGGTGATGGCGAATCCGGCGGCAAACGGCACGAGTATGAAAATCACGCCGCCCATCGCGTGGGTTGCGGGGATCTCGGCGACGAAAAAGCCTGTGAGCCCGACCGCGACGCCAGTGAGCCCGCCGACCAGAACACCCTTCAGCGAATTTTCCCAGTCATGCAATGCGGTTCTCCCGCTTAACCAGAGGATGGCGCTCGAGTCGCGATCTGTTGGCTACCGATGCCCGCGACCTTTGAATTACCAAATGAATTTGGCGCCGAGTTGAATGTGACGCGAACCTCCGCTGCCGAGAACGGGATTAGAAGCCCCGAGGTCGGGAGTGAATGCGGCGAGCCCCGGATTGGACCCGGCCAGGTTATCGTTGATGCCTGTAAAGTTGGGGTGGTTCAGGATGTTGAAAAACTCTGCGCGAAACTGAAGCGTTAGGTGTTCGCCCAGTTTTTGGTTTTTGCTAAATGAGAAGTCCCAGTTGGTGAAATCCGGCCCACGAAAAATGTTGCGGCCAGAGTCGCCAAACGTGCCGTTGGCGGGAGGCGTCAGCGCGGTGGCTCCGGAAACGTAACACCCAAACGTTGCGAGTTGATTGACGGCCGCTGGGCCAGCAGCGTTTATGCATTGTTGATTGCCACCGATCACATTCCCGCTGCCATCAGTGGTAAATGTGCTCGGGTCGATGAATGGAAGTGAGGTAGTTTTTGACCAGTGAATATTGTTCGGACTGCCGGTAATGTTCCAGCGGTCGTTGAACTCGCCGGTAAAACTGATGTCGTCATCGAAATCAAAGAGCGTATAAGGCATGCCGGTTTCGAGGATGACGATTGAGTTCATCTGCCAACCTTCGAGAAGTTGCCAGAAACTCTTACGTCCCGGAATGGCGTAGGTGACGGCGAACGTGAAACGGTGGCGTAGATCGAAGTCGCTGTTACCGCGTTCCCCGGCAGGATCCAAACTGTTCTGGACATTGAAATGCCGGTTGCTGGTGGATTCATCAATTGAGTGGGCGTACGTGTAGCCGGCGACGATATTCAGGCCCTTCCAGGTGTGGGTTTTGTAGGTGACCTGCAAGCCGTCGTAGCTGGAGTTGTAGGCATTTCCGAATTCGGTGGTCTCGCCGAGGAAATTATACTGCTTGAAGAACGGCCGGTTGCTTTGTTCGCATGCGAAATAGTCGCCGCCACCTTCGAAACAAGCCGCCGCCGCCGGTCCGTTCGGTTGGTTAATGTCGAGCAAGCTGAAAAGCTTTACGCCGCGCTGCCCGACGTACCCCACCTGAAGCGAGGACCAATTTCCGATCGCGCGCTGGACGTTGAGGTTCCAGAACTCGGTGTAAGGAGTATCGAGGTGATTTTTGACGGACGTAATACTGCATGGGCCGTCCGCGCTACAAGCTATCGGCTGCGACAGAATCGGAAATACTTGTGCAGAAGAATTCACCCAATTTAATTGTGTAGGATCTCCACCGTTCGCTTGCACCACCGCTGCGGTTATCGTTCCACCGCCTGGAGTAACTCCCAACGCGCCCGTCGGGATCGTGTTGAGCCCAATCCCGCCGCCGGCCGTCTGACCGATGAAATCGGAAATCGGAGCCATTTCATAAATAATCCCAGCGCCCGCTCGAATTACTGTTTTTCCGGTTCCCCACGGGTCCCACGCGAACCCGAGCCGAGGAGCGAAGTTATTGTGTTGTACGTTATAGGGGCTGGAAATCTGTTTGCCCACCTGAGCAAATCCGATGCTCGGCTCGAAGTTGGCGAGCAGATTGTTTTGCTCGTGAATCACGCCAGAAACTTCGTAGCGCAGACCGGCGGTGATGGTCAGCTTGGAATTGAAATGGAACTCATCGTCCACGTAGGCGGCGTATGCGTTTTGCGTGATGAACCGCTGCGTGTTTCCGGACAGGATCTCTCCGTTTTCAGGTCCGCAAGGCGTCTGTGAACAACCTGGGTTGAGGTCGGTTCCATTGCCCGGGTCTATCGAACCTGCCTCCATGAAATCCTGAAGACTTTGAAAGAAAATCTCCCCTTTTGCGTGACGGTTGCGAATATTGTTAACGGACCCGTGGCGTATTTCTACTCCGAAGTGAATATTGTGACGGCCTCTCAAGTATCCGAGGTTTTCGGTGAACTGATAGGTCGCCGTGGGCGTAGTGAAAAGCGGAAAGCCGTTCCCGCCGCCAAGCTGGAAGAAGTTTCCGACGTCAATCTCCGGAAGACCGAAATCGAATGGGTTGGTGACGCCGGTATTGATTCCATATGTGGTCGGATTGACGTTATGGTCCGCGGAAACAATTTGCTGCGAGAATCGGCTGTATCCAAAACGCGCCTCGCTCACCCAGTTGCTGGTTGGCGTATAGGTCCAATTGATGCCCACGACTTGAGGGCGAGTCAGCGCTTGTGAAAGGAATTGCGGCGCGAGATAGTCGCCGTCTTCTTCCGTTTGCGCGCTGTCCGCAAAGAAGTAGCGTCCAGTGAGCGTGTTGTTCTTCGAAAAATGATAGTCAACTTTGACGAGCGCATTGTCCGCGCGGTTTAGGTTCGCAAGATCTTGAAAGAGCAATCCCGGACCCGCTGTGCCAGTATTCGTGGGATAAAGCTGGGAAATTTTCAGGCTCAAAGGATTGATGACGCAACCGGGCAATGCCGCACAGTTCGATATGACGTCCGGAATACTATTGTTCAGGTCGCCGCCCAATGGCACGGTGTCCGGGCTGTTAGCAAGCAGCGGATTACCAACTTTGTCTCGCACGCCTTCGTAAGCGCCGAAGATGAAGAGCTTCTCTTTTATGATTGGTCCGCCGGCAGAACCTCCGAACTGATGCAGGATGAGCGGCGCCAGCGGTTGTCCGACGGGATCGAAATAATTTCGGGCGTCGGCCGCGCTGTTCCGCGCAAAGTAGTACGCAGTACCGTGGAATTGATCAGTTCCCGATTTCAAGCCGAGCTGTACCACCGCGCCCGGCTTCCAGCCGTACTCTGCTGTGGGGTGTTCTTGCGTGCTGAATTCCTGAATCGCGTCAATCGGGAGAAGGCTCGCGGGCGTGCCGCTGACGCCCTCTTCATTCAACACCGAGGTTCCGTAATAGAGGTCGTTGTCGTCAGTCCCATCAACGATGTAGTTGTTGTCCTCCGGCCGCGCGCCATTGGAAATGATCGAGTGGAATCCTCCGCCAGGCGTGCGATCAACCCCAGGCATAAGCATGACCAAGTTTTGCCAGTCGCGGCCTTGCAGGGGCAACTCGTTGATCTCCTTATTGCTGAACGACCCTCCCAGGGTCGCGTTGGTTGAATCAATCAGGGACGCGGCCTCCTCGTTCACGACCACGGTTTCGTTCACGGTACCCGGCTGCAGTTGCAGGTCAATGCGAATGTCATTCGTGACCTCTACGCGCACCGCGCTGCTGATGACTTTCTTGAAGCCAGACGCTTCCGCCGAGATGCTGTACAAGCCCGGTTCGAGGTCAGGAGCAACGTATTCCCCGGTTCCATTCGTCACCAGTTCGCGCGAAACTCCCTTGCCGGTGTTCGTAACCGTCACTTTCGCGCCAATTACCACGGCACCGGACGAATCACGGATCGTTCCCAAAATGCGGCCCTCATTGGTTTGCGCCCGGGAATTTGGGCTGAGAAGTAAAAACATTGCGACGACCCCGCTCATGAAGCCTAAGCTTTTCATCGCCTGCTCCTTTTTCATGCAATTCCGTTCGTGTGCCGGATGAGTGCGGTCGCTATGCGTTCTGAAACGGAAAGGAAAATGCGGGCGCTGAAAAAATTACAAGCCTGCGGCGAGTTTACCCAGGTCTACGAGGCAGTTAGGAAAGATGCGAGCCGACGATAGCGGCTGGCCGTGATTATTCGCGATGAATGGCCCGGGTCCCATGGGAATTGATGGTATGCGCGACAAAGTAGAACACATGCGAGAGGAAGTCAATGTTGTTTCGCGACGTCGCGACAAATTCGCAACAAACCTGATTGTCTGGACCACATTGGAACTTATTCTCAGGGAGGAACGATCGCGTCCTATTTCGAAGCAATACAATCCCTGCTGGCATATACTGCGCGGCCTATGCGCGCGAAACTATTTCGGACCGCCATTCCTGTCGTAGGAACTCTTTTAACTTTGGCGTTACCTTGTGTTGGGCAGACGATCAAGGGTAACGGGTACACCGCCTATAGCGTTGCCGCGAAGGATCCGCGGCCGCCGCACGCGCCGACGTTCGCCGCGGTGTTGCTCGGCGGCCACGGTGACGTGGACGAGGCCACATCATTTTTATGCAGTCACTCTGGAGGAGGCGAGTTGGTTGTTCTACGCGCCTCCGGGGCTGACGACTACAACGCCGAGTTTCAGTCTGCGTGCCCTGGAAATTCCGTCTTGACACTTGTAGTTACATCGCGGGATGGCGCAAATGATCCTTTTGTCGCGGAAAAGCTTCATAACGCGCACGCGATTTTTATTGCCGGCGGCGATCAATCGAACTACGTGAAATATTGGACTGGCAATGCCGTGCAGAAAGAGATCAACGAAGGCGTGAAGCGAGGCGTTCCCATCGGCGGAATCAGCGCGGGACTGGCGGTGCAAAGTGAATTTGTATTCGATTCGATGTTGGACACGGTGACGAGCCCAGAAGCATTGGCAAATCCCTACGATCCACACGTGACTCTAGTGCGAGATTTCCTCTCGATACCAATCCTGAAAAGCATTATCACCGACAGTCATTTTTCGCAGCGCCAGCGCATGGGTCGCTCGCTCGCGTTTCTTGCGCGCATCGTGCAGGACGGTTGGGCGCCGGAAGCGCACGGCATTGGCATCGACGAAACCACCGCGGTCCTGGTGGAAGCGGACGGCCGTGCCCGGGTGGTCGGGAAAAATTCAGCGTACTTTATGACGCTCGATCACCGGCCGGAAGTTTGTGTGGATGGAAAGCCTCTCACGCTGCGTCATGTGAAGGTTGTGAAGCTCAGCGCCAGGGACACTTTCGATCTGAATGCGTGGGCGGCTACGGGCGGGAGCAGCTTTGAAGTGAATGTCGTTGATGGCAAAATGACGAGTAGCGCGCAGCCGTGAAGTTGGAACGGCATGGAATACGGAGATCTTCGCTATTACTGGGTCAAATTTGCTAGTTTTTTCGACACGCCCCGAACTGATGGGTAGAGAAGCGCACCTTGAGCGATAGCGCTTCTCGGTTTATCCGGCAATCGAATAGCGCTGGGGCGTGCAGCGCCAACTGCCGCAGCCGACGTCGGTCGCGACAGAGCCCTAGCGCACGGCGGCGACGGGGACGCCTACAGGGGTTAGCCAGTTGTGGCGGTCGGGTTTTTTGCCTTCAACCAAGGCGAAGAATTCGTCCTGGATGCGTTTGGTGATGGGGCCGCGAGAGCCCATGCCGATTTTCACGCGGTCGATGGAGCGGATCGGGGTGACTTCAACCGCAGTGCCGCAGAAGAAGACTTCATTGGCGATGTAGAGCATTTCGCGCGGAATGATTTGTTCGGCTACGGGAATGCCGAGGTCTTTGCAGATGGTGATGATGGAGTGGCGCGTGATTCCCGGCAGCGCGGAATTGGACAGAGGTGGAGTGATGACCGTGTCGCCGGAGACGATGAAAATATTTTCGCCGGAGCCTTCGCTGACGTAGCCGTGGGTATCGAGCGCGATGCCTTCGACGTAGCCGTTGGCGCGCGCTTCCATGCGGATGAGCTGGGAATTCATGTAATTGGCGGCGCACTTGGCCATTTGCGGCAGAGTGTTGGGCGCGGGACGATTCCAGGAGCTGACGCAGACGTCCACGCCATTGCGCAGGCCTTCTTCACCTAGATATTTTCCCCAAGGATAACAGGCCATGTACACCTCGATGGGGCAACCGACGGGGTCCACTCCGGCTTCGCCATAGCCGCGGAGAATTACCGGGCGGATGTAACAGGCGCCGATTTTGTTCACGCGCAGAAGTTCGAGGTTGGCGTTGCAAAGATCATCGAGGGTGTGGCGAACCTCCATGCGATAGATGTAGGCGGAATTCAGCAGGCGCTGCATGTGTTCTTTCAGGCGGAAAACGCTGGGGCCTTGTTCGGTATCGTAGCAGCGGATGCCTTCGAAGACGGCGGAGCCGTAGCTGACGACGTGGGAGAGGACGTGAATTTTGGCGTCGTCCCAGTTGATGAATTTACCGTCGTGCCAAATCTTTTCTGTCTTGGGGATGGGCATCGGGTCGCTCCGCACGCAAAAAAGTCGTGAAAAATGAGTGCAATGGCAGAGTAGAGCAGGGAGGGTTGCGGTGTCAATCTGTCGGGCGGTGGTTGTGTCGAGGTGGAATGCTCCAATTTGGACGGTGGAAAAGAAGGAGAAAATCACCACTGATGAACACAGATAAATGCACTGATAAATCCAACAACGAAAACGAGAATAAAGACAAAAAAGGAAATAAACACAAAATCCTAAAGAACAACAGCTACACCAATAATGGCGGGCTACTCTTCGCGCAAGGCCACTAGCGGGTCAACCCTGGTGGCGCGCTGGGCTGGGATGAAGCAGGCAAGTAAAGCTACCGACGTTAGCAGGGCGGCGATTGCGACGAACGTCAGCGGGTCCGTGGGCTTTACCGCATAGAGCATGGAGCGCAGGAATTGGGTCAGTAGCAGGGCGCCGAAAAGGCCTGCGGCCAAGCCCACGGCTACCAGGAACATGCCTTCTCCGAGGGCCATGCGCAGGATGTGGGAGCGTTGTGCGCCCAGCGCGATGCGAATGCCAATTTCGTGACTACGCTTGCTGCAGGCGTAAGCCATCACGCCATAAATTCCGATGGAGGCGAGCAGGAGCGCGATCACCGCGAAGACGCCCAGAATTTCGAGCGCGAAGCGGCGCTCCGCCATCGATCTGGCGATTACTTCTTCCATGGAACGCACCGCATAAACCGGCACGTCCGGATCAACCGCCTGAACTTCGTGACGAATTGCATCGCCGATCATACCGGGGTCGCGGGCGGTGCGCGCGTAGATGACGGAACTGTAGGAAGGGGATTGGAAGTCCGAGAGGTAGATATGTGGGCCGTCCTGGGCCTCGAGCGAACCGGATTTCACATTGCCGACGACGCCGATTATGTTCAACCAGGGGGCAGTGGATGGCGGGTCCCCTTCGCGGGCGAAGCCAGGCCTAACGCGTTTGCCAATCGGAGTATCGCCGGGCCAGTATTGGTGTGCGAAAGCTTCGTCCACAATGGCAACCGGCTGGCCCTTATCGTCGTCGGAGTCGGTGAAGTTTCTTCCGGTGATGAGCGGGATTTCCAGCGCGCGAAAGTGGCCCGGGCTGACCGAGGCAAACTCGGCGACTGGCGTTCGTTCGGAGTCCGAAGGCCGACCCTCGATGGTAAAAGGGAGTTGATTCCGCGCCGGTACAAGCGGCAGGCTGCCACCGCCGCCGATGGAGGCTTCTTCGACGCCCGGAAGCGCGGATACGCGCCGCAGAACTTCACGCATGAAGGCGGCGCGCTTCGGAGTAGTGAAATAGCGGTTTTGCGCAGGATCATTCGGATAGGCGAGCCACATCTGAGCGGTGATGACGTGATGTGGGTTGAAGCCGGGACGGACTTCCAGGACTTGCCAGAAGCTACGAAGGAACAAGCCCGCGCCGATCAAAAGTATCAGCGAGAGCGCGACTTCGGAAGCGACCAGCGCGCTGGAAACCCGCATCTGGCGCTTGGTGGAGCCGGAGCCGCGGCTGCCTTCGCGGAGATTGGAGATTTGATTGGGGCTGGCGGCTTGCAGCGCGGGTGCCAGGCCGAAGATCACTCCGGTGATGATCGAAACCAGCAGCGCGAAGCAGAGCACTCCGGGGCTGATGGTAACTTCACTCAGGCGCGGAATATCGGCGGGCGCGAAATTCAGCAGAGCGCTTTTCAGCGCCACTACCGTAAGCAGTGCAACGCAGCCAGAAACGAAGGCGAGCAGCACGCTTTCGGTGAGCAGTTGGGCGATGAGGCGGCTGCGCCCGGCTCCCATCGCCAGGCGTATGGCGATTTCGCGGTGGCGCCCTGAGGCGCGGGCCAGCAGAAGATTCGCGAGGTTGACGCAAGCAATCAGCAGCACGAACCCGACTGCGGCGAACAGGACGAAAAGCTCGCTGCGAACATTGGCGGTGAGATCCTGCTGCACGGAAACCAGGCGCGGAGCCCAACCTGCAGGCGGAGGATAGTCAGTGGCGTAATCGCGGGCGAGCCCAGCGTCGAAAGCTTCCAGGCGGACTTGCGCCGCGGCGACGCTCAAGCCGGGTTTCAGGCGTCCGATCGCGCCGGGAAGCATGCGAATCGAACGAAGCGGTGGCACGGGGAATGGCAGCGCGCTGTAGCCGGCGGCGATGTATGCGTCCTCTTCGGTTTCCAGAGTTTTTCCCGGGTGGTGGAATCCGGGCGGCATGACGCCGATGATTTCGTACATATCGCCATCGAGGCGCAAGCTCTTGCCGATGACTTTGGGATTGGCGCCGTATTGGCGGTGCCAGAAGCCGTCGCTGAGGACGACAGCGTTGACGAAGCCCGGAACTTCGTCTTTCTGGGTGAACACGCGGCCAAGCGCGGCCTGCGCTCCGAGCATTGTGAAATAGTTGGAGCTCGTGGCCAGGACTTCGATTCGCTCGGGACGTTCCACATCGGTGAGGTTCGCGGGAATCGGCCAGATCACCGCGAGGTCTTGAAAAATTCCGGCGCGATCACGATAGTCCCAAAATTGCGGGACGGACATGCCGACGTCTTTGGTGTCAGAGCTGCGCAGATCGTCGAATACACGCACCAGCTGTTCAGAATGCGTGAAGGGAAGCGGGCGGAGCAAGACGCCGTCAACGATGCTGAACGCGGCAATATTCGCGCCGATGCCGAGGGCCAAGGTGAGAATCGCAACCACGGTGAAGCCCGGAGTCTTGAGCAACATGCGGCAGGCGTAGCGGACGTCTTGCAGAAAAGAGGCCATTTTGGCTCCTCTTGAGCATGATCGAAACGGATCCGTGCGGTTCGTGGAGTAAGACGCGGGAAGTTATTTTTGTGTTAGCAGCGAGATGAGAATTTGTTGCGGATTAGGTGAGGAGGCGCGGTCTGAGCTGTGTGAAGCGTTCGTTGATGGGACGTGCGTCCCCAAATCAGACAGGGTTGCACGGGTGAAACGCGGCGCGGTATGCGGGTGCGGGACGGCTTCGCGGCGGCGGATTGCTCAGCGGCCGGACGCTTGCGCGCCGCGCAGCACCATACAGGTTGAGGACGCGCGCGCGACCAGCACGCCGGAGGAGTTCGTAATATCACACTCAGTCAGGCCGACGGTCTTGCCGCGCTTGACGACTTTGCCGACGGCGCGCAATTTTTCGCTCCAGACGGGGCGGAGAAAATTGATTTTCAGCTCGAGCGTGGTGAAGGACTCGCCGTCCTCCAAGGTTGACGCGAAGGAAACGCCCATGGCGGCGTCGGCGACGTCGCAGAGTACGCCACCGTGGAGAGTGCCCATGGGGTTGGCGTGTTTTTCGTTCGACTCAAAATCGAAGACTGCTTCACCGTGTTTTACGGCGACTAGACTGAAGCCGATGAGTTGGGCGATGGGAGGAGCGGGCAGCTCACCGCGGATCAAGCGCTCGAGATTTTCCAGTCGTTCGGTCACGCGATGTTCCTCCGATAAGAAATAATCGTGCTCATCTGAGTGATTAGAGTCGCGAAGAGCGGGAAAGATGCGCTCGAATACTCTGGACGAAGGCTAGAAGTGTTCTTCGATGTCCTGTGCGGCGTGCCCGCGTCCGGTAAAGCCGGAGATTCGGCCCCAGGCGCTGGTTTTCCAGTCATCAGTGATGTGGGCTGCGAGAATCCAGGGCGGCAACTCGACATACAGGAAGTCCGCGAGAGCGTACAGATAGGGCTCGTACATGTCGCGCAGTTCTTTCAGCTTACATTTAGAAGCTTCGTCGTTGCGCAGTTGATAGCCGGCTTGTTCGAGGCTGGTGTACAAGCGCGCGTATTGCTCGGGAGGCAAGCGGTCGGGGCAGTCAGGGCGCGGCTTGGCGAAGAAAACTTGCGCGAGATCGGCGACGGTGTGGCGGCACATGGCGAAGGTGAGCCGTGCCTGGCGGGAGCAAGGATTGTCGGATGTGGCGATTAACAGAGCGGTGGAATCTAGAATTGCCGCGAGAGCTGCGAGCCAGGATTCATTGGTGTGTTGCGAACGGAAATAACTAACGACGGGATAGGAGATGTGACTTTCGAGCAACTCGGCGGACCAGTGCTCCCAATCGCGGAAAAGGATCAGCAGTGCGTCCAAGCCATGCGGCCCCGCGTGGCGGAGCAGCAACTCCGCGGCGGTGGGCGGCGAGCCGGCGCGGGCATCGAGCAGAACGATGGTGACTTCGCGTTTGGAGAAAGCCTGATAGATGACCGGCAGATAACTGATGATCATCGCGAGAAAACCGAAGCCGAGGCCGCTCTCAAAGATGGCAAGGATGCGCTCGGGGGAGGTGTGGGGAGTGACGTCGCCGAGGCCCAGCGTGAAAAATGTGGTGCCGCTGAGATAGAAGCAGGTTTCCAGCGACGGCCGGGTGGGGTCGTGCGGCGTGTTGCCGTAATACAGGAAACCGAATCCGAAAATCAGACTAGCCGCCCACAGCCCGAAGAGAATCAGCAGGGAAAGCGGACCGAAAAAGCTGAGGAACGTCTCGCGCGCTTTGGCGGAACGGATCAAGCGCGCGATCGCTTTGGTGGGCGCCCATAACGCAACGTAGAACGCGCGCGTGAGACGGAAGCGGCGCGAGACGCGGCGCGGCAGAATGATGGTTTCGAACGCTTCGAGCAGGATGACCGAGATGATGCAGAGGCCGATTACGACAGGAACAATCATGCAGCTTGCTCCAGCACGGACGTCAGCGTGATTTCGGCTTTGAAGAGACGCGAAACCGGGCAATTGGCTTTAGCACTGGCGGCCGCGGATTCGAAAGCGGACTGTGTGATTCCGGGAATGCGCGCGGCGAGGTCCAGATGGATTTTGGAGATGGTCCAGCCGGCGTCCAGCTTTTCGAGCGAGACGGTCGAGGTGACTTTGATGCTGTCCGGGGTGAAATTCATGGTGCTGAGCTGCGCGGAAAGAGCCATGGCGAAGCAGCCGGCGTGGGCGGCGCCGATGAGCTCCTCGGGGTTCGTGCCTTTGCCGTTTTCAAAACGCGTGAGGAAGGAATAAGGGGCATTTGCGAGTGTGCCGCTGGAGGTGCTGATACTGCCATGGCCGTCTTTCAGTGTGCCGTTCCAGATTGCCGAGGCTGTTCGCTGCATGTGGCTCTCCTGTGGGCTTCGAGATTTCAATTCTGTGCGACGGATTTCCTGCGGCCGGGATGCGGCTTTCGGCCTGAGTGCCAGGAACTGTTTTACTCTTGCGACGGTGCGAAATCCAGCCTTCGCGCGAGGGGGAAGCTTTCACGTTTGTACGAAAACCTGCCCGCTTCGCCCCGAAAAGACCGGGACGAAGCGGCCGCCACATGCGCTCGAAGTATCTGCGGTTTCGCCGCTACGGAGACTGGCAGCAACATTTCGATTGGATGTGCGAGCGTACGTGATGGATTTAGATTAATACGATGTGCTCGCGGTCCGAGAGCGTTGTTGATTTCAATGCACGTCGGGCGGCGGCGGAGGCGCTTCGCGAGTGCTAAGCGAATGAAAATTTTGCTGGATGCGCTGCAGGCGATTGCCGGCGACGTTCTCATAGATGCCGAATGCCACGAAGGGAACCAGCGCGGCGAGCGCCCAGAGCTTGGCGCTGTTGGGGAATTTTGCTTCGGGCTCCCAGCGGAAAAGCCTACGCGAGATTTCGAAGGCCACCAGCAGGCCCAGAGTGAGCGCGACGAAATCCGTGAGGACTTCGACGGGCGTGGAAGCGTTGGTAGTGGCAGCTTCCAGGCCGTTCGCAAGGTAAGTGGCGGGCATGAACAGGGCGGCGCGTTGGATCCAGTGCGGAAAGATGGCGAGCGGGACGCTGGCGCCTGAGAGAAACAGGAAGCCGGTCCAGATAAGCTGGTTGATGACCTGGGTTTCCTGCATCGTGTTGGTGACGCTGGCGACGATCAGCCCGAAAGCGGAGAAAGCCCCCGAGCCAACGGTGATGAGCAAAAAGACAGCCCACAGATTTCCCCAGCCAGGCATGTGCAGCGCCCATTTGCAGGCGAGAATTTCGATGATCACCGAAGGGACCACTAGTAGGTAATTCGCGAGGATGCTGGAAGCAAGCATGGGTCCGGCACCCAGCGGCGCGAGTCGAAAACGGCGCAGGATCCCCGCTTCGCGGAACATCACCAGCTGCACGCTGAGCCCCCAGAAACTGCCCATTACCGTGAGAGTGAGGACGGCGCCGAGAATATAACCAATCCATCCGGTAGAGCCCTTGCTGAAGACCAGCACGAAGAAAAACAGGAAGCCGAGCGGCATAATCAGGCTGAAAAATAGAAATGTGCGATTTCGCATCGCGAGGCGCACGCGGATTTTTGTCAGCGTCCAGGTGTTGGTGATGGGGTTCGAGGCCATTTTTAGATTAATCCCTTAGCCTGCGGCCGGTCAGCTCGATGAAGACGTCTTCGAGAGAGGGCGAGAACATTTCCAGGCTTTGCAGTTCGTTGTTTTCGGCTTCGAGCTGCTTCACCAGCGCGACGATGGTGCGCGGCGGGAGCGTGGAGTGCATGACGTAAGTACCGTCGAAATCCCGGCAATCGGCGACGCCTTCGAGAGTGCTCAGAACACCGTTGGTGAGAGGGCGCGCGAGGCGCACTTCAATGCGCGTGGTGCCGGCGGATGAATGTTTCAGCTCGCGCGGCGTGCCGGTCTTGATGATGCGGCCGTAATCCACGATGGCGACGCGATCGCACAGACGCTCAGCTTCTTCGATGTAATGAGTGGTGATCAGCACGGTCTTCTTGTCTTTGCGCAATTCCTCAATGATGTCGTAGATCTCGCGGCGAACCTGCGGGTCGAGGCCGGCGGTGGGCTCGTCCAGAAACACTACTTGTGGATTGTTGACCAGCGCCATGGCTAGTGCGAGGCGCTGTTTTTGGCCGCCGGAAAGTTGGCTGTAGAAAGTGTCGCGCTTTTCTTCGAGCTGAAAGCGTTTCAGCAGAGATTCCGTGTCGGCGCGATTGGTGTAGAAGTTTGCGAATAGATCGAGGGCTTCCTTGACGCGCAGTTTGTCTGGCAGGGAAGTAGACTGCAGCACGGCGCCGATTTTCTGCTTGAACTCGGAGCCCGCCTTTTCAGGGTCGAGGCCGCAGACGCGAGCGGTGCCGCGGTCGGGTGTGCGCATGCCTTCCAGGATTTCGACGGTGGTGGTCTTTCCCGCGCCGTTAGGACCCAGCAGGCCGAAAACCTCGCCTTCCTGGACCGAAAAGCTGAGGCCGCGTACGGCTTCGACGGCGACGCCGCTGGATTGGTACGTTTTGAACAGGCCTTCGACGGCGATGATGGGTTCCGGCACGAACGATGTCCTCGGTGTCTGTGGAGCTATCTTCTATATCACACTCGTGATTTCGACGCGACTCGCCTGGCAGGCTTGCGTTTTGGCTTGCGAGATTTTGCGCGTGAATTGACGCGAGATTTGGCGCGCGATTTGGGCGACCAGGCGTACAGCTTCATGTCAATTCTGGTGCCTTCGATGGGCACACCTTCGGTGGCGAGCAAGCGGCGCTGCAGGCTAGCGTGCGGTTCGGGCATGGTGACTTTGCCGCCGGCGCCGATCACGCGATGCCAAGGAATGCCGCGGCCGTTCGGGGTCGCGGCCATGGCGTAACCGACGGCGCGAGCGCCGCCGGGCAGGCGCAAAGCTTTAGCGAGCTCGCCATAGGTAGTAACCCGACCGCGCGGAATTCGTTTCACGAGCCGATAGACTGGATCCCAGGACATTCTTCACCTCTGCTGACAGTTTAATCGAATTGCGGCGGCGCTGCGGCAGCAACGTGTGCAGTGGATTTGCGCCACGCGGCGAGTCCGTAGATGGGCTGCGGAATTGATGAAATCCTGCCGCGACGGTGTCCAATAATTGAGGCGTCGCGCGGGAAACGAGCGCCTGCCAGCGTTGAGCGGGCGCTGCGAACGCTGCAACGAGTAATGACGGATACGATACAGTGCAGACAAGTCCAACCGTTCGTACTATTGCTCTTGTAGTGGACCACCAATACACTACGTAACAGCATCTAACCTGGTGTATGCGTGCTGAGCGCTAAGAACGTGCGCTGCTCGGAAAAGGAGGTGTTGTGGCTTTTGTTCGACGCAAAGGCAACACCTACTTTCTGGTACACAACGTGCGCAAGCAGGGCAAAGTGCAGCAGTTGCATTTGGCGCGGTTGGGGGAACGGCCGCGCATAACAGATGACGTGGTGCGCAAGGTATCGCGCAACCACCCCTTCCTCGATCTGGACTGGTCGCACCTGCGGGAGCAGGTAAATGGCCGGATCGAGCTGTTTGATATTCGGTCGCCGTACGTGCAGAACCTGATGCATTCGTTGCGAAACCTTAACCTGGACCTGGCCGACCTGTCACCGCCAATGTTGCTTCTGGCAGATCGAGCCAATTCAAGCCGTGAACTGGTCACGCAATTACGGTTGTTGCGGTCAACGCTCGACGTGAAGTTGGATCAATTCGAGCGCACGGAACCGCGCAATCCGGAAAGCGGCAGGAAGTTCCGGTAGGGAGCAAAACCGTGGGCGCGCAGGCACTACAATTAGACCCGACCCAGCGCAGCGTGGAATCTCGGGATTTTGAAGCCGGGCTGCGGCGGAAAATCGTGGGGCAGGATGAAGCGGTGCAGGCCGTAGTGGACTTGTACCAAGTGTTTCGCGCCGGATTGAATTCG
>Ga0209221_1000171_pt1 | contig 35971 bp, 25 predicted proteins | sample BlaSpr_A8_Ref_O2_FD_187989 | JGI IMG/M metagenome (GOLD analysis project Ga0209221, IMG submission 187989) | Forest soil microbial communities from Thunder Bay, Ontario, Canada - Black Spruce, Ontario site 2_A8_Ref_O2 (SPAdes) (version 2) | ecosystem: Environmental > Terrestrial > Soil > Boreal...
CTGGACCGCCCGTGAAAATACTACAGAGAAAGGGGTTTGAAAACGATTTCCGAAGGGCCGAAAATCAGATGCGCATGGGCATTACGACGTAACGGTAACGAGTGGATTCGTCAGCGAGGGGGCGGAGCTGACCGGCGGACTGCTCGTCTTTCAATTCGAAACTGATGGGCCCGTCGGCGGCGGCGGCGAGGAAATCGAGAAGATATTGCGCGTTGAAACCGATCGAGATGGTTTCGCCTTTGAATTCTTTCTCGATCACTTCCTTGGCCTCGCCGTATTCCGGGCTAGAAGCGGAAAGCTCCAGGCCTTCTTTCGAGAGCATAAATTTTACGGCGTGCGAGCGCTGGTCAGCTAACTGCGAGACGCGGCGCAACGCTTCCTGCAATTCCACGCGTTCGAGAGCTACAGTTTTGTTGGCATCGCGGGGGAGAACCGCTTCGTAATTGGGGAATTGGCCGGTTAGTTTGCGCGAGGTGAGTAGGCGTCCGCCGAACTGGAAGAACAGGTGGCTTTCGTCCTGCGCGAATTCGACGCTCTCGTCGCCGGATTCAGCAGCGAGGCGCTGCACTTCGGTCATCGCTTTCTTTGGAACGAGAACGCGGGTCTCCGTGGAGAACCCTTCGAATTTGTGATCTTTCTCAACTATAGCCAGGCGGTGTCCGTCGGTAGCAACCATGGTGATTGAGTTCGGTTTTAAAACGAGCAAGGCGCCGTTCAGTGTGTAACGGGACTCTTCGAGTGAAATCGCGAAGGTGGTCTTGGCGATGACATCGGCGAGCAGTTTTGCGGGGATTTTTACCAGCGCGTGCGGGAAAGCCGGGAGGGCGGGGAAATTATCTTTCGACATGCCAACCAACTTGTAGGTTTTCCGGTCGGCAGTGACTTGTACCCAGTGGTTATCGAGGAGCTTGAATTTTATCTCGCCTTCGGGCAGCAAGCGCATCAGTTCGAATAGTTTTTTGGCCGGGATCGTTCCAGCGCCTTCTTTTTTGATTTTGGCTTCGCAGGACGTGCGGATGCTGAGCTCCAGGTCGGTTGCAGTAATCGTCAGGCGACTACCTTTTGCTTCGACCAGCAGATTCGACAGAATGGGAATTGTTGACTTGCGCTCGACGACTCCTTGGGTCAGGTTGAGTTCATCGAGCAGGTCGGATCTTTTTACGCTGAATTCCATCTCGGGCAGTCCTCGTGTTGTCGCTTTCTTTTACACCGTTGCGGCTACTACTGTACTGCCTTATTCTATAAATTAAGTATATAAGAAAACCGTCGCCGTCGCCGCATGTGTGGATTCTGCGGAAAACGCTTTAACTCGCATCGCCTACGCGGCTTGGCGCTCGGTGTGTCTTGTGGAAAGCCGCGCGAGTCGGATGAAAAAGACGGCTAGAACTTGGCGCCAGCTCATTTCCACAGCGCGTACACAGCCACCGCGACGCGACTGCGGGGCATTTCAGGCTAAGCCTAACCGAAAGCGTCGAGTAGCCTGTTGATCGTCTTGTTCAAATCTTTATCGGACTGCCGAAGCATCTGAATCTTGTTGATGGAGTGCAGAACCGTGGTGTGATGCTTTCCACCGAATTGGCGGCCGATTTCCGGGAGCGACGCGGAGGTGAGTTGCTTCACCAGGAACATCGCTACCTGGCGCGGAAACGCGATTTGCTTCGAGTTGCTGCGCACTTTCAAATCCTGCGCGCGCAAGCCGAAATGTTCGCCCACGCGCTTCTGAATCTGCTCGATGGTGACCTTCTTGTCCTGGCTCTCGATGATATTTTTCAGAACCTGATGCGCGGTCGGCAGGTTGATCACGGCTCCAGTGAGCGAAGCGTAGGCCATCAGGCGGATCAGAGCGCCTTCCAACTCGCGAACATTCGACTTAATGGCGCGAGCGATGTATTCGGCGACGTCATCGGGCACTTGTACGCGCTCGCTTTCCGCTTTTTTCTGCAAGATTGCAATCTTGGTCTCCAGGTCGGGCGGCTGAATGTCCGCGATCAAGCCCCACTCGAATCGCGAACGCAAGCGTTCCTCGATGGAAGAAATTTCCTTGGGCGGGCAATCGGAAGAAATCACAATCTGCTTTTGCTGGTCGTAGAGCGCGTTGAAGGTGTGAAAAAATTCTTCCTGCGTGCGTTCGCGGGTGGCGATGAACTGAATGTCGTCCACCATCAGAACGTCCATATTGCGGAAGCGGTCGCGGAACGCCGCCATCCGCTCCAGGCGGATTGACGCGATTACTTCGTTCGTAAATTTTTCGGCGCTGATGTAAGTAAGTCGCAGAGAGGGATTGCGACGTTTGAGTGTATGACCGATAGCCTGCATCAAATGGGTCTTGCCCAGGCCCACTCCGCCGTAGAGGAAGAGCGGATTGTAGGACTTCGACGGCTGTTCCGCCACAGCCATCGCTGCGGCGTGCGCGAATTGGTTCGAAGCGCCCACGATGAATGATTCAAACGTGTAGCGTGGGTTCAACTGGTTCGCTGCTGAATCAAAATCCAGCTTCGCCTGAGGAGAGGGCGGCGCGTTGGCCGCGGCAGGTTCCGATTCGGCGCAAAGATACTCGAGTTGCAGCTGCGGACGGCCTAATTCGGTCAGGACCGCTTGCAGCAGTTGCCCGTAAGTCTCCGTCAATCGCTTGCAAAACAGCCGGGTGGGAACGCGAATGACCAGCCGATCCTCTTCCGCGCGCTCGAGACGTGTGGGACGGAACCAGGTAGCGAAGCTGTGAGGATTGACGCGGCGTTCGGAGTGCTGAAGGATCTTATCCCAGAGGTTCATCGAGCGAATGTACCCTTTGCCACAATTTCCACTGGTGTGGAAAAATTGTGGAAATCTCCCACCTAAGCCGGCGGGATGCTTTTTGTCTTGGCCTTCAGGTCCGATGTCACGAGACGCGCCCCGCGTCACGGCATCTCATGTGTGCACGAAAGATTTGCACTGGAGAAGCGAGCCGGGATTTTGCCTAATCGCGACGCAGGTAGCAAGAGAAAATTGAGCGAGATATTTGCACAGACTTCACAAAATGTTCACAGCTTTTCCACAGTCGATTTTCCAGTTGCTTCTCCGAAAAAAATCATGACAGATTATTTTGTAAAATCTACGTCCGAGAAATCTTCACGGATGAGGCGTCGCTACTGGGGCGAGACGCTGCTTATCAGGACGCGCGAATTCATACACGCCGAGAGGATCTACGGCGAGAAGAATGCGGTTGGGCTCAATAAGTATTGCGCTCGGTTCGAGCCGGGTGCCGTCCTGGGCAGCGGTTCGATAGGTTGCGACGAGGCGGCCATCTTTGTCGAAGCGCGACAACTCATCGCCCATTGCCGCCCACAGTTCTTGCGATGCCGGGTCTACTCCAAAAGCATTGATCACAGGCTTGATCTCAGAAGCTTGGTTTCGCCGCGCGAGCGCCGAGATATCCACACTAGGGGCTAGAACGGCACGCCTGGATTCGGTATCTGAGTGAGGAAGAGAAATCTCATACGCGGCGTAGCCGAAACGATCGTACTTCCGAATGGTGGCCTCCGGGAGATAGGTGAACGCGAAATATATGAATCCAGACGGATCGCTGGAAAGCCGGCCGTGGTTGATGTAGCGATTTAACTCTGCACTGGAAGACATATCGTGAGGATCACCAAAGCTCCGAATCATTTTACCTTGGCCGTTGTAGATGGTTACAAGCCGGTCGGCGCGGAGCGAAGCAACGGCAAATTCGTCATCGGACAACGACGCTAGCGATGTGGGAGCGCTCACCGGGATGGTGGACTCCAAAGAGCCGTCGACCTTAAAGATTTTGACTGCGTTTGCACCGCGGTCCGCTACGAGCAGGCGGCCGCTGGCATCGAGGTCGATGTCCTCGGCGAAAACAATTTTCGAGGTTTGGGAATTGGGGGCAGGTATCTGGCCGGTGCGCGCGCCATCGGCGCCAAACACTGCGATTGCGTTGGCTGGTGCTGCAAGGACGTAATATCTTCCTGCAGAATCGCGCTTCAGTGCGCGCACGCCCGGTCCCACTCCAGGAAAAACGCGAGCACGCGCCAGAATCTCGGATACTTGGTTTTGCGCCGCAGCCGGTGCCGATAAAAAATTCCATCCACCGGCGACGGCCGCGAAGATAGCAAGAGACACAACGAGTTGGGTGCGATGAGACACGGAGATGGGTTTTTATAGGGTGCTCAGCAAACAGATGCGCTGTAGCGTCTGCAGGTTTCCTTCGTTTGATGGGAAGTGCGCTTCAGGTGATGCGTCTGCCCGCCTGGGCGCATTTCAATCGAGGCGGAACACGACGCGTTCAATGGAAAGAGCGCGGCCGCTGGCTTCGTCGACTTCGATTTGAACTGTATTCATTTGGATATCGCCTTCCGCAACGGCAAATTTGGCGGGCATCTGGTCAAGAAATCGTTGCACGACCCCCTGCTTGTCCATGCCGATGACGGAGTCGTGCGGGCCAGTCATGCCGACGTCAGTGATATAGGCGGTGCCGCCGGGGAGAACGCGCTGGTCTGCGGTCGGAACGTGGGTGTGTGTGCCGAGCACGGCGGAAACTTTCCCGGCGAGATACCACCCCATGGCTTGCTTTTCGGAAGTGGCCTCCGCGTGCATGTCCACAATAATCACTTTGATATCGGAAGGAAGCTTGGCGAGCTCGCGCTCGGCGGTGCGAAACGGATCGTCCAGCGCAATCATGAACGTGCGGCCTTGAAGATCCAGCACGGCGTAACCCGCACCATCTTTCGTGTGTCCGACATAGAAACCCTTCCCGGGTGAGCCCTCGGGGAAATTCGCCGGGCGAATCAGCCGGGGTTCGTGCGGGAAGAAATCTATAATTTCTTTACGGTCCCACACATGATTTCCGCCGGTGATTACGTGGACGCCGGAAGCGAATAATTCTTCGGCGATGCGCGGTGTGATTCCAAAACCGGAAGCGGAATTTTCTCCATTGGCGATGCAGAGATCAATCTTCCGCTGCACCAGGATGTCCGCCAGGCGGTCGTGAACGATCTTGCGGCCGGGCGAGCCAACGATGTCTCCGATGAAAAGTATCCTCAAAACAGGCCTTTCTTGGCGAAAATCGAATCCGTCGGGTCCCGTTGCTCGCTCGGGATCGCGATGCGTGTCATGTCGTGAGGAGCGGTCCACTCCGCCGTGCGAGCTAGGCCCTGAACCCCACGAATAGGTGGGTGCCCTGCGCCTGCTTTCAGGCTATCCGGCCGACCGAGGCCAGCGGACGGCACAAGGGCAGGACGACGCGGGCTCCCTGGGATCCAGTGTTGGTTCAAATAGGCTTTCGCGCGACACCTGCTTCGCAGGCCTACTCCACGAATAATTGTATCAGGAAATTCGAATGCAACACTTCCGGGAGCACAGGCTCGCGCAAGAACTCGATTTAGAAAAGGAATTTCATACCCAACTGCGCGAGCCTGGGAGGGGCTGCATTGATTACCTGTCCAAACGTTGAGCTGTCAATATTTCCATCAACAGCTTGAGGTCCGAAAAACTGGGCATGGTTGAAAGCATTGAAAGCTTCGAGCCGGAACTGCAGGGACTTTGATTCTGTCAGCCGCACGTTTTTGAGCAGAGCCATATCGTAGTTGTCCATTCCCGGACCGAAGAAAAAGCGCCGCCGGGCGGTGCCTGGAGTGCCCAAAGCATTCTCGCTGAAGAGCGCGGTGTTGAAGTAACTCGCTCCGTTCCTCGGATTTTGATTTAGCTTCAAAGGGCCGGGCGTAAAGTCCGGTTCATCGACGCCAAAATTATTGACGCCGTTGGGTTCGGATCCCAGCAGCGAATTGTCTCCTAAATTCACAAGGGTGACGGGAAGGCCGCTGCTGAAGCGAGTGATGCCGGAGACTTCCCAGCCTTCCGTCCAGCGATTGGTAGTCCGGAAAAGGCGTTCGACGGGAATGCGGTAGCGATAGCTCACCACAAAATTGTGCTTCACATCGAATGCGGAAAGCGCCTTGCTGAGCGAAGGATCGATCGGATTGACCTCTTCTCCCAGATTGGAAGACTGATCTTGAGATTTGCTGTAGGTGTAGCCTGCCAGCACATTCAAGCGCCCGCTGGTGTGGTTCAAGATGACCTGGAGTGCGTTGTAGTTAGAATTGCCGATGGTGGCTTGATTGGCATTGCTGCCGAAATTTGATCCCAAGGGCCCTCGCGTGCCGTGGAACACTTGGCCCGTGGAACTTGTGTAGGTGGTGTCTTCGCCGAAAGGGCCGCAGGGAGTTTGCGGAGGATTCGTAGGGGCCAGATTAGCGGGGTTGCTCAGAAACAGGCACAGCGCCGGATCGCCGGGGTTTGCTTCCTCCAGCACCAAAAGGCGATGCGCCTGTGTACCCACGTAATTCACGCTGAGTACAGTATTGGTTCCAAACCCGCGCTGGAGCGAGAGCATGTACTCCTCGGTGTATGGAATGCGATTGCTGGTGAGATAGTTTGGAAGCCCGGTGATGGGTTCGAACTGCGACCAGTCGACGTTGGGATCAGGATGCTTGGCGGAGGAGTTTAACGGCGCAAGCGTCACCGGGAAAACCTGGCCAAGATTCTGGCCGCTCGATGCGGTGATAAACGGAGTGGCAAAGAGCGGCGGAGCAGGGCTGGTGTACGTGGTTCCATAAGGAGCGTTGGCGCTCATAACGCCAAGCGTGAGCGCTTCGATGGCGGTGTAGAACATGCCGAAGCTGGCGCGCACGCTGGTCTTGCCGGGGCCGCCAAGTATTTTGGCGAATAGGCCATCACCGGAAGCGTTGGGCGAATAGGCCAGGCCAATGCGCGGAGCAAAATCGCGATTTCCGGGAGGCGCCAGAGTGCGCGGAACTCCAGGATCGGTTGGGTACAGGATGCCGGCTGGAGCGCCCGGGAAAACGACGGACTGCTTGCCGGCCTCGAAGGTTGCGATCTGATTGTACTTCTCGTACCACGGTTCAATGCGGTCCCAACGCAAACCATAATTGAGCGTTAGATTCGGTTTGAGCCGCCAACTGTCCTGCGCGTAGAGCCCCACATAGTTGTTTCGCCCGTAGAAAGGCTGAAGCTGGCTTTGATTGTATTGGCTTGGAACTCCCAGCAGGAAGTCGGCAAAGTCCAACCCGGTCTCGGTTCCGAAGAAGAGGAAGCTTCCGTTAAACTGAGCGACGGCATTGACATTTACCTGGTCGTAATGGAATTCGCCGCCTGCCTTGATGGTGTGAGTTCCCAGCACTTTGGAGAAGTTGTCGAGCAGTTGATAAGTGTTGTTGAACTGCTTCAGCTCATTTGTATTGGTTCCGAATGTAAAACTGTTAAAGCCGACGCTCTCGACTCCTTCGGTTTTCGGAGAGAGCGGCACGATGCCTGGAGTTCCCGGGCCAACGGTGAAACCCTGGGACGCCAGGCTTACGCCGACTCCTCCCTCTGGTTTGCCCAGGTCATTGGCGTCGCGCAGATAGCTGAAGCGCAATTCGTTCACCGCAGTCGTGCCCATTGTTTTTGTGTCGCCGAGGCTGAGCAACTGCGCGCGGCCTGAATAGAGCGCGTTGAAACCCGGGACGTTCGCTCCACCCTGTGCGACCGGATACGGATTGTTTTGGGCCCAGTCGTCCAGAAAGTAGTAAGCGGATAGCAAACCCCAGTGAGTGTTGGCATCCAGCCGATAGGAACCTTTGTCGTCACGCAAGGTTTGATTGAAGGCCGAAGTGGAGAAGGTGCCATTCGAATTATTCGGCTTGGGAATGTATTGCAGTAAATTCGTGCCGGGTGCGACCCAAGCTCTCGTCGGGACGGTGGCGTTGGGAAAGACACAACCGCCAACCGGATTGTTGCTGACACATGGTCCGCCAGTGGGATTCTGTTGCGTGGGGCCACTAAAGTAGTAGGGCTCGCCGCTCGTCACGGTTTGGCCGAGTTTGCTGGAGAGCTGGTTGGCTATGTTGGGTCCGCTTACAGTGCAGGGGATTTCGAGCATTTGCGTTGCGCCACAGAAACCCAGCGGATTGAAGCCGCTGGAATTGTCCGGTAGGTCGGAGAAGTTTCCCGTGGTGCGGTCTTGTAGAGACGGCACGGGAATCTGGCCGGTATCCACGCCCTGTGTCGAACGAGTGCCTTGATAGTCGGTGAAGAAAAATATTTTATTCTTTCGAATGGGCCCGCCGAAGGTTCCGCCGAATTGATTTTGGTCGAATTTACCGCGCGTGGGTGAAAAGAAGTTGCGCGCATCGAGATTCGTATTACGCAGGAATTCGAAAGCGTCTCCATGGAATGCGTTGGTCCCGGACTTGGTGACCACATTAATTTGGCCGCCGCTGAATTCTCCATATTCGGCGTCGAAATTACCGGTGAGAATGCGGAATTCGGAGATGGAGTCGAGGTTGGGAATGATGGCCGCGCCCATGTTGACGTCTTCTTCGACGTCGCTTCCGTTCACGATAAAAGCGTTTGCAAATTCCCGCTGGCCGTTAATGGAAATTGTTCCGGGATTTAAATCGCCGGAGGGAGCGAGTGCGCTGGCACCCACGTCTTGAACGGTCTCGGATGTGATGGATGTGACCGGAGCAACTCCGGGTTGAAGCGCGAGCAGGTCGGTATAACTGCGGCCGTTTAACGGCACCGCGGTCATCTGGGCCCCGGTGATGACTTCGCCCATCTGGGTGCTGACCGTCTCCACATGGGTAGCATTGTCGCTGACTGAGACCGAATCGTTCTTTTCACCGACCTGGAGAACCGGATCAATCAGCAGCGCGTCGTTCACGTTAATCACCACGCCGGAGAGCTTATAGGGTTTGAAACCCGCTAGTGTAATCGCGAAACTGTAGTGGCCGACGGGGAGGTTGAGGAACGAATAAGCGCCTTTGTCATCACTCGAAACCGTCTGTGCAACCCCCGTATCTGTGTTGGTGACCGTCACCGTGGCTTTCGACACAACGGCTCCGCTGGAATCCCTCACGGTACCGGAAATATTTCCTCCCACGCCGGCCCAGGCCACGAAGGCAAAGCATGGAATGAGCGCGAGGAAAAGACAGCGGAGCATGTTGAATCGAGTTCTTCGCAGAGAACGCTTGGCCGAAGGCAAAAACCGGATTGGTTCTAATTCCACGAACGATATCTCCACATGTCTATGTTCGCGCCGCGGAAGTAGCTTTCCCCGCGCTACGGGGATGGGAAGCAGCCTGAACATTCCAGTTGCAACTGATTTACAACTAGGGAGGCTATTCCAGTTGATACTGGCTGTCAAGTACAGAATTGTAAAGATTCTGTAATGGCAGCTTCCGGAGGATTAGGCGGAGCGATACGACAACCAAACAGAATGATCAGGGGACGGGGGAATGTGTCTGTAATAGCCCACCTTCCCCCGTCGCCTGAAACCCCCTAGAAGTGGAAACCGATCTGAGCCGTAATCGCCCGCGGTGAGACGTAGTGCGTGCCGCTGAAGGTGGAAAGGAAGTTGTAAAGTGCGAAGTTATTGGTCAGATTAATGACCTCCAAGCGGGCACTCCACTTGTAGCGGTCCCCGCGAAATAAATTGTCATGGCCCACGGCGACATCAAAAAGACTGCGCTGTTGGATGCGCGGAGGGTTGGAGTCATCATTCTCCTTGTTTGGAGCCGGCACTTTTATGAGGGTGGACCCGAACTGCGCAGCGGGGCAGACTCCGACAACACCGCCCGAGCTTAACGGGATACCGGCTGGATTTGCCGCGCTGGGCGGCGTGGCGTGCACGCCGTTACAGGTGAATCCGGCCTCAAACTCCTGATCGGCGCTCAAGGGCACTCCGCCTACGTTGCTCGCTATCAGGGACACCATCTGCACGCCGTTTTGCACAAACGAGCCTGGGCAATCGTTGGTTGATTCTAGGCCGAAGCACGGAGTGGCGCCAGCTACCAGCCCGCTGTCGTATCGCCAATTGAAGGCGACCCAAGGAAGCTTCTTCCAGGGTTGGTATTGCAGGTGGGTGGTCTGGTTGAAATGCTCGTCGTGATCGATGCGAAATACGCCTGAGGGCGCCGTGGGATTTGCTCCGGCTCCGGCGACCTGCGGGGTAAAGAACCGGGCAGCCACGCTGGACATCACGACGAGGGCTGTTAAACCATGAAAATTCGGGACTGATCCGCGGACCGCGAATCCGGGGATCTTGGAGCGGTCCCACTCGATCGGGAAAGTAATCGGCGTGTTACCCAAAACACTGAAGTCGTAGGCGTTGTGGGTGTACTTCCAGATGTACTCGCCGTCGAGAACAAAATACTTGCCGAACGCTTGTTGCAGACCGGCATGGAATTCATTGCGATAGCCGGGAGTCACTGGCGTCAACGAGTTTGAAGAACAGAGAAGCAAGGGATTCAGGACGTCCGACTGGCACCCGATGCTGGAGAGCACCAGGTTTTCGTTAAAGGGAGTTTCAAGAGTTCGCGCATAGGAAACGCGAAGAACAGTACTGGTCGGTTTGAAGTTATAGGCGACGCCGAGGCGAGGTTCCGCTTGGCGTGCGGTGGTCAAACCATTGTACAAGTCGCCGCGGATGCCGAGGTTGAACGACCAGTTTCTCCACGTGATCGTATCCTGGACGTAGAGAGCGAGTTCCTTCACGTCTGTGTGTCCGTTAAATGCGAACAACCCTCCTCCGCGCGTCAGGTCAAATGGCAGCAAGACCGAGTTGAACGCAGGGAACTGTGGCGTGTTAGGCGCGTTCGGATTCACCGCCGAGACGTTTTCCGCGAATCCAGCGGCCGCGCACTGGGACGGGTCGGTGAACCCTTGAACCGGGACGTTCGGATCGGCAGCGGTACTGAGCGTCAAGCACGGCGCGTTGAGAGTGGGATCAACAATCCCCAAGTGGTCGTCCTCGTTCAGAAATGTTTGCTCGTAGGTGACGCCCGCCTTGATGTTGTTGATGCCCTTCACGTAGGAAATACTCGAGCGAAGACCTGCGTTGGTGAGCGTGCGATTCTGAGCGACCGTTTCCCGCTGAAGGCTTGGCGGCCCGAGATCCGCGAAGGGATTTTCGCTGGGATAGTAATTGTAAGCATCGCGCCGGACGAAAGCGCCGACGGTCAAGACGGTATTGGAGCTGATCAAGCGCGTCCAGGAAGGAGCGATGTTGAAGGTTTCGATTTTTGAGCGTTGGTCCGTCGGGCCGACGGGCTCTCCGTTTGGCCCCAGGCCGCCGTTGTCAACGACGACTCCGAACCAAGGGGAAGCGAATTGAGCGTCGAGAGAATTCGGCGTCTGGAACCAGGAACGCGTGTAAGCGAGGTTCAAATGAATCGAGTCGCCGGTTGAGATTTGGTAGTCCACCCGATCGAAAATGTTTTCCTGGTTGCCTTTGTCATGGGTGACGGCGAACTCGGGCGGATCGAGAAACCGGCCGCTGTTCAGTCCGTCAACCGCGATGAAATTTCCCCATTTCTGGCTTCCGTAGGAAAGGTCGAAGCCGGCACTGGAGGAGCCAAACGCCCCGTAAGAAGCCGTGACGGCGCCATGAGGAGTGGTAACGCCGAGACCCGACCGTGTGGTAGCGACAATCACAACGCTGGTCTTGCCGCCGAATTCGGCGGGCGGTGCGCCGGAAATGACTTCCAGCGAATCGATCGAATCGATCGGAATTTGGTTGGAAAAAACCTTACTCTGCTGATCGGTGATGGGCTGGCCGTCAACGGAGAATGAATTCTCCGCGTGGTCGCCAAGCCCGTGGAACAGCCCGTTTGAGTCCGCCGCGATTCCGGGAGTCGTCAGAGTGACGAGCGAACTCAGCGACGACGATTGACTCTCGAGCGGAAGCTTCTCGAACAAAGCGCGGTCCACGTCCGTATGAAACGTGGAATCGTTCTCCAAGAGGTCGCCTCCACCCTCTACGGTTACGGTGCTGGATGCTCCCTCGACTTTCAGAGTAATCGGAACGCTTAAAGGTACGGCGGACCGGATCTCCACATCCTGGGCGTAGGATTCGAATCCTTTGGCTGTTACAGAAAGGTGGTAGGGGTTGAACGGCACGTTCGGGAAGGTAAAGTTGCCGGAGATATCGGTCGTGGCAGAACGCTCCAATCCGCTCACGGGGTTATGAATCGTGACGGTAGCATTCACAACTACACCACCCGACGGATCTACGACCGTGCCAGAAATGGACGCAGATTGCGCCTGCACGCCGTGCGCAGTGCCAAGAACTAACAAACACAATGACGTCAACATCCAAAATGGCTCTCTGCAATTCATATGAATCTCCCTAGGCCCACGTGGGGCTATCCAGTCGTTATGGTGGGAAATTGCGCGGAACTCAGCGCTCGCGAACGAGCGGAAATAAAGAGCTCCCCGTGCCGATTTTCTTTAAGGATGGATTACGACTGGCTGGGAGGTGCGCGTGGGGAGGTTTGATGAAAGACAAGTTCGAGCTGGGGGTCAACAGACCTGGTTGGATTCAGCCAGGTGATCGCTTGTGGCGTTGGCAGCGCGGTGCCATGCGATAAGTCAACGGTTACGGAGTGAGCAAAATGACAAACACGACAGTGCTGATCTTCGAAGGGCTGGTTGTGCCAGTGGCCCGCCGCTTGAAAGGCAAAAGACAGCACCACGGCCGCCACGAGGATGGCTAGGAATCTGTATGCTGTCCGACGCGACATGTCTAAATAGCCTCGCTAAGCTGTAACTTTGACGTGGGGCGGAGCACAAAAGCCGCGAAGACTCCGGCCCCCAGCCAATACTTCCATCTCATACCTGCAAGACGTCGCCCTCTTTCGCGACCATCTTATAAAGAACGGGACTCACGATTCGGCCCAAGAACAAGCGCGACACAAGCCCGGCAACGATGACGATTGCGAACGGCTTCTGCGAATCGGAGCCGATCCCGGTGGAAAGCGCGGCCGGGAGCAGCCCCAGGCAGGCCACCAGCGCCGTCATCATGATGGGCCTGAATCGCACGAGCGATGCTTCATACGTCGCGTTGAGGATCCCGCGGCCCTCGAGCCTGAGCTTGTTGATATAGGAGGTATCGATGACCGCAGTTTCCACCGAGACACCCATCAGTACGAGCAGCCCTAAGATAGAGGAGACGCTAAAGGGCGTATGGGTGAGTTTCAAGGCAATAAGGGCCCCCACGGGCTCGGTCATCACCACGCTCAACACAACGATTACCGGGAATTTCACATTGCCGTAGAGTGCGAACAGGATCAGGAAAATCAATAGCACAGTCAGGGGCGCAACCACGTACATCTGGCTCATGGCTGCGAGGAATTCGCCGTATTCGCCGCCCCAAGCAAGACGGTAGCCCGCCGGCAGCGACTTTTGGATATCAGCGATAGCGCGCTGGCCGTCTTTCACCGCGCTTGCGAGATCGCGTCCTTCGATGCTGTATTGCACGCCGATGTAGCGCGAATTATTTTCGCGATAAATAAAGGAAGCGCCGTTGGCTTCGCGAATATCCGAAAGCTCGCTCAGAGGAATTTGCTGGCCTGTGGGCGTGCCGACTAACAGATTGCCGATTTGCTGGGCGTTTTCGCGGAACTCGGGCTTCATGCGCACGACAAGATCGAATAGTCTTTCACCCTGAATCACTTGGGTGGCGGCCTGTCCGCCGACAGCGGCTTGCACTACACCCTCGACGTCGGCGACATTGATGCCGTAACGCGCAATTTTGTCGCGATCTACCTGCACGATAAGGCTGGGTTGGCCCAGTTCGCGCACCACGGTCAGCTCCGTGAAGCCACGAACCTGCGAAAGGCGCCGTTTTATTTCGAGCGCCCTTTCCTGCAGCACATTCAAATCTGATCCGTAAACTTTTACCGCCAGCGCGCTTTTTAGTCCCGTGAGCGCTTCGTCCACGGCGTCTTCGGCGGGCTGCGTGTAATTGAAAATTATTCCGGGATAACTTTCCAGCTTCTTTTGCAAATCTTCGATCAGCTCCGGCTTGTTGTGTATGGAGCCTGTCTTCCAAGTGGAATCATTATAAGGTTTCAAGCCCACGTAGAATTCGCAATTGAAAAAGCCGGTTGGGTCCGTGCCATCGTCAGGCCGGCCGAGTTCGGAACCGACTTCGGTGACTTGCGGGTATTTACTTAAGAGGTCTCGAATCTGAGGGGCGATCTTGGCCGCCTCTTCGTACGAAATCGTGTACGGCATCGTCGCTCGCACCCAGAGGGCGCCTTCATCCAGGTGCGGCATGAATTCGCCGCCTATGAATGGAACCAACAGCAGGCTGACCGCCAGAATCGCGGTGCATCCCAAAATCGCGAACCAGGGACGATCGAGAAACCACTTCAGCTCCGATGCATATTCATTCTTGATCCATTCGAAAGCTTTGTTTCTGCGCTCCCGCACGCCTTTCTTAAACCAGTAAGAGCACATCACCGGGACGAAGGTCAGCGTAAGGATGAGCGCGCCGACCAAGGCGATAGACATGGTGTCCGCCATCGGGTGGAACAGTTTTCCCGAGGGCCCGCTCAGCGCGTAGATCGGAATGTAACCGGCGATGATGACCGCTACGGAGTAGAAAATGGGGCGATCCACATCTTTGGCTGCGGCCAAGATAACTTCCTGCAGGTTATATTGCAGCCCTTCGCGCAGTCCCAGCTCGCGATAAATGTTTTCGACCATCACGAGCGTGCCGTCAATGATGATCCCAAAGTCGATCGCGCCGATAGAAAGCAAATTTGCGGCCACGCCATTGGCGTGCAAAAAAATGAAGGCGAAAAGCAGAGCGAGAGGAATGGTCAGAGCCACAATGACGGCGGCGCGCATGCTGACCAGAAAGAAGACAAGCACGATCAGCACCAAGGTCATGCCCAGCAGCAGATTGTCTTCCACCGTGCTGATCGTGAGCCGTACCAGATCACTACGGTCGTAATAGGGACGCACTTTTACGTCCGGAGGAAGAATATGTTCGTTCAGTTCCTTGGTTTTTTCTTCCACACCCTTCAGAACGTTCTGGGTTTGCTCGCCGCGGAGCATCATGATGACGCCTTCGACCGCGTCATCGTTCTTGTTAAATCCGAATTGGCCCAGGCGTGGAGCGTGGCCGATCACAACGTCGCCCACATCTCGAACGTGCACCGGGACGCCGTTCTGCGCACCGATGATCACTTTGCCGATGTCCGTTTCATCCCTGAGTAGTCCGAGGCCGCGCACGTAGTAAAACTGCTCTCCCTGCGAATAAAATCCGCCGCCCGTATTTGCATTGTTCAGGCTGAGCTGCTGAATCACGGTGGGAACCGTGATGTGGTAGCCGTAGAGTCTTGCGGGATCGAGCAAGACTTGATACTGCATTACCGTTCCGCCGAATCCGGAATCATCCGCGACTCCGCGCACCTGCTTGTATTGCCTCTCGATCACCCAGTCTTCGAACGTTTTTAACTCTTGCGGAGAACGATCCGGGCTTTCCAGCACGTAGCGATACACCAGACCGGAAGGGCTGGATAGAGGAGCGAGCGTGGGCTGCACGCCCGTGGGGAAATTCACCTCACTCAGGCGCTGGAAGACGATCTGACGGGCGAAATAATCGTCGGTGTCTTCGTCGAAGGTGAGTATCACGTCCGAGAGGCCGTACAGCGAAATCGAGCGCTGGATGGCCATTTTCGGCACGCCATTCATTTCCACTTCGGTAGGCAGCGTCACTAGACGCTCGATTTCTTCCGCCGCGTGCCCGGGCCATTGGGTAATGATCTCGACCATGGGCGGCGATAAATCGGGATACGCATCCACAGGCATGCGCCGGAACGAAAAGCCGCCCGCGATCACGATGAAACCGACCAGCATCAGGACCAAGAATCTCTGTTTCAGCGCGAATTGGACGATTCGATTAATCATCGAGATTTTGCCGTTCTAGTGCTGAAACGAATTGGCGAATTGCAGAAATAAGCTGCCATTCGCGGCCACTTTATCTCCAGGGGAGAGCCCTTTTAGAACTTGCGTTTGGCCATTTTCAGTTTGTCCAATATCAACGGGGCGCCGGCCGAATTGATTGGAGTTGGAAGCCACGTAAACGAATGGCTGATTTTCGTCGTCGCGCAGGATCGAAGAATCGGGCACGGCAATCGCGTTCGAGATCGTTCCGGCAGTCACGGTCGCGACGCAGTACATATCCTTCTTTAATTTTCCGCCGGGGTTATCGACCACGATGCGGGCTTGCAAAGTGCGCGTGTTGGGGTCGAGCGCCGGAGAGATAAAAGAAATCTTGCCGGAAAATTTATCGGGATAGGAATCGGTGGTGATGGTAGCTGGGTCGCCATCTTTCACGTAGGCGAGGTCGCCCTGATAAATATTGGCCATCACCCAGACGGTGCTCATGTCCGAAATGGTGAAGGCCTGAGTGGTGCCCGCTTGCATTACCTGGCCGGGCGAAACGAGGCGTTCCACGATTTCTCCGCCGATGGGCGCCAGCAACGGAATCTGCGCAGAGATGGGAGATTTCTCCAGATCTTCCGGCTTAGGTATTCCCAGAATTCTCATTCCCTCCTGGGCCGCGCTCAAATCCGCCTGAGCTTGTATGCGATCGGACTCAGCCTGGAGCAGGTCTCGATCCGCGATGGCGTGATGGGCAAAAAGATCCTGGGCCCGCTCGTAATTCTTATCCGCCACGCGAAATGTATCCCGTGCCTTCAAATAGGCAGCCAGCAGCAGCGAATAGTCCGGACTACTGACTTCCAAAAGCGGCTGCCCGCGTTTGACGCGGTCGCCGGGGACTACCAGAATCTTGGCGACGGGCCCTCCCACTTGGGTAATCACGGGGGTGGTACTGAATGCGTTATAAGCCACAGCTCCGGTGAGACGCAGCGTGCGCGTAAGCTTCGAGGCTTGCACGGTTACAACCTGCACGTGCGACATCTGATCCTGAGGGATGGTGAATAACGAAGCCGTATCGGTCTTCGATTCATTCGAAGAGTAAGACGTCATTTCATTCGCGCCGCGTTCCGAGCTGCAGCCAGCGAGCAAAATAGCCAGCGCGCCCGCGAGCCCTATGTAGGCCGCTCCTTTTAGGATTCGTAAATTGTTCATGGCAAACTCCTCACTCCTACGGCCTCGCGAAGCTGCTCGACCGCCGTCAAATAAGCAGCGAGAGACTGGCGATAGGCCAGCTCGGTGGCCCGGTAACTGCGCTCGGCATCGAGAAAATCCAGCAGGCTTGCGGCGCCTCGCTTGTATGAGTATTCGGTGATGTCGCGCGATTGCTTCGCTGCGTCGAGGTATCCAGCGCGATAGAGCGAGATGACCTGGTCGTTGTCGCGGACTGCCTCGTAGGCATTCAGGACATCGCTCATCACCTGATCGTTGGCGGCGAGTTCCAGCTCCTGCGCCTGATTGATTGCGTAATTCGTGCGCGCGATTTCGCCCTGATTGCGATTGAAGATTGGGATCTGAAGGCTGCCGAAAATCGAAGCGGTGTTCGTCTCGCTTACATGGTCGTAATTGAATGTGCCAGTCACATCCACTTTTCCGTTGGCCTTGGCCAGTTCGTGCTGGCTCTTGGCGGCGATCAGGCCTTGTTGCGCGGCGCGCAGATCGGCGCGGCTCTGCAGGGCTTTTAGCTGCAAGTCTTCCAGTTTGATGGTGACCGGCAGGTAGTCGAAATCTCCGGAGACGTCGTAATCCGCTCCAACGGTTTGGTATCCGAGGAATTGCCGAAGGCCGACGAGCGCTTGAATCTTGGCGAGTTGTGCTTGTGAGACGTCGCTCTGGAACTGCAGCAATTGGAGCTTGATCTTCAGATAGTCGCCTTCGCTGATGTCGCCGGCTTTGTAACGCGCTTGACTGATGTCCACGGTGTTCTGAAAGCTCTTCATATCTTCTATCGCCAGATCGAGAGTTGATTCGGCGAGTTGCACGCTTACGAATTGTTGCGCCACGTTGAATGTCAGCGTCCGCTCGTTATCGGCAACGGTCGATTTCGTCTGTGCCGTGGTGTCCTGGGCGGCTTGCAGGCGGTGCTGCCGCTTTTTCCCGCGCTCAAAAAGATAAGAAACGCCAATATCAAACTGCATGACGTTGTCGACGTAGTCGGCGTTAAACTCGCTCGGCTGAAAGATGGGCAGGAATTGCGCATCCGCGGTTAGCACCGGGTTCGGCCGCAGATTTGCGGTGATTTCCAGCGCTTGGTTTTGCTGGATGGTCGTCTCAGCAGCCTTCAAATTGTGATTGTGCTCGAGGGCCAATTGGATGGCTTCATCCAGCGTCAGGCGAACGGCGCCGTGAACTTGCGCCGCAGGCGCTTGTATCTTGGGTGCCGGCGGAACAGGCGGCTGCGCCGGGGGAGCCTGCGCGCTGGACTTCGGCGCAAAAATCCCACCAGAAAAAGACACCACGAGTAAAAGCACTGCGAGTCGCACACGCTGTACGTACATAGTTTTCAACCTCTGCTAAACGGATAGGAAGTGAATCGGGGCGCCGCAAGCAGCCGGCGCCGAACGAACGGGGTAATTAGACGGCGGGTGGTGCGCGGGCCGGAAGACGAGGCGCCAAAGGGGCCGGCGTAAAAGCCGGCTCAGAAGGTTCGGGCCGGAATTCCAACTGGGCCAATGCTGGTGTGCGGTCGCTTGAAAGCGTCCGCTCCATGGGCTGATGATTCACATGGCAAATCGAACAGTTCGCTTCCGAAGAGTTTGCGTGGTGATGCCAGACGCTTCCCAGTGTGGTGACGAAGACCAGCAGCACGATCAGTGCTAGCGAGACCAGCAAACACCGGATTGCCTTATGGTTACGCATCGATTTGTGAGCCTGTCGCAGGCCCAATCTTAATCATATAGCAGATGGCTGCGAGCGCAAATGGGTTGTGCCTGCCAACCAACTGCCTTAAGACGCCCGAAGACAAACCATCAGTTCGTATGTTCCAGGGCCTTCTCTACCATCGCGACGCATTTTTCCACGCGCTTGCGCAGCGGCCCATCGATCTCCTGCTGCCGCCGGCGCAGCGTAAACGTCTCATCGGCGATGTTCAAAGCAGCCAGCACCGCGACTTTCAGCGAATCCACCATGCGCGTCGATTCGGCTATCGAGCGCATTTTGCCATCCACGAACTCGGCCAACTCTTTCAGATATTCTTCATTCCCGTCCGCGTTCACGTTGTAGCTTTGGTCGTAAATTTCTATTTTCACGATCACACTCCCGGCTGAGCTTCCGCCATTGTCGACCATCAATCACCCGCGCGCAATGGTCTTGATGCGATACCGAGGGCCGCTTGAGGTTAGCTTGCGCGCAAGCTGGCGCCGAGCTTTTGTTCGAGTGCAGTAACGATGCGAGAACTGAATTCAGCAAGTTGCGCGTCGGTAAGTGTGCCCTGCGGGCTTTGGAATTTCGCGCGGATCATCAGTGAATATTTTCCGACGGGAATCTGGCCGCCGCGAAAAAGATCGGCAGCCTCAATTGTCTGAAGTTCGGCGATTTCAAGCGCGCGGATCGTCCGTTCCACTTGCGCAAACGTCACACCGTCCGCCAAGACCAGTGAAAAGTCCCTTTCGACCGCGGGGTAGCGCGGCCAGGGCACGAAGCGCAGGGCGACGCGCGTTGACTCAATGCCGAGCAACAGCGGCTCGAGCTTCAGCTCTGCAACATATACGTCTTGCCTCAGCTTCCATTGCTCAGCGACACGGCGAACGAGTTGGCCCGCAATGCCCAACTGCTCGCCTGTGTGCTTCACAAGAGAAAAGTGAGCGGAGCGCGCGGAAGAGAGCCAAGCTGGGACGCCAGGTTGCCAGTCAAATCCGCCGGACAACTCGCCAATGCGGTCGAGGTCACCTTTCAAATCGGCGAAACTGAATTCACGCGCTGCTTCGTGGATTGTTTTCTCCCGCGCTAGTCCGGTGGCTCCCAGAGTGAGAACAGCCGTTTCCACCGGCGCTCCGTTGCGCAATTCGTATGTCTTGCCAATCTCAAAGAGCCGCAGATCGCGATTGCCGTGGTTCAGGTTCCACTCGATAGCGCGAACCATGCTGACGATACCGGTCGAGCGCATCACCGAAGCATCTTCCGCGAGTGGATTGCCGATCACAGCGGGCTGAAATCCTTCCGCGCGAAACAGCGCGTCGCGTTGAGCATCTACGATCGGGATCTCAACAATTTCCTGGTAGCCGAGGCCGGTGGCACGTTCGACCAAACGGTCGGTCGCTTCGGCGTGAGGCAAACGATGCGTAGGCCTTTTCGCGGGTGGAAGACGCGGCGGGAATTTGTCGTAGCCATAATGGCGGGCAACTTCCTCTACCAGGTCAATCCCACGAGTCACGTCACGACGCCACGAAACCTGCCGGCATTCCCACACCGCCGCGAGGGATCCTTCGCTGCCGCGATTCGCGTCCACGCGCATGGGATGGAATCCAAGCGCGCTCAAAATGTCTTCCACTTCCCGGTCCGGGACATCCGCGCCCATCACGCGCAGGATTTCCTTTCGCGCCAATTGAATTTTCTTTTCGGGCTCGCGGGAAGGATGTACATCCACAACGCCAGCGAGAATTTCGCCGCCCGCTACTTGCTGAATTAATTCCGCAGCACGCCGCGAAGCCAGCTCCGCCATTTCCGGATCGGCGCCGCGCTCGAAGCGGTAGGAAGCTTCCGTCCGCAGGCCCAGCGCTTTCGCCGTGCGTCGAACCGAAATAGGATCGAACCAGGCAGCCTCCAGCAAAATGTTCCGAGTGCTGAAGCTAATTTCGGTGTCTGCTCCGCCCATCACGCCGCCGATGCCGATGGCGCGCGCGGCGTCTGCAATTACGCACATATCTTTCGCCAGAGTTCGTTCCGCGCCGTCAAGCGTGCGGATCTTTTCGGCTGCACGCGCGCGTCGAACGATGAGGCGCCGGTCGGCTAGTTTATCCAGGTCGTAGGCGTGCATCGGCTGGCCCAGCTCGAACATCACGTAATTCGTGATGTCCACCACGTTGTTGATGGACTTTTGACCCATCGCTTCCAGGCGCTGCCGCAGCCAGTCCGGCGAAGGCTGCACTTTCACTCCGCGCAAGACGCGCGCGGTGAAACGTCCGCAGAGTTCCGGCGTTTCGATTTCGACACGCGCCGCATCCTCGACCTTCTCAGCAGATTCTTTCAACTTTGGCTGCAGGGGCTTAAGCGGCAAACGATAGATGGCTGCAACTTCGCGCGCGATGCCGTAATGTCCAAGGCAATCAGGACGGTTCGCCGTAACTTCTGCGTCCAGAACCGGTCCCGCGACCGATTCCTCCACCGAATCAATCGCAACGCCGGCCAGAGAAAGCCGCGCCTTCAAGTCAGCAGGCGCCGCCTTCACGTCCACGAATTCTTTCAGTTGGTTGTAGAGAACCTTCATGGTTGAGAGCTCAGCCTAAAATCCCGTGAAGTTCGAGCGTCGCAGGTTAACACCAGCAAAAACGCTACCGCACGCGGTGCATGCTACGGAAACTGCTGCAAGAACCGCACATCATTCTGAAACAGCAGCGGCACTTCGGTGACGCCGTACTTCATCATCGCCAGCCGATCCACGCCCATGCCGAACGCAAAGCCCGAGAGCCGCTCCGGGTCGTATTTCACGAAGCCGTACACCGCAGGATTCACCATGCCCGCGCCGAACAATTCGATCCAGCCGGAAAATTTGCAAACGCGGCAGCCTTTTCCGCCGCACACGTGACAGGTCGCGTCCACTTCGGCGGAAGGCTCGGTGAACGGAAAATAACTCGGCCGCAGGCGCGTCTTCGTTTTCGGCCCCAGAAATTCGCGCGCGAAATACTCCACCGTGCCTTTGAAATCGCAGAAGGTGATGTCGGTGTCCACCGCGAGGCCTTCAATCTGGTGGAACATGTAGCCGTGGGTCGCGTCGGGATTATCCCGGCGATACACTTTTCCCGGCACCACGATGCGCACGGGCGGCTTCTCTTTCTCCATCGTGCGGATCTGCATCGGCGAAGTGTGCGTGCGCAGCAGATGGCTGCTCTGTGCGCCTTCGATATAAAAAGTGTCCATGTTGTCGCGCGCGGGATGATGCTCGGGAATGTTGAGCGCTTCAAAGTTGTAGTACGGCGTTTCGATCTCAGGGCCTTCGACAACGCTGAAACCAATTGCGGTGAAAATTCGCTGAAGTTCTTCGAAGGTTTGGCGGATCAGATGCCGCGTGCCGAAAGCGCGCTCGATGCCGGGAAGCGAGAGATCGATTTTGTCGCGCTCGGCAGCGGTTTGTTCAGACGCAGCTTCCATCGCCCTCTGGCGTTCTGCGATAACGGATTCGATGTGCGCCTTGAACTTGTTCAGCTCTTGTCCTACGGCGGGCTTTAGTTCGGGGGGCGCAGTCTTCAGCCAGTTATTCGTGATTTGCGTGAGGATTCCCGCTTTGCGGCCGGTCCATCGGAGGACGAAAGCTTGCAAACTTTCTCGGTCGGAAGAATGAACTATGGCTTCTTCGTCGAACCGCTGGCGTGCCTCAGCGAACAACTCCGCAACGACTTCGGGAGTCCTTGCGCCGAGCCGCTCAAGCGCTTGCGCTGTGGGGTCGTTGTTGGTCGTCATCGATGGGCCTGGGCTCTACCAGCGCGGAAAAACGCCGGCCTGAAGGCCGCCGCTACAATATCATTGCCGGACTAGCCTTCGTCGCGATGTCGAACATGCTCCGGCTTGGCGTGTGCCTTGGCATCTGCGGGCGCTTTCGCCACATGCTGTTTTACCGACGCAACGAGCGCGGTAAATCCATCCGCGTCATGCACGGCCATGTCGGCCAGGATTTTTCGGTCCAGCTCGATGCCGCCCACTTTCAGCCCGTGAATCAACTGGCTGTAAGTGATGCCGTTATTGCGAGCGGCCGCGCCGATGCGCTGAATCCACAGCGTGCGGTAGTCGCGTTTGCGAGTCCGCCGGTCGCGGTAGGTGTACCGCAGCGAGCGGTTCACCGCTTCCTTTGCCGAGCGATAGAGTTTTCCCTTGGTAAGGAAAAACCCCTTCGCGTGTTTCAGCAACTTTTTGCGCCGCGCGCGGCGCTTGGTTCCACGTTTAACTCGAGGCATAGCTTGATCTCCTATTGCGTGTATTGGGCGCCATCAAGACGCTTCCAATAAAATTGTGCTGCTGTTGCTGCACGGGGGAGACAAACGTGGCCAACCGCCCGCAAAATCACGCAGGCAGCAAGACGGGTTTGTCTCGTAGGACTGCTTTTGCGCTCCCGCGATTTACGCCGGAGCACCGGCCGACAGGCACCCGTTACGCTCTGCCAAGCACGGGAAAAATCTCTTGCGCTCTCGCGCATGCTGCAAATTTAAAGCAGCTATTCGATGCCGTAGGGCAGCGCCAGCCGGATGTTCCGCACATTCGACGGATTCACCACCACAGCATTCGCCAGCTTGCGCATGCGCCGCGGCTTCTTGGTACCGAGCAAATGGCGCTTGCCGGAATGCCAGCGCATGATTTTGCCCGTGGAAGTAATCTTGAATCGCTTGGCTGCGCCACGATGTGTCTTCAGCTTCTTTTTCTTGTTCTTCTTCACAATTTCCTCTTCAACTGAATTTGCGCAGCGTCGCAATAGCACTGCAAAAAACTACGCCTGTTCGCCCGCCGGACGCGCCGCGGGTGCCGCTGCTCCGGCGCCTTTTTTCGGCGCCAGCAGCGCGAGCAGAATATTTGCTTCCATGCGCGGCCCGAATTCCACTTGCGCGTGATCGACGATATCTCTCATCAGCCGGTCCATCTTAGCGCGGCCCACGTCCTGGTGCGCCATTTCGCGCCCACGATGAAAGATCATGGCCTTCACTTTATAACCTTCGCCGAGAAATCGGATGATCTGGTTCTTGCGAACCTGGTAATCGTGCTCGGCCGTGGAGGGCCGGAACTTCACTTCCTTGATGTGCGAACTTTTCTGATGCTTCTTGGCTTCGTGAGCTTTCTTGTTCGCTTCGTAGAGAAACTTGCCGTAATCCACAATTTTGCAGACGGGCGGCACCGCATTCGGCGAAATTTCCACCACGTCCAGCCCGGCCTCTCGCGCGGCTTTCATCGCGTCGGGAAGAGTCATCACGCCTAGCTGGTTTCCCTCTTCGTCCACCACGCGAACTTCACGAGCGCGGATTCGCTCGTTTACTTTGAGACCACTGCTTCCACCACGCTCTGCGATAAACTCACCTCCCGGACTTGCGAAACTATCTTCGCGGCCCGCTTTCCCTCGCTCCCAATGTCAGAAATGCCCGTCGGGAGGCGCGGGTCAAAAAGTATAGCACGGCTCAGCCGCTCCCCCGCAACCCACAAAATTGAAACTATTGGGCGTTCCTCCGCGTATACTCCGTTGCAACCGAAGGCTCTCGCACGGGGGATAAACATGAATTCGCGCAAAGGTCTTTGCATCGGCCTGCTCGTCCTGATTTCGTCTTTGACTATTTCCACCGCGCAAGCGAAACAGGGGCCTGGACCTGGCGCGCAGCCTGCCACCGCGATGCCGTCGGTGCTCACCGTTCCGCCCGCGGCGCAGCCCTCCGCCAACTTCAACGCCGACGCCGCCACCGACGCCTACCTGGCGCAGATTCCCGCCGACGCGACCGCAAAATCCGATGCCTACTTCGAAGGCGGTTACTGGCTCATTCTGTGGGATTTTTTGTACGGCGCAGTGGTTTGTCTTTTACTGCTGAATCTCCGCTGGTCCGCGGGCATGCGTAATCTTGCCGAACGCATCACCCGCTTCAAGCCGCTCCAAACGCTGATTTATTGGGCGGAATATCTGGTTGTCACCTTCATTCTGGGTTTTCCGCTTGCTGTTTATGAAGGGTACTTCCGCGAACATAAATACGGTCTCGCCACGCAGACGTTCGGTCCTTGGATGGGCGATCAGTTCAAAGACCTTCTGGTCGGTGTAGTGCTGGGCGGCATATTGGTTATGCTTCTTTTTGGCGTGGTCCGCCGGCTGCCTCGTACGTGGCACATCTGGGCCGCGATCGTTACTTTCATTTTCGTGATGTTCGCCGTGATGATCGCTCCCGTTTTTATTTTCCCCATATTCAACAAAATCACGCCCCTTAATGATCCCAAGATCACCCAGCCCATCCTCAGCATGGCTCACGCCAACGGCATTCCGGCAAAAGATGTTTACGAAATCGACGCTTCGCGCCAGTCCACGCGCATGAGCGCCAACGTCAGCGGCTTTGGCAGCACCATGCGCATCACGCTCAATGACAATCTTCTTCGCCGCGCTTCGCCCGAAGAAATTCAATCTGTGATGGGACACGAGATGGGCCACTACGTCCTGCATCACATTTACAAGGACATGCTCTTCATTCTCGTCGTGATCGTGGTGGGATTTTCCCTGTTGCGCTGGTCTCTCGACTGGTCGTTGAAACGCTGGGGAGAGAAATGGCAGATTCGAGGCGTCGGCGATATTGCAGTGCTTCCGCTCGTATTGCTGATCCTCTCGATCTTCGGTTTCGTCTTCACGCCGATTCAGAACACGCAGACGCGAACCGAAGAGCACGAAGCCGACATGTACGGCATCAATGCCAGCCGCCAGCCTGACGGCTTCGCTCAAGCCGCTATCCACCTGGGCGAATACCGCAAGATGAGCCCCGGCCCCGTCGAAGAATGGATTTTCTTCGATCATCCGAGCGGCCGCCACCGCATCCACGACGCCATGCAATGGAAGGCGGAAAATTTGAAACTCTTTGCACCTCCGGCTAATCCGTAAACAATGCGTACCTACGGAACTCTTCTAGCAGCCTTACTTCTTGTTGCAACGATTCAAGCCAAACCGCAGGCTAAGGAATGTTTCGCGTATGTGGATGCGCAGGGCTCGTCGCCGCCTTTACCGCAGCTGTACAGCTGCGCGCGCGAGTTAACTGGCAAGGCCTACGATGCGGCAAATGCAAAGTCCTGCCTAGACAGCATGCTCGCTTCGGGCTACTTCCAAAACGGACGCATCGAAACGGCATCGGGAAGCGCCAAGATAACTGTGCGCTTTATCCTGACATCACCTTCACTGGTTCTTAAGGATCTTGATTTCGATGTTGAAGGATCTCCCAAAGAGCAGATGCTCGCATGGATTCGAAATACCGGAGACATCCTGAGCGCGGGAGACGTTTATAGGGAAAACCGTGATGTAAAGACCAGAGAGGTGCTCAGTTTCTATTTTCGCGATATCGGGAAGAGCGTGGGGATCACCCGCGTAGCTAACTTGGATTATCACGCCGGTACGGCCGGATTGACTTACCACATCACTGTCGGTCCCGACATCATCCCGATACGTGCTCTGCCTCCATATGAAGAGGAATGCCAGCAGCCTGTCGCGATGTTCAACCTTTCTGACGTAGATGACTATGTCCCCATAAACCTGGTCGAAAAAATGACCAAGACTCATGGATTCGGATGTTTCAGCGCCGGTGCGATTGCAGAGGACGGCAAGGCGTTGCAAGATTCCAAGCTATTCAATGCTGTTCGGTACGACGTCCAGGGCGAGACTAACAACAAACAGGTTTATCTACACATTCAAGGAAAACCTTTGAAGATCAAAGAAGTAAGGATTGTCGGATACGGACTCCTTTCCCATCAGTCCCTTGCGAATGAGCCCGCGTTGCCGTTGCGGCCAGGCGACCCGTACAAGCGCTCCCTTGCGGATGCCTCGGAAGAGTATTTGAAAAGCAAGTACGCCGAGCCGAACCAGAACCTCGAAGTTACCGAGGACGACCAATTGACGGCTGACAACGAGCTTATCGTCACCTTCAACGTGCCAGCCTACGAACAAGATAGAGTCACGATCAATGGGAAGGAATTTCGAGTCGCTCCCGTGGTCGTCAGCGTTCATTCTTAGAAGGTGGCGAGTACTTCGTCCACTTCGTCTCAGGAGAGCAAACCTGCGCTAGAGGATTTGGCGGGAATTGATTTCGGCGCGGAGGTCGGCGACGAATTGGTCGAGTGGGCGCGGGCCCAGGTCGCCCTTCGAGCGGTGGCGCACGGCGACGGTACCGGCTTGGGCTTCCTTGCCGCCGATGATCAGCATGTAGGGAATCTTTTCGAGCTGGGCGTCGCGGATTTTGGCTTGCAGCTTTTCGTTGCGATCGTCCAGATGCGCGCGGAAGCCCGCGTCTTTCAGTTTTTGAGTAACCTGTTGCGCGTACTCGATAAATTTTCCGCTTACCGGCAGCACGGTGGCTTGCACGGGTGCCAGCCACGCGGGAAACGCTCCCGCATAGTGCTCGATCAGCACGCCGAAGAATCGCTCGATCGAGCCAAACAGCGCGCGATGCACCATCAGCGGCTGATGGCGCGAACCGTCTTCGCCGACGTATTCGAGCTTAAAGCGTCCCGGCAAATTGAAATCGAATTGCACGGTGGTGAGTTGCCAGGGACGGCCGATGGCGTCCACAAGTTTCACGTCGATTTTCGGCCCGTAAAAGGCGGCTTCGCCGGGGATGTATTTGTAGGGAACGTTCATGCGCTTCAGCGTGTTGGTAAGCGCAGCTTCGGCGCGTTGCCAGTCTTCGGGGCTGCCGGCGTAATCCTGCGGACGCGAAGGGTCGCCGCCGGAAAGCTCCACTTCGTAACTCTGGAAGCCGAAAACGCGCAGCACTTCCCAGGCGAATTCGACGCAATCCTGAATCTCTTTTTCGATTTGATCCGACATGCAAAAGATGTGCGCGTCGTCCTGAGTGAAACCGCGCACACGCAGCAAACCGTGCAGTACACCCGAACGCTCGTAGCGATACACGGTGCCCAACTCGGCCAGCCGTACGGGAAGCTGCCGGTAGCTGCGCAATTGCGACTTGTAAATCAAGATGTGTCCCGGGCAATTCATGGGCTTGAGCTGGTAATCGGCTTTTTCAACTTCGATGGGGCCGAACATATTTTCGCGATAAAAATTCGCGTGGCCGCTGGTCTTCCACAATTCCAACAGCATGATATGTGGGGTGAAAACGAGATCGTAGCCGCGGCGAGTGAGTTCGTCGCGCAGCCAGTCTTCCATTTCGCGGCGGATGATGCCGCCCTTGGGATGCCAGAAAATCAAGCCCGAGCCGGCTTCCTCCTGAATGCTGAAAAGATCAAGCTCCTGGCCCAGCTTGCGGTGATCGCGGCGCTTGGCTTCTTCCAGCTTGTGGAGATATTCGTCCAGATCTTTTTGCTCCACGAAACAGGCGCCGTAAATCCGCTGCATCTGCGGATTGCCTTCCTGTCCCTTCCAGTACGCGCCGGCCACGTTCATCAGCTTGAATGCCTTGATGCGGCCGGTGGAGGGAATATGGGGCCCGCGGCAGAAATCCAGAAATTTCCCGGTGGTGTAAAAAGACACCATAGGCTCGCTGGCTTTTTCTTCCACCAGCTCGCATTTGAATTCCTGGTTGCTTTTGCGATAGAGGTCGAGCGCTTCCGGCTTCGGAATCATCTTGCGCTCGTTGGGAATATCTTTCGCGGCGAGCTCGTGCATCTTGGCTTCGATTTTTTCCAGGTCTTCGCTGGTGAAAGGCTCTTCGCGCACGAACTCGTAGAAGAAGCCATTATCGATGGGGGGACCGATGCCGAGCTTTACGTTGGGATACAGCTCCATCACTGCCGCAGCCAGCAGATGCGCGGCCGAGTGGCGGAAGACCTGCACCGCCTCGGGATCTTTCGCAGTCAGGATGGAAATTTTTGCGTCCTGCTCCAGCGGGCGCGAGAGGTCCACCAACTCGCCGTCAGCGCGCGCGACTAGGGCTTCTTTCGCCAAACGCGGCGAAATCTGGTGCGCGATTTGCGCCGAGGTGGTGCCGCGCGGTACCTCGCGGGTGGCGCCATCCGGCAACGTGATTTGAACGGTGTCCATGCTGCTGTTTATTCTCCAGCGGAAACCAATAGCTTACTGGCGTGCGCAGAAGCGGTCAAGGCGAGAGCCGAGGCATGGGAGCGCGCACAATTTTCGACGACGTCTAACGAGGAGCAAATTCACGCGCCAGCGGCTGAAGCGCGGGGAAAATCGCTGATCATGACTTCCTCTTCGCGGATTATCGGGAACCCTTGCGAAAACGCCATCATTCGTGCCAGCGCCGCGTAGAAGAGAACGTTGCTTTCGCTTTCCTGAAGAGCCTGCTGGGAGTCCCAGAACGTCATCACACGCAGGTCCGGAGGATTCGATCCCTCCACGCGCAAAACGAGGAGGGCCTGGAATCCTTTGCGTTCCTGCATGAGGGGTCTCGCGGACTCCAGGGCACTCACGAAATCATCGAGCTTGCCGGGCTGAACTGCAAATTGGGTAACGCGTGCGTGCATGGCGGCCTCCTGCGATTGCGGAGATTGGGCCTGGGTTGCCGAGGAGTGTAGCGCCAAATGTCCGCGGAGGAAAGGCCGTGATGTATTGGCGTCAGGATTTGGATTTTCGCGCGCCTTCGAGCATGTCCCAGGCGGCGTCGGGCAAGTCCAGGAAGTCATTGAATTCGCCCGCCCCGCGCAGCCACAGGCCGCCGTCGATCACTACGCATTCGCCATTCACGTAATCGGCCTGTTCGCTCAAAAGATAGACCGCGAGGTTGGCCAGCTCCTCATGGCGACCGAAGCGTTTCATCGGATGATGATTTTTCGCGCGCTCTTCGAATTCCTTCGAGGGCAGCAAGCGGGAGAACGCGCCTTCCGTGGGAAACGGTCCCGGCGCAATCGCATTCAGCCGGATGTGGTAACGCGCCCATTCCACCGCGAGCGAACGCGTCAGCGCGAGTACGCCCGCTTTAGCGCACGCGGAAGGAACGACGAAGCCCGACCCGGAATTCACCGCGGCGTAGGTGGTGACGATATTCAGAACGTGTCCGGGCTGCTTCTTGGCTATCCATTTTCGCCCCAGGGCCAGCGTGCAGAAGAATGTGCCTTGCAGCACGATGCCCACTACCGCGTTGAACGCGTTCGGTGAAAGTTTTTCCGTGCGCGCGATAAAATTTCCTGCGGCGTTATTGACCAGCGTGTCTACGCGGCCGAATTCCTTCTCCGCCGCTTCGATGGCTTTTTCCACCGCGTCGAAATCGCGAACGTCTGTCGAGAAGTAAGCAGCTCTCGCGCCCGCCGCTCGAATCTCTTCGGTGGTTTGTTTCAGCGGCTCCTCACGCCGGCCGACGATAAAGAGGTTCGCTCCCAGTTCCGCAAATCGGAGCGCCATCGAACGGCCTAATCCCGTGCCGGCTCCGGTAATGAAGATTGTCCGGCCTTTCAGCAAATCTTTTTGAAACATGGACTGCCTCCGAAGTGCCGGACTAGTGGGCCGCGGGCAAAAATTCCTTGGGCAACGGCGTATCGGGAGTTTCTTCTTGCCAGAAGATTGTCACCACCCACCAGCGGGCGCCGTCGAAAAACAATTGAAAACTATTAATGCCACGCGCGAACGGCGCCACGTCTTTGCCGTCGTGGCGGGATTCGTAGGTGCTGAAGACTTGCATGATGTTGCCGTAGCGGTCGGCGTGCCGAGATGCTTCTCTCTCGAAGAAGCCGTTCTTTTCAAGATAAGGGCCGCCGCGGATGATGTACTCGTCCGGGGTGAACACGCGTGCTGCGAGATTGCCGTCTTTTCCCTTTTGAACTGCGATCAACCGCGCTCCGGGAACAAATAGCGAGCGGAAGCGATCCCAGTCGCGTTTCCCGGCGGGACCGGAAATCACATCGTAGGTTGCGGCAAGGATCGCGTCTGGCGATGCAACATCTGCCGGTTTTGCCGCCGGCGCAGCGGCTGGAGGTGCGGAAACTTGCGGCGCTTGCGATTGTGCTTGGGACGATTGAGATTGCGTTTGCGATTGCGCCGTAGCGGACGTCACAGCAAAAACGAGAGCAAAAAGGAGAAGAGAAGCTAGCTTCGAACCTGACATTAAACCCTCCGGCGACTCACCGCTCCAGCCCCAAGCCGCAGGCGCGCAGCTTAAACCCGGGCAGCCACACAATTCCACAATATTCTTGGCATGTGACGACGAGCCTAGAAATCGACGTGGAAGCGAAGGGCGGGGACAAAGACGGGGCCGCGATCCTTGTTGTAGCCGGGGTTATTGATGTGCTGAAGGTCGAAGGAAGCAAAGAAGCCGCGCCAGAGATGGGTGGTGTAAAAGCCCTCGAAGATTTTTTCGTGACCGTAATTCAGCGCGCCATCGCCGAGAAGAAATCCGCGGCCGCCGAGCGCGAGATATTCCTGGTGGGCGGCGACTATGCCGTTCATCACGAACGCCGCGCCGGCGCGGTCGTTACGCCGCTTCCATTTTTCGCCTTTGGTGAAGACGCCGAGTTCGAGCGTGCGGTCCACTTCGGTGTAGGCGAAAGATTCGTTTCGGCCGTCACCCCAGCCAAGGCGGCCGAAAACACCGAGCTGCGAAGTAAGTTCCTGCTCGAAGTTCAGACCGAAGCCATATTTGTGGCGCCCCTGCTGTCGGGTGGAAATAATGTCTGGCACGGGCGTTTCACCGTTCTTGAAATCACGGATGGCTTCCTCATAATTTCCCATGTTGGCTTGGTTCAAATAGCTGAGCAGGCGTACGGTGCCGGCGCGATGCAGGAAGCGATTTCCAGCGGCGACAAATTCAAGATTCTCGGCGCGCGCTCGCGCGAGGTCGGCATCGAGAAAGATGCCATTGGCGATTTTGGGCATGAGCGCCACGCCAAAGCGCACAGTGAACCAATGATCGTCGTACTCCAGGATGGCGCCATCGGTGTACCCACGCGTGTTCGCGGCGTAGTCGTACGCGCCATTGTTGTCCACAGTCCAATTCAGGAACTGCAAATGGCTGTCGGTACCCCAGGAGTTTGCGTCAAAGAAATCGACGAGCCCGAACTTGCCGATGCGAAACTCGAGGCGGCGGGCGGGAAGCGAGGTCGCCAGGCCAAATGGTCCGCGCTCGGCGGAAACACGGTCGTCGCTGAGGGGAATGATCTGGCGCACCATCGCGCGTGCAAGATAGGGAACAAGACCCAACTCGGGGTTACGCACGACGTCAAGATTGGTGAACCCCGCCAATCCAAAGGCTGCGCTGAGGCCATGACCTCCGGCGCTTTCGACATCCATGAAGACTTCTGTCGTGTGCGTGAGCTCGTAACCGAGGTAAAGCGTATAAACTTTCGACGTGGCGTTCTCCGCTTCGGAGTGGAAACTGTTTGGGCCGCTGTATTTCGCCGGGAAGGACGGATGCCATTGAAAGATAACGTTGGCTTGGCCCGAAATCCAGAACGGGGCAGTGTCCGAATGCGGAAAGAGCGTCAATACATCTCCGGAATCGGAATTTTCCTGAGCGGTGACCGAGGCAGAATCCTGAGTGCTCGGCAGGCTGGGATTATCGGGTTTTGAATCCTGCGCGCACGCGGTTTGCGGGGCTAAAAGAGACACGAGCAGCAGACAAAGGAGCGGGCAGCCGAATTGGACGAGAAGGCGGCGCATAGGCAGGTGGAACAGGCGTTTCGCGTGACTTCATTTCCACGCCGGGCAGAGTAAAGCATGTTCTTGTCCAAAAGCCAGATTAAAAGATGATTAAAGGGCTAAATTGTCCCTTGAACCGCCCGCAATCAAAATAAGAGCAGGCATCCCAATTGCCGGATGGGGCCATCTTTAGTAGTCTCTATTGCTACCGTTGCGCCGGGCGACTTCAACCTATAGACCCAGGGGTGAGAAATTTGCGGGGACAATTTCGACCGTCTTTCTGGTTTCTGATGTTCGTATCGATCGTCACGGTCTCGTGCGGTCAGCAGGTAAACTTCCCTACACCCTCTCTTGCATCGGTGGCACCGACCAGCATCACCACAAGCCAGACCAATCCGTTTGTGCTAACCGTTATTGGCAACAACTTCGTGCAGCAATCTACGATCGTGTGGAACAGCACGCCCCTGTCCACGGTATTCGTGAACACGAGACAGATGACCACGACCGTCCCGCCATCGCTTTACCAAGCCCCGGGTACCGCGACGATCACGGTAGAGACGCCTCAGCCTGGCGGCGGTACGACGCAGGGAATTCTCTTTACGATTAGCCCCACGACGAGCCCGGTGCCGAATATCTCTTCGCTATCCCCTTCGGGGGTTCTGACGGGAGGCGGGGGTGTCGAGCTGAAGGTGATGGGTACAAATTTTGTGGCGCTGTCGACCGTGGCAGTGAACGGCAGCAGTCGCACTACGACGTTTGTAGATTCCACGTTGGTTGAGACGGCGCTGACCGCAGCCGATATCATAACTCCCGGAGTTTTGCAGATTACAGTCGTGAATCCTTTAAGTCCGACGCCGGGGGGCGGTTCGTCCAATATGTTTCCGCTGAATATTTCGAATCCATCGCCCACCATCAGCGCAGTCTCGCCCACAAGCGTGCAGGCCGGCAGCGCACCGGGTACGATAACCGTCACAGGTACCGGCTTCATCAATCAATATTCACAGATTACGGTAAATGGTGTGTCGCGCGCGACAACGTTTGTGAGCGCTACGTCGTTAACGACGCCGCTGACTGGTTCGGATCTTCTTGTGGCGGGCGTGGACCAAGTGCAGGTAGTGACCTCGACGCCCGGCGGCGGCACATCGAATACGCTGACTTTTGCGGTGAATCCCACCCACCTGATCGGACTGCCCGTACTTGTGGATCTGGCGCCGGATGGTTCGCAGGCGAATGCCGGAATTTGCGGCGGCCTTTCGAATTGCGAGAATGGCACACTGGGTCTGAAACTCACGACCGTAGGTCCTTCGACCAGCACCACCGGGCAATACGTCGCTTTTGCATCAGTTTCAAATAATTTACTTACGAACGAACCAAACAACGGGGGCATCGTTTTTATTCGCAACACTTGCACAACCGTCGCGTCATGCTCGCCCATTACCGTGGCTGTCAGCACGGATCCCGATGGCAATCCGGCCAATGGGGGAAGTTCCGAGCCTAGCCTGGACGCGAGCGCGGACGATGTCGCGTTCACTTCGCTGGCGACAAATTTGGTGACTTCCGTGGGCGTGCCTGTGGGCGCCAGCCAAGTCTATTGGCGGCCGACATGCCTTGCGGCGGACTGCGTGGTGACGCCCACAACATTTGTAACGCAAATCGTCTCTGTCTCCGCCGACGGTCTCTCCGCAGGAAATGGCGACAGCTATAACCCGGCGATCAGCTCCGATGGGGAATTCGTCGCATTCGTTTCGTTGGCGACGAACTTGGTTTCGAATGTGACGCTAGACGGAATTACGCCGCAAGTATTTCTGCGCGATACGTGCAGCGGTCTGACGTCGCAGACGTGTACGCCCACTACTTTTCTAATATCCACTCCGGACGGGATAACTCCCGGCAACGGCCTCAGCTCAAATCCTTCGGTAGCAGAAAGCGGTTTGTTCGTTTCGTTCACGTCGATAGCGTCGAATCTGGGCGCAACTGCTCCGAATCCAAATGGAGCACAGGAAATCTTCCAGCGCAGCACCTGCCTGGATAATTCCTGCACGGCTAACACAACCCTGGTGTCTACACCTGATGGCGTAACACCCGCCGATGGGTCGAGCTCGGAGTCGTCGATTTCCAACACCGGCCAATTCATCGCGTTTGCTTCCACAGCGACGAATTTGGCGACCGGGGCGGGACCGACGCAGCAGATTTATCTGCGGAATACGTGTTTGGATATCACGACGACATGCACGCCTTCGACTACGCTTGTTTCCAGTACCAACAGTGGTATTCCGGGGAACTCCACGAGCGAATATCCGAGCATTAACAGCACGGGCCTGTACATCGCTTTTAGTTCGTTCTCGTCGAATTTCGCGACCACCACGAATGGTGTGGAGAACATTTTCGTGAACAGCACCTGCGTGTCGACTACGACGATTGTGACCGACTGTACGGTGAGCACAGTGCTGGTAACTCAAGGGGCCGGCACATTGACGACGCCTTCCAACGGTAACAGTCTAGTGCCGTCGATTAGCCCAGACGGCACTACAGTGAGCTTCCTTTCGTTTGCCAACAACCTGGTGCCGCGAGACAACAATGGACTCGAAGACATTTTTCTAGGTTCGACGTCTTTCCAGGCGTCCACCACAGTTGAGCTCACTCCGCGAGACGCGATGGGATCCGCTGAAGTTCGGCGCTACGCACAGTAACGAGCGTAAACGTGAGTGATTCCCGCGGAACGCTGGTGACGAAGGGACCCACCATCCAACCGAGGCCAGTGGGAATGTCGCGGGTGAGCGAAAGCGACTGGCATTCGACATAGGTGCCACCGTCTTTTTCCTGGAATCGCCAATAAGTGTCCATGCTCCATAAGAATCCTCGATCGTGCCCCTGGGGTTCCAAGCGTTCGGTAGGCTCGCCTGGATTTTCCACTTCCTGAATGCGAGTGGTGTGAGAGCGGCTCCAGGCATGGGTGGAATCCACAACGTGGTAGTGAACTTGATGGTCCGTGTCGATCACCGTTGTGATCACTTTTTTCTTGTAGAAGCGGAGATTGACTAGAAAGTCGTCACCCTCGTGGCGCAGAATTTTGGAGCGCTGAATATCCGGGCGAAAATAATCCTGTTTGTGATTGTAATCCTCCATAAATTCCAGAGTTTGCGCCAGAGACGCGCCAGGAATAAACACAGTCCCTATCCAGTGATGAAGTAATCCTCCCGGAACCGCGATTGTTTTGCCATGGTCCAGCGTTTCGAGCCGCTCGATTACAAGGTTACCCTTGCGCAATTCGGCATACGCGGCGGCGCGGCGTGATTCGGGCGCGGCATCGATCCACAAGTAGGGATTTCCACGCGCCAGCTCAGCGTCAATGTTTGCTTCGGTTAGCTGCAGGTAGCGATTATAGGCAGCAGTCGTTTCGGGCTTCAGATCCGCAGCATTCGCCGGAACTGCCAGCGAGAATAGTCCGGCGAGAACCATGGAGAGCGCCTCGCGAGCGATGCGGCCCGTGTTTCTTGCCTTCAGGCGCAACGCACAGCGTTTTCGTTGGGTGGTATGGCCTACCGATCTAGAATCCGGCTGGTTGGCGCGAGTATAGTGCACATTTATTAAGACGCAATGCAGCCGCTAAACGATGCTGAGGAAGAGAACAAACGTGAAATTCCCGGGGCCGGGGGCGAACGCGGGGGTGTAAGCAGGTCTAGAGGAAGGAATTGGACGGGTTGGAAAGCGTGCCCCGGCTCCTTTTTTTGTGGAACCGTCGTCCCCGCATCGCAGCTGCCAACCCGC
>Ga0209221_1000174_pt1 | contig 35531 bp, 28 predicted proteins | sample BlaSpr_A8_Ref_O2_FD_187989 | JGI IMG/M metagenome (GOLD analysis project Ga0209221, IMG submission 187989) | Forest soil microbial communities from Thunder Bay, Ontario, Canada - Black Spruce, Ontario site 2_A8_Ref_O2 (SPAdes) (version 2) | ecosystem: Environmental > Terrestrial > Soil > Boreal...
CAGGTAGGTCTGGCTGGAAAGGTACTCCGGCAGAAATGTTGAAAGGACGTTGGTCGCGTCGTTCGCCCAAGCAGGTTCGGGGCAAAACCCTCGCAGCGTTCTGGTCCGCGCAACATAGGTCGTTCGAATAAGATCGACATTGGGGATGGGTTCGTAAAAGTGATCGCCGCAAACACTGAACCCTAAGGTTTGGGTCAGGGGAAGCACCTTGCGTGCAACCCAGCGTTGCACAGAATTCCGCTCCTGAAGCTTCTCCTTTGCACGAGCCCAAGTTCTCCGGAGTTTTCGGATTCGGGGGGTCAATGCTCGATTTTTTGGTTGCTCAATCATGGATGGCGATGCAATCAAGTGTTTCGTCTCTGCCGGTCCCGGATTCTCCCTGGATCGTGACATTGAGCGAATCGGGCGACTTGCTGGAAATTCTGACGGCTCGCGCTCTTCCGCTGAGACCTTCCAGCGTACACGTCGCCGTGTAGTTCGTGTCCACAAACGGCTGGTCCCAGGTCACACGCGTGTCGCACGAATCGTTCCTCTCGGTTGAACAAGTCGGAATTCGGCCGTGCTTAAGGTTGGATTCGTTCCCCGGATGGTTCGTCTGCGCCGTGCCCGGGGCCGGGAAAATATCAGCGCCATAAAGGCCCGCGGCCGAGTTGGGGAGCAATCGATGCGTAACGGTATCATTTATTGTATACGTCCAATTCTTGTCGTGGCTCAACCCGAAGTAGAATAGCCGCGCCGGACTTCCGTCAACTCGCACAATCGCATCCGCTTCTTCGCTGGAGGTATTCTGCGCCCCCACTCCCAAAATCACCACGGGACTGCCGTTCATGTTCTCAAGCAGGATTACATCATTTTGCTTTCCGGGCGTGTGCTTCTCCGCCTTCACTCCTTCGATCAAATACGACTCGGCGTTCAGCATGCCGCCCGACGCTCCGACGTGAATCAAAGCGATGCCGTTATCGTCGCCGGAAATCATCGAGAGCTTCACGAGCTGGTTTGGGTCGCGAGACGTGCGGGTGATGTCGATTCCGTATCTGCCGTTTCGAAAAAGATGTAGGTCGTCTGCATAGAAAGGGACTGCGCCGTGGGAAAGCGAGACTCCGGACTCCGGGAACGCAATAATCGACAGGTGTTCGAGTTTTGTGCCTTCTCCGGTGCGTGAATTGAAATGAATCCCGCTGCCGCGCGTGTTGCTGCCATCCTCGTTTCCCTTGATTCGCACGTTTGAAATCACCGACCAGTGTTGGTTATCGAATGGGCCAAGGTTCGTGTCGGTTACAATGAAACCAGTGTTCGCCCCGGACGCTTGCTCGAGCGTCATGCCTTCGCCGTGCGGCGCCCCATTCATTCCCAAACCCTTGAGGCTGACCCCGTATCGAAGGACAATTTGGCGAACGATGTACCTGCCAGAGGGCACGAGGACCACGCCCCCGCCTTTGGTTGACGCCAAATCGATCGCCTCCTGAATCGACGGGTATCCACCCGCACTGTTAACCACGATTTGCCCTTTGATGTTGCCTGACTGAGAGTCTTGCAGGTTGCTGCTGGATTGGAAGCCGCTGGCTGCCGGAAACGAGAAAAAAAGTATCTCGGCCGGTAAGAGACATATCAGGCGTCTTATTAGTCTATGAGGAGTCTTGCTCGGCGGTCTTTGCATTCAGTCCGCCACAGCTGCCTGAGAGGGCTCGGAGAGATGCCTCCGGAGCTGTCTTTCGCGGTAGCGAAGCGTGAAGCCAAGGGATTTCTCATCCGTCAGCTGCGCCACGGAGTGCAGCAAATAGAGCAGGTACAGTGCGCGATTCTCTGCGCGCGCGTCGGCCGATTCGTCGTGCCGTTGGTTCAGGTGGCACTCCGTCTGTGCCAAGAAATGGAACCGGTCCCAAAGCGTGGGGGCTTCCCACGCGGCCGATTCCCAGTCGAAAAGGATCAAGCCCTTGGGTTGAACGCGCATATTCCATGGAACAAAGTCGCCATGTTGCACGCCGCACTCAATCGAGACGGAATCCACCTCGCGCGAGGCGACTCGGAGCGCTTCGCGCCCCAATCCCTGCCAGCTCGACTCGAGCCGGGGCGCAGTTTTCTCCCACCGCTGTGCGATTCGCTGCACCAGCTTTCGTCCGGGCACCACGACTGGCTCGCAGTCTTGCAGAATCTTGAGGAACTCCTCGTGGCGCTCCGTCATGCGCACCGGGCCTGCCTCGCCCTCAATCGCGGACTGGAAGACAACGAAACGACCTTCCCATGAACCTGCAAAAAGCAGCCGGGGAATATGGGCGCGCAATTTCGCGAAGCGCTGAAGCTTTTCGATGGTGTCCGCTTCATGGCGCAGGCGCTGCTCCGCGCCAGATTTAAGCGGCATTTTCAGGTAGCCCAGAATTTTGCCGTCGGAGCGCATCACCTGGACCGTTACTTTCTGGACCGGGCCCGGAGTGCCGAGGGAAACCGCGAACGACAAATGTTTTTCGCCGGTGACTTCCGTCGCGAGTCTTTCGATTGGCAGAGAAGACCGCGCCGCCAGCAGCACGCTGTGCCGCACCCACCCTTCCCATCCAATCGCCCGGACTCGAACCACAAGCGCTTTCATCAGCCGCGTGGCCCGCGAATATGGTGTATACAGCTCGAAGCCATCGATCGCTCTGCGAGCATCTGTGAGAGGCAGAAGCCAGCGAGGCTGGGTTCGCGAAGGGAGTATGGCAAAGCGGTGCTGGCGCGTGTAACCCTGGCGAGCCAATTGTTTGCAGACGCTGGACGCTTGGCTGCGGGACACCACCACGTCCGGGAGCGCGGCTCCATTGTTGGGAAGGTCCTCAGCCTCTGGCAGGGGATCTGCCCGCTCCCAGCCGAGAAACAACCTCAATACCTCGTCGAGCGTGTCCGCGGACCCGCGGAAGCGGGAAGCTGCCTCGATCGCAACGGCTGCACTCCTCACGAGACCACCTTCATCCAATGTCCAATCCTCTTGTCGAATCGCTGCTTCATGAATTCCGCCACGGCCGTGGCGGATGCCTCGAGCGTTGACTCAATTCCAGCATCCGTCCGGACGCAAACTTCCTTCGCCCGCTGGAATCGCAATTCGGCATAAGCCTGGCGCTGGCGTTGAATCTCGGCGCGCGTCAGTTCGGTTTTTCGCGACAGGATCAAATCCTCGTTAGCGTCCAGAAGAATCACTAAGTCCGGCTCCGGAAGCAGCCGGCAAAGAAGCTCCGCAAACCATTTGGGACCGCCATAGCGGTAGCGTCGCGGATCCACCAGCACATCATGAAAGTAGCGATCGAACTGCACGAAGCCGGCTTTCACTAGCCGAGGCTTAATTACAAACAGGTAGCCTGCCCAGCAATCCGCGAAGAACACGGAGAGATAGGCCATCGAAGCCAAGTATCCGCGCGGCGACTGGCCGTGCGGATCGGTGACCGGACGATTGTCTCTGCGCTTGGCAAGCACTTGTGGACGCCAGTGAAAAAGAGAGCGGCGGCGCAGGGGAACGCTGAATGCCGTGGCGAGACCGTCCAGCACTGTGCTCTTTCCCACTCCGTCGGGACCTAGCACCGAGACCAGGATTCCAATTGGATAAGACGTTCGCCAGATGGCTCGCCGGAATTGACCCGCCGAATATCGGATCGTTTTCAGCAGACGCTTGGACGGCGGCGTCTGCCAAGCTTCCCCGTTCAAGGCGCTGAAAACCTGGTCAATCGATCCGTCGAGACAGGCCCCGACGATCCGATGCTTTAAGTCTTCCCGAAACACCTTTCCGACAATCTTTTCAGCCGAGTGGCGCCCCAGGCTCTGGGCGAGACGCTGCAGTCTGAGTGTTTGAGAAGACGACACTTTCCCCTTGTTCGCCTTCTTTACTAGCAGGTAGGAAAATTCCATCGCGGGCGACGCGATCCAGAACTCCCCGTGCTGGACGCGCCCGGCAACGAACTCGTCGCCGGACGCCATGATCATTCCCGATCGCCGGTCTTCAAAAATAATGTCGACGGGGACAGTATTCACCTTACCGCCAGCAACCCAGTAAAAGTAAAAACTATGACCGTTCGTGATGTAATTACTCCACTGATAAGCGAGGTAATGAGAGCGCTTTAATGCTTCGACAATCGATGGAATTCGCGGCTTGTCGTTCGGGTGGACCGCCAGATCCAAATCGCTACCGAGGTGCTCTGGAAGCCTCTCCCACGAATGAATCACGCAATATCGCACGCCATGCTCTTCCAACAACCGAAACAGTTTACGCAAAAAATCCGCCGTACTCTGTGCCCCGGTTTCCACGGATTCCGCCGCGTCCGCAACGGCACAATCTCTCTCGGGCATTGTCATCGAGGCATCCACCAGGGGGTGTGGTACTTGGCGCAATGGGCGGGCGGAGGGAATCGTTGCCGTGCGATGCTATTCCTCATGCAGCACCCGAGCCCCTAAGCACTGCTGGAATGGTGCGGGCGAGGATCTTCACATCGAGCCAGAGCGACCACTTATCAATATATTCGATATCCATTTGCATCCACTGCTCGAAAGGGATCGAATTTCTGCCGTTCACTTGCCAGAGGCAGGTGATGCCAGGCCGGACACTGAAGCGGCGGCGCTGCCAATCTTCACTGAACAACTGATAGTCGCGCACGGACATGGCGCGTGGCCCGACGAGGCTCATGTCACCCTTTAAGACGTTCCAAAGCTGGGGCAACTCGTCGAGGCTCGCTCTTCGCAGGAAACGTCCAATCGGCGTGACGCGCGGATCGTTCTTGATTTTGAATACGGGTCCCGTCATCTCGTTGAGGGCGAGCAATTGCTCCTGCGCCATCTCGGCGTTTGGAATCATGGTCCGAAACTTGTACATGACAAACTGCCGCTTGTTCAGTCCCACTCTCCTTTGCCCAAAGAAAGCTGAACCCGGCGAGGTCCACCGGATCAAGAGGGCTATGACGAGAAAGAGTGGTGCGAGAAGGGCGAGCAGAGTGAAAGAAATACTGATATCCAGCACACGTTTAACCACAAGAGGCCAACCCTGCTGGCCGATTGCCGTGGCCGTGAACTGCGCTTGACCGTCGAAGTCGTTGGCCGAAGATTTTGCGATCTTCAAATTGAAGATATCGGAGTTGATCCGCATGATGATTCCATGCATTTCACACAGCGCCGCCACCTGAGCGGAGTGCTCATAGAAGGATCTCAGCGGAAGGTAAATAGCAACCTCATCCACGACATTGTGGCGGAGGAATTCGGAGAGACCCGCGAAGTCGCAACAAACTTGGCGTCCTGTTTCAAGAAATGCCGCTCTGCCGGGCCAATCGTCGTCCACGAAACCCACCGCGCGATATCCGAACTCGGGCTTGGCCTCGATTCTGGTGGCGAACTCAATCGCGCGAGCATTGGTACCAAGAATCAGCATGAAATGGGAGTTCAGGCCATGGCGGCGCATGACTCCGAGCAGATAGCGAACGACCAGACGCACCGCCATTAATAGGGTTGCACCGAGAATCCAAAAGAGAACGAGGAAAACAAACGTGATGGTTCGTTTGGCTAAGAAGGCCCGGGGCACCAGCAGACACAAAGTCGCGAGCGTCACTGCCTTGAGCACATCGATCAGTTCCGACCGGCGCGTCGAGAGCCGCTTCGATTCATACAAACCGCACATGGCTAAAATCAAGTGCCAGATGAAGACCAAGACAGTGAAAAGTACGAAGTTTCCTAGTTGGATCCGGAGCGCGAGGAATTCGGTAACCGATAGAGTTCCGTGCTCAGAAACAACGAGAATCGTCGTCAGACCAAGGGAAAGCACCAGGATGCCCAGGTCGATCAACTTAGCTGTGCCGTTTATTAGTCGCCGCTTGGCCTGGTTCACGAAACCACCCCGTTGTTTGGGCTGTCTTGATGCCGGTGCTTATGCCCTATTCGATTGCAAGTGCAGAACATCACTGACAGAAGAACTGCGCGCCGCCGAGCTGGGCACTCGAACCGCCGCAGTCCGTCACTTCAACCGCCCGGGAAATAGACAAAATCAACGTACGCGAACGTAGCTCCGCTAGGTTGAGTCACAATGCAAGGTGACCCCACGCCCCTGAGAGATTGTGGGCCGCGTCATCTATTCGTCCAACGCCCCGGCAGCGATCTTAGTGCCGTTACGTCTCTGCAATGGCGCAGCAAGCGAATATAGAAAATCGCAACACATGCCGTTCGCAGCCTTCTCCGCCTTAAAGTCGGTGATAGAGCGATTCTGGAATAGGAAAAGTACGCTGGTTCAGGACCGCGCCCAGAATTCGAACGTTCGCGGCGCGCAGATTCTCGGCCACCTGTAAGGCCGCTTCACGCCGCGTAGCATTCGCTTCCACGACCAGAATGAATCCGTCCGTCAATTGGCCAAAAGCAAGCGCGTCCGAATAGGGAGTAAGCGGCGGCGCGTCAATGAGCACGAAATCGAATTCCTTGCGTAGTTCAGCGAAGCGCGTCTTTATGCGTTCGGAGTTCAGGAGTTTCGGAGAGTCTGCCGCCAATGCGCCGCTGGAAAGCAGCCACAGATTGTCGCCACGGACTGGCTTTGCGAAAGAGCGGATCGGGCCATCATGAAGCAGGGCGTCCGTCAATCCATGATGATTGGTGGTGCCAAACATTCCAGGCAATGCGGGCGAGCGCAAATTCGCTTCGACCAGACAGACCGTTCCGCGAACATTCTTCGCGAGAGTCTCTGCTACGCTGACGCAGATCCGGCTGCAGCCGTTTCCATGGTCAATGCCGGCGAATACAACCATGTGCGGCGGCTCTTGCGCTTGCAGCAAAAACACGCGCTGCACTAGGCGCAGAGCTTCTTCGCCAGCCAGCAAGTCGAGATCGAGGCCGTCCGCCTCGCGATGCCGTTTTCCATTGCCGTTGCCATGGCCGTTGCCAAAATTGACGCTCGGCGCGGGCTCCTGCGTGGGATTCGGACGCAGGGAATGCTCGTTGCCTGCTTGCTGCATCAACTCAAAGTTCTTGCTCATGGTTTTCCTGCCTCTGTGGGAGCAGCATTTGGAGCCTGCTGGCCCGCGTGCTGACCATCTGTAGATAGTGGTGCCGTTGCGGGGATACGGATTTTCTGGCCGGTGCGAATGCGATCGGGATTATTGAGCGAAGGGTTCAGTCCGCGTAATTGTTCGAGGACCTTGCCGTCGTACTTGCCAAGTTTGTTTAGGCTGATCTGATAGAGAGTTTGTCCGGGCGCCACGCGAACGTCCTCGGTTGCTTGTCTTACGGTGGCCCTAGCTTCTTGCGCGGGCATCAGTGAAACCTCTGAAACGACAACCGGAGCCGGAGCAGGGTCCAGAGCTGGAGCAGAAGGAAGAGCAGCAACCGGAGCCGGGGCAGGTTGCAGAGCAGGAACTGGAGGCGGCGCGGCTGAGACAGTGCCCACGGCGTCCGGCAAGGCGGAGGAGCGGCCTGCTCCGTGGTTCAGATTGACGACGAGCCCACCCGCCGCCAGCAACAGAGCGCTGGTTATCGCGAGCTTGGGGATCCAACCGCCAGAAGGTGACTGCTTTTTTGCGGCGGCCAACAGCATGGGCGGAACGCGCACCGATTTCTTCTCTCGCTTCGGCGCGGCAATGTTTTTCTCGCGCAACGGTTCGAGATCCAGGTCCGCAATCACGTCGCGGATGATGTCGCGATCGATCGTTTTGCGCTGCAGGGCGCATGCCAGCGACATAGCGTTGAAACACAGATTGTTGATATTGCGCGGAATACCTTCGCTGTGATCGGCGATGAGCTTGCGAGCGCCGACCGTCAAGAACGCGGGTTTTTCGCAGCCCGCAATCCAGAGGCGATGATCAATGTAGGCGTTCACTTCATCCGGCGTGAACGGCTCGATGCGAATCACCATGGAAATGCGCTGACGGAGTTGCGCCATGGATGGACTGGCCAGGCGATCGGCGAGCTGAGGCTGGCCGGCCAGCACGATCTGCATCAATTTTGTCCAGGGAGTTTCGAAATTGGAGAGCAGGCGGATGGACTCGAGAACTTTTTCGTCCAAATTTTGCGCTTCGTCAATCACCAGCACGAAGCGGCGCCCCGCCTGCATTTCCTCGGTGAGCAGGCGATTCAAGGCGTCGTGCATGGCGGGAAGATCCATGCCCGCGACATCAATGCCGAGATCCAGCAGAAGGTGACGAATGAACTCGCGCGAATCGCAATCGGTGCGAAACACAAAAGCGGTGCGAGCTTTGTCACGGAGGTAGGAAAGGTAATGGTAAAGCAAGGAAGTCTTGCCCATTCCCGGCTTGGCGATCAGCGCCAGGAATCCACGATTACTTTCCGTGCCGTACACGAGCGAAGCGAGCGCTTCCCGGTGCTTCGGTCCCAGGTACAGGAACCGTGAGTCCGGCGTCACCCCGAACGGTTGCTCTGCGAGTTTGTAATAATCTAAAAGCATCGGTGCTAAGCGACCTTCTTGGGCATCGAGGCCAGCACCGGCATTTTCAGAATATCGTTCAGCTCTGCAGGTGTACGGAACGAAGGGTCGAGATATTCCGCAACAAACGCCGCGCCCACGCTCACGAACACAGCAACCAACAGACCAATCAAGAGCACGAGCAGCGCACTGTAGGCAGGCAATATTGGCACGCTCGGTGGAGCGGCGATCGCCACATTGGCAATCCGTTTCAGATCGAGCGCGTCCGAAGTCTTTTCTTGTTCGCGCTTCGACAGGTAAAGCAAATAATTCGCCTCATTCGCCTTGGTATCGCGAAGCAGGTCTGACTGCTTGACAGTCTTGCGATCCAAATCGACGAGTTCAGTCTTCATGGAGTCGATGCTGCGACCGACGGCCGACGCAGTCGCGTGCTGTGAAGCAAGATCTGCCTTCGTCTTAGCAACATCTTCCCGCAGAAACTCGTAAGTGGGATCCCGATCCGTGGTCTGGTTCAAGTACTGAGCTTTTTGCGCGTCGGCGATTGCAGCTTGCGTCTGGGCAACCTCCTGATCAGCTTCCTGCACAAGCGGATAGCTCGGATCGTATTTCATGGCGAGCTGAGTGCGCTTGAGCTGTGCGGCCAGCAAATTGGCCTGGAGCGTCTGGAGGAGCACCTCAGCGGAGTTCGATACCTGCAAGGTGGTTGATCTTGCCGGCGTCACCTTGAGTTGGGCTTCTTCGTCGTGAATCCGCTGTTCGTCTGCGGAGATGGCTTGGTGAGCTTGATCAAGAGCTGCAATGGAGATCGAAACTTGTTGAGCTAGATCCGTGCGGACGACATCTGGAGCAGCTATCCCTTCGTCATGCCCGAAATTTGCCAACCGAGCCTCTGAATCCTGTAACGCCTTCTGGTACCTGTCCGTTTCCTTGGCGAAGAAATCATAAGCTCCCACTGGCCGGTGAACGGTGACGTGCTTCTCGAGGTACGCGGTGGAGAGCGTGTTCAAAACTCCATAAGCTTTCTGGGGATCCGACGATTGGTAAGTGACTTCAATCATGTTCGTTTTCTTCACCGCATCTACTTTCAACTTTTTCCCCAGGTGCTTCACCGCTTCGGAAACGTAGTACGCTTCGTCTTTTTTGGGCATCAGCTTCGCCAAGATCGAGTCCTTCTCTTTATCCTGAAGCTTGTTGGCGAGCACGACCTGCTGGAGCAAGTCTGCGCTTTGCAGCAACTCGACTTCGGAATTGATGTCTTCTTCTGTCAGGGCAGGCGCGACGGGGGTCGTTTGCGAAAACTGTTCCGCAGTCACGACTGGGTCCATCCGATCGCGATTGACGAGGATCTCCATGGAGGCCTCGTACTGGCTCGAAAGGAGAAAAGCCGCGACTATCGCGCCCAGAAAAATTCCGCAAAAGGTAAGAATCAAGAGACGGCGACGACGGAACAGAGGCGTAAGGATGTCGCGCATCGTAGCTTCCTGCCTCGTATTCCCAGGTGTATTCCGATAATCGAACTCACTCATTTTGTTTCTCCCTCTCGCCATGGTGGCAGACACTTATTGGAATCTTTTCGGATTGCCCATCAGACTGCATCTCACCTATAGCGCTGCTGGATTGAACGAGGAATAGAGTCCCAGAGTATAAGGAACGTATTTTCGGAAATTTGTGATGAATTTCTCTGGCACAAAAATCATGTCGCCAGGCTTAAGCACCGCGTCTTCGTTTACATTCTTTCCGTTCAGGATGTCTTTCAAATTGAACTTCTTTACTTCCATCCAGCCGGACGACACGCGATGAAAAATGAGAACTTGCGTCTTGGCGGTCGGCATGAGGCCACCGGCGACCGCGATCGCTTCGGAGGCAGTGGTATCGTAGCGCAAGTCATATTGGCCGGGCTTTGCCACCTGTCCCGAGACAACGAAGAAGGGCTTCTGGAAGTCCTTCAAGTCCACGTTAATGATGGGATCGTGGAGAGTGTTCGCGTAAGCTTTCTTTATCGCCTCGGTAACCTGCGGCACCGTCATCCCCTGCACAAACACACTCCCGACGTTAAGCAGAGTGATATATCCGTCCGGCTGGATCGTGACCGTCTGGTTCAACTCCGGCGACAGCGGGAATGAGACATTGAGGATGTCGTCTCTCATCACCTGGTAGCGCGGATTGCGCTGTTGCAGGGCCGGCCGGTCGTCGTCGGCATGGGCGTTGCCGGCAGCGGAGGCTGCGACAGGCTCGGCCAAAGCAGAGACCGAGTTGTTCTGTTGCGCCCACAGCGTGAGGGGTGCTGCTGTAAGAAGAATCGCCAATCCCAACGCTTTCATCGTAACCATTCGTTTTCCTCTCCAACAGAAGTCAACTCTTCCTGACATTTCGGACACCAGTACAAAAGTACTCGGGCGGGTGGGGAATAGTTCGCAAGTGGCGGGCCATTTTGGGACAAATCTAAGTGCTTATTTATCAGCGGAATGCGGAAGGAGGCACAATCCCAGGGAACAGTATTTCCACAAATACTCCAACGATTTTCACTAGTTCGTCCATCCGTGTTAATACTGCAGTAATGGTACTTTGGTCGGGAAATTCCGGTATGCACGCCTATGCACGAACTCTGGGCGATAACCGTCTCAACGCGAGACGATATACCACATGAGTTAACACGTCCCTGTGACCCGAACCGATGAAGTCGAATGGCGTAGGTTTTCGCTTGCGTTTTCGCCTCATGGCTCCAGCTGCGAGCGGGCTTGCACGCGTCGGCGAGTGAAAATCGAAGACCGAAGCGATCCGCTGCGAACATTTTCGTTCCTCTTGCCACAACGTACACCCGTTCTCCGAGCGTGGCCTGCCCTCTAGATAAATGTGGAGAACTCCTTCCTGGAGCCGCACTCGGACCTCTGCTTTGCGAAGCTACGACGTTCAGAAGCGCCCGCCTAAAAAAGCTTGGGCGCTGCCGCGCGACTTTATTAATGGCGGGATAATACAGGATGAATGATTCTTTACCTCATCGAATGTTTAACGCAACCACATCGAAAAAGCGGATGCGGCGAGCGAGGCTGATTGTGCGTCAGGCGATAACGCTAGAGTAAATACGGAACGCAGCGTGGCAGCGCCTTGTGGCGACGCAATGAACCATTTATTTTCATACTGCCGCGGCAGAGCGAGCGCGTCGGCGTTAGTTTTCGAGGAACTCCAGAAATCCGGCCATGCCGTCTCCGGTTTTGGCTGATGACTTGAAAAATATCCGCTATACCGAAGAGCAGTTCGCCTTCGCGTTGCGTCAAGCGGAGACCGAGACGCTGGCGGGAGAAGTAATTCAGAAGATGGGCATCTCCACCAGAGATTCTGTCGTTGGAAGAGGCGGTTTGGCCAAATGGGAAAGGACGAGATACGACGCTTGAAGCACTTCGAAGCGGAGAAGCGGAAGCTCAAGCAACTGGTGGGGATCTGAGTCTGGACGAGTCGAAGGAAGGGCTGAGTCTACGCCGGAAGCGGACGCGACGAGGCGCGTGTGCGGCCCAGCAGGTTGAACGAATCTAGGCGGGTGCTACGAATGAACGTGGGGCGATGGGTTTTGTATCGGATACTCTGTATGGCAGTGGGGCGCTTGCGGGGTCTGATGGTCGTGGATAACCACGTTGATCTTTGACTTGGCCTACGCGCTTCTCACACTACTGGCGTAACTAGACAATCGAGCAATCATGTTCGACGGTTTCAACTGGCCGCAGACACCACTTTCACGCTGGAGGCTCCGTTGCCCTGCGTTGAAAGAAGCGCAGGGGAACCGTGGCCATTCATCGTGCGCAATATCGCATATGAAAGCGCCACGCGAAATTCGCAGCTCAGCAGGTTAAAGTCTACGAGTAGTGGACTCTCAAACCGCGTGCGCAGCAAAGAAACATGGCCCAACCGACGATGAGGCTCGCAGTATAGATCCAATCTCAGCTCCCATATAGACTCGTTGTCCCCGGCATCATCCCAGTGCATCTGCATTCTGCCGTCAGCCGTACGTTCTAACAGCGCGAGCGGTGCATCGGAAATTGCGTCCGGGAGATCGCACCACAGGCGAAATCCATCGAACCCAATCACTTCCAAGGTGTTCTTGAGAATCCCGCATAACAAGCAGAAGTCCTTGCAGGCATTTAGCGCTTCAACCGCATGCCGCACTTCAACGTTGTTGGCCACGGCGCGCTTGCGGTCGGCTGTTCTGCGCAAAACGCCCTGTAACTCCGAGAACTCGACGTAACCAAGGTGCTGTACGCCAAGCACGATGCCGATGCCGATTACCGCCAGCACCACTGCGATCATCGCCGCATCATGCAAAAGGACAAGACTCAAGAGTGCAAAACATGAAGTGACGCCATAGAGCACCAGCACGGCGCCCCGCTGTGTGAGGCCGCGCTGCAGCAGCTTGTGGTGAATGTGATCGCGATCGCCTCGGAACAGAGGCTTGCCACTGAGGAAACGGCGCGAGATTGCCAGCGCGACATCAAGGATTGGAAAACCAAAGGCGATCACCGGGATTGTTACCGCAATCATCGTAGGTGCTTTATCGGATCCGGTGAGGGCCAGGGCAGCCAGCGTGAAGCCGATAAACATGCTGCCCGAGTCGCCCAGGAAAATAGACGCAGGATGAAAATTGAATCGCAAGAATCCGAGAATGGCACCGGCAAGCGCAATCGCAAGCAAAGTCACCATAGCATTGGGCTCTCGAAGCGACGTGACGAACACGACGGCCGTCGAAAACAAGGCGGAACCGGCAGCCAAGCCATCGAGTCCGTCGATCAAATTGAACGCATTGGTAATTAGCAGCACCCAAAAGACAGTCAAGGGTAGTCCCCAGATGGCCCCTAGCGTTCGTCCGGAAGAGAGCAGATCAAGTCGATGGACTCCCACGCCGCCGGTGTAAAGGATCAGCGCGGCCAGGCCTTGAATCGCAAACTTCCAGTAGGGGCCCACGAAACGCACGTCATCATAAAGACCGAGCAGGAAAATAATTAGAGCAGATGCAAAAATGCTAATTGCCGTTCGAGTGGGCAAGGCAGGCGCGAATCCCGTCAACTTTAGGAGGAACGCCGCGACGCCGGCTACTACCATAAATGAGCCGAAAATCGCGACACCACCGAGCCTCGGCACCGATTTGGTGTGAACGTGCCGGTCCAATCCTGGGGTGGCGACCCAGCCACGAGCGTTCGCATAATTGCGTACCGAACGCGTAAGAGCAAGGGAAAGCGCCACGCTTAGTACGAGACAAAGCAGATATACGCTCGCGATCAAAGGTGTCTCCACACGTGCTTTTGGTTTGTAGGAAGCTTAAAAGGCAATTCAGTGCTGACGGATATCGATGCTCATTGAAGGGTTGAAAGCGTTCGGCGAATTCTCGCAGATGAACTTGGCGTTCGCTTGCAAGAATCGACAACGAAGTTTGAGCGGTTTGGATCGCTAGGAGGGCTCAACCCAGCGACTGCGTATCACGTCCATCTCCGCTTCATGGGCCAGCACCGGTGCACCGTGAATGCTCTCGCTCCGGCCGCGAGAGTTAGATCGCACAAGCGCGATTAATTCGCAGTAGTAATCGGTGATCCGGCTCCAGGCGTAATACTCGGTCGCGCGCTCAACGACTTCGGACTTCATTCTCGTTAGATCCGTTCCGTCGCAATCCACCGAACGAATGCACGCGCTGACCTCTTCCGGCGTGGAGAAGAAGAAACCCGAACCGCCCAGCACCTCGCGATTAAAAGGGTTGTCGTCCGCAATCACAACGTTTCCGCAACCCATCGCCTCCAGCAGCGATGGATTTGTGCCGCCCACGCTGTGTCCATGCAGATAAGCGCAACAAAAGTAGCGAAGTGCTTGAAGTACTGATTCGTCGTAAATCGGGCCGGTAAAGAGTAGCCTCTGGTCCTTGTATCCGGTCAGGGATTTCACGTATGCACTCTGTCGCCCGTAGTCTCCAACCAGAACAAGTCGCGCGGGCGTATCAGAATCCAGGAAACCCTCAATAATTTCCTTAACGTGATTCTCCGGTTCAAAGCGGCAGACGACAAGATAGTAGGAGTCAGGCTCCAACCCAAACCTTTTTAACTCCTCAACATGTGCGTCACTCACAATTTCACAGCCGTAGGGAATCACATCGCAAGGAGGTAGCCTGCGATAACGCGACCGCAGATTCGCTTTTATCGCAGCGGCATCTGCGATAATCCTATCTGGCGTCCGCATGGCGATTGCTTCTGCCCATCGCAAGTACCGCCGCGCAATCGGACCCCATTTGGCACGCGACCATTCCAAGCCGTCCATGTTAATCCACACCTGCGCGCCCCAGAGCCGGGGCAGCCAACAAAGCGCCGAGGAACCATAGCCAAGCATGTAGACCACGTCGAAGCTGAATCGCGCCTGCCATAAACAAGCAGCGTCGTAAAATATCGTGCTGAGTGGACCAAGACGGTATGCTGGAATGTGGCGAAGTTCTACACCCTTGTAGCGTTTCCGAGCACGTTCTGCCTTTTCACAAAATACAGTGACCTTATGTCCGCGTTCGACGAGCCGAACCGCCAACTGCTCGGCAAACGTTTCGAACCCGCCGTATCGCGCAGGAATGCCGTGAGAACCTAGAATCGCGATTCGCATCTCTGGATTTGCATCGTCTAGGAGGCGCTGTCAGAAGAATACAAATTCTTACGCCGCCAGAAATCACCGAGGATCCACTGCAGGAATGTTCTCGTCAGTTGGTATAGCAGTCCGAGAGGCACAAACAGCTTGTAACCCAGCGGAACAGCCGTCGACAACAGCATCGCGCGCCGGGCCCCCAGCTCTCCAAGCAACATCGCCCGCGTATTGGCCGACTCGCCTTTGCCCGACCCTGGCCGCCTCGAAAGGGAGCAGGAAAGTCGCTGCGAAAGTACAATTTTTTTTGCCGTGAACAGCGCCATCGCATTCGTATAATAATCCTCGCAATACCTCAGGGTATTGCTGAACTGACAGAGCTCGCGCGAGACGATGACTGACGAAGTGTAAAAAGGATTAAACATCACCACCGCTAGTCGAGTCACAGTCGGCCGAAAGAGGGGTGGGACAGCGGTTAGTAACCGATACAAAGCACCGGTGACACTAGAGCCATGCCTGACTCTACCAGCTAGGAATACGCCGCCGTGCTCGATCCCGTGCGTCAATACCTGGTCCAATCCTTCATCAAGCCAACCGTTCTCAAACACATCGTCGGAGTCCAACAACGCCACCGCAGTACCAGTACCCCGCTGCACGCCAAATTTTCTAGCTAAACCCGGCCCTCCATTGTGGGGAGTACGCAGAATCATCACCGGCACGCCGTGCGCGTTATGACTTCCGCCGAATTCGTAGGGTACCGACCCGCAATCATCAACCACGGTTACCTCCACCAGCTCCGGGCGACGACTGAAAACCGAGTTGACCGCTCGGGTCGTCAGCTCGGCGCGGTCATGGGTAGGTATCACTACCGTGAGCTTCGCCTGGTCAGACATGCAACACCGCGCGCACGTTCTGTGACACAAATGCATAAATCAGAAAATGCGCGGCAAGTCCTGTCGAGATCCAGGCCCCGGATTCGAAAGATAGGTCCACGGCTCTCATGGCCACAAACATTTGCAATACCGTCGCGGTCATGGCCAGCCGATACGTAATCATGGGAAAGAAAGCAATCGTTAGCGCAATTATTATGGCGGAGTAGAAAAATGTGACCTTTTCACCGCGAGGCAGCGGGACTTTAGAACTAAACCACCGGACGCCGAACACCCAGCACAGCGGCAAGACCATAAAGATTAGAAAACCTGGCGACAGCGGCTCCTCGTAGATGTCTTGGAACGCTTGCAGGAGCGTCGCGCCCGAATACATCTGGTCTGCGATATCTGTCTTGAAATAATGCCAGCCGATTGCGGCGACCAAGACCAAAAGCACCAGCATGTAGGCCTTTAATTTTGGAAGTCTCCATTCCTCGCGATTCAATAGGAATACCCACGGCACGAAAATCAAGTTCGACACATGCAGCAGTACAGCGAGGCAGAGAGCCAGAAGCCGGCCAATCTTGTTGTCCAAAGAAATCGCTGCGAGCAAGAACGAGAGGCTAACGGCTTGTCGCATGGCATTCGTTGCGAGCTCGAACCCTACGACACTCAACAGCAATCCCGCGCCTAGAAGTAGCGCGCCTTCTGCTCTCCATTCCCCAAATATTATGAACGCAACCGGCAGAGCGCCGCCGACTAGCAGCAGGAACAGCTTGGGACCTCCGGACAAACAGGCCGGACGCGCCAGCAGGTCGAACGTCCATTGCTGAATACCGGAATCATCATCAGACACAGACGACTGACAGGCATCTTCCTGAAAGGTGACATAACGGCCCGTATCGTTTGAATCCAGGAGACCTGGTATGGGTCGAAATGCGAGTGCCCCACAGACTGCGAGAGCCAGGTAAGCAAACAGCCGACGAAGTCGGATTGCCTTGTTATCCGGCATTCAATACCTCTTGGATCGTGCCGTTGGTTGCGGAGCCTGGCCTGTAAGCGCGTAACACTTCTTTGATCACTTCGCCCGCGGACCAGAGCTCCTTGTAGATGGGCTCGAGCATGTTGCCCTCCGCCCACTCGTTCCACGACTTTATAAATAACAATGGCTGCTTGTTCTTCATTTCCAACGTCGCGGCAGCGTGGGCAGCGCGCTTAAGACCCTGCTCGTTGTAACCCGTCAGTACCAATCCCCGGCGACCCGATCTCGGCGTGTTGTCCCATCCCGTAACGATACTGGCGTGAGAAACGCCTTGTATTCGATTGCAAGAGTGCTTCAGTGTCGGAGTTAGATCGCTGTACCGCAATAGTTCCGGGCCGAGACCTGCCTTTCTTGATGCCTTGCGAAGAGCTGCGTAAATCAGCTCGGTTGCTGCGCTTTTGCACGGCGTGGGAAAGGGAGTAATGACCGCCGCATCCAATCCATAATCCGAGGGCTTGCTGAACGATCCGCTCCGGTTGGGTGACCAGTTCCCAATGAGATATAACTCCGACCGTGTCGCCTGATAAACAAGTTGCTTTAACTCCGCTAGATATTCCACTGCCTTCGGAATCTGCTTGGGCTTATACACAACGAACGGCGAGCGGCCATCTATCGCCAGATATTTCCCGCTTTCGATATACCGCGAAATTAGCTTGGCGTGCTCCGCCAGTTCGTGCGAGTCGTATCGTTGCTCTATCAACACTCGGTGCGGCGCGCCGTGCCAGACGCCGGACCAGCTCTCGTTGGCCCATCCCAACATGAATCGATAGTTCGGGCAATCGAGTTCCAACATCGCATCCAGAGGCCGGTGAAGCACACGCTTACCCGCAAACCAATAATGCCAGTGACAGAATGCGTTGATGCCCACCTCGTGCGAATAAGCGATCTGTTCCGCCAGGGTGTCGTAACAACGAAGGTCATAAAAGCCCAGTTTTCCAGGAAGTTTTGGTTGGCGATGCCCGGGGTAGAGCGGCCGCGCTTTCGCTACGTTATGCCACTCGGTGAAGCCCGGGCCCCAAAACGCGTCATTCTCATTCGTCGGATGAAACTGGCCTAAGTAGTACGCTACGGCTCTTAGATTCGAGTCCATTGGTCGTCTACCTACGTGCGAAATTGCAACACCACCCACCTGTCAAATATCTGATCCGTCACTGTGTCGCGTCAAATCAACGTAAAGTGTGGAAGCGGCACGATGAACCTGCCGCCACCGAGCAGGTAGTCCTTCTCCCGATCGCGGAATTCCTCGATGAAGTGCCACGGCAACACAAGGAAATAGTCAGGCTTAGCGTTTCGTGCCTCCTCTTCGGAGACGATTGGTATGCGGGTGCCGACCGTCACTTTTCCCCATTTCTCGGGATTGCGTTCTGAAGCTGCGCTGATCATGCCGCGCTCCAGCCCGAAATACTGCAGCATCACATTTCCTTTGGTGGAGGCGCCGTACACGGCCACTTTCTTGCCACGGCGCACTTGCTCGCAAATGAACCGCGATACGTCATCCTTGATTCGTTCCACCCAAACGGCAAACTGCCGGTATGTGCTGGTCTCGCTCAAACCCATTTTGGCCTCTTCAGCGCGCAATGCCGTCACTCGGGCCTCCGCGAGTTGGCGATACGCGGCGTCGCCAAGGCGCGTCTCGTCTGCCCGGCGATTTCGCACGAAGACTCGAAAACTTCCTCCGTTAACGTCGTTGAGCTGCACATCAGAAACCACAAAGTCGTGCAGCTGCAGCAAATACTCCAGGGACTCCAACGAATAGTATTCCAAATGTTCGTGGCAAATATTTCCGAAGTCATGCTGCTTCAACATGAGTGGCAAGTAACTCATTTGCACGATCCAGACTCCCTCCGGATCCATAATTTTCTTAATGTCCGCAACGAACTTGTTTGGATCTTCCAAGTCATAAAACATCGCAATGGAAGTCACAATCTTGGGCCGGCGAGCCTTCAGATCAGGATCTCGCTCAATTTCTTCCGCTGAGAAGAAGCCGTTGCATACTCGATCGGCTACCTTCCGCGAAAAAACTGCCAAGTTCTCCGCGGGGTCGAAGCCGATTCGGAAAATTCCCTCGGTCCTGTACGAAGAAAGCAAAGTGCCATCGTTGCAGCCGATATCCAGTACTGCATCCCCGGCCGTTAGATTCATGAGTTGCTCGCCCGTATTGGCGACATCGGCCAGAGCAGTCCGCATGGTTTGATTGGTGCCCGAACGGTACCAATAATTCTGGTACATGGATTGACCGGGCACTGTATGGCGCAATTGCAGCAGTCCGCATTGCCTGCACAGCATTAGTTCCAGCGGAACCTTCACGCCGTCGGGCTGTTCAGCCGAAAGAAAGTTAGAGACGTACTGTTCGCCCAGCGAAAGAACTAAGTCAAAGTGACCGTCACAAACTCGGCATGTCGTCCTAGTCTGCACTGTATCTCCTCACGTTCATAAGTCCACCGCGGGTTGGTTGCTGAAGTCGAAATTAATTCCTAGAGTTGCTTGGTCGGGTGCGCTCCGGGACACTTCTGAAATCACTTTGGCTTCACCCATGTCCGCCGGCAAGATCCAAGAACCCGACGAGGTAAGGCCCTTCCTGCGATTCAAACGAATATCCGAGGCCCTGATACATATGGACCGCACGATGGTTGTTCGTCTTTACCTTCAATCTCACTTTCTTGTCACCTCTTCGTCGTGCCGCGGTATGCAAGAAATGCATAAGAACTTTGCCGAGGCCGACGCTTCTCGCCTCCGGATGGATGGCTATACCTAGGCTGGGGATCTCGTATCCTTCATCCCACCCGCGCAGCATCCCGTAGCCCAGAACTTTCTGCCCTTCGGCAAGGATATAGTAGAGATCCTTGCGTGCGTTCCGAATGACCTTTTCAAGCGCATCATCGGTAAACGCATGAGGATGGAAGTATTCTGCGTCGTTTGTCGTCTCGAGGGCGGCAAGAAAAACTAGGAGTGCTTGTTTCCATTCCGCCGTGAGTTTTCGGCATTCCAGAGGCTCCGTCAACATATGCATGGTGGTCCCCGCCGAGCTATTTGCGCAAACTTTCCAGTGTCGAACAAATATAGTGGATGTCACAATCTTCCAGGGCGCAGTACGTGGGCAAACTGATTACCTGCTCGCTGAGATCTTCGCAGATAGAAAGCTTTGGACAAGCATACAGATGTTGAAGCAAACTCGCGGCGTAGAACCCATTGCGTGTCTCGATTTGGGTTTCTTGCAGCTGGCGCATGACTTCATTTCTGCCTTGTGGATAGGCTCGCGCATCCAATTTCAACGCGACCGACCAAACCACGGGTTCCACATCTGCCGCGAAGAACTGCATGGTAATACCGGAGGCGTTCGACAAGTACCGCTGATAAGAAGCGTAGATGCGCTTACGTTCGGCGATGATGCGATCGATTCTTTCCAGCTGCGCACAGCCTAACCCCGCCTGAATATTTGTGAGACGGAAATTGTGACCGTGAAGTTCGTGCCAGTACCGAGTGCGGAGCATTCCGTGGTTACGGAATAAGTACATCCTGTCGAAGAACTGTTGGCTCTGGGTAACAACCATCCCGCCTTCACCGGTGGTGATCGTCTTGGTGGCGTGAAAACTAAACGTGCCCATGGCTCCTATAGTTCCCGCATGGCGATTGTTGTGGCGGGAAGCAAAAGCCTCTGCCGCATCCTCCACGACAGGAATCGATTTGCTGTTTGCCAGTTCCATGATTTCGGACATCGCGCACATGTTGCCGTAGGTGTGCACCGGAACGATGACTTTAGTCTTGGAAGAAATGTGCTTCTCAACTTCGTTCGCGTTCATGCACCAAGTCAGCGGATCTACTTCGGTGAAAACCGGCTTAGCGCCCAAATGCAGCGCGACGTTCGCTGCCGCCATAAATGCAAAGCCAGGAAGAATTACTTCGTCTCCGGGGCCCACGCCAAGGGCGAGGAAAGCCATATGAAGTGCAGTAGTGCCATTCGATGCGGTCATCGCATACCGCGAGCCACAGTAGCCGCTAAACTCACGCTCGAAGCGTTCGACGAAGGGTCCGTCCGATATCCAAGTGGATGCTACTGCCTCGGAAACGTACTTTTGTTCGTTTCCCGCGAGGTCAGGTTTTGCCCAGGGGATGGCCCCGGTCACTTTAATCATGGCTTTTTCAGTTGGCAAGTCTCTCATCTCCCGCACTTCAACGATTTTAGTACTCTCTCCAATGACAACGATTCGGCTCAGTCCTCGGGTCGCGTTCGGCTGGGAAGTCTTTCGGCTACGTAAGCAGTTGCTAGCGCCGCTGATAGGAGTCATCGAGAAGGCGAGCCCGATCACCCTTTTCGTTCGTCCGCGACACATCCTCCAATACCTCTTCGAGTTTGGCCCCGCTCTTTTCCCAAGTGAAATTCTCAACCACAAACGAACGTCCATTTCGCGAAAAGTCTGACCATCTTTCGCCTGATAATAAGGCTACGACCTTGTCGGCAAACTCCGACGGATCGTCAGCCACATAGAGGTGCTCACCGCTGGTGCCTCGGATTCCGCAGTTTCCGGCCGAACTGCAGACCACTGGGGTACCGCAAGCGAGGGCTTCGAGCATCTTGGTGAGTACGCCTACTTTTGCCCGAATTGGACAAACGCTCACCATTGCTTGGCGAAGATAGGCCCGAACATCGGGTACATAGCCCGTAACTGTGATCCGCGAGTCTCTGTTCCATCTTGTCACGGACCGAACAGGACGAGCGCCGACTATCCAGAGGGTTGCACAGGGCATTTTCTTGCAGATTCTGGGAAAAATATCTCGGCAAAAATGTTCCACTGCGTCGACGTTGGGTCTATGGAACATGTTGCCGGTAATCACGATCATCCCTTCGCGCCGCGGAATCTCGGGAGACGGACAGAAGTACTTAGCGTCAACGCCGTAAGGCACGCAATCCACTTTTGTCAGGCCGGCGGTCGCCTTAAAATCTGGGTATTCCTCCTCATTGAGACAAGTAATGCGATTGAACCGCGGTGCCTGCTGCGCTTCATACCGCTGAAGTCTATCGTTGTTATATTTCGCGAAAATCCGGAAGTGCCACGGGTCCACAGACGACTCACGCTGCGTCTTTAGCGCAATCGGCGCCTCAAAACTCCATACGGTGGGGCCCTGATACCAACCGGGTCGAAACTGCGCCGCCTGCACAAGTTGAAAGAGCACCACGTCATATTCCTTGCTGGCAAGCCGTGCATTGACAGCTCGCGACATCGCCTGCGACCTGACGCGAGAGATGGCAGGAATTGGGTCGCGCGTGAGTCGCCGGACGATCTCCAGGAGCACGCGCCAGCGTGGAGGACGCTCGATTAGTTCGACTTTGTTGCACCAAAGAGGAAGATCGCCCAATTCGCTTGGATCCACTCTGTTCCTGAAGGAGATTAGGTCAATCGTATGGCGCTCCGCGAGATAACGGATGTGATGCGCGGCCATTAACGCGCTTCCAGAATGCGGCGGGTGGGGTAAGCCACAGGTGATAAATAGCAATTTCATTTCTTGATAAACTCCATGGCAATCACGCCTTCCCCCGGCAGGTCGGAGAGTGTCTCGTATCGTTGAAATTCCCGAGCCATTACGTACGGTTCTTTCCACAGCGGGTACTTTTGCCCCGACCATTTCTTCAACAGTCCACTAAGCAAGGTTCCAGCCTTTTTTTCACCGTAAATGGCGAGTTGAGCCGGCGAGCCCGTCACGCTGTAAAACCTGTCCTCCAGAAGCGAGCGATCGTATCGGTACTGGTGGAAGAAAAAGCCGGACTCATCAGGAGTTTGTAATCCAAAGAAATCGACATTTGTGTATTCTTCCTCTGCCACCGCTCCGCAAGGAACCGTAATCAGCAATTTGCCGCCGGGTCTAAGCAGTGCCCAGATTTTCTTGATTGCTTCCCTATCCTGGGGAATGTGTTCGACAACCGAGATGGTAGTTATGGCGTCGAACGACTCCGAGGCGAAGGGCGCATGCTCGATTCGACAATCTAGCAAACGACAGCGTGAGTCGAGACCGCAGGCCTTGACCAGACCCGCCGTGGTTTGCAGGTCTCGCTCATCGGGATTTACCAAGTCTCCGGCGATCTCACGCCTCTCGTTAAGGAGCATGACGGGGAACAAGCGCGGAGAGGAAACATCTAGGAAGCGGCGAATGGGCGTCTCGGATAGTGCGCGCCAAATGAAATCAAATTCAAAATAGCGAACTGAATCCATCGGTGCAAAAAGCAAGCGGTAGACATCAGCGTAGGAGACCGGACCCTTCCGGTTGTACAACAAGCGCAGTCCCAAAAATGCACAGCATGCGCGAAATCGAAGGCCCGGGGCTCCATAAATACTCGCCAGCAGGTAGTAGGCGGGCGAAAGGATGGAGCCGACCAGCGCGCTGCGAAGCGCCTGAAATCGTCCACGTCTTTGGTGGTCGGGCACTCGAATGTATATCTTCTTCATAATTTTGAGAGTCTCGTTGGATGAATGGCTCGGTATGGCAAAGCTATGAACACTGATGGGCATCGCTTTCAGTGATACCTACGTTTGCTAGGCATACGATGGCTTCCGTTTCGCGATATGGCTGAACGCCCAGTCCCTGACGTGCGGTGCGCTAAGCGCGGCCATCATCAAAGCGGCGAGCCATATGCTCGACACAGCCGCGAGCGTCGCGATCGGGGACGTAAGTTTCGGAAATGCCAATCGACCAAACGCTGTTATCGCCAGCGCCGCCACTAGGGGGAAACCCACATCGGCGAAATAGCCCCACAACTCTCGGGGTAGTAGGCGTCGATGCATGATTGGAACCACGATGAGCATGCTCAGTGCATTTAGGCCTGCCCAGACAGCTGCGGCACCGACTGGCCCGAAATGCCGTGTCATTGGAATGATTGCTGGTACCGCAACCGCGATCGACAAAAGGCTCGCAATGAAAGTCAACTTCGTCCAGCCGAAGGCAAGTTGCAGTGAGTAAGGCAAGAACAGCAGTGCGTTCAGCGCCGAACCGATGATCAGGATTCTCAGAATGGGCGCGGCGAACGCGGCCGCCTCGACGTTCCGGGTCCACAGATGCAACACATCGAAGGAGAAAAACGACAGAACCGCCGCTACGGGAAGGACGAGCACGGCCATCAGCTGGGAGCCGGTATGGTAGCTCTGTCGGAGTCCGTTTTCGTCACCGGCTGCGACCTGCGCCGACATTCTTGGAAATATGACGTTGAAAATCACTGCTGCGATGATCGACAAGATGTTGGCTGCGGCAGCTGCCAGGATGTAGTATCCCAAGATCGTGAGACTGAGCAATTTGCTCACGACTACTTTGTCGATCTGCGTCAGAGCCAAGCTGATGAGCGTGATTCCACCAACTCCCGCGGCGAAGCGCCCTATATTTCGCAGCAGGGAAAACTCAAATCGCGCCGCGCGAAGCGTGGCAGGCAAGCATTTCCACAGCAGCATGGCTAGCACGACGGTTTGAGCAGCGTTGACAGCGATTTGCCACAGCAGAAAAGCTTGAATGGTAGGAGAGACCAACCAAAGGATCAAGATGGCTCCGCCGCTGCTCAAGGTCACAACGCTGATTCGGACTATATTGAAGAGTACCTGCCGGTGCAGACCCATTAATCCGCCTTGATAAAAACTGACCGGCCACTGAAAAAAAGCCAGGATGGCCATGAGCAGCAGAGCTTCTCTAACAGCGTGGAGCGGTAGGACGTTGGCTTTGATCCAATGCGTCGCAATCCACGTGGAAGCGCCGGTAAGAATTAAGGCGATGACCACCCCTATTAGCCAATAACCGGCCTCCAGCGTACGTACCAGATCGCGGGCTTCCGCAGCTTTTTCCGGCTGGACGGAATATCGAGCCATTTCCCGGTTGATGGTGGGGCTGAGGCCCAAGTCCAGGATCTGCGCTATCGATTGGAATACAAGATAGAAACCAATGAGGCCGAAAGCTTCGATGCCCATGAACTTGATGTAGAACGGCACACAGACCAATTGCATCATTGCCGACCAGCCCGAACCGGCAAAATTCGCCAATAGTCCGTGTCTGAAACGTGGCAATAGCATCGGTTCTAAGGATTCCACTATTCAGTGCTCACTATTTTGATAGAGAATCGCGCGTCGCCAACGGTTCCCTCGTGATCATGTCTATAAGAAAATCCGAATTGAGGCCTTTTAGTCGTGGGCTGCAGCGTGACGCGCCACGTGACCGTTGAGTTGGTCTTCGAGTAACTTGATATCCGCTTCCACCATCAACTCCGCCAGCTCATGAAACTTGACCTTCGGATGCCAATTGAGTATTCGTGCGGCTTTGCTGGCGTCCCCCTGCAGATAATCAACCTCCCTGGGCCGGAAGTATGTGGGATCGATTTCGACGTATTTCTTCCAGTCGAGCCCGGCACAGTCGAAAGCGATCTCCAGGAACTCGCGAACGCTATGGGTTTCTCCGGTGGCAATGACAAAGTCGTCGGGGCTTTCGAGCTGCATCATGCGCCACATGGCGTCGACATATTCTGGCGTGTACCCCCAGTCACGTTGGGCATCCAGATTTCCCATGTAGAGCTTATCTTGCAGACCCGCGCGAATCCTAGCCACTGCACGGGTAATCTTGCGGCTCACGAACGTCTCTCCGCGCCGCGGCGATTCGTGATTGAACAGAATTCCGTTACAAGCGAATAGGCCATAACTTTCGCGGTAATTCACCGTCACCCAGTGCGCATGGACTTTCGCGCAAGCATACGGGCTGCTTGGCCGGAAAGCAGTCGTCTCCCGCTGCGGATATTCCGGCGTCGTTCCAAACATTTCGCTGCTGGAAGCTTGGTAGAACTTGGTCTTACACCCCAATTCGCGTATCCCCTCCAATAAACGAACCGTGCCCAACGCCGTAATATCGGCCGTGTACTCTGGGAGTTCAAAGCTCACCTTTACATGGCTCTGTGCACCCAAGTGATAGATTTCATCTGGTTGAATCCGATACAGCAGCTTGATCAAGCTGGTCGAATCGGCCAAATCCGCGAAATGGAGAAACAACCGCGCTGCGCGTTCGTGCCAATCGAGGAGAATGCCGTCAATCCGCGAGGTGTTGAAGCTACTCGAGCGCCGCTTGATGCCATGGACCTCATAGCCTTTCGATAGCAGCAATTCAGCAAGATACGAACCGTCTTGCCCGGTAATACCTGTGATCAGCGCCCTTTTCATCGGTGATTCCTGTCCTTGTACCTTATCGAACGCGCAGCTCGCCGTGTGTCGTCTTTCCTATATTTAAACCAGTTCCAGATCCGCTTCTTGAACTTCTACGGCCACGGACCGTTGAATCAGTTGCAAGGAAATCACGAACCGCATACCGCTCTTTTTCCTTTGCAGAATTCCTTCCAGGCCCGTCAATGGCCCTGACTGGATGCGAACTCGCCGGCCAACTTGAACGTACCCACACGGCTCAGCTCCCCGTGCTGCCGAAAGTCCATTTCGCAGTGCCAATATCTCGTCGTCCGGCAGCGGTGTTGGATGGCCATTGAACCCAACCAGGCGAACGATCCCAGGCACTTGGACTGCACGAAGCCTGTCCTTCAGACAAATGCGCGCAAAAACGTAACCCGCGAATAGCGGAAATTGAATCTTCACTCGGCGATCCTTCCAACGGCGCACCTTTTCATATAAAGGAAGGAAGCACTCCACGGAGCGCTCCGCCAATTGCTTCGCAACGCTTTTCTCGTGCTGCGCACAAGTGTAGAGGGCATACCAGCGCAGTTCGCCGGGCGCCGGCGCGTATGAAGGTGCGAGCCCTTGATTCCTGTCCACCTGACACATACTGCCCATCGATCCGCCTCCGGAGCTTGCGCTGGCGCCCACAGAGAGCTCCGCCCCGTCACTCACAGGGAGAACGTGATCTAACCCTAAATGCATCTATGCATTACCAGCGTTTACCGCGATCACGCCGACGCCGTCTTGCTCCGCTCGTCAGTTTGCCTGCCGTTAGAATTCCCATTGGTGCCTGAATGCCCATTCGCGCCAGCATGCCCCTTGGAACCACTCGCGCCCATCCACGGCATACCCGCCCTTACAGTACCGAATACTTCTTGCGCGAATCTCATCCCAGGATCATGTGGATCAATCTGGCGCCAGCGCGCCGTGCCAAACACCCAAGCCGCACCCATCAGCACGGAGCAAGCGGTTCCCGCGATGATGATCAGCGCGCGTGGCGGAAAGAACTTGCGTTCCGGCACGTCGGGTTGATCCAACACTTTCACAGACGGGATTTCCTTCGCTTCTTGCACCTTTGCCAATTCAAATTGCTTCGTAAGCGTCTCGTAAACAGCTTCGTCAACCTTGAGCTGGCGGAATTTATCTGCGTACGGTACTCCCAGAAGTGGCAATTGACGCAAAGTTGGATACGGATTGTCTGTCGCGCTTTGCTGGCCGGCGGGGACAGCATTTCCGGCGGACGTACCTCCCAGCTTTTGCAGCTGATTGCGCAGCTCGGTGATGCGGGCTTGCGTGCTGCGTACACGAATATTGTTATCGGAATAGATCTGTCTCAAGCCTTCGAGTTGCGACTCCGCAGCAATCATCTGGCCTTGCAACGTTGCGGCGGCCTCGACCATGGCCCTGCTCTGCGCGGAGATGTCGATTGTCGCGTTCTTGCTTGCAAACTGCCCGAAATCCTTTTCCGCTGATTCGAGTTCGACGTTAATCTTATTAAGCCGATCTTCCAGAAATACGCGTTCGCGATGCGCGGCCGATGTATTCAGCTTAGCCGTGAGCATGTCGAGTTCATCGACATACGCACCGGCCATGGCTGCCGCGCGCTTGGGATCGTGGTCGGTGACACGCAACGTGATCACTCCACTCTTGCGCTCTTCACTTATGTCGGTATTTCTTTCGAGTCGTTTTCGCGCTGATTCCTCCAGTCGCGCCCCATAGATTTTCTTCAGATCAAATCGTTGGATAATCTGATCTTGCGCCGTGCGGCTGCGCATCACGGCAATGAATACCGCTCCCGTCGTCTTCGCTCCCAGAAGATCGCCCGCGACGGAGCCGAGTCCGGAGCTTCCATTTTGACCGCCGCCGCTGAGCATCGCCATAATGGCCAGTCCGCCGCCTCCCTGTTGATCGGGTGGCATTAGGCGCGCCGTGGATTCGTATTCGCTGGGAATCAGAAACGCGATAAGCGTCGCGGCGAATATTCCAACCACCGCGCAACGCCCCAGAAAGCGGCGCATGCCCCACACCAAGCGCAGTTTGGGCAAGACTCGCTCGCCGCTTAGGCTCTCGCTCCACGCCGGAGCGAACGTCGCGTCAGCGTCCGGAGCTTCTACCAACTCCGCGTTCGGATTCGACGGCGTTTGCATTAATTCCACGCTCTCCTGATTCCAGTTGCGTTCATGGAGCTGAAGCACCATTTGATTGATCGCTACCGTTCGACTGCTTCGCCAAGTGCAAAGGCATTTCCAAATTGTGCGGCTGAAAGCTGATCCCTACCGACGATGTCCAACTCGTCTGGCGCGTGGGTGCCAGCACCGGAGCGAGCCATGTCTCGTGTTGCACAGATGCGGAAATGTTTAAAACACCTCGCATCCAAAAATTTGCTTTTACCCACTCGTCGTTGACGCTCTCACCATGTGGAATGAAGTCTGGCGCGACCGTCGCGTGCCGGTAACCGAATTGCAGCGAGCTTTTCGGGGTAAACCAGTAGTTGCTCCACGCCTGAATGCCGGTTCCCTCTCTGCCGATCCAGCTGCCCAGTATGTTGCCTTTGTTGGTATACATATCGCGGTAGAAACTGTCGTAGTAGATGTACTGTCCATTGCGGGCCGACGACACGGAATTCGTGTTGGTGCTCTCCACCCTTAGGTCCAGCTTCGATATCTTCGGGAAATGCGTCAGATAGATACCTGTATCAATCCCGGCGCGGCGCGGGGAAGCGAGCGGCGAAGGGTCGTCATCCGAAATCGAATCGGAGTAAATGGACAGCCAATCGCGCACGAATGGCAGCCGGTAACTAAAATAAAATCCGCCGTAACGTTTTCCGGGATTATCATTCGGCCCGTACAGCACTGACGATTTAAAATAATCGAAGTAGCTGTTAAAAACAGCCGCAGGAGTGATCGCGCGCCCGACTCCTCCGAATTCAGCGGTCCTGGAAAATCCCAGCTCCAAATTTGGTGTCGGTTTCAGCGTGATAACCTCGCCGTGGACCAGCGGCCGCGGCGGAAAATCGTTCCCCGACAGTTTGCCAACAAAGAAATCTGTTTTGATCGGCCCCAGCCAGTGAAAAATCCAGGGAAGGACGAAGGGCTTGGTCCGGCTCGCCCGAAACATATAAATAGGCTCCGCGTTGTCGCTGAAAATCAGAACGCTGCCCTCTCCAGGCCCCCACCACAAGCTTTGTTTGCCGAACGCAAAATTCCAATCGGCAACCTTCGCGGCGACGTATGTATCCAACAGGCGAAATTGATTAGTCGCGGGAATCGGGGCGGCCTGCTGCACCGGGGTGTTGTCCAGCGTGGCGATCAGGTTCTGCGTGGCCTGGGAAAATCCAGACGCCGACGGCGCATGCTGATATTCGCCGCGCACATAGAGTGTGAAGCGCCCCCAACTGCCATACCCGGAGAATCCGTCATAGGAGTTAATCCCCTCTTGGTACGGGCGCCCGTAGTTGTTAATGATGGTCTGTCCGAAATGGCGGCTATCGTTCAGAGGCGGGCCGTTGATGCCGGTCGTCATCGAATAGAGCGACTCCAAGCGAGCTGTCTTCTCGCCACCGCCTCCGCTTGCTGTTTCGAGATCTGCTGCGAACTCCCTTTCCAGCGCGTAGTACAGCTGTGCCGCTTCTTCCGAACCTGAACCACCGTCGAATGCCACTCGGTCACTGGCCTCTTCCACCAGATGCGCGCACTCAATGCGTGTCCAGGGGCGCTGTCCGAGAAATGCGGTGCGGATGTAACCTAACGCCGCGAGCCGTTCGATGGCTGGATATATCCAGCTATCGAGTTCCACGAAGGGCGACCCAGTCGGCGTCGGTCGTCGCGCGGGACTCACATCGCTCGATTCCGCGAAGGTTTCCCAATCTCCGCCGCCAACTTCAGGATCGTGATGGTGGCGGTACACTTGCTGCCCCACAAACCATCCGATCGTGCTTCCGATCAGCACGTCCGTCGGGAAATGTTGCTTGCCATCCACGCGCGCCGCGCCAATTGCCGCCGCCATTCCGTAACTCACAAGACTCACGTATGGGCTGGGGTATTCGTGCGCGATCACGCTGGCAATGGCCCATGCCGCCGTGGAATGCTCGGAGGGAAATGAATCGCCACCTTTCCAGAAGGATCCGTGATAGTTGTCGTTCAGCGGTCGTTCCCGTCCAAACGCGTATTTCAGCGCGTACGTTACTGCCAGGCTGTTCACCGCCGCTTCAACCGCGAGAAACCCGGTCTCGCGCTTGTGATCGTCGTGCGTAAAGTGGCCCCAAAGATAGAGTCCCCCGGCGGCCGCAGCCATCGAGCCGATTCCATAGTTCGAAAAATCATTAGCGTGCTTTAGCCGGCTCGGGGAATTCGACAAATGCTTGCTGACTTCTGTGTCCGTCGCGAGCGTCACGCCGGTCGCAACGCCAAGCGGCAACAGCCAATCTACATCCACCAATCGCAGGTGCGCAGGCGCCGTCCAAATCCCTTCTTGGTCCTTCGCAAACCGCCAGAAGAGGTGCGGACCTATCGTGGTGTCATAATCCCGGGTGGAGTCCGCCGAGAAATTCTTCGTATAGTCTGAGGTCGAATCCGTCCCCGCGTTCGACGTGCTTGACGTATTCGACGCGTTTTCTGCGTTCACTGTGACTCCCGGTGTAAAACTGGACGCCGCGACCGGCGCAGCGTCCGCCGCATCCACCTGCGAATCGGCGGAGCTTTCTTGCGGCTTGACCTCTGGAACTGGCTGCGCGACCGCGGCCTTCGCTGGTTTGCTCGCAGCGGCTTCCTGCGGCGCGGAGTGCGCAAAACAAATCGTGCTAGCCATCGGTGTGATCAGTAAGAAGGAACTCAACACGTATCTGCACCATCCTCGCCTCATTCCTGGCTCTCGCTAATAGTGCGCGGCGATGAACGCCGTGGAGGCGATCGACGACGCCACCTGCGCCGCCAGGAACACCGTCTGCCACTGTATGCCGCCGCCCACGGCCTTCTCCGGAACGACTACCGTGTCGCCAGGACGCAACTCCGCACTCAGAGATTCTCCGCTCCATATTCCTTGGCTGGAACTCAGGACCGAGCCATCTGCACGAATCACAAAAATTGCTTTCTTGTTGGCTAATTGCGTGGGCCCGCCGGATTGCCCCAGATACCACTGCGCACTTTTTCCGGGCCGATAGGAAACAGCCGTCGGGTTGTAAACTTGGCCGGTGACCATCACATAGCTAGGCTTTTTAGGAATTTCGATCGAATCCCCCGCTCTCACCTCCACATCCGAGATAGTGTTTTGCCATTGGTGGATGTCTGGCGAAATCCTTATGGCTACCCGGCCCGTGGGTGGATTCGAACTCAATTGTTCCAGCGCGGTCTGCCACTGCTGCAACGCCAGATCTTTCGCTCTTTTCTTATCCGGATCGGTTTCCGGCAACAGTTGCAGATTGGACTGTTCATCTTTCACGCGCAGAATCATTTGGTCCTGGTCTTTGGCCTCCAGCTCGCGCACTTGCACGCGACGCAGCACCGCGCCATACGGGTAAGAGTCAGACTGGAAACCACCGGCCCTGTCGATAATCGAACTTAGCTTTTCTCCGGGACGAATTCCGTACGTTCCCGGGTTTTTCACTTCGCCCTTTACGCTGATCGATGCCCCCAGGTCGTTCCAACCGGGTAGCTGACGAACGGTGAGCACGTCTCCGTTGTGAATAGCAATCGCCGCTTCTGGCCCCTTAGAAAGGACGCTGGAAATCGAAATTGATTCGTGCTGCGCCGTCAAAGAGGACTGATTGGCATACTGAAAATGTGTCAGGTCCGCGGTGGTGGTGTCGGCGCTTGGCTTTAGACCGCCGCCCACCTGGATCAGATCCGCGACGGTCATATTGGTGGTGAGCGGGTAGCGCCCCGGCCGCGCCACTTCGCCTTGAACGTAGACTGTCGCCGGGTCCGCTGCATTCGCATTGCGGTGAATCAACAGTCGATCGCGCGGCTGGAGCAAAATGTTCTCCGTGGGATCCCCGGCCAGCGCTTCACTAAGATTCACGCTGAAGATTTTGAATTTGCCGTCGGGCATATACCTGAAAACCTGCGCATCTTCTTTCTGTGCGTCAGGAGATAGTCCGCCCGCCAGATGAATCGCATCCCCCAACCGGATCTGACCGGATGTCCGGTAAGTTCCGGGCGCTCGCACATCTCCCCACACCGAGACAATTGGAGGATTCTCGAAATCAAAACGGCTGTAAATGCGTACGGTGTCCATCGGATGCAACAGCGGCGCCTGCGCGGGATTTGCCAGCGAATCCGCGAGATCAAAACTCTCCACCGCCGGATGAAAATCCGGCGGGTTCAGGCGAATAATCTCCGCGTAGTTCATGGAAGGCTCGGGGAGCAGATCCTTGTAGGTTGCGATCACATCCGTCACGCGCATATTTTCGCGATACGAATAACGGCCCGGACGAAGCACGTGGCCATCCAGATAAATCGCGTCCTGGTTGTACGAAGCGATCGGAAAAATCCTGATGCGATCTCCGTCCTTAATTTCAAACGCCTCCAGCTTCTTGGTCACTTCCGCGGAGTCGCCGGCATCAGGAATATCCAGGCTCAGCATGGTTTGTTTCTCGTGGGCCACCAGCCGTTGCACTTCGATGTGGCGAAGCGCGGCCGTCGGCAGCAGCCCACCAGAGAGTTCCAGCACCGCCGCCAGATCTTTTTCATCCTTCAATTCGTAAACAGCAGGCCGCCGCACCATCCCTTCAACCGTCACTTGCGGACCCACCGGCGGCACCAGCACCGTATCGCCGTTATCCAGCCGGGCCATGTCGCTCTTCACGCCGTGCAGGAGCAGGTCGTAAAGATCCACCTCCTCCACCAACTGTTTGCCGCGATAATGTTTGACGATTCGCAGCGAACCCTTCGGGGTCGGTCCACCGGCGGCGAAAAGCGCGTTCAACGGCGTCGAAAGCGAACTGATGTCGTACGCACCGGGGTTCGCTACATCTCCAACTTCATAGATACGAATCGTTCGCAAACGTGCCAGCGAAACCTCGGCAGACACGTCGCGATACTCCGTTCGCAAAATCCGTTGCAAGTCTTGCTGCACGTCCGCCAAATTTCTGCCGCTTACCAGCACGGGCCCCGCTTCGGGCAGGCTGATCCGGCCTTCCCGATCCACGGTTCGGAAAAATCGCTGCGAGACGCTGCCCCACAAATCGACCGAAAGTCCATCACCTGGTCCCACTACATAATCAGGACCTACCGGAAGATCCATGGGAATCATCTGCGGATCGCGAGTTCCGTTGTCGAAGACTTCGGAACCGAAGCGCCGCGGCGTAGTTGGCCGAGGCACCGCCTGAAGGTACATGTCATAAAGTGACGGAATATCTGTATAAGGACTCTGCTTGCGCGCCATTTCAGCTGGTTGTATCAGCGCGTTTTGCCGGGCCCTTCGCACCGAAGGTTGCACCGGAACAACCGGTGACATGCCCATGCCCGAAGACGGTGGACCATTCATGTCGCGGCCGGAAGAACCCGAACCCAGACTTGCCATCGCAAGCGCCGCGGCTGCGGAGTCCATTCCCATTCCGCCGCCACCCATATCCCCGCCATTCCTGTTTGTCGATCCTGCGCCGAAATCTGAACCGCCCTGTTGGTTATCGCCGCCGGCCAAAAGCTGTCCCAGAGAACTTCCCGATCCCGATCCGGATCCGAATCCAGTGTCGGCCCCTGATCCGGATGAGTTCGAACCCATTCCGCCGAACAATTGCATCCCGTCAGAGCGATCTCCGAGCTGGTTCGTTGGATAATTGTTTAAGGGATCTCCGTTTGTCTGCATCAACAGCCCGCGCTCCAGAGGATTTTCGCCGCCGCTCGGGAAGTTGGGAGGAATCGATTGATATTGATCAGGAGCAGTGAACTGAGGCGATTGCATCGCGGGGCCCTGTCGTCCCTGCGATCCTTGATTACCAGCAGGCAAATTGGGCTGGGCGCTGGTACAGTCCATGTCCGACTGCGGGTCGCAAGCGCTCGTAGTCTGCAGATTTTGTTGCAGATTTTTTTGGTGCGCTGCTGCACGTTCCTCTTCTTGATGTTGCGCCATCCATTTCGTGCGCTCTTGAACCAGAAGTTCTTGCTGCTTGCCAAGTTCCGATTCCGGATTGAGTCTTGGTACAAGATATCCGTATTTCTGCACGATGGTTGTCGCGACCGCCCGGAACTGGATGTCAGTCTCCAAACGATCAAAAATGGCGTCGTTCGTCAGGTCTGAATCGCTGATGATTTGGCCGTGGTCTGTGGCGTCCTTGGCCACCCAGCGCTTCAATTCCACCATCAGTCCAACTTCTGTGAGCAGAACCGACTTCAGCTCGGTCGCTGACGCTGCAACACGGCTCAAATTATCGCGCCCGAGATCTGAGCCAACCGTCGGAGACGGACGCTGATTTTGCGCACTCGCCGCGTGACAGCCTAATGCGCAAGCGATCAACATGCAGGCAACAAGTACCTGGTGTCTTCCCAACTTTCGATTGGTCGCGGGGTTCACGGCTGTGGGTGCGTGGTTCATCGCAATCACTGGACCCTATTGCTATTGAAAGTCTGCAGCTTTCCGCGGATGGCGCTGAGCACGCCGGCTTCGGAAGCCTCGATTGGATTCGACTCGATGCGCAGGGACGTCCAATAAAACATCGAACTGTTCCGGTCAGAGGCGATCGCAATCACTCGTAGCTGGGGATGATTTCGCAATATAGATTGGCAAATAGCCGGCAGAGAGTTGGATCTTTCCAGCGCAACAATCAGGAAGTCCGGGTGTGTTTCTTCAATGGCTCGTTCCAATTCGGTTTCCTGCTGAACCTCGCCGACAACCTCAATGTCTGGCTCATCGGAAATCGTGGCGGTCACCAGTTCACGGATCAGCCGTGGTCGATTCGCGACGAGCACTCGGATGGGGCTCATAAAGATCCTCCGCAAAGCCGGGAATATTTACGGAGCAGTATGGGGATGGATGCTGACAAACGTAAGATTCAATTAGGGTTCACGCCAGCGTACCAAATGAAGTTCACGAGAAAGTCGGCGGATGCTGGCATGGTACCAAGGCGCAATCGACCGCGTACCGGGTCGGTACCTAATTGGAGTGGTCAGTCATTTGGTACTGGAAACGACGCAGCTGTCTCGCAAGTCATTGAGCTCTTTTGGCCAAACCTATCAAACCTACAAGGAAATCTGTACGTACCTGTAGGCGCGAGATTTTCTCGTCCACAGGGAGGTCCCGAAACCCACAGTTCGAGTTTGAGCTTGGCGCTCGGTGGATCGTTATTCGACTTCCGTTGAGTTGGCGCCTGCCGGGAAAAGGCAATTGTCGGGTAACGCGACGCCGCTCGATCGAAAGCCGATGCGAACAGGCCAATTACAAAAGTCAACGCCCACAGCCATCGCGCTCAGTCGCGACAAAATACTCAGTTTGGATTCCCGTAACTTGTCGTATCCTTCGTGACCTAAAACTGTGGGTGCTGAAGGCCCAGC
>Ga0209221_1000182_pt1 | contig 34915 bp, 26 predicted proteins | sample BlaSpr_A8_Ref_O2_FD_187989 | JGI IMG/M metagenome (GOLD analysis project Ga0209221, IMG submission 187989) | Forest soil microbial communities from Thunder Bay, Ontario, Canada - Black Spruce, Ontario site 2_A8_Ref_O2 (SPAdes) (version 2) | ecosystem: Environmental > Terrestrial > Soil > Boreal...
GGAACGAGCTGAACTCCTGGAACTGTCAAACACCGCGCTCTTCTGGTGAATGAACAGAAATACGTCCTGGAGCAAGTCGTCGGCTTCTGAATCGTCCCGTAGGATCTTGTACCCGACCGCACGCACCAGGCGCGCGTAGCGACGAAAGATACAAGCGAGGGCCTCTTTGTCACCCCCTGACACCTGAGCCATCAAGGCCTCATCGCACGATTCGACTGCAGAGTTAATATGGGTAGAAGCAAGACTTTCGGTACTGCCCGTCGAACCCCGTTGCTCTGATTTCAGTGTCTCTACCTGATCCGAAGAGATTTGAGCATCTTCGCTCAGTGTCGGGTGTGACTCTACTCCCTCTCCAACGAGGTCCGGAAAGTAGCGGGCTGAAGAACTCATTCTGCCTCCGGCCTCGGTGGATTCGCATCGATGATGTCGGTAACCACCCGTTGGCCTATTACCGACAACAGCGCACGATGTTCTGTCAGATGGCAAACCGTCGAAAACAAGTTCAACCTCGCGCGGGCTTGGAAAAGGCGTTTGGCGAAGTAATGCGAACAACCCGAGAGGCGCTCGAAATGTCGCAAATGGGGCTGCACATAAAGACTGGCCTCGATCGTACGTTCATCAGTGATCTAGAGCGCGGTGTCCAGTGCCCCAGCCTTCGAACAATTTTTCGAGTGGCCCACGGCTTCAGCATCACTCCGAGCGAACTACTTCGACGGACGGCTAAGTCCCCGTATTTCGTTTTCCCGCAAGACGAAGAAGGAATGTAGGTTGTTGCCGACAATAACGCTATTGGCTGGCGTAGTCAAGCGATAAGTTGGCTATTGGCTTGTGTTCTGGCGCTGGAATGACCTGTAACGTGAGTGGCAAAACGAATGGACAGTCAGGTACTTTTCGGCAGCAGAATCCGCTCCATTCGGGAAGCGGCGGACCTGTCACGGGAAGTCGTAGCTGAGAGAGCCGATATCAATGCCAACTATCTGGGAGAAATTGAGAGAGGTGAGAAGTGGCCATCCATCGAAATCATTCAGCGTTTGGCTGGGGCGCTTGACGTTTCGACCTCCTCCTTTCTTGAGTTCGAAGCCGAGGAGATTGACCCCAATATTTTGTTAACAAAGTTGCACCACGTCCTCTCCAACCGAAATACCGAGCAACTGCAGCAGGCACTTCGACTTCTGAGAGCGCTTTTCCAACTTTGACTCGTCATCAGTTCCACGTTGATCTATACAAGTGATGGGCTTCGGATTCTTCTTTTGTGATGTATGCATCCGTGCATCCGTGGGATAAACCCAGGCAAATGTCGCAAGTGTGCACGACCCAAAGCCTGGCGTGAGAATATCCGCATTATGTCGAACTCATTGCAGCGGTCCAGTGGTTCGCTTGGCTGCTTGATCAGTGGACGAACGGATCGCCGAGTCTATGAATGTCGGGCGACCCACACGGCGAGAGTAAGGTCTGGAGGGGCACCTGATCGGGAGATCGGCAAGTCCGGAGAGAATCGTGGAAAAGTAATCGCGCACCGAAATCTCCAGCCGTCGGCAGCTCCGGCGAGTGCTTATTGTCCGGTTTCGGTGAAGACGGCGGAGGTCGATACTCCGGCCGCAGTGGCGGTAATGGTTACGGTTCCGGGAGATGCCGGGAGCGTATAGAGCTGGCTGGCGAACCCGGCGCTGTTGGTGACTACGGGATTGGCGTTCGAGAAGGTGCCCCCGGCGCCACCGTCGGAAAAGGTGACGCTGTTGCCGGAAACAGGATTTCCGTATTGGTCGGTGACTTCCACCGTGAGGGCTTGGGGCAATTGCGTTCCCGCAGGAGCGGCCTGATTATTGCCGCCGGTGACCACGACATTGGCAGCGGGGCCAGCAACGGAATACTCGGCAAAAGTGACGTTCTTGAAGCCTGCTGAACTGGCGGTGACCGTGAGGGTGGCAGGGCTGTCGGGCAAGGTTAGATAAGTACTCGCCAAGCCACTGGCACCGGTGACGACAGCGGCTGGATTAGGGACGCCACCCTTGTTGGATGTGAAATTGATCGTGACACCAGCGACGCCGTTCTTGTAAACATCCTGAGCTTGGGCATTGAGCGGGTTCGGAAGCGTGGAACCGGCTGCGCCGGTCTGCTTCGTGCCGCCGTAGGCGATGATCTTTACGGCAGCGGCGGCGGTGGCAGTGGCCGTGGTAGTAACGGTGCCGAAACCAGTGCCGGAGATAGTCAGGGTGTAGACCCCGGCTTTTTCCGGAACTGTATAGATGGTGGAGGCATTGCCGTTCGAATCCGTAACGGCGGAAGCCGGGCTGAATGTTCCGCAGGTAGTCGCACCGCTTTTCTTGCAGCCGTCGCTGAAGTTGACGGTGACGCCGATGTCAGGCTGTCCGTTGTATGGGTTTGCGACTTGAACTTGGATAGGGGTTCCGAGCGCGGTGTCGACCGTGGCCGTCTGGGCGGCGCCCCCAGTAATGTTGATGACATGAAACAGTGCATAGGCTTCGAGGCTATTGAGAGTTGCGACATAGACCTTGCCATTCGACATGGTCTGCGTGACGAAATGGCCGACGGCCGGCAGCTTGTCACGTCCGTTGGGAGCCTGATTTGTGGTGTAGAGCAATTGCAGCGTAGTGGCATTAAAAGCCAGGAGCTCAGGGCCGCTGATGACCCACAACACTCCGTTCGTATTGCCGTTGGCGGAAATGGATGGGGAGTGAGAACCGGGAAGTGAGACGGAAGTTTTGGTGGGGGTACCGAGCAATCCGTTGGATATTGGGTAAGCCAAAATTGGAGAGGCATCCGGAGCGAAATAAACGGTGTTGTTCCAGTAGGCGGGAGAACCGAATTGGATGTCCTTTGTGTCCCCTGGGATGAGAGCGAATTCTTCGATGATGTTGGCATCGTCCGGGGAGAACATCCCCATGTTGTCACGATCAAGAACATAGACGATACCCTGCTTGCCGCTGGCGACGAGTTCATGGGGATAGGGGCCGTCTTGATCGGGGAGCGTGACGGTTCCAGTGGAGCTCAGATCAAAATCGTGAGCATTGAGATAGGCCACGTCCCAGGGAGTGAAATAATCCGCAACTTCGTATTGGTTGTACTCACCAATGAGATCGGGGTTCAGCTTTACGACGCTGTTGCAGTAGGTCTGACCGCCCTGTGGGACGTCGTACCCATCGGCAACGGATTCGGCGGTCTCGAGGAAGACGTTGCCGGCTTCATCGGCGGTGAGGCCGACTCCCGCCTGCCAGACGGAAACCAATCCTATGTCAGGCGAAGTGTTGAAGATGGCGATCTGCGATAGAGTGGTCTCGTCATAGGAAAGAACCCAGCCGGTGTTGAGGCTGTTGCATCCGTTCGAGCCCCACCCGGTATAAATGACACCGTTGAGTAACAGGAGGCCTGGTCGGTTTTTCTGGTAGAAGCTATTGAAGTTAGTGACGGTTCCCTTATTGCTGATACTTTGCGCCGCGATCGTGACAGGGCTGTCCGGCAGATCTGCTCCCGTAGTAATGTCGAGGGCATGGAGTTGGTGACGGACTGTATTGTTCAGAACTGACTTGGCCACCAGATACATGGTATTGCTGGCGGGATCGATGACGGGAGTTCCAATGATGCCTTCCTGCTTGAACCCTCCATACGAGCACGGGAGATTTTCCCCGGAGGCGGTCGTGCCTCCGTCCAGCATACTGGCATACCAGAGCTCGGTGCCGGTGTCGGCGTCAATCGCGTACACCGAATCCGCCATGGTAGCGACATAAATGACGTTATGTGTGCCCTGGCCGGGGATGTTCACGCTCGGCATATAAAGCGGCTGAGCCATCACGACATAATCGACAGGAAAACTGAAGAGGTGACCAAAGCTGTTCTTGCTGACATTCGCAGGAGTGAGAAGCGTTTCATTGGTGTTGGCGCCGTCGCGAGCGTTGTCACCACGACTGGTTGGAAAAGGTTGCTGCCCGAACAAAGACGGCAGCAAGGCCAGGCAAACCAGTGCCGTGCCGAATCGCGAGCCTGCTCCCAATCGGGTTCTCCCAACCTGAAACGACAAAAAGTGGCGCATGAGCCCTACTCCTCCGACATCTAGGGTGTTCTGTAGTGGTAGCACTTGAGACGCCAGAGAAGGAACCGACTGGGAAAGCGAATCGCGAACGAAACTACAATAATCGTTGAGTTTTTGGCCCAAAAAACACGCCCCCAATTACAATCTTGCTCATCAGCGTAGGCGCAAAGCTTTGCATATTTTGTGTTGATTCTGTTCCGTTAGCGAGCGCTCAATGAAGCAATGAAGCGATCTAAGAAGCAGATACGGCATCGAATTGGATGCTCTTGGCAATCTTGTCAATTTCCGGACCGTCGGCAAGCCGAAGTTATCGCAGCAGGCGGATACTGAGGGGTCGGTTTGGGGAATCGTGACCACAGTTTGATTGAGATTTTCAATTACAGGATCGCCCGCTCGATGGCAGACCGCTTGGAGCAAAAATCAGCGTTCTGGTGGCGACGAAACTCAGCCGTCGCAAGCGAAAAAAATCCGGATATAAGTTATTTGCAGGCAAAGACCGATCTATAGGCCGGATGTCATCGCCGACCACGTCGAGGTGGGATGCGTGGTTGATCGGCTCGTCCGGCCTTCGGATCAGGAACGGCGTTCTCTCCCGCCCTCGAATTGTATGGCCGTTTGGTGACAACTACCATTCATAGTTATTACTTTTGAATTGCTTAGTTGAGTTGCCGTTCTTACTCCCCTGTCCAGTTCTACAGGGGACACGACACGAAGGCGTGCAATACGCATCGGACTATTGGGCCGTGACGGTAGCCGTGAAGTTGGCCGGCTTGAGGCTGCCTGTGGTGGCTGTAATATGCACCACTTCAGCTTGAGCCGGGGTGGTGTAAGAAGTTGAGGCATACCCGGAGGCGTTCGTGGTCACGGTGCTATTCGAGAAACTGCCGCCCTTTCCGCCATCGCTGAAGGTTACTGTCGCTCCCTGAATCGGATTGCTGTGTGCGTCCACAACCAACGCTACCAATGGTGCGCCCAATTGAGTGTCGACCGGAGCGGTCTGTTTATTCCCGGAGTAATCCTTGATTTCAGTTGCCGGACCTACGACAGCCGTTTCCGTGAATACCGCTGAACTGTAACCGGTCGCGGTACAGGTGATGGTGATCACTTTCACTTTCGTCGGTAGCGTATAGCTCGTGCTGAAGTCCCCTGAAGCATTGGTTGCCCCCGAGGCACTGCTAAACTTCCCCGCCGAACCCCCATCCTTGCAGGTCACGATTACGCCTGAAACTCCAGCTGTGCCGTTGCCGTCGTTGGCCAGTACGGTTAAGGCAACGGGGAGTGTTGTTGCCACCACTCCGGACTGGTTATTGCCAGAAGCGGCGGAAAGAGTAGGCGTACCGGCGCCGCCACCGGTGACTGTGACGCTGAAGCTGGCCGGTTTCAGGCTGCCGACGGTTGCAGTCACTTTCACGACGCCCGCTTGATTCGGCGTCGTATAAGAAGTTGAGGCATAGCCGGATGCGTTTGTGGCAACGGTAGTGGCCGAGAAGCTGCCACCTTTTCCGCCATCACTGAAAGTTACTACCGCTCCCTGTACCGGATTGGCGTGTGCGTCCACCACCAAAGCAACCAACGGTGCGGGTAGAGGAGTATCCACCGGAGCCGTCTGTTGATTGCCAGAGTAGGCCCGGATCACGCTTGGAGCGCCTGCGATCGATGTCTCGGTGAAAACTGCGGAAATGTATCCGGTCGCCGTGCAGGTGATGGTTACAGTTCGCGCCTTGACGCCAAAGGTGTAATTCGTGCTGAACTCACCCGAGCTATTGGTTACGCCCGTCGGATTACTGAAAGTGCCATCCGCACCCCCATCTTTACAGGACACCGTTACGCCGGGAATTCCGGCCTGGCTGTAGGCATCCGTAGCTTTCAGGCTTAGGGGAGAGGGAAGAGCTGTCCCAATTGTGGCTGACTGATTATTTCCCGAAGACACGGCGAGACTGGGCAATATTCCGAACACGTAAAGTTGGTTGAGGCCTCCGACGAACACCTTGCCATTCGCGATCGTGGGAACCACAAAGCGCGACGTTGACAGAATTCGATCTCGCAGTTGCGCCGCCTGTGTAGTGTCATACAGTTCACTCGAGAGATTGGTCGCGTCGAAAGCGTACAAGATGGGAGTGCCATGCAACATTGCCCACAGAATGCCGTCGCTCGTTCCGTTAGCAGAAATCGAAATCGAAGGGCCGCGGTCGTCGAAGAGCACGCTCGTCTCCTGCACCGGAGCGCTCGACATCTGGCCATCATTGATTGAAAACATCATGATGTAGTCCGCTTGTCCGGCCAGATACACATTGCCGTTCCAGTAGGCCGGAACAGTCTTAATCGAAGGGACAATCTCTGGATATTCCTGCAACACCATGTCTGCGGCTTCATTGTATTCGCCCATGGCATCGCGGTTCACCAGGTAGAGCGTGCCCTGCTTTCCTCCGCCCACCACTTCATGAGGATATGCGCCGCCCTGATCCGGAAGGATCATCAGGCCTCCCGAGCCCAAATCCAGATCATTGTCATCAAGAAGCGCTTGATTGTATGGCGTGAAGTAATCTTGTTCTGTGAAGCCGTTTTCGACCGTGCTCAGCTTAACGAAGCTGTCCCCAAAGTCTGTGCCTCCCTGACTGTAGTCGAAAGTACCATTTGCCGTGGAGACATAAATGAATCCTTCGTCGTCCGCCGCCGGCCCGCCGCCACTGCCCCAGAGCGAACCCTTCAGGCCTCCAGGCGTCGAAATATACACGCCGATCTGCTGCAGAGTGGAAGCGCTATAGGCCAACAACCAGCCGTGATAACTGTAGGCATCGCAGCCGTTCGATCCGAAACCGATATAAACCGTTCCGTTCAGCAACAGTAACGCGGGCCGCTGCAATTGGATGGCGGGAGTAAAGACAATTGCCCCGGAACCGGTTTGCACTGTAGCGGCGATCTCCATCGGACCGCCAAATTTCTCCGCTCCCGAGGTGATGTCCAAAGCATGCAGGTTGAAGAAATATTGCCCCGACACCAGGGTTTTCGAAACCAGGTAAAGAGTATTTGTGGTGGGATCGATGACCGGTGTTCCCATGATGCCGATTTCCGTATAGCCCGGTGTGCCGCAGCCATAATTTGCTGCGTCGTCGGGGACGGACTTGGGGAAATTCACCGTCCATAACGGGCTCGCATTGGCGCCCAGAGCATTGTCTGCGTCAAAGGCGAACACACTATCGTGCTGAGTGGCAACATAGACCACATTGAGGACGGATCCGTTCGGAAATTGAACCTGCGGTACATAGAGTGGCTGGCCCACGATGGAACCGTCGACCTTCTGAGTAAATAGCTTTCCAAAAGTAGCCGCATTTACGTTTGTCGGATTCAGGATGATCTCATTCAGATTTTGGCCGGTCCGCGCCACATCGTTGTGGTGTGTAAGAACGCTTGCCTGCCCGTAGCCACGCCATGAAGTAAGCACCATCAAGGAAAGCACAAGAATCACCACGAAGCGAAACCGCATCCTCTGGATTGTTGGCATGTCTGTCCCTTCCGGAAAAAACTGTGCCTTGAGCACACCACGCCTGCATCGTCAACAAGGGGGGAGTTTGGACTGGAATTGCGTGGGTAGCAGGAACAACCCACCAAATGAATCGACTCTAAGTTTGTCATACGCACCGCCTATGGTCAATCCAAAACCGCAGCGGGGCGGGGCTTTTCGTCCTACTGAAATAAGTAGTCTGGCGGAACCTATCCTATAGAAAAACCAGTGCTTCGTACTAAGGTTATGCTTGCTTCCAGCAATACCGCAAGCTGATGAAAATAGCTCGATCTTAAACTGCCACAAAGCTACAGGGTTGTTACGGGCGGACCGCGCATCCTCAAGAAGGAGCGCTCGCCTGTCCGGCTCTTATCGCACCCGGAGAGATCTCGGCCGCTTGCCGAAAACGGCGATCGTGTCGATCGTGTAGCAAGCACCTCCGGAGCAAAAGGCGTGCCGATCTCCGACAGGGCCTGATCGCAACCTATGATATCGCCGATTTCGCCTACCGCAGGAAATGGGCGATTCGTTTCCCGGTTTCTTAGTGCAGGTTTGGGCTCTGGGGTCTTGTCGACTCCACCGACGTAACGCGACGAAGCAGATCGAATGCCTTCATCTGTCGGCAGCGTTCCTCAAAGCTCTTACGTGGTCCCTGCCAACGGAGATCATCGACTGTATCGAAGACGGGTACATCTAGTCGGAGAGTTGCCAGTGTGCGAAACAACAGGACATCGTTCCAGCCGTTGAACAGCGATTCGGACAGCAAGCGAGCTCTCTTGATCGATGGATGCCATTCTTGCCAATCTTTTGGAATCTCCTCCAGATGAGAGTATTGAGATAGGGTGAGTGCTGCGGCCTTTTGACCCCATCCGGGTAGACCAGGGAAGCCATCCGCACTATCACCGACCACTGCAAGGTAATCAGGAATTGATCGGGGCTTCACTCCGAACTTGGCCACGACGCCGGCCTCATCGCGCAAGACATCCCGCCTGCGGTCCAGTTGAACGACTCTTGTGCCCACAACGCACTGGCTGAGATCTTTGTCCGGCGTACAAATCAACACCCGCCCTACGCGATCATCTTTCGCTGCCTTAGCAGCGGCGGAAGCGAGCGCATCGTCCGCCTCAAACTCGATCATAGGCCATACCACGACTCCCATCCCCAGCAGCGCATCCTCGAGAATCGGGAACTGCGAAAGCAATTCTTGAGGTACGCCCTCGCTGGTCTTGTATCCGGGGTACAGATTGTTCCGAAACGACTCCACGACGTGATCGGTGGCAACTGCAATGTGAGTTGCACCACGTTCGATCATGGACAAAATAGAAGTCAGGACGCCGCGTGTTGCGCCGATTTCTTGGCCTTTCACATCTGCCGTAGCGGGCACCGCGTAAAAATGCCGGAACAATTCGTAAGTCCCATCAATCAGGTACACATCCATGCGCTTCCGATCAACCTTCTTTGAGTGATCTTATAGGTAACGGGCTATCGAACGCCGCCTTCTGCGAGGATCTGTTTTCGGCTCTTCGGCCCCCGTATTCGTAGCGGCGCGTTCGAGCTCTCGTGACCCATCTGTTGCCGAGCCATTCAACTGTTCAGCGGATTGGCGCCGGCGATTGGCGGCGATATAACAACCAAGGACCAAGAGCGCAGCCGCAGTTTGCGCACTGAGAGTCTCGACTGTAGGAAACACGGAGAGCCACAATCCGGTCCACGGGGGAATCACATGGGTAAGCGAAGGAATCGGCGTCGTTGTAATCCAGTGTGCGAGTTGCATCTCTTGCGCTTGCTCCCCTACCATCACGACCAGGACGACGCCCAGCAGGATGCCGGTGAGGACAAGCATCCTTCGATAGGGCAGTTTGTGGTGGGCCACAAAGGTCAGAACGGCAACAATCCCTGAGAGCAGAAGTCCCATGCAGACTCCCCCCAGGACGGGCTCATTCCCGAGTCTTAATCGATAGCCCTGCAGAAAGAGCACAACCTCAAATCCCTCGCGATACACCGACGTGAAGCCCAACAAACCCATGCCCCAGAAAAGGCCAAGCACGGAGGTCCGTTCGGTCCTAGCTCCCTCTAGCAGCCGTCTCTTTCGCTTATTGTGAAACGAAATCCAGCCGGTCCAATAAAGTTTGTGGAAAAACCAGTTCATCACGATCAAAAGAACGACAACGGCAAACAGCCCCGTGGCCGCCTGCAACGCAAGCGCGGAGATGCTGTTGCTAAGATCGGAGAGGATGCGAACGGCGATATTCCATGTCAAGAGGGTCGCGGCGAAACCAACTCCCGCACCGACCGCTATAGCACGCTGATAGGCCTGGCGGCTCTGGGCAGCGCCGGCGGCGATCGCCGCAAGCACCAGTACGCACTCGAGTCCTTCCCGGAAGACAAGCACCCCAATATTCAGAATGGCGGCCGTCGAATTCGGAGAAGACAAAAAGAGACTCGAATGCGCGGAAGCGAAGCTCATCCCGACAGCCATCAAAATGCCCACGCTTAGAACCACAGCGAAGACAGAACTATTTGGTTTCATTGCCGCGTCTGAAATTACATGCCGCATCTGCCGCAACTCCCGAGATTCTTGCGCATATAAAGACGAATATGGCAACAGTCGTTAGCCCATCGGGTCGTCGATTTTCAGTCCCCGCGACCCTTCGCGAAAAAGGTTTTGTCGTGGGGACTTTTTTACGTCGAAGCTAGATGCAACTGATCGTCGGATCTTGCTTCCTGGCCCTCTCCAGCAGCGTGGCCGCGTCCAGGTGGCGAGGGGACTCTTGAATAATGCCAACAATCAGCCGCCTTCGCTCGGTAATGCGTACCCTCCGCGCTTCCAGTTCTCTTATGAGCGAAGATCGGGTCACTGTGGTGTCGGTGCCGGACCGCCCCATTTGCGACTCAGTCGCAACAAGTGCCTTGGCAAGCATAGAAATGTTCTCCTCCTGAAGACGTTTGGGACCTGCTGGTTCCAACTTCTCTAGTTGCGACTGAGTGGCAACTACAAGACTCGATTAGAATTTATTGGCGGTTTTGTGTCAAGGTACAACCCCCAACCATTTGTGGATTGCATTGAAAGGTACAAGAACGCTGCCGAACGGCAATCATTCCTCTGCGCTGGATGTCCGTCGACGAAAAGCTGGCGGCTGAGGATTAGGGGTTCCGGCTGATGAGCGCTTTAATGCCACCCGCTTCAAGGCCAGCTTGGAAAGGGGAAGGAATAGTCGTCCAAGAACAGCCTCGATTTTCAAGGTTCGAGCAACGCCTTCAACTGAAAACCCAAGTGCAGTTGTTCACTCTCCCGCTCGAATAGTTTCTGCGGATCGGCTGCGCTCTTCAGGGTGTAGCGGAGATAGGACAGTCGCATGAGCCAGAGAGCATGGCTGAGGCCCTCTTCATTGCGAATCTGAAATGTGGTCCATCCTGAGTTCGGAACCCAGCGGTGCTCCTCAGCAAGTCCCTCTGCCAAGAGCGCATCACGCACCGAGCGTGGGAAGGGGATATCAACAATTCCCCCGTTATGCGAGTGACCAACTTCCGCGTTTCCGAAGCGGAATTCCCGACCTCCAAAACGATGGGGATGAATCGATATGTTGGGCCATGCGGAGACTTCAGCTTCGAGCGTCTTCAGAAAGTTCATCATTTATACTCCGGTGCTCATATTTCCGGTGCCTGAGGATGAAGGCCGATGCAGCCATCGTCACCTGGCATTCCGTCCCCCAATAGGTGAGATTGGATCGTCTTGCGAGGCGGCCTTACCCAAAGGCGGCCGCGTTCTCCTTTGCCCAATCACCAAATCTTAACGGCGGTCTGCCCGTCACTTCTTTCACCGTGTGAAACACGTGCGTGGCCTTGCCACTCCGAATAAACGCCGCAAACGGCACCAGAGCGTCGATCAAGAAAGAGGGCATTCCTGCATGCTCCATTCCTTTTCGCGCGGCTTCGTCCGAGATTGGAACGTATTCCAGTGGCTGGCCGATCGCATCCGCGAGAATCTTCACCTGCTCGCTCATGCTCAGAGCTTCGGGCCCGGTCAAGGGATAGACTTTCCCTTCGTGACCATCCGCAGTCAGCGCACGAACTGCAACCGCTGCGATATCGCGAGGGTGAACGGGCGGAAGTTTGCCGTCGCCATAGTTTGAGAAGACTTTGCCTTGGGCGCGAATGGATGCTCGCCAATGCAAGGCATTCGACATAAAAGCGCCAGGCCGCAATACCGTCCACGCGATTCCTGTGTCTCGTATCGCTTGTTCTCCTTCGTCGTGCCATTTCCGAATGTTATTTCGCGTTTCATCGTCGCCGCCGAGCGCCGAAAGTTTTACAATATGACGAACGCCTGAGGCCTTGGCCGCTCGAGCAAGATTCTTTTCGTGAATACCCGTCTGCGGGCCGAAGGTTAGCGAAAACACTCGGTCCACGCCCTTGACGGCGCTCGCCAATGTATCCGGAGCATTGAAATCACCCTGGACTACCTCGACTCCTCCATTCAGGTCGACCTTCTTTGGATCGCGGGTCATCGCGCGTACTCGTTGCCCCGCCGTCAGAAGCTGCGCCACCACTTCACGTCCTACTGTCCCGGTCGCCCCCGTAACGAGAATCATTGTTATTCCCCCAGTTGCAAATCCCTTATGATCACGATACAACCTCAAGTTAACTTGAGGTCAAGCACAAAATGAAATCTAACCCTCACCCACCCGGCTTCCACCATGAACTCACCGTGGGCGAAGTCGCGGCACGCAGTGGCGTTGCCGTCTCTACGCTTCATTTCTATGAATCGAAGGGCCTTATCAAGAGCTGGCGGAACAGTGGAAATCAACGACGCTATGCCCGCGAAGTGCTTCGCCGTGTCGCGGTCATCAAAGTGGCGCAGCGAACGGGCATTCCGCTCGCTTCAATTCGCAAGGCGCTCAAAGCGCTTCCGGGCGAGCGCACGCCGACAGCGCAGGACTGGAAGAATTTGTCGGCGGCGTGGCGAGCGGAATTGAAGGACCGGATTGACCGACTCATACGCCTGCGCGATCAGTTGGATGGGTGCATCGGTTGCGGCTGTTTATCGCTCGGAGTCTGCCCACTGCGCAATCCCTTTGACAGATTGTCAGCCCAAGGTCCTGGACCACGATTGCTTGATCCAGACTAAAACCTATCTGACAAATCCCTACGACCGGTTTGCTCGGTTTCGGGCACAACTAATGGGATGGTCCGCCGAGTTGCCCGCCTTCGCCCGCGACACAGAAGTCAATCTGTGGCTCGCAGCGAGGCTGGAAAGGTCAGAAACAGACCCACCGAGTAGGGATGATGCGACCCCGCGCGCATCGGAGCTGGCACATTCGCTCGCCGCGTTCGGCGCGGCCGGTACCTCCGACGCAGTCACTCCGAGCGTAGCGCTTGCATAACATCGACCCGCGCGGCGCGTGCCGCGGGCAACACCGACGCGACTACCGCGACCGCCATCAACACGAACGCAGCAATGAACACGGGCAAAAGGCCCGGCATTTTGACCACCCCAAAGAACCTACTCGCGAGCCGTGCCAGCATGAACCCGACCGACGCGCCAGCAATCACACCGGCACCCGCCATGACGGCTCCCTCGGCAATGACACGGGTCAAGAGGTGCCGACGTTGCGAGCCGATTGCCAGGCGGATGCCAAACTCACGAGTGCGTGCACTGACGGAAAAGGCGAGCACGCCCGCCACGCCTACGACCGCAATCGCCAAAGCAACCGCGGCAAATCCGCCGAACACAATTGTGTTGAGTCGATCGGGGGTGAGCACTTCGGCGCGAATGTCTTCGAGCGTAGCGGCGTGCTCGACGGGTTGATCAACCGACATCTCGCGCACGATGCGCGTGACGGGCGTGACGAGCGCGTAGGGATCGATACGCGTGTGCACGAACAGCCGGCCGCCAAAGAGACTCAGGCCGTTTTCGGAAAGATTATCGGGCACCTGGCCGAACGGATGATAGATGGTGAGCGCCGCTTCCGGTATGACGTGCTCATCGTCGACATCAGCAGCGACCCCGACAATTCGGCGCGGTCCTTTGCTCATGCTGATGAAATCCATCACCGGGTCGGTCCACATAATGTGATGATTGAGGGGATCTTGGTCGGGGAACATCCGTTGCGCGACACTTTGGCTGATGATCACGACCGGCTCGCCACCGCGCCGGTCATCATCGTTGAAGTCCCGGCCTTCTATGACGGGCACGCCGAGCGCCGCGAAAAATCCCGGCGAAACCGCGCGGAACTGTGCCAGAGGATCCTCTTCGCGACTGCCCTTCACGTGACCTTCGCCGGTGAATTCAAGTCCCGGACCGAAGCTGCCCGCATCCCGCCAGGGCACGCTGGTCCCTTCGGCGACTCCGTCAACTCCCGGCACTTCCTTGATTCGGCGTATCGCCTCCCGATAGAAATTGATGATCTGATCCGCAGTCTTGCCATAAGACATCACTGGCATATCCATGGCCAGCACGCGGTGCATGTCGAAACCAGCCTGCGTGGCTTGCAGCGTGAGCAGCGTCTTGATCAGCATACTCGCCCCGGACAGCAGCATGAACGAGGCCGCAATCTGTGTGACCGCGAAGATGCGCAACCGCCGGTTCGTCCCGCCGGTGATGCGCACTCCTCCGCTGCTGAGGTTGATACCTTGCGACGTGTTGGCAGTCGGCAAGCGCGGGACGAAAGCCAGGAGCACTGCAGCCACGATCGCTAGGCTTGCGCCAAGCCAGAGCATGCTCGAGTCAATCTTCAGGTCGAGCGCGCGCACCGAGAAGCGCGAAGCGTATCGCGCCAGGACGTTGACCATCGGACTTGCGCTAACTACTCCCAGAATCGCGCCCGCGCCGCAGAGCAGCAAGCTTTCGGCCAGCAGCAGGCGGCGTAACATACCCGTGCTTGCGCCGAGCGCGGTGCGCACCGCCAATTCCGCTTCGCGGCGCACGGTCCGCGCCAGAATCAGATTCGCCACATTGCAGCACGCGATAATGAACACCAGGCCCGAGGCAGCGAGCAGTACCAGCAATACGGTGCGAGCACCCGATGTGATCTCATCGCGTAGCAGCTTCGCCTCGATGCTGAATTGCCCGCCCGCAGGGTACGCTTCGGGGTGATCTTTCTTCATCGCCGAGTATGCCGTCCGCAACTCCGCTCGAGCTTGCTCGAGAGAAACTCCCGGAGCCAGACGCCCAAACAATTCCGTCATCCGATGAACACGGCCAGTGACCATCGTCGCGGAGAGATGATGCGGGCTGGTCACAACGTTCGCCACGAGCTCGGTGTCCGCAGGGTAGGGAACCGAAGGCTCGAGCACGCCAACGATGGTCGCAGTGCGCGTATCCAGCCGAACCTGCTTCCCGAGCACCGAAGGATCGCTGTGAAGCACTGTGGTCCAGAAGCGGTAGGTAAGCACCGCTGCGCCTGCAGCATTGGGGCCGTCGTCGCGCATGTCCAGCAGCCGGCCCAGCACTGGGCGTAAGCCCATGACTTCGAAGTAGGAGCCGCCCACGACGCCGGCGCGAACTTCACGCGGCTCACCCAGCCCAATCATCGTGAACCCGATCGTCGAAAAGTCGCCAAACTCGCTGACCGATTTCACACTGGCCCGCAAGTCTTGGATCTCGGGCACCGAAAAGCGGTCGTTTTCCGCCCCGATGCCAGGGGCGCTCTGTCGAATATAAATCAGGCGATCTTCGTCGCGGTTCACCAGCGGTCGCAGCAGGACGCCGCGCACCAGCGTAAAGATAGCCGCATTGGCGCCGATGCCGAGCGCCAGTGTGAGGATCACGGCGCAGGCCAGCCCCGGAGTGCGCGCTAACGAGTAGATCGCAAATCGGAGATCGCGAACAAAGGACATGGTTCACCCCCCTCCGCCGAGGTAGCAGCGCGCCTGCCAATTTTAGACGCCACATTATAAGTCACTTACAGGTATTGAGCTGCTGCCCGCTGCCCGTTTAAGGACACTTCTGCCCAAATTCGGACACCGACCCCAACCTCCGCTAACATTTGATTACCAACCCATTTGGCGCATCCGCTTGAGGATAATCGCGCTGTAGTTATTCATGCGCTCGGGGCGTCGCTTCAGGGGAGCCGGGAGAATTGCAGCGAGGCGTGCCGCTTGCTGCACGCCGACATTCCGGGCGCTGGTTTCGTCGTAGTAGCGACACGCCGACTCTGCACCGTAAATACCAGGGCCCCATTCGACCACGTTGAGGTATATCTCCAGAATGCGCTGTTTGCCGAGGACGAATTCGGCCACCGGTACCAGCGTGACCTCTGCGCCTTTGCGGAGGATAGAGCGGCCCGTTCCGAAGAATAGGTTTTTTACGAGTTGCTGCGCGATGGTGGAGGCTCCGCGAGTGCGATCGCCCTCCAAATCGTCTTCGGCAGCGATTTGGATCTCGTGCCAATCGAATCCATGGTGCTGGTAGAAGTGCGCGTCCTCTGCGGCGATGACAGCGTGCTGGAGGTCGGGCGAGATTTGGCTGAGTGGAATGAATTTGTAGCGTTCGCGATAGGGCGTGTGGCGAATCCACGCCTGCAGGCGGCGCTCGATGTGCACCGCGGTGGTTGGGGGGTCGACCCACCGGGCGGCGACAAGGATGAGCGCGGCTAGTGACCAAAGAAGCACCACGCCGACGACAAGCCACCGAACAATGGATCGGAGGAGGCCCGTCCGAAGCGACGTCTGGGTGCGAGTGTCCGGCATTGCAGTCAAATTTCAGAATACTAGCCCGGGCGGTGTTGCTGGGGAGGGATGATTCGCGTGCGCTCACTCAGATGTGTTTGAGGATTGTGCTAATCTGCCAGGCGATGACTCGATTGCCGGATCGTCAACTTCTGAGCTATCTCGCTCCCTACCCTCCACACGTCTCAGATCTGACTTTGGCGCTGCGCGATGTAGTTCTGGAAGAGGCGCCCGACGCGATCGAATCCATCATTAGAGGATATGCTGTCACGATCGGATTCTCGTTCACCGGCAAACCGCTTAAGGACGGCTTTTGCCATGTTGTTACCTATCTCGACCACGTGAACCTCGGTTTCAACCGCGGCGCGCTGCTTCCCGACCCTAACGGAGTTCTCGAAGGCACGGGCAAATTGATTCGTCATGTCACGATGCGCGGCCAGACCGAACTGGACCGTCCTTTTGTTCGGCGATATCTTCAGGCGGCTATCGAACAGGTAGGAGGGCCGCCCCGGGTGTTGCCCCATAAGCGCCAACTTAAGAAACAGGTTTAGCGTCGGTGGACCTATGCGGGGCGCGGGGTTACTCGTTGTGGGAGACCTAGACGGCTATGCCGTGCGAACTTCTTTGCTGGAGCAGGATGGGACCCGTTTTTTATCCCCTCGTTGCTTTCGCTGTGCCCACAATCTGCGTGACGGTGTGAATCAAAGCCAGAGAATCGTTTTCTAGTAGTTTGTCGGACTTTTCCACCCAAGCTGCGGCACCCTCATTTAATAGCTCTTCCTTGCTTTGTTCTGAAAGTGCCGAGAGGACGATCACGGGAATGCTCTTTGTGATGGCATCCCTCTTTAGCGCCTTGAGTACGTCGAGGCCGGAGATCGTCGGTAATCCGAGGTCTAAAAGAATCAAATCAGGTAGTATTTCGCGCGCTGCACTTAGACCTGCCTCGCCGTGGTTGGCAGTGTGGACGGTATATCCCGCTCCCGTGAGTGCTCTGTGAACTGCAATTCGCATGAATTTACTATCCTCGATCAGAAGTATTTCTCGGTTCTTATCTAATAGCGATCGTACGGTACGCGCCAAGGCGTCGAAACTAAATGGTTTTTGCAGGAATTTTGCCAAGCCTATCGCTTCGCGGTCTAACGCACGGTCTGTGTATCCGGACACAAGAACGACGGAGAGCGCTGGCCGCAGCACCAATGCGGACTTGGCCAGTTCGAGTCCTCCCAAGCCGGGCATCACGATGTCTGTGATTAACACGTGAATCGGGAGATCATGGCTCTGGCAAAGCTTCATCGCTTCTTTCGCATTGCCGGCCTCCAACACCGTGTAACCTTTGGATTCCAGGTACACCCGGCATACGTTGCGAAGCGGGGCCTCATCTTCCACCAAGAGAATTGTCTCAGTTCCTGTCGACGGCGCCTGGACTAGTTGGAGGCTCTGCTCGGAATCCGCAGGAGCGTCGACGCGGGGAAGGTAAATCTTGAAAATGCTGCCTTTGTCCGGTTCGCTGTAAACCCAGATGAATCCTTGGCTCTGCTTCACAATTCCGTAGACCATCGCCAGACCCAACCCCGTGCCTTTTCCTGCTTCTTTGGTCGTATAGAACGGTTCGAAAATATGAACTTGAGTCGTGGCGTCCATGCCGACGCCGGTATCGTTGACCGCCAACAAGACGTATTGCCCCGGCGGGACCTCGACCCCCTGGTAGTAAGAAGCATCCAGTGCCACGTTACTCGTCGCGATGGTGAGACGCCCACCTTGTGGCATGGCATCCCTTGCGTTCACCGCCAAGTTCACGATGACCTGCTCAATCTGGCCTCGATCGGCCCGCACCGTACCGACCTGAGGATCGAGCTCCAGCACTGTTTCGACATCCTCCCCCAGCAAACGTGGCAACATTTTCGCCAGGTCCTTCACCACATAGCTAAGATCGAGGACAGTCGGTTCGAGCACTTGTTTCCGACTGAAAGCCAACAGTTGGCGAGTCACCGTGGCGGCTTTGGAGCTGGCATCTTGGATGCGGGTGGCGTATTCGACTACCTTCTTAGGGTCAGCTGGGGACTCATCCAGAAGCTGGGCGTACCCGCCGATAATCATGAGCAGGTTGTTGAAATCGTGGGCGACTCCGCCCGCCAGCCGGCCAACGGCTTCCATCTTTTGGGAGTGTTCAAACTGCTTCTGGAGAGATCGATGTGCGGTGATATCCTCAACAAAGACTTCGAACCCGCCCGGAAGCTCGTCATCATCTGGCAGGCGCCGCCCACCGAGTCGCACCGTTATTGGTTTTCCATCTTTCCGTCTCCACTTGGCCTCGTAACCAACCGCGGGATCTTCGGATGCATGATCACGAGCGTGTTGCTGCTCCATCGAATTGAGATAAACGTCTGCACCCACGTTGAGGCCCAGGACCTCGGCTGGAACTTGGTAACCCAGCATCGCTGCGAGGGCTGAATTTGCCATGGCGATGCAGCCATTCTGATCAACGCGAAAAATGCCATAAGGTGCACTCTCAATCATTGAGCGGTACCGTGATTCCGATCGCCGCAGCGCCTCCTCGGACTTCTTGCGCTGAGTAATATCGAAAAAGGTGACGACGCTGCCTACTGCCCGACCGTTGTGGCGTACGGGATAAGACCAGTACTCAGCGGGGAAGCTAGTTCCGTCGGCGCGCCAAAGAACTTCGTCCGTCACGTGCGTCCCCTTCCCCTGCCGGAATGCCTGGAGAATCTTGCATTCCTCCTCGGGATAGGCGCGCCCATCGGGCCGGGTGTGGTGCATTAACGCATGCATATTCTTTGTAAGTAGTTCGGAATCGCGACTGTAGCCCAACAATCGAAGGCACGACGCATTGCAGAGTGTGCAAGCTCCATCAGCATCAATCGAGTAGATCGCCTCCGCAGTGGAGTCGAGCAACAATTGCAACTGATCTTTGGCCTGCAGTTGCAAATTCAACTTGTGAATCTGGCCCTCTACGCGTTTCCTTTCGCTAATGTCGCGGATCGCGGCCGTAACCAGAACGCCCTCAGCAGTCTTTAACGGACTAAGACTAATCTCGACGGGAAACTCTTGGCCATCCTTGCGAATAGCATAGAGTTCCGGGCCTGCTCCGAGCGCTCGTACGCGGGGATCACTGAAATATGCTGCCCTTTGGTCTCGATGTCGGTCTTGAAAGCGGGCGGGAATTAGTCGCTCGACCGGATGACCAAGCAGGTCCTCGCGGTCGTATCCAAACAGTTTCTCTGTCTGAGAATTGATGAGGACGATTTCCCCAGCTTCATTGACGATGACCATCGCGTCTGGCGTCGACTCCAGCAGTTCACGGAAGGGGAGGATTTTGGTCGTCACAGCAAGTTGATGGCGTACACGCGAACCTCTCGATTGGAGAGTGACCTCGTGGCATCGGGGTGCCTTGGAGGCGGTGGCGATATTGCTCCTTCCGCAGTGCGCACGGGAGCCACCAGCAGTCGAATGTTCTGACAACTATCGCGCGAACCTGACATATAACGAAAGTAGCGGCGTGCACGGGAATGATCCACTTCGCGTTAGTAAAGACGAGCCTGACTTAGGGGGGAGAGGCCGGCTTGACTTAGTGAAGATGAGCTCCCAGAGAGTAAAGATGGGCTCGACATTAGTGACATGAGTGAGGATGAGCGTTATCGGTTCAGGGCTTCTTCGGAATCGGAATCCCCATTTTCTCAGCCATCCTGACCAAGTCAGCTACGGAATCCGCAGCCATTTTTCGCATGAGTTGGCTGCGATGGACCTTGACGGATGCTTCGCTTGTTCCGATGGCGTCGGCTATCTGTTTGCTCAGGAGGCCAGAAACGACCCAAGGTAGTACCTCTCGTTCACGAGGTGTCAGCGATTCGAAGCGCTCCCTTAACACTGCAATTTCTGCCTCTTGTTGGCGTCGTATCCGATCCCTTTCGAGCGCGAGCTGAATGGCATCCAGGAGTTCCTGGTCGTGGAAGGGCTTGGTGAGAAACTCCACGGCCCCCGCCTTCATGGCCCGTACCGTCATGGGGACGTCGCTGTGCGCCGTGATGAAAATGATCGGAATCCGAACATTGGCTTCGGCGAGCTGGCGCTGCAAGGCGAGTCCGCTGATTCTCGGCAACCTGACATCGAGGACGAGACAACTGGGCACGTTCGGGAGCTTGCTTGCCAGGAACTCCTGCGCCGACTCAAACAGTTCGACATGCAGACCCACGCAAACAATAAGGCGCTTGATTGCGCTCCGCACCGAGGGATCGTCATCGACAACAAAAACGATGGATTCGGGTTCGCTCATGAAACACCAGCTTCATCGATGGGGAGAGTGAATTCGAACAGCGCCCCGGCAGAACTGGGAACGATCCCTAGGCGGCCACCATGGGACTCTATTATGGAATGGCTGATCGACAGCCCCATTCCGATGCCCTTCGCTTTCGTGGTAAAGAATGGTTCAAAGATACGGTTGGCCAGGCCAGGCTCGATTCCCGATCCAGAATCTTGAATCTGAACCAAAACGCCATCTCGGTTCTTTGCCGACCGGATCAGAATGTTCCGCCTCCCCTTTGTGGACGAACTCATTGCTTCAATGGCGTTCATGATCAGGTTAATCAATACCTGTTGCAACTGCACCGGGTCGCCGGGCACGCGTGGCAGGTCCGATGCAAGCTCGGTACGTAAGGAGACACCGTTTCGCGTCAACTCATTGCTCAGGAGAATGGTCACGTCTTGAATAATCTGGTTGATGTCGAGTTCCGTCCTATTCGGAGCCTCCTTCGTCAGTAAGCCACGAATCCGAGAAATCACCGCGCTTGCGCGAGTGCCGTCGTCCACAATTCCCCCAATCGCCGCGCGTAATTCATCGGGATTCGAGGTCGTAGCGTCGAGTTGCCGCAAGCAGAATTGGCCGTTGGTGACGATTGCTGTAAGCGGTTGGTTGACCTCATGAGCAATTGCCGCAGCGAGCGCTCCCATCGAAGCCACGCGAATCACTCGGGCGAGATCCTCCTGTGTCTGGCGCAGCTGCTCTTCGGCCCGCCTCTGCTCGGTCACGTCGATACAGGAGCCGATATAACCAGCAAAAGACCCATCGGGATTGAATCGTGGCACACCGATGTCCAGAACCCATCGAAATTCACCGTCGTGTCGTCGGAGGCGATACTCCATCTTGAATGCCTCTCGGCGATCAAAAGCCTGAATGTAGGTATCCAGGCATCTCTGCAAATCTTCAGGATCGACCCCTTCGGCCCAGCCGTTGCCGAGCTCCTGATCGATGGATCGGCCGGTGAAATCCAACCAAGGCTTATTGAAATAGTTGCAGAGCTTGTCCGTCCCTGACATCCAGATCATTACAGGGGCACTATCGGCCACCAGGCGAAAGCGTGCCTCACTCTCGCGCAGTTCTGCGTCCGCGCGCTTTCGCTCGGTGACGTCCCGTCCGATGCCCACGGTCGACCCGTCGGAAAGGCGCACGACATAACTGGATATGTCGATAACCCGCCCGTCCCTTATGCTTAGTTTAAATTCGGTCCATTCACCAGTCGGCGCGTTAACGTAATCGCGGACCATTTGGCGATACTGCGGATCGGGGAAATGCTCGACGAATATGTCCAGATTGTTTTCCCGTATTTCTTCGAGTGTCCGACCTACCGTGCGCTCCCATTCGGGATTGACCAGCTCAAAGCAGCCATCCTTGCCGATGAACACTATCATCACCGGAATATTCTCGAATATCTTCTGGAAAACCTCCTTCTGCCTTCGCAATTCATCTTCGGCGCGCTTCTTTTCGCTGATGTCGCGGATAAAGCCGGTGAATACCTTGTGCTCGTTCCTGGTCATTTCTCCGAACGACACTTCCACCGGAAACTCCTGGCCATTGTTGCGCAAGGCTGTAACTTCGGCACCTTGCCAGTTAAGATGCCTCTCGCCAGTCGCCAGATATCGCCTGAACCCAGTCTCGTGCGGCTTCCGCATGAATTCCGGCATGAGTATGGTCAGGGGTTTCCCGATCAACCCGGCCGGGTCATAACCAAAAATTTTTGCCGTGGCTGGGTTCGCCAGCAGGATGCCACCACTTTCATCCATGCTGATCACGGCATCGCTGGCTGCTTCGACAATGACGCGATACCTCTCTTCGCTGCTCTTGACCTCCTCCTCGGCGCGCCTTCGGTCCTCGATGTCAATCACGGAACCGTACCACTTAACGATCTTGCCCGTTTCGTCGCGTAGCGGCACCTTTCGATGGAGCGTCAGGCGATATTCTCCGTCAGCCCGTCGAAGGCGCGCTTCAGCTTCGAAGGGTTTGCCAGTCGCTAACGATGTTTGCCACCTGTCCACGAGCTGCGCAAGGTCGTCGGGATGAATTACGCTGGTCCATCGCCATCCCAGAAGGTCATCCAAAGAAACGCCCAGATATTCCAGCCAGCGTTTGTTGAAAAAATCCAGATAGCCGTCGGGACGAGCGCTGTGCAGCATCGCGGGAGCTGTATCGATCACGAGTTGGAGGCGGTGTTCACCTCGGCGCCTGTCTACAGAGGATGTTGTGGTGGCCGCCAAAAGCACGATCAAGGCAGCAAGGACAACTCCAAAGTTGCTAAAGGGAGTCATGCTCACGGCGTGCGAAAGATCGGGAGGCGAAGCGGGAATGAAACTTGCGGCAGCCATCCCCGTATAATGCATCGCGGAGACAGCGACTCCCATCACTGTGGCGCTGCCCAGCCTGCGCGGAACACTCCATCTGGTCTCTTCCCGTAGGCCGAACGCCATCAGTAACGCGAATAGAGAAAACGAGATTGCGAGCAAGATGGAGCACGCGACCAGAAAGGTGGAGTATCGGGTGACGGCGGGCAATCTCATTGCAGCCATGCCGAAGTAGTGCATGCCGACGATGCCCGCGCCCATAAACATGCTGCCGGTCAAGGCCTCGACGGCACCCATTTTCGGTCGGCTCGCCACATACAGCGCGACCGCGGACGCGAGGACCGCCACCAGGAGCGAGACCAGAACCGTGGGCCAGTGATATTCGACGGGCACTGGCAAGTGGAAGGCCAGCATCCCCTTGAAGTGCATCGCCCAGATGCCGATGCCCATCGCAATAGCGCCACCGCTCAACCACGCTAAGCGAACCCGGCCGCGAGCGTTCGTGACGCGTCCCGCGAGGTCGAGCGCCGCATAGGACGCAACGATCGCTATAAACACCGAGCGCGCCACATCGCTGTAGTCGTAGGATCCAGTCAAAGCCGCGCTTGCAGAGGTCATAACGATGCGTCTCCTCTGCCCGTTTGGGAGGCCCCTTAAGTCGCCGCAAGTCTGCAGCTAGATTCTCTTACAGCGTTCGCTCCCAATCTTGCACGGGCCAAACCCAGGTCGGGGACAGTTTACGCCTCGTCCATCGGGGCTGCATACAATCCGGGGATTTCAGCGCAGGCTATTCGGAACGGTCTTCAGGCTCAGACTTGCGCCACCGCACAATACTAGTTCGCACAGCTGGGGCTGTTCTGCGACCTACGCGGTTTGTCGGGCGCTTGCATCGGAATTCCGGGCGACGCGGCAAGGAGCCCGCGCGTCAGCGTCGTTTGGTAGGAAGAAGAAGCTGTCTTGCCTTTGCCCCCTCATGCGCGATCACGATTGTCAGAGTGGTAGAACGCGTGGGAGAAAATTAAAACAGATGCTGAAATCTCGTAAGGTATTGATCGGCAAAATACCGGATTCGCCAAAAACATAAGATACACAGGGGTACGCGCGAACAGGCGGAAGTCCGGTTCGAGCAATCCTAGTGATTTCCGAGAGGCGCATCTGGATAGTCGCCGATTCGGAGGATCCTCACGGCCGAGGGTCAAAGTCTGGTGAAACCGTCTCGGGTCCACTGTTCTGAGCCAACTCCGTTGTGGACGAAGAGGAGGCCGTCAGGATCATATTTCCTTTTGATCTCAGCGAGCCGGGCGTGGTTGTCGCCCCAGTAGGAATGCTGAAAGTCGGATTCGAAGAAGTTGCTCTCCGAGACGTAGGCTCCGCCGCTCGAGGCGACGGCGCGGAGTTCGTTCATGCAGTGATGCACGGCGTCCCCGGCCTTGCGGCCCTTCGCAACGTCAGGCTCGTGATTTGGAATTCCGGGATACGCGGGGGCCTGGCCGTCGGCCACGATAGCGAGAGCAAAGGCATCGCACACCGATGGATTCATAGCGGTGTCTTTTGCGGCCTCGATCGCTTCCGGAGGCGCGCCTGCGAACCCCTTATTAAAATGAAGCTGCACCCCACCGAAGCGGGAAGCAGAGAACAGAGCATTGGCCAATTTTTCCTGTGAATCGTCCTGCAATAATGACGCGGGCATCCAAAGCGATTCGAAACCCCAGATGACCCAGCCGACCTGGCCGCCGTCTCCGTTCCACCAAACGTTCATTGGGCTGGCGCCCGGGCGGGAGTCTGCCTTGAAAACATCATGGTGATGTTCTTTGCGCCAGTCCACGTCCCACCAATGCCGGAAGGGCATGCTGCCGATCTCCGGCTCAGATTCAATCGTATAGGCGGTGGAAGACTGGGCCAGCCAATTGAGGAACGGCTGCCAGACCTTTCGCGATTGCTCCGTGTCCAAGCCAAGATGGACCATGCTGATTTCGAGCTTATTGTCGGGAGAAAAATGCGCTTGTTCGCCCCAATGATCATTGAACAGAGCATCGCGGTAGAAGCCGACGAAGCGGCGGATCAGGCGGCGATAGGTGTCATCGGAAGAGGCTTTGACGGTGAAACCGGCGCCGCCGGCAAGTTCTGGAAGATCTCGCACGCGCAGGGTTAATTTGCTGACGATGCCGAAGGTGCCACCCCCGCCTCCTTTCAGAGCCCAGAACAGATCCGAATTGGTGCAAGCGTTTGCGATTCGCACTTTGCCGTCGGCGGTAACGACTTCGGCTTCTAGGAGGCCAGCAGCGGCCATGCCGTAATGCTTCGAGAAGCTGCCGAACCCGCCGCTTTGAATCAGGCCGGCGACGCCGACGGTGGTGCAGCCGCCGCCTTGGACGTAGGAGCCGGCCTTGGTAGTGACGGCGTCGTAAGCTTGCGCCCAAATTGTTCCCGAGCCGACAGTGACGGCCGGCTGAGGAGCATGAGTGGACTTGCAACCACTGGGAACGAAATCTTGCTGGATGGTAGCGTCATGCATATGACGTGTCCAAATCAGGAGAGAATCGGGCGCGTTCGATGTGCCCTGATAGCTGTGGCCGCCTCCCTTGACGACGAGGCGCAGATGGTTGTCGCGGGCGAAATCTACGGCAGCTGCGATGTCGTCGGCATTTCTTGCAGCGACAGCGTAGACACTCGGTTTGGTGGCCCAACCGTCGACCCAGCCCAGAGTTTGGGTGATGCCGGGGCTGTCGCCGATATAGTAGGGGTTTTTCAAGTTTGCGAACAGAGTTTTGCACTCCGCGCCCTGGGACGATGACATGCAGGCGTTCAGCGGAAAATCAACTTGAATCAGATTGCCGCCGACCGCCTCGTTGAGGCGCTTCCACGCCGCGCTCGAGGGCCAATTTGCGTCCGAAGGACGCACTCGGCGGAGGGCGGGACTTGCAAACGAGCTGCGCGGCCACAGCTGCGAAAGTGATACTGCCCCGGACGCCTTCAAAAACTTTCTTCGGTTCAAGGCTGCTACCTGCTTTCTCAGCATCACCCGGAGATTACTTCTCCGATGATTGTCGACAAATTCAACCACGACGCGTCGCGTGAAGCAAACGCTCGCTTCCGGAAGCAATCGTAACCTGAAGCTCTGCCGGTAGCGACCCTGAATCTGCTGGCGCATGATTCACGAAAAAAGGCGAGACTGGCCTGAAGTCTTCGGAGAAGTTAGCTAGGCCTGGCAGCAGGCGAGGACGGGCAGTCTCGATCCCATACGTTCCCGGCGCAACGAGCCGAACTTCGTCACGGAATGATCGATAAGTCACTTAACCCGTTCAGAATCAGTTTAGGCAACCGCCGGGTCTACACTATATTTGCGATTGAGCCGAAAAATGCTCGGGTAACTCCAGCAGGCCGAGTTAGTGCAGCAGGGATTTCTGGTTCGGTCGTCGGTTCGGTGATCCGACGGGCGCGGATCTCGCCGCCATCCGTGGTGGGTTGCTGCGAACGCTCACAACCTGCTCCATGAACTCCTGCAACCACGCCATAGCAGCGGTGCCCTCGTGGTGGGCCGATTTCTGCCCTGGATCTTCAGACCTGGTGCACATCCTCTGTCCTAGTGGGGATTACCAAATAGCACATCGCGTTGTGAGCATCGATACTGTACTGGGGGACCGTTGCGAGGTCTGCCTCATGTCCGTAGCCTCACATTTACGACGTCAGCAGAACATCCCGACAGTTACCAGTAAGGCAGAGTTTTACCATCGAAGGCAGCTGGGCGTTACGGCGAAAGGCAAGTCATGAATCAAGCAAGGATAATGATCGCCGACGATGATCCTGATTTCAGACTTGCCCTGAGCGTGCGTCTTCGAGCCAACAACTTCGATACGGTGAGCGTTTGCGATGGTTATTCGGCCCTGGCCATGGCACTCAAGGAAACACCCAACCTGATCATCCTCGATCTTGGGCTGCCAGCGGGTGACGGATTCGCCATCCTGAAACACGTCAAAGAGTATCCGGCGCTTTCGAGGGTCCCGATCATCGTTCTTACGGGTCGCCATTCCGGGGACAACGAAAGACGTAGCCTCGAGTCTGGCGCCATCGCTTTTTTCCAGAAACCGCACGACGAAGTGGAGTTGATGCAAGTGATTCGCTCCAGCCTGGCCTCCGTGGAGCTGGGGCAGCTTGCCATCGTAAGCAACATGCCAAGGGGCTACACCTAAAACCTAAAAACCTAAGACAACAAAACACAAAACGCCCTGTACTAAGGTTCCGCACTTTTCCGAAACAGAGACACGGGGAACGGTTACAGTGACGTTGGGAGATCACGCACGATCAAACTGATGATCGGCAGCACCCGGATTTAGATCCATCTTCCTGTCAGCCTTACTTCATCATCCCCCGATTTCGACTTTCGACTAGCACTAATGGCAAACCGTAGGATGCTAAGAATGCCACTCGTACTAGATTCGCAAATTGTCAGCGAGGAAACCTCGTTAAGGGGCGGTGAAAATGAGTAACAAGAAGATTCTGATTGTGGACGACAACCCGTATGTGCGCAGAGGAATGTGCGTACGTCTGACAGCTAATCGCTACGAAACTTTCTTTGCAGGCGATGCGGTCGCCGCCATTGCTGAGGCTCGGAAACACCAGCCGGATTTAATTATTCTCGACCTGGCCTTGCCCGCGGGCGACGGTTTTGTCGTAATACAGTGGCTAAAAGCAATCCCCGCTCTCGATCTGATCCCAATCATCGTCGTCTCTGCTCGCGACGCTCGCGAGAACGGGCCTCGTGTTCTCAAGGCGGGCGCCCAGGCCTATCTTCAAAAACCGGTGAATGATTCCGAATTCTTGGCGGTCATCCGACGCGCCCTGGGAGAACCTGCGCTGCGAAACAAATCTGTCGTTTATGAGCTGGGGATGGCGTAGCGAGTCCCCTCGGTCGATGTTCTCTTGACCAAGAAGAGCCTCGGCGCTATACGGACTGGCCTTTCGAACTTGATGACTACCAATATTCCGCGGCCCAAGAAGGAGTTGAGATGTTGGCCTTAACAAACTGTCCGCCTAACGTCGACCTCGATCAGGCCGATTGCCGATTAAAATTGGCGAATCATACACCGGTAATCAGATGTGGCAATAAGATTCTCGTCATCGACGACGATCCGGATTTGTGTCTTGGACTCCACATTCGCCTGGGGGCCAACTACTACGATACGTGTTTCGCGAATGATGCAGAGTCCGCGTTCAACACGGCGCTTGCCGAAATGCCGGACCTCATCATCCTTGACATCGGGTTACCGGATTATGATGGCTACTTTGTTATGGAAAGTCTGAGTGTGTTTCCTGAGCTTGCTGACGTGCCCATCATCGTCCTCACCGCACGAAACCGATTCATTCACGAAAAGCGCTGTCGCGACGCTGGGGTCAAACGATTTTTTGAAAAGCCTGTCGATGACCATCGCCTATTAACGGCAATCCGACAGTTCCTTGGATGACGGACTGAGAGATGGACCATCATCAACCGTCGGGTGGTGTGACGTTCTGATCGACTCGGGAGAATCTCGGGCTGCTTGTCACGCGCTCTCACGTGTAGATCGCCCGAATCGCCATGGTAGGCAGTTTCCCGCTTTCGTAGACTGGTTCCTTCCTCGCCGAACGGTGCGCAAGGTACTTCGTAACCGGAGCAGAACCAACGCAAGAGCTGCGATCCCGGCGAACCAAATTGCGAACGCCGTACTTACAACCCATCCCGGCGCTGCCCCGACGCGGCGTAGCAGAAACGGGAGGAAGTTCCAGGTTGTGATGTGAACATAATCCCATGCATCCTGTGCCATGGGCTTGTTGTTTAGCCCCCAGGCATCCGTCTTGCCGAGAGCATGCGCGAAGATGTTCTTGAAACGCAGAGCAATCACAAATGTTGGGTGCCCGAGAGTATTCATCTGGTAGATTTCCAGGGGCAACCAAAACGCCAGCGATGCCAGCTGAATCGTGAGGCTGATCACGAGTAGCACCAGTGCCGCATGCCATGTCGCCGTTCCCAGCCGTTCCCGATAGCGTAGGAGCAGCGGCACAGCCGGGAGTACCGCCAGTTGCACGGCCGTCGAAACATAGCGGTCGCCCCAGGCAAAGTCGCCGCTCCAGTAAGCATATCTAGCGTAGAAACTGACATAGGCGAGCAACAGGAGGAGAGATGTCGCGCCATACGCGTGGATTTGTGGACTGAGGCGCTTCCAAAGCAAGGCCAGGAGGAGGATCGCCAGGAAGAGAAGAGGATCGAAGAGAAAAATAGACTTCTCAGGCTGGAATAGCGGGCCGAAGAAGCCTACTCGAAAGGGCGTGTTCCAGGGAAAATTCGCTGGCAGCGTCGGGTCTAAAATGCGATATTCCCGGGCAAATACCGTCAGGTATGTGTTCGTGAAAGATCCGAAGCGATAAAACTGGTACGCACGATCGAAGACGAGAAAAAGCAAATAGACGGGCGCGGCGATTTTGCAGTAGGCGATGAAACGTTGCCAAAAGCGCGGACCACGCACGCCCTCAAGCCAAAGTGCCAGGAAGACAAAGACTCCCCCCGCCATAAGATCTAAGCCGGTCGTAAGACGTGTAAGAAGGTTGAAGCCGAGCGCGCAAGAGCCGATGAAAAGTGCGCGCCGGTTTGCTGTGCGCACCCACTCATACTGAAACGAAAATCCAGTGAGCGTGAGCAACATGATGTAGTTGTTCTCCATCATGTTCTGTGTGTAGTGAAGGTGGGTAGTGCAGAACAGCAACGCCAGCACGCCCGCTACTGATTCCTCCACGCTAAAGCACAACTGGCCAAGCAATTGGAAGGCGATGAGCGCGGTCAGAGCGTTCAGGAGAATATTGGTAGCGTAGCTAACCACAATGCTGCGTACTCGAGGATCGTCGTCGTAAGTCGAGAAAATGGACCGGCTCTCTATCCACGTCCCCAGGAGATCGGCGGGAAGCATGAGCAATGACTGGCCGATGCCATACCAACTATAAAGACGCCCTTCGCGTCCGTGCAGGCCGAACTCGGGATACTCATTGGGAAAAACCTGTGGCTCCGAGGTCCAAATCCAATGTGTGGTTTGAAGTCGATGCGCCGTATCGGCCGTCCCCAGCTCGCCCGACTGCACCACGAAAGCGAGCAGCCCCGCGGTCAGGCACAAGAGAAAAAGCGGATCCCGCAGCCAGCGTCCGAGGCGATCGGTCATCGCTACGATGCTAATCCGGGAGTGATCATTTGAGAAGGATGGAGGTTTCCTGAATTGTTCTGCGCCAGAATGGAATCGTAGTTTCAGCAATCCAAGTTTTTCCTAGCGATTTTCCTAGCATGTTGAGCGAGCACTTGCCGAATGGTATGCTACTCGGTTGCCCGGTCACGGCCGGGTGTTCCAGTTTCACGACTCATTGGTGAAACAAGCGCGCCACTTCTGGACTCGGAAAAGTTCAGAGGCAGCGAGTGAACTCGTAAGTAAGGGAGGATTACGCATGCCGTCCCGTAGAGATTTCCTCAAGGCCGCCGCCGGTGGCGGGGTTGCTGCTACAGTCTTCGGATTCGACCTCCAGCCTGCTTACGCTCAGCTCAAAGAATTAAAGATTGCCCGCGCTGCCGAAACGCGCTCAACCTGTCCCTATTGCGCGGTGGGTTGCGGCGTTCTTATCTACACGATCGGCGATCGGGCGAAGAATGTCACGCCGCAGGTGATCCACGTCGAAGGCGATCCCGATCATCCCACCAACCGCGGAACGCTATGCCCGAAGGGCTCTTCGCTGGAACAGGATATGCTCAACCCGCGGCGGCTCACGAAGCCGCAAGTCCGACGCCCCGGCGCGACTGACTGGCAGGACATTTCCTGGGATGACGCTCTGAATGAGATTGCACAATGGACCAAGAAGACCCGCGACAGCTCCTTCGTCGAGAAGGATGCGAGCGGCCGCACCGTGAATCGGTGCGAAGGTATCTCGTTTATTGGTGGCTGCACCGACACAAATGAGTTCAATTATCTGGTCGTCAAGGCCATGAGGAGTCTGGGCTTGGTTTATTTAGAAAACCAAGCCCGTGTTTGACACGGCCCCACGGTCTCAAGTTTGGGACCAACATTTGGACGCGGTGCCATGACAAATGGCTGGATCGACATCAAAAACACCGACATGATGTTGATCATGGGGGGAAATCCGGCCGAAAACCATCCCTGCGGATTCAAGTGGGCGATGGAGGCCAAGCGCAACCGCAATGCTAAGCTCATTTCCGTTGACCCGCGATTCACGCGCACGTCTGCTACCGCCGACCTCTTTGTGCAAATTCGCGCCGGCTCCGATATTGCATTCCTCGGCGGACTGATCCGTTACGCGATCGAGAACAACCGGATCGCGAAAGAATATCTCGTCAACTACACCAACGCCGCATTCATCGTGAAAGAAGGGTTCAAACTTCCGGAGGATGGTTTGTACTCCGGCTTCAACGCGGCGACCAGCGCCTACGATAAGACCACCTGGAATTATCAGGAGGGCGGAGACTTCAGCGGCAAAACGGACGCTGTGGCCTCTTCTGCCCCTGCGGCTAAAGTGAGTCCGGAAACAGCCGCGCACCCGGCGGTGCCAGCACCTCCGCCCTTGTTGCCGCCGAATGTAGCCTATGACCTGACACTTCAGCATCCACGTTGCGTCTTCCAATTATTGAAGCAGCAATATTCCCGTTACACCCCCGAAACTGTCGAACGGATTACAGGCATCCCGAAGGACCAGTATCTGAAGGCCGTCGATCTATTCACTTCAGTCCGCAAAGATGGCGATATGAAGAAGGTCGCCACGATCATCTATGCGGTGGGTTGGACCCAGCATACTTTCGGAACGCAAATTATCCGTACTGCGGCCATGATTCAACTTCTGCTCGGCAATGTCGGAAGGGCGGGCGGTGGCGTGAACGCACTTCGCGGCCATTCGAATATCCAGGGCGCCACGGACATGGCCGGCCTGTACGACTCGCTGCCCGGGTATCTGAAAGGGCCGGTGCCCGACGACACGGATCTGGCTGCATTTCTGAAGCGCACGACGCCAACCTCGTCCAAACCCGCGCCGTGGGATTCGATGAACTACTACGCCAACACCCCCAAATTCATGGTGTCGTTGCTCAAGGCGTTCTATGGGGACGCGGCGACAAAAGAAAACGGATTTGCCTTCGATTACCTGCCCAAACCCGGCCAGGATTGCTCCTGGACCCACATTTGGGACGACATGTACAACGACAAGATCAAGGGCATGATGGCGTTCGGAATGAATGGAGTGATGATCGGCCCGGACACGAACAAAAATATTAACGCGCTCAAAAAAGCCGACTGGCTCGTGGTAGGCGAAATTTATCAGGATGAGACCAGCGAGTTCTGGCGAGCGCCGGGAATCACGACCGAAGAACAGAAAAACATCAGGACGACCGTCTATCGTTTGCCCTGCGCGGGCTTTGCCGAAAAAGACGGCAGCATGACAAACTCGGCGCGCTGGGTCACCTGGAAATACGCCGCTGTTCCGCCTCCGGGACAAGCGCGGCTCGATCAGGACATCGTCGCGCAGATTTTCCTGCGCGTGCGGGATCTCTATAAGAAGGATGGCGGAAAGTTCCCCGACCCCATTCTGAATCTGAGCTGGGCCTATGCAGACGCGGCTCATCCCTCACTGTCCCAAGTAGCGATGGAGCTGAACGGCAAGGCACTCGCCGACTTGAAGGACGAGGCGACGGGACAGGTGTTCAAGGCCGGCCAGCAATTGCCAGGATTTGCCTGGTTGAAGGACGACGGCACCACCATGTGCGGCAATTGGATTTATTCCGGAATGTGGACCGAGGCCGGATCGCAGGTCCAGCGGCGAGGCACGGAGGATCCCTCCGGAATGGGCGTCTATCCCAACTGGTCCTGGTCATGGCCGGCCAATCGGCGCGTGCTCTACAATCGCGCTTCTTGCAATCCGGCGGGAAAACCGTGGGACCCGGAGCGCAAGCAGATTTGGTGGAACGAAGCGGCGGGAAAATGGGTTGGCAACGATGTGCCAGATTTCAAACCCGATTCCCATCCGAAAGATCACATGGGGCCGTTCATCATGAATCCGGAAGGCATCGGGCGATTGTTCGCTCCCATCGGCGTGCTCGCCGATGGGCCGTTCCCCGAGCACTACGAACCGATCGAGAGCCCGGTCAAGAACCTGTTGCATCCCGATCAGTCGAATAATCCGCTGGTGAAAAAATTCAAGACGCCGTTCGACAAGTTCGGATCGCCGGAGGAATACAGCATCGTCTGCACCACTTATCGGCTGACGGAGCAGTATCACTATTGGACGAAAAATAATCCCATGAACGTCCAGTTGATCCCGGAACCTTTCGTTGAAATTCCGGTGGAGTTGGCCGACGAAAAAGGAATTCGCGGAACCGACAAGATCAAAGTGATCAGCGCGCGCGGAACTTACATCGCGAAAGCCTTTGTCACTCGCCGTCTCAAGCCGATGATGATCGACGGCAAGAAGGTTTATCAGATCGGGCTGCCGATTCACCAGGGATTCCGCGGTATTGACGAGGATGAAGGAAGAAATGCTCGGACTCCGGCGAACTTGCTGACGCCCGCAGTCACCGATCCCAATGCCCACACGCCTGAATCCAAGGGCTTCCTGGTGAAAGTCGAGAGGGTGTAGGGAGTCGTCGGAACACAGGCGGAAGGAAACAACGATGAGCCAGGCTTCAACAGAACTAATCCGGATTTCAGGCCACGCTGGAACTGTCCCGGGGGCCGGATTGAACCGGGAATTCGAGGTCTGCAAGCTGGTCGACACCACGACCTGCATCGGCTGCAAAGCGTGCGAAGTGGCCTGCCTAGAATGGAACGGCTACACGTTCAGCGAAACCACCTTTGATAATACCTACCAGACGATGCCGGAGACGGCGTGGAATTACTGGAACCTGATCAAGTTCAATGAACACGAGCGCGCTGACGGCAGCATGATGCTGCTGATGCGCAAAGATCAGTGCATGCACTGCGCAGACCCGGGCTGCCTCGCGGCTTGTCCGGCGGATGGCGCCATCGTTCAGTACGCCAACGGCATCGTCGATTTCCAGGAGGCGAATTGCATCGGTTGCGGATATTGCATGACGGGATGTCCCTTCAACATCCCGAAGTTCAGTCCGACGGCGCGCAAAGTTTTCAAGTGCACTTTGTGCAATGACCGCGTGTCGGTCGGACTCGAACCGGCTTGCATCAAGGCCTGCCCCACGGGCTGCCTGCATTTCGGGACGAAGTTGGAGATGAAGGAGCTGGCGGAAACGCGCGCGGAACAGCTTCGCGAGGTTTCCGGATTTGCCGACGCCGGAGTGTACGATCCGCCCGGGGTGGCCGGAACGCACGTGATCTACGTCCTGCATGATGCCAAGAATCCGGAGTTATACGGTGGGCTGCCGAAAGATCCGCACATCCCGCTTTCGGTGCGGCTGTGGAAAGGACCGCTGAAGTGGCTGGGGAATGTGGCGATCGTCGGCGGCATCGTCGGTATGGCCTTGCATTACATGCGGTTTGGCCCGAAGAAAGAAGAACCGATTCCACCGAATGATGATCTTAGCCACGACGAGAGGCGCGTATGACGACCGACGCAGTTTCACGCCCAAGCGCCGCCCATCAAAACAAGGAGACCATCGTCCGGTACACGCTTGGCGAGCGTGTGAATCATTGGATCGGCGCTCTCTCCTACACCTATCTGTTGATGACGGGCCTCGCATTCTGGTCTCCCTATATGTACTGGCTGGCTGCAATCGTGGGGGGAGGCCCCACGGCGCGATTCTGGCATCCCTGGCTTGGGCTGGTTTTTACGGCGTCACTCTTCTGGACCTTTAAAGAGTGGCACCGCGACATGCAAATTGACGATGCCGATCGCGCCTGGGCGAAGGCGATTCCCGACTACATCCAGAACGAGGACGACAAACTGCCGCCCGTCGGGCGCTTCAACTACGGACAGAAGCTTTTCTTCTGGGGAATTTTCTACGGCGTGATCCTATTGCTGCTCTCGGGTGTCGTCTTGTGGTACACGGAAACTCTCCCCTGGAGCCTCCGGTTCGTTCGCTA
>Ga0209221_1000184_pt1 | contig 34871 bp, 26 predicted proteins | sample BlaSpr_A8_Ref_O2_FD_187989 | JGI IMG/M metagenome (GOLD analysis project Ga0209221, IMG submission 187989) | Forest soil microbial communities from Thunder Bay, Ontario, Canada - Black Spruce, Ontario site 2_A8_Ref_O2 (SPAdes) (version 2) | ecosystem: Environmental > Terrestrial > Soil > Boreal...
TTACCGCGGGGGTTCCACCCGTTCCCATCCCGAACACGGAAGTTAAGCCCCGCTGGGCCGATGGTACTGCACGCGAAAGTGTGTGGGAGAGTAGGTAGTTGCCGGCATAAATAAAGGCCGCGCTCAGAAACGAGCGTGGCCTTTTCCGCTTCTTGCGCCTTCTGAGATACAAGATACAAATGATTTCGATACTCTGATTCTCTGATTTGGCCCCCGGGAGGAGGAACGGAGAAAACATTCTTCGCATTCTGCATGTGGGAGTGATCGCCGCCAGTGACCGCCCCGCGACTGAGTTGCTCAGATCCTGTCCGATGAAATCATTGCTGTAACCATTTCGGCCAGCACGCGGTATCCCGCGTCATCGAGAGCGCCGCTGGTTGCTTCCCGGAACTTGATGGTTCGCTCTTTTTTGTCCAGATAATAGACGATGTTGGGTAGAACCCGGCGCAGTTCCTGGCAGAGCGCTCGCAGATGCATGAGGCCATCGACATCCAACTGCGAAGACTGCAACTTGGCAATCTCGGCTACGAGTTGATTGGCCTCGTCCTTCCAGCGTTCGAGATCGGCTTCGTATTTCAGAAAATACTCCGCGTCGCCTACGATTAGGAGCTCCAACGTCTCTAATTCGGCTGGTCCCAGAGGTTCTTGCTCATTTAGTTTGTGCAGCAGCGAGGCGATGTCCAGTTGCGACTTGACGGCTTGGTACGCTTGCCCCTCAAGTGTTTCGACCTGGGCATCGAGGGAGTCATAGGTCTCACTGCTTTCAGCCGCGACGCAGCGCGCGGCTTGCTCGAGTGCTGTCTTCATGGTGGTTGCTACCTGAGAAACGTTGCCCATAGCTGTGCCCCCTTGATAGCCGGAAATCGACCTCGGCGAAAATGGGACCCCATTGTCCCATTGAACCTTGGCGTCGGGCAAATCGGAATCGTGCAAATCGAAAGGCATCGCGTTGCCCCAAGATACAAGCGGTCATCCCCTAGTGATAACCTTGCAGTATGACCGATGATCCTGATGCAGGGTTTCGCTCTCCTAAATCTGCCCCTGGATTTGGACGCTCCCGTGCGGCAGTCGGGGTCGCTCTCATCATCGGACTCCTCTTCGGAATACTTTTGCTCGCCTCCGTCGGATGGTTGATGCTGTCGCGGCATGCGGGACGAACGTTGTTGAGCCAATGGTTTTCAGCGGTGACGGGCAGAACGGTCAGCATCGACGTCAGTCAGCCCACCGTGGTCGATCGTATTCAGCGTTTGCAGCGGCTAGAGACAGTAATTTACACCATGGATAAAGTGGTCACCGGAGAAAAGGAAAGTTCGATCCTTCCTGACTTTCTCGCCGGAGATCGGCTCTTGATGCTGGTGCACGGAGAAGTGGTCGCGGGCATCGATTTCTCGAATCTGAAGCCCGAGGACGTCATGGTGCAGGGCAAGCGGATTCACTTGCGTCTTCCGGCGGCGCAGGTTTTCAGCACTCGGCTTGATAGCAATAAAACGCGTGTGTACTCCCGACAGACGGGATTGCTGGTGACGAGCGATCCGAATCTTGAAACGCAGGTACGTCAGGAAGCGGAACATGAACTGGAAGAGGCCGCATTGGCCGACGGTGTTTTGCGAACGGCGCAACAGAACGCGCTTTCGACGATTACCAGCCTGTTGCAAGGTTTGGGATTTGAAAAGGTTGACTTCGATTAGTTTGCCTTCAATTCGTGCCCCGGCAATGAAGTAGCGGCCATGAAATAACAAGAGGCCACGTTCGAAAATTTCGCGTGACCTCCACCATTGGATAACGTGTTCGATGGTCAGGCTGCCGATTGTTGTTGGAAGGCCGGAACAAATGTTTCCGCGACGAAAGTCTCGAACTTCGTTGGTGTTGTGTTCTTGGCGGCACGAGGTTCGAGAGTTCGCATGTGTCCTCTATTCAGCGCGCCGCACATCTCGAGCATGAGTCCGACAAAGTTCTCAGACATTTCCATCTGAAGCATCGCCGCTCGAATCTGATCATCGGGCGCCTGGATGTATCCGAGACCAGGCTTGCCGATCGCTTTGCCAATAATGGTGGCGATTTCCGTGTAATCCAGGTCGCGCTGACCCTGGAGTTCCTGCGTTTGCTTTCCACGGAAAACGAGCTGCAACAGGGCATCAGCCGCGGCCGCTCCTATGTCGTCGGGGTCGATCAAGGGGAGCTTAAGGTCGGGACGAAGTGGCCCGACAGCCATGCCGATCGTGCGGATGGCACCTACTTGGGGCAAGGTGTTCGTCATGAAATAACTAGCCCGCAGGTGGAGCACGTTTGCGTCGAGTTGGTTGAGTTTTTGCTCCAATTCGTGAAGACCGACTACGGGACCGGTGCCGCTTTCTTTGTCGGCTCCGAAGCTGCTGAGCGAAACGATATTTTTGACTCCGGCGTTTTTTGCAGCGGCGGCGATGGCATCGCTGACGCGATTCTGATACGCGCGGAATTCATCGCTGGTCGGGTTGGGTGGGATCAAGACGTACGCTGCGTCGGCTTTGTGGAAAGCCAGGGATAAAGATGCTGCGTTGGTTAAATCGCCGATAAATACCTCGGCTCCTTCCGCCGCCAGAGGCTGCAAATGAGCTGCGTTTCTGCCGACGACACGCACTTTCTTTTTTCCAGCCAAAAGCTTTTTCGCTACTACGTGTCCAGTGTTGCCGCTTGCTCCTAAAACAACGTACATGGTGTCCTCCATTTTCTCTTTGGATGCGGCGGTACGGATTTCGACTCCGCCGCGGAAGAAACAGCTTGGGCAAGAGCAAGATCAATATCAACAATACAGGCGGACACAGTAACTATCGGGACTGTTACAGGGGTAACCTCGTTGTTTTCGGCCCTTTGCAACTAATCTTCTGCGCGGGGATTTCTATCCGCAGGAAGAATACATTCACCAATTCGCCGTTAGTGCCTGCAGTCTGGGGACTTATGGTTTGCCGCTTCCAGTTCTGCTCAAACCTTGACGACTCCTTCGGGCGTGGGGCCTCGCGTTGTCGATTCCGGCCATCCGGAGTCGATGAAGTAAGTTCTCGCAAAGAGAACCAGCAGCGGGGTGAGTCGCCCGCCGCAGAGAACGTGCTGCGGTTATTTTTTCAGGGAACGAATGTACTTTACTAAGTCGTTGATCTGATCTTTGGTCAATCTGCGCTCGAAGGCAGGCATTCTGCCCTTGCCTTTGCCCTTGCTGATGATGGCGAAGAGTTCCTCGTCCGACAGTGCTTGCAATTCGGGCGAACTTAATGGACGCAGCTTCAGATTCTTGCCGATCATCGTGTCGCCCGCGCCAGTCGCACCGTGACAGGCGGAACAGTGAGCTTTGTAGTTATAGGCTGCGCTATCGGCTTGGGCGTAGGTCGAAAAGAAAAGTGCCAGGCCAACTCCTGCGAGTGCCATCCGATGGCGACGCGCAGTCGCTAAAGAGGCGATTAACGGCGGACGGTTCTTGACATCGAAGTTCTCTGATACGAAACCCGAGCTCTTCTCCTGCGCGTCAAGTCTGCACCCTGCTTGCATGACCCTCACAGTTTGATTTTACCAGTTCAATTTCAGTGCGAACTGGAACTGGCGGGGGTCGTAGGCGGCGGTGGCTTGACCGGCATTGGTAAAGAGCGGGCTCACAGCTGCCACATTGTAGCGATTGGCGATGTTGAAGGTGTCGGCAATGAGATCCATGGCGAAGCGCTCGCCGAAGTAGAGGCGCTTGGCAACGCGCATATCGTCAAAGACCGTCCACGGGGCGACGCCGGCATTGCGGCCGAGGTTCCCGTCGAGGGAGAGCAGCGTGACGAAGGGGAAACTGGCTTGTGAGGCAGAAGTGGGCGTGAAGGTTTGATAACAGGGCTCCTGGAAAACACCGGTCGGAGAGTACTTTGAATCGACCGGCGTATTTCCGTTAGCCGTACACGCGGGATTTACAACGGTGTTGGGGCGCCCAGTCAGGGAGGACAACTGTTGGTTGTCGTCGCTGCCGGTGATGATGTTGAACGGGCGTCCCGAACCGAACTCAATCAGAGGAGCGAGCGTCCAATCGCTGAAGAATTTGCTGGCAAAGCCGCTGCCGCCGCGTTTGCCCGACTGATAGACGCCGCTGAAGACGAAACGATTGCGCTCGTCGAAGGTGGACGTAGAACGATCCAGACCCGGATAGTAGCTATCCTGCGGAGTGAGCGTGGATTCCAAGTCCGTGGAATCGTCGATAGCGTGCGACCAGGTGTAGGAGGCCAGGAATTCGTAGTGCTCGCTGAAGCGCTTGCGAAGATTCGCCGTCAGCCCGTGATAGACGGAGCTGCCGTTTGAGTAGTTGGCGTCCATATCGCCGAAGGGAATGCAACCGGTGTAGGGGCTTACTGGATTGCTGCAGCCCGTATTAAAACCGGTAGTACTGTATCCAGCTGCCTGAAGATACTGCATCAGTGCCGGTAACACCGCGTTGACACAAGCGCCGGCACCGTCGGCGATGAGGAAGTTCGCGATCGAGGGATTGATCCCGCCAGGACGGAAGAAGTTCGTTAATGCCGCTGAAACCCATGGCAAACCGTTATTGGGATTGATGTTACAAGGCAGCGCGCCAGTGCCCACCTCGAACGGTCCGCCGGCTGCATTGGAATTCGGATCGCTATAAGCCGCCTGCCAGTTTGCCACCAATAAGTCACCGCGAATGGTATTGGCGTTGATGGGGCGGTTAAGATGGCGGCCGCCGTTGAAGTTGTAGCCGATGCTCAAGGCGTAGCCGTCACCGAGATCACGCTCGACGGTCAAGTTCGCTTGTTGCGAATAGGCGTACACAAAATTCTTGGACTGCGGATATCCGAAAGGCTGGAATGCCAGCGGGAAGGCAGCGGGCGAGAACGGGGCGGGCGAGTTGGTGAGGAAGTTTTGATTCAGGAACAAGGATTGAGGCTGATTGAGTGCCTGGAACTGCTGCTGGTTCGGTTCGAAAAAGAGCTGGCTCACCGGCATGCAGCTCGAATTACTAAGAACTCCAGTGAAAATGCTAGCGGCGTTGAGATTGCCCGGGCTGTAAGGAGTGGAGGCGGCGGTGCAAGGGCTGCCACCAGCAAACGCCAACTGGCCGCTGGTAGAGCCGTCGGAAGCATCGCCGAGGAAATAAAGACCGAGCAAGGGGTGGTCAAAAAATATGCCGAACGAAGCGCGAATTACAGTTTTGCCGTCTCCTTTGGGATCCAGAGCAAGGCCGATGCGCGGCTGAATATTTTTCCAGTCGGTCTGGATCCCTTTCTGCAGTCCCAGGAAGTTATAGGCTGGAACAGCCAATCCTGTTAGCGGCTTGAGGTGAGGAGGAAATTCCACATCGTAGCGCAGGCCATAGTTCAAGGTCAGGTTGTGGCTCGCACGCCAGGAGTCCTGCCAGAACAGGCCCAGCGGTTTGTTCGAGAAGGAGTCACTCGGGCTGCCGATGCCCTGAATGAAGTCTTGCGGAATGCCCGCACCGTAAGCTTGCACGGCATTCAGGATAGGAAAGGGTTGCGGATATGCCGAGACGGATCCGAAATCATAGACCCCGCCGTAGTTCACCGTGAAGGTAGCCGTGAGCGGGATGTAGTTGAAATCGGCGCCAAACTTGGTGTTGTGCCGTCCGATGGTCCAAGAAAAATTATCGGTGAACTGGTAGCGACTTTCCACGCGCTGGATGTAGGAATAAGGTTCGCGTCCGAAATAAGCGAAGCCGGGAAGGTTGACCGCAGGATCGGAACCGCCGGGAATTTGCGTGTTGTAAAAATAATTCAGGCCCCGCCGTGCGTACTGAAAGCGAAACTCATTCACCTTATTGGAGCCAAGCGTCCAGGTATCCTGAACCACGCCGGCCACGTCGCGATAGCTTTGTTGAGAAGTTCGCGAGTACGCGTTTTGACCAAAGGGCTGGTCTTGCCCGCTGACTTCGATGCCGGTCACGGTGCTGGGACTGACGTTAGCGCGCAGCATCAGGCGGTTGTTATTGCTTACATTGTGATCAATGCGCAGTGAGTAAAGACTGGTGCCTTCGAACACGGGAAAGTTTCCCGCCTGTGACCCTATTGTCTGATAGGAGGCGGGGACGTTATTGGTGAAGTTGCTGGGAGAGTTACAGGCTAGTGGAGTACAGGTGGTAGGGAAACCGGACCAGCTACTAAGCGCGCCTCCGGTAATGCCCTGGACCAGTTGCGTTGGCCACGTCCCTTGCAGTGCTTGGCCGGAGGAAGCGCCAACCAGGACTTCATAGGGTACAACGCTCGGTGCCAACTGACCGAACAGGGCGGGGTCCGTAGCTGCGATCCCTGCAAGTTCAGGCCCCAGGAAATTAGCCTGGGCGCTGGTGACGGGAATCAAGCCGAGGTTGGGGAAGATGCCGCCTCCAGCAGTTGTGGACGTATCAAAATTCTGGAGTTGGTAGTACGGCAGATTACTTCCCGGCGCAATGCTGGAGAATCCGGTTTCGTGACGTCGGGTAACCTCATAGGAAAAGTAATAGTAAGTCTTGTTTCTTTTGATCGGACCGCCGAAGGCTAGCCCGGCCTGAACCCGCGTGTAAGCAGGATTCGGCGTAGTACTGAAGGGGTTGACGGCCTGAAAATCACGGTCGCGGAGATATCCATAAACATCGCCGTGGAAGTCGTTCGATCCGGAACGGGTAATGATGTTGACCACGCCGCCGGCGGCGCGCCCATATTCGGCAGCGTAACTGTTGGTGATGATCTGGAACTCCTGCACCGCTTCTTGCGAAACGGTCGAGCGAACGCCGTTGGTTGAATTGTCGGTAGCGTCGGCGCCATCCACGTTGACGAGGTTGGAGCGGGCACGCTGTCCGCTCATGTTAAGGCCGGAGGTGGGCGCGGCTCCGGTGTTGGGCGCGTTGTCGCGGAGCACCTGCGAATCTGTGAGTGTGAAATTGATGTAGTTGCGCCCGTTGATGGGCAGATTGTCGATGCGGCGCTGTCCGATGGTGTCGGTGCTCGAAGTGCGCGAAGTTTCAACCAGTTCAGCCTGAGAGGTAACCTCCACGACTTCCTTGGTGCCTGCGACGGAAACGACGACAGGTAACTCGGCTATCCCACCGACAGTGACGGCGATGCCCGTGGCCTCAGCCTTGGCGAAGCCGGGTGCGTCCACCGTAACGGAGTAAGTGCCGGGAGATAGCTGACGCACGCTGTAGCCGCCTACGCCGTCACCAGTGCCCGTGCGTTCCAATCCCTTGGCGACATCGCGCACGATGACGGTGGCGTTGGTCACGGCGTTGTCCTTTGGATCTTTCACGCTGACGTGGAGATCGCCCGTGGCAGCGCCTTGGGCAAACGCAGTCTGACGGACGACTAAGACAATGAGGGCGAAACAGAAAAGACCTACCGTCGCTTTCATAAGACTCCTGGGATCTTCCGCATCATCATGGCTGCGGAAACCTGAAACAAACTGCGCGGTTCATGACGAGATCTTCGAACTTCCGGCACGTTATTTGGAAGGGATACCGCTGATATGTACAACAGTGGGGGGTGTTTAGGCAAGCAATAAGGTGGATTCCCGCCGCCCGAAACGAACATTCGGGCAGTGTTATTGTCGTTGTTCTATCTCGAGTCTTGGTGCTCTTTCAATTTGTAGATTTATTTTTGTCCGACATTTTTCTTTGCCTTGTTTTTCCATCGAGATCGGTTGCGCACTCGCTGGAGTCTTTAGGTTTTTGCATTGCATTGCCTTTGCGCGCAGCTTTCTTTAGATTCTTTATAGCGAGAGTTCCGAAACTCTCTCAGAGCGAGAGTGCGGTTGTGCCAGAAATATTCCTAGTGCCTTCTGTTGCGCATTCTGGAAATTTTAGTGGACATTCCATGACGGGCGAAATGCTGCGGGTGATGGTGTGTCCCCCGAGTAACGCGGGGTGGGATATCGCCGCGAAAGTCGCAGCATGGCGGGAGTTGGGATTTCGGCGTGCCCCGAATTTTGAGATGGCACATAAGCAACACGAGCGTCTGTGCCACCTGCTCCATGAGGGCGGAGCCGAGGTCGTCTATCTGCCGCGGACAGAGTCTCTCACACTCGATGCCGTCTACGCCCACGATGCTTCGTTAATCACGGACTACGGTCTCGTCCTGATGAATCCTGGGAAAAAGAATCGCGTGGCCGAGGCGCAGGCGCACGCGAAGGTTTGCGGAGAGTTGGGCATACCTGTTTTCGGCGAAATACGGTTGCCCGGGACTTCGGAGTCCGGCGATATCGTATGGCTGGATTCACAGACATTGCTCATCGGTGAGGGTTATCGGACCAATAAGTCGGGTATAGAGCAGATGAGGTCGCTGCTGTCTTCGAATGAAACTTTGACAGAAATTTCAAAAAATAATTCGCAAGATACGACAAAAGAAGCGACCAAGAATATTGAGGTGTTTTCCGCGCCCCTGCCTTACGGAGCCGGGCCTTCCGCCTGTCTGCACCTGATGTCGCTCATCAGCATGCTGGATGAGCAAACGATTCTAGTCGATTTGCCCTGGCTGGCGGTCGAGACCGTTGAACTACTCAAGGCGCGCGGGTTTCGGCTGATCGAGATCGAATACTCCGAGCGCGACACCCTCGCCTGCAACGTGCTCTCGCTTGGCAAGAAACGCCTGCTTGCTCTTGAAGAAAATGCCAAGACCAATCAAAACATGCGCGATGCCGGCTTTGACGTGCATACATTTCCGGGCTCGGAGATCTCGATCAACGGGGCGGGCGGGCCAACTTGCCTTACACGCCCGCTGCTGCGAAAGTAGCGCCGCTAAAAAAGCTCCGTTTCGCGCGGCTTGATAGAATTAAGAGGAAATGCTTTTGCCGTTCGTCCGCGACCTCTTCGCGGAAGTGGAACAATTACCTGCCTTCAGGCGTGCCTCCTCCCATCTCCGGGAGAGCGCGGGGCGGATTAGTATCACCGGACTCTCCACAGCCGCCAAGGCGCTGATCATGGTTTTGCTGCGCCGCACCATTGAGCGTCCGTTTGTGCTGGTGGTTGCCGATAACCGCGCTGCGGAAGAACTGTTGCCGGTGTTGTCTGCATTCTGTGAGCTGACGGGAGCGACGGATCCGGACTCGGTGGTTAGTCTGCCGGCACGCGATGTGCTGCCCTTTCAGAATTTGTCGCCGCATCCTGAGATTCAGGAAGAACGCGCGACGGCATTGTGGAAAATCGCCACAGGGCGCGCCGCGATTGTAGTTACGCCGGTGACGGCAACCACCAATCTTCTTCATGCTCCCGAGTACTACGCCGATCTGGCACGGGTTCTAAGGCGCGGTGAGCTCTTCGACCTGGAGAAACTGCTCGAGCATCTCAACACGGTCGGCTACAGCTCGACCGATGTGGTGGAGATGCCGGGTCAGTACGCGGCACGCGGCGGCATTCTGGATGTCTATTCTCCCGAAGCGGATCGGCCGGTGCGCATCGAGTTTTTCGGCGATGAAATCGAGTCGATGCGTAAATTTGATCCCGCGAGTCAGCGCTCTTCAAATCCCGTGGACGAAGCGTTGCTTCTGCCTTTGACGGAAACTCCGGTCACAGAAGAGCTGCTTGGTTCGATCAATGCGCGGCTCTCAGGAAAACGGATTACGGGATCACCGGAAGTTGTGGAGCAAGCGGTGCGGGACTCTGGCGCGGGCGTGTTTCCGGGATGGGAGTTCTATGCTCCGGTGGCGGGAGCGGACCGCAGCATTTTCGGACTGCTTCCGGACGCGCAGGTGATTCTCGATGAACCCGAGACTTTACAGCTGGAACTCGACAAGGTCTGGGCGCGCATTGAAGAAGCGCATGAGCGCAGCGAAATTGGAAATCTGGTCCGTCCTAGCGATCTCTATCTGACGCCAGAAAGCTGGCGGGAAAAAACAGCGGCGCTTCCCGGAGCCGACTTCGAATATCTCGCGTTGGCGCGCGAAGGGAGAACAGAAGCCAATTTTCTTTCGCAGCCCGCCACGCGCTTTCATGGCGCTGTGCCAGCGATGATTGAGCTGGTCCAGAAGTTGGTCGCCGGTGGCACGCAGGTGATGCTTGCTGCACCCAATACCGGAGAGGTTGAGCGCCTCGCCGATATGTTCACCGAATACAACGCTTCGTATCGCCTCGGGAGCCGCACCCGCAGCGGCGAAAGCTACGCCGACGAAACTTCCTATTTTGCCGGCGATGTTCTCACGACGACGCTACTGAAAGCTTATCTTCCCGACGGTTTCGTTTTGCCGGAAGCGCATCTCGCGATTTTCGGGGCACGCGATCTGTTCGATGAATCGGATCTGGTGGCGGCGCGGCCGCAGCGCCAGAAATCGAAAGTCTCGGCGTTTCTTTCCGACTTCCGCGATTTGCAGGTTGGGGATTACGTTGTCCATGTGGAACACGGTATCGGGCAGTATCAGGGTCTGAAGGAAATCAACCAGGGCGACGGTGCCGCTGAATTTATGCTGCTTGAGTATGCCGAAGCCGCGCGGCTTTATGTGCCGCTGACTCGGCTCGATCTGGTGCAGAAATATCGTTCGTCGGAGGGCGCGAAGCCTGTTCTGAATCATCTTGGCACGCAGGCATGGAGCAAGACCAAAGCTCGCGTGCGCAAGGCGATGATAGATATGACCGACGAATTGCTCAAACTCTATGCGCAAAGGCAGTCGGCGCGCGGTCACATCTTTCCGCCTGATACCGAATGGATGAAAGAATTTGAAGATACGTTTGAGTACAACGAAACCGAAGATCAGGCGCAAGCCATCGCCGACGTGAAGCGCGATATGGAATCGCAACTCCCCATGGATCGCCTGCTGTGCGGCGACGTGGGGTACGGCAAGACAGAAGTGGCGATGCGCGCCGCTTTTAAGGCGCTCAGTGACAACAAGCAAGTGGCCGTGCTTGCGCCCACCACTGTGCTTGCATTTCAGCACTATGAAACTTTCAAGCAGCGGTTCGCGCCGTTTCCGCTCACGGTCGAAATGATCAGCCGTTTCCGTACGCCCAAGCAGGTCAAAGAGATTTTGCAACGAGTGGAAGCCGGCAAAGTGGACATTCTGATCGGCACCCATCGCCTGCTCTCAAAGGATGTGAAGTTCGCCGACCTCGGCCTGCTGGTGGTGGATGAGGAGCAACGTTTCGGTGTCCGTCATAAGGAACGTATCAAGCAGATGCGAACCGAAGTCGATGTGCTCACCATGTCGGCGACTCCGATTCCGCGCACGTTGCATATGTCGCTGGTAGGGCTGCGCGATATGAGCGTGATCGAAACTCCGCCCAAAGATCGCATGGCGATTCAGACGGTGGTCGCGAACTGGGATGAAAAACTGATCCAATCGGCCATCGAACAGGAGCTTGATCGCGGTGGCCAAGTTTATTTCGTGCACAATCGCGTCGATACGATCTGGGAGATTGCGGCCAAACTTCAAGGCCTGGTGCCGAACGCGCGCATTGCCGTTGGACACGGGCAAATGGGCGAAGGGGAATTGGAAAAGGTGATGCTGAAATTCATGCATCACGAAGCCGACATCCTGGTCTCGACCACAATTATCGAAAACGGCCTCGACATTCCACTCTGCAATACGATTATCATCAATCGCGCCGACCGGTTGGGTTTGTCAGAGCTTTATCAGTTGCGTGGACGGGTGGGCCGCTCGAATCGGCGCGCCTATGCATACCTGCTTCTGCCTGCCGAAATCGAGTTGACGCCAATTGCTCGGCGACGGCTTGCTGCGCTCAAAGAATTTTCCGATCTTGGCGCCGGCTTCAAGATTGCCGCGCTCGATCTCGAACTGCGAGGCGCTGGGAATCTTCTCGGCGGCGAGCAGAGCGGCCACATCGAAGCTGTAGGCTTTGAACTTTACACCCAGATGCTGGAACGGGCCGTGCGCGAGATGAAGGGCGAGGCCGGAGTTGAGGTCACCGAGATCCAGCTCAACCTCGGGCTTAACATCCGCATTCCATCCGACTATATCAAGGAAGAGAACCAACGGCTCCGCATGTACAAGCGCGTGGCCGGAGTCGAGACCGAGTCCCAACTACACGACGTGCGCGCGGAACTGATCGATCGCTATGGCGAGACGCCCGGTGCTGTCCGCAACCTGCTCAACTATGCCGCGCTCAAACTGCAGGCGATGCGGGTCGGCGCCAACGCTATAGAGCGCAAACGCGAATTGGTGAATATCAAGTTTGGCCCGAATGCTGCGATCGATCCGGGAAAATTGGCGCGATTTGTCGCTTCGCAGCGGGGCACGCAATTTACTCCAGATGGGACGCTGAAGTTCTCGATCAAAATCAGCAGTGCCGAAGGAATCTTGCAAACTCTGCGCGATCTGCTGGAAGAGCTGGAAGCGCGCGAGGAAGCCGTCCGACAAATATGAACGCCAGCGATTTACAATAGTTGTGCAATGAAGCCAACCCACGAACGACGCACCGGAGGCGACCGCCGCAAGGTTCGAAAGGTCCGCAAAGCAGTTTTCCCCGCCGCCGGATTGGGTACGCGCTTTCTGCCGGCTACCAAAGCCCAGCCCAAAGAGATGTTGCCGCTGGTCGACAAACCCATCATTCAATATGGCGTAGAAGAGGCACTGGCAGCTGGATGCGACCAGATCATCATTATCACCGGACGAGGCAAGAGCGCCATCGAAGATCATTTTGACGTCAGCTACGAACTGGAAAAGATGCTCGAAGAAAAGGGCAAACACGACCTGCTCAAGATCGTGCGCCAGATTTCCGACATGATCCATGTGGCCTACGTTCGGCAGAAAGAGGCGCTCGGCCTTGGTCACGCAGTGCTCACCGCGCGCGAACTCGTTGGCGAAGAACCGTTCGCCACGCTGCTCGCCGACGACGTCATCGATGCAAAGGAGCCGGTGCTTAAGCAGTTAATGAGTGTGTTCGACGAGAAGCAATGTTCGGTAATCGCGACCCAGGTCGTCGAAGGGCCGGCAATTTCTTCATACGGGGTGCTGAAGGCGAAACAGGTCGCGGGCTCCGGCGGCAAACTTTACCAAGTGCTCGACATGGTGGAGAAGCCCAAGTTTGCGGACGCACCTTCGAATCTGGCTGTCATTGGACGTTACATTTTGACGCCGACGATTTTCGAGACGCTTTCAGACATCAAGCCGGGCGCGGGCGGGGAGTTGCAACTGACAGACGGACTGCGAGGCTTGCTGCAGCGCGAAAAAGTTTATGCTTACGTTTACGAAGGCCGTCGCCACGACACTGGTGACAAACTCGGCTTCCTCAAAGCCACAGTCGAGTTCGCCATCAAACGCGAAGACCTGGGTGGCGAGTTCCGCGAGTATCTGAAAAGCTTAAAGCTGTGAACTGAGTTCGCAGATGTGCTTCTTCTACCCAATTTTGCGCTTACTCTTCCATTGCTGAATGAAGCTTCTTGGATTTCTCTTCCACGCCGCGTGCAAGTTTTTCCTTGTGCGCTTCCAATTTCTTGGCGATGGATGCGTCGGCCACGCCAATAATCTGCGCCGCCAGAATTGCTGCATTCGTAGCCCCGGGCTTGCCGATGGCGACGGTTGCCACGGGAATGCCCGCCGGCATTTGCACGGTCGCCAGGAGAGAATCCATGCCTTGCAGGGAGGTAGAAGGAATCGGGACGCCGATCACGGGCAAGATCGTGTGCGCCGCGATTACGCCCGCCAGGTGCGCCGCTCCGCCCGCACCCGCGATGATGACGCGAATGCCGCGGCCGGCGGCCTTGCGCGCATATTCCGCCGTGCGATCGGGGGAGCGATGCGCTGACGTTACGTCAATCTCAAAGGCAATCCCGAATTCATCGAGCGCTTTCCCGGCCTCGCGCATGATTTCCAGATCAGAATCGCTGCCCATTACGATTGAAACTAGTGGTTTGCTCATCATTTCGTTTGCGTCCGTTCCTCATGAAGTGAAGTCTTTGGCAGCTTGCTATTTTTTCTTTAACGCCCGTGCCGCAATATCCTTGCGATAGTGCGCGCCTTCAAAGCCGATCATTGCACATGCCTCATACACTCGCTCCACCGCCGTCCCCAGGTCCGCAGCCCGCGCCGTCACGCCGAGTACGCGCCCGCCAGAAGTATAGAAGTCGTTGTCACGCTTCGACGTGCCGGCGTGAAAGACTTTTATGCCGTCCAATCTGGCGCTATTCGCAAGGCCGGTGATTTTCTTGCCGGCCTCGTAGGTTCCCGGATAACCGCCCGAAGCCATCACCACGCAGACCGCCGCGTCGTTCGACCACTTGAAATCACCGTCGCTGGTGCGGCCGTCGATGGACGCTTCCATCGCCTCGACCAAATCGCTTTCGAGGCGCATCAAAATCGGCTGCGTCTCCGGATCGCCAAAGCGGCAATTGAATTCGAGCACCATCGGGCCGCGCGCGGTCATCATCAGACCGCAATAGAGAACGCCTTTATACTCCGCGCCTTCGGCCTTCATCCCGGCGACGACCGGGCGTGCGATGTGCGTCAGCAGCCAGTCGCGCATCTGGTCATCGACAATGGTGCGCGTGGTATAGGCGCCCATGCCGCCAGTATTCGGACCGTTGTCGCCATCGCCCACACGCTTGTGGTCTTGCGCAGCGACCAGCGGCGCAACCCGCTCACCATCGCTAACAACCAGAAATGAAAGTTCGTCGCCCCGTAGAAATTCTTCCAATACCACGCGCGCGCCGGCCTCTCCCAGCATGCGGCCGCTGAGCATTTCGGTGGCGACAGTCGCCGCCTCGTCTTTACTCTTGGCGATGACCACGCCTTTGCCGGCAGCAAGTCCGTCGGCCTTCACCACGATTGGAGTATGGAAGTGAGGCAGCGTGTCGCGCACCTGCTCCGCAGAATCGCAGATTGCGTAATGCGCGGTGGGAATGTTGTGGCGTTGCAGGAATTCCTTGGCAAAGCTTTTGCTGATTTCAAGTTGCGCGGCGGCCTGAGTGGGTCCGAAGGTACGCCAACCTCGCCGCGTGAATTCATCCACGACTCCGAGCATCAGCGGCAATTCCGGGCCGACGATCGTGAGGTCAGGTTGGATTCGATTCGCGAGCGCAATCATGGAGTCCAGGCTCTTTACGTCTACGGCCGCGCACTCCGCATCTTCGGCGATCCCGCCGTTGCCCGGCGCACAGTAAATTTTCGTCACTCGCGGCGACTGCCCGAGCTTCCACACCAAGGCATGCTCGCGTCCGCCGCTGCCGATTACGAGGATCTTCATAGTCGAAACAATTAAGGGTAGGGGCGAGCGAAGATGATGTCAAACAGGACCAGATGACAACAGGACCGGATGATAACCCGAAAGTCCGGCCGCGGACATTCGCGATTAACCGTGCTTAACGCTTCGCCGTATAATACAGTCCTCTTGATAACCGTTTCCAAAGAAGACTACCTCAAGGCGATTCTCGAGGCTGAGAGCGAAGGGGAAGCCGTTATTTCGGCCACGCTCGCCCATTGGCTCAAGGTATCACCGCCGGCTGTAACCATGGCTGTACGCCGTCTAAAAAAAGATGGACTGGTGCGGGTGAATGTCGACGGGCGCGTTCGCTTGTCCGCGGCGGGAAAAAAGATTGCCCGGAAGTTGACGGTTCGCCATCACCTGATCGAGCGCATGCTGGCGGAAATTTTTGGGATGGAATGGTACAAGGTGCATGACGAGGCGGAGCGCCTGGAACATGCCGTGTCCCCGGACTTCGAGGCACGACTGCTGGCTAAACTTGGACGTGGCGTCGCCTGTCCGCACGGTAACCTGACTGAATTGGAGAGCCCCGCCAGTCGTCGCCGTCGCGGCCTGCTGCTACTCTCTCAAGCCGAACCCGGCCACAGCTTTCAGGTGAGTGGCATCTACGAACGCGATCGCCATCTGCTGGAGTTTCTGGAGCAGCGTGGCATCCGCCCTGGCGCCAAACTTCATGTTGCCCGTCGTAATTATGACAACACGCTGACCCTGACTACCGGCGCTGGCCGGGTGTCGTTGGGCGTATCGGCGGCGGAAAGAGTTTGGGTTAAGGCGGCGGATGGAAAAGCCGCCTTCAGAGCCTGAAGCTCGGTTCGTTCAGCGTTCAGATATTGCCTGCTGCATTCAAAACTTAAACTCCTTGCCCTCATAAAAGTGATTAACCGTAGTTTATATCCTGATGTATACTTGCGCTAATAGTGTGTGATGGCGTCGCCCGGCTCTGGTTTTCGCAGTGCATGCAGATGAATGAACCCAAGACAGCATCGGAGCCGCGCCGGTTCGCCGTACTGCAATCCAACTCCCCGAACGAGCAGCCCACCTCCCCTGCTGACGTTGTCATTACCCACGAAGATATCGATCGGGCACATGACCGCCAACGAGTTTCGGCGACGCGGGCGCGGCGGGGATTTCGGCCGCGATTAGGGCTGTTCTGGCTGCTCCTTGGCCCCGGCATTTTGGTGATGCTCGGGGAGAACGACGGCCCCAGTATGCTGTCGTATGCGGCGACCGGGGCGCGGTTCGGCGTCGGCTTCTTCCTGCCCTTCGTGGTGCTGACGTTCGTGATGGCCTGCGTGGTTCAGGAAATGACCGTGCGTTTGGGTGCGGCCACTCATCGCGGACACGCAGAGTTAATCTTCGATCGCTTCGGTCCGTTCTGGGGTTGGTTCTCGATGGTCGACCTCATGATCGGCAACTTTCTGACGCTGGTTACAGAGTTTATTGCCGTCCGCGCTGGCCTGGGATTTTTCGGGGTGCGGCCTGCGGTTGCGGTTCTTGGCGCGTTATTGGTTCTCTCTGTTGCGCTCATGACCCATCGATACTGGACTTGGGAACGAATCATTTTAGGCGCCGCCATGTTTAACCTGGCGTTTGTCCCGGTGGCGTTGCTGACGCATCCGCACTGGAGCGCGGTGGGCTGGGCACTGGTGACCTGGAAACCGCTGCCCGGTGGACTCACGCAGGAAACCGTTCTGATTCTGCTGGCGAATATTGGAGCGACGGTGACCCCGTGGATGCTGTTCTTCCAGCAAAGTGCGATTGCCGATAAGGGACTTACCACGCGAGACATCCGCATGGGGCGCTTGGATACGGCGCTGGGAGCGACTCTGGCGACGATCGCGGCTTTGGCGACGATGCTGGCGACGGCTCCGCTGTTTTTACATCACATGTCAGCGACGAACTTCGAGGCCGCAGAATTCGCTCAAGCATTGCAGCCGTTTGTTGGGTACTGGGGCGCGGCACTTTTCGCGTTGGGCATGTTCGAGGCGGGGATGGTCGCGGCGATTACGATTTCAACTTCATCCGCATATGCCTTTGGAGAAGTCGCGCGCCGCCCGCATAGTTTGAATCTTCCCTTCAAGCAGGGCAGGTCGTTCTACCTCGTTCTGTTGGTCGAAGCCGTCGCCGCCGCGGGGCTGGTTCTGATTCCGGGAATTCCACTCGTCTACATCGTGCTGCTGGTGAACGTGATTGCGGTGCTGGCTATGCCGCCGGCGTTACTCTTCCTTTATATGCTGGTCAACGATCGCGAAATCATGGGCTCGCTCGTGAGTCCGGCCTGGGCCAATGTGCTGGCGTTGGCCGTCGTAGTCATATTGGTGGGCGCCGGGCTTTTGTTTGGAATCAGCGTGCTGGCGCCGAATGTGCTGGCGCTGGTTGGAGGCAGATAGATGGATCAAGAATTTCATTCCGCACCCGACGCCAAAGTGACCCGCAACGAGCTTGCCTCGGTGATCACCGCGTTGGAGCCTGACCAGATTATTTCCACCAAAGAGCACCATCATTGTTCGCGACGACGGCTTACGCGAACCGAGATGCTGCTGTTCTGGGGGCTGCGATTTTATCTGGTGTTTATGGTTGGCGTGGTTGTCTATCAGATTTGGACCGGCGTGCGCTAGGCGATCAACGCGGCTGCTTGTCCTGTCACAGGTCCCAGGGGTTGCCGTACAAATCATCGAAAAACTGCGGACTACGAACCTTACCTTCCGCGCAGTTATTTCACGGTCGTCGCGCCAAGATATCGTCGGCCGGCACAAACAGAAAAACTCGGTCGCCGGTCCGGTTCTCGATTACGAGTCATCTGCTCCGGCGTTGATGCTTGGGCCAGAAGCGGGCTCGTGCCTTAAGAGCCCGGCGGAGCGCTCAGTACCGAGCGTTTTTCTTAATTCGTGGAGTTGCGGGCAAAATCGTCGAATGGGGGCTTGACAAGATTTCTGCCAAGGCGCATTGAGACCGGGCAGGACCCCAAGACTGACGGAAACGAATAAATTAAGATAAGAGAGGCGTTGTTGTTGTCGTTACTGTTATTGACACTCTGAAATTGTTTAGTTTTCTTGGCTCAGGTCCGTAATCAGGAAGGCGATCATGTCAGTGAATAGTTTTGGCGCTCGCGCAACTTTGAAAGTTGGCAACAAAGAATACGAAATCTACCGCCTCGACGCTCTCGACAAGCAAGGCATCTCCACTTGGCACCTGCCTTTTTCGCTGCGTATCCTGCTGGAGAATCTGTTGCGCACCGAAGACGGGCGCAATGTGACGAAGGATGAAATTCGAGCGCTCGCGGCCTGGAATCGGCATTCGAAGCCGGAGAAAGAAATCGCCTTTACGCCGAGCCGTGTGCTGTTGCAGGATTTCACCGGCGTTCCCGCGGTCGTCGATCTTGCCGCCATGCGCGATGCGATGAAGCGACTGGGTGGCGATGCCAGGCTTATCAATCCGCTGCAGCCTGCCGAACTGGTTATTGATCATTCTGTGCAGGTCGATGAATTCGGGTCGTCCAATGCGTTTGACGTGAACGCGCTGCTTGAGTTTCAACGAAATAAAGAACGCTACGCCTTTCTGCGCTGGGGACAGACTGGTTTTCGCAATCTGGCTATCGTGCCGCCGGATACTGGCATCGTCCACCAGGTGAACCTCGAATATTTGGCCCGCGTCGTGTTTGTTCACGAAGAAGGCGGCCAGCGCACTGCCTATCCTGACACGCTCGTTGGCACCGATTCCCATACCACCATGGTCAACGGGCTCGGTGTGCTGGGCTGGGGTGTGGGCGGCATTGAAGCCGAGGCCGCGATGCTGGGACAGCCCGTCTCCATGCTGATCCCGCTCGTCGTCGGCGTGAAACTCACGGGACGTCTGCGCGAAGGTGCCACGGCAACCGATCTTGTCCTTACGATTACGGAGATGCTGCGCAAGCATGGTGTGGTCGGCAAATTCGTCGAATATTTTGGCCCTGGCCTGCAAGACTTGCCGCTCGCCGATCGCGCCACCATTGCCAACATGGCTCCCGAGTACGGAGCAACCTGCGGCATTTTCCCCATCGACAAAGAAAGTCTGCGCTACCTCAAACTCACCGGGCGCAGCGAAGAGCAGATCGCGCTGGTCGAAGCGTATGCCCGTGAGCAGGGACTTTTTCACGATGCCAAAACGCCCGAGGCCGAATACTCCGAACTGCTGCGTCTCGATCTTGCCACTGTCGAATCGAGCCTTGCCGGGCCAAAGCGTCCGCAGGATCGGGTTGTGCTGTCGCAGGCGCGGGTGTCGTTTGAACAGGCATTGCCGTCGCTGATCAAGCCGAAAGCCAAGGCCCCTGCCGCTCCAGCCGAGGCTGCCGTTGCTCTTAAACAGAACGAACTCAAGCAAGTCAATCGCTGGGAACAAGAGGGCGGGTATCCGACGGCCGTCGGTGTCGAAGATCCGAACGTCCACGAACACATTTCGAACGGGAGTGGGCTGCGGCACGGCAGTGTGGTGATCGCCGCGATCACCAGTTGCACGAACACGTCGAATCCGTCGGTAATGTTGGCCGCCGGACTGTTGGCGAAAAAGGCGGTGGAGCGAGGTCTTGAAGTCCCTGCGACGGTCAAAACATCGCTCGCTCCCGGATCGAAAGTCGTCCTCGACTATCTCGAAAAAGCCGGCCTGATGCCGTATCTGGAGAAGCTGAAATTCCACATCGTCGGCTACGGCTGCACGACGTGCATCGGAAACTCGGGTCCTCTGCCGGTGGAAGTTTCGAAACAAATCGACGAGAAAAATCTAGTGGTCGCTTCCGTATTATCGGGCAATCGTAACTTTGAGGGCCGTATCAATTCTGAAGTCCGCGCCAACTATCTGATGTCGCCGCCGCTGGTGGTGGCGTTCGCTCTCGCCGGGCGCATCGATGTCGATCTGCGCAAGGATGCGATCGGGAAAGACAAAGACGGCAAGCCGGTTTACCTCGCCGACATCTGGCCTGCGCAACAAGAAGTTGAGCAGGCGATGGCGACCGCGATTACTTCGGAGATGTTCCGCAAGAGTTATGGCGAGGTATACGCCGGCGACGAACGCTGGCGCGGGCTGCCTGTTCCGAAAGGCGAGACTTACGCCTGGGAGAAAGACTCGACCTACATTCGCCAGGCGCCTTATTTCGACGACATGGCGCTCAGGCCGCCTGCCGTCGAGGATATCAAAGGCGCGCGCGTGCTGGCCGTACTTGGCGACAGTGTTACCACGGATCACATTTCGCCTGCCGGTTCTATTAAAAAAGATGGCCCGGCTGGCAAATATCTGATTGCCCACGGCGTGCAGCCGGCAGACTTTAACTCTTACGGGTCGCGCCGCGGCAATCACGAAGTCATGGTCCGGGGCACGTTCGCCAACGTCCGCCTGCGTAACAAAATGGTGAATACCGAAGGTGGATTCACCCGCCACCTGCCGGACGGGGCGGAGATGTCGATCTTCGATGCATCCGAAAAGTATCACGCGGAAAAAGTGCCGTTGGTGATTCTTGCCGGCAAGGAATACGGTTCCGGCAGTTCGCGCGACTGGGCAGCCAAGGGACCGCTTCTGCTCGGAGTTCGCGCTGTGATTGCCGAGAGCTACGAACGCATTCATCGCTCGAATCTAGTCGGGATGGGCATTCTGCCACTGCAGTTTTTGCCGGGAGAAAATGCCGAGACGTTGAAGCTGACTGGCGAAGAAATATTTGAGATTGCAGGCATTCGCGAGGTGGTGGAGAAATTTTCGTCCGGTCGAAAAATTACGGTGCGTCTGAAGGGTGGAAAGAAAGCCGAATTTCAGGCGATGGTTCGCATCGACACTCCGCAGGAAGCTCTCTATTACGCGAACGGAGGCATTCTCCAGTATGTGCTGCGTCAACTGCTTGCGGGAAAAGCGCAGCCCGAGCCAGTGAACGTTTAGCCGCGTTCTACGAGAATCTCGATTCGTTTGCTGTGCGTTGCGCGGCTACGCACCGCCAAGACAGGGCCGAGCTCGATCGCTACACGAGCCAGTCCCCGCGTTTTCGCTGCGTGCTAGTCTGAAATTCCCAATGCCCATCCCAACCCAATATATCCCTGCTGCTTACAGCTTGACCGCAGTCGGAGTCTGGGGCGCCAGCGATTTCCTGGGCGGAGTGGGGGCGCGGCGCGCGAACTCATTTCTTTTTACGGCCATCGTCCACCTCAGCGGGATGATCGTGATCGGTGCGCTCGCGCTCGTGAACCGTGCGCCATTTCCTGGACTCGTCAGTCTGGCTTGGTCGCTGCTCGCCGGAGCCCTCGGGGGTTTGTCGCTGGTTTTTTTCTATCGTGCGTTGGCCCGCGGAAATATGGGACTAATCGCGCCGGTGGCCGCAGTTCTCAGCGCTGCGATTCCCGCCGCCGTGACCGCGTTTGCGCAGGGAATTCCGCACACTCGGCAGGTGCTCGGTTTTATCCTTGCCGGAATCGGCGTCTGGCTCATCTCGCGAACCGAAGGCGATGCCGAGCGCCCCGAAGGACTCGGCGTGGCGGTGCTGGCTGGAATCGGCTTCGCCGGTTTCTATCTTTGCACCAGCCGAGCCGGCAGCAGCTCGGCATTGTGGATCGCCACCTGCTCGCGGTCCGCTTCCTTCTTGATCACGGGTGCGATTGTTTTACTCGGAAGGCATTTGCGCCCCGTACCCATGCCGGTGCTGGCCATCGCAGTCGTCGCGGGAATTCTTGATATAACCGGCAGCGTGGTCTTCATTCGCGCGGTTCAGCTCGGACGTCTCGACGTTGCGGTCGTACTCAGTTCGCTCTATCCCGCTGTCACAGTTCTTTTGGCGCGCATCTTTCTACGTGAGCACTTCAGCCGGGCGCGTACCATTGGCATGGTCGCGGCGCTGGCGGCAGTACCCATGATTGCGGGATAGCGATTGCGGGAAAACGATTGCGGGATAATCGCAGTAAGTGTTGTTCCCTATTCTGGAATGTGGAATGTACCGTAACAGCGCGTGACGGAAAGGTGATCCATGGCTCTGGCTCTGCTCGAAGTTCGCAACCTGACCAAGATTTTCGATATTGCCGAATCGCCTCTCGGCGTTCGCCGCCCGGGCGAGGTGCGTGCCGTGGACGACGTGTCCCTCGAAATTCACGCGGGCGAAACGCTGGGTTTGGTTGGTGAATCCGGCTCCGGCAAGAGCACACTCGGACGTCTGATTCTCCGCCTCATCGAGCCCACTTCGGGCAGCGTTGTTTTCGACGGCGTCGATCTGCTGCAGGCTAACGGCTCGAAATTACGCTGCCTTCGCCGCAACATGCAGATCATTTTCCAGGATCCGTTCGGCTCGCTCGACCCACGCTATCGGGTCGAGGACGTCATCGCCGAGCCGCTGATTCTCCACCAGAAGAGCGTCAATCAGAAGATCGCCAGCAAAGATCGGGGCCGCGTTGCCCGCCGCCAGCGGGTGCGCGAACTTCTCCAGGCGGTCGGAATGGATGAATCCGCTCTGTCGCGCTATGCGCACGAATTCTCTGGAGGCCAGCGCCAGCGCATCGGTATTGCCCGCGCGCTCGCGCTGCGGCCGAAGTTCATCGTCGCCGATGAACCGGTTTCCGCGCTCGACGTCAGCGTCGGCGCGCAGATCGTGAATCTTCTCCGGCAACTGCAGCGCGAATTCGGCCTCACTTACTTGTTCATTTCGCATTCCATGCCCGTGGTTCGCTACCTCTCGACCCGCATCGCAGTCATGTATCAGGGCAAGATCGTCGAGATCGGAAGCGCGGAGCAGATTACAACTCGGCCGCAGCACGCCTACACGGTCAAGTTGCTGGCGGCGACACCAGAGATAGCTGTCTCATGAGTCACTGTCTGCAAAATATTGCGGTTTCTTCTTGTTGTTATTACGTCGGAAGGAAACTACAATCTCATCCTGATTCAGGGAGAAGATATGGCAACCAATCCCTCCGTTCCATCGCAACCGCAGCAGCCACTTCAGTTTTCCCAGCCAGCGCTATCGCAGGAACCGGCGCCGCTCTCGGAAGGACAGCGCCTCATCGGCGTTTTTTTCGCGCCCAGTAAAACATTTACCGACCTTCGACGGAACGCCAGTTGGTGGGCGCCATTTCTGATCATTACGCTTTTTTCCGTGCTGTTTGTCACCGTGGTCGATCAAAAGGTCGGTTTCTACAAGGCGGCGGAGAATCTGATCCAACTTCAGCCCAAGCAAGCTGAACGCCTTGACAGCATGCCGACCGATCAGCGCCAAAAGGCAATGCAGATGCAGGCCACGATCACCAAGGTGATTTCCTACGCAGTGCCGGTGATCGCACTCATTTTGTATGCAGTGTTCGCCGCTATTTTGTACGCGACTCTGAAGTTTGCCGCCAGCGCTGATATCAAGTACAAGACCCTCTTTGCTCTGGTTGTCTACACCAGATTGCCCGAAGTGCTGATGTCAATACTGGCGATGCTGTCGCTTCTGGCCGGAGTCAGTAGCGATGGATTTAATCTTCAAAATCCCGTAGCCACCAATGCAGGATATTTCATCGGCCCGGAAGGTTCTGCTGTGCTGCGAGCCCTGCTGACACCGCTCGATGTCTTGGTCATCTGGACCTTGATTCTGACCGCCATCGGTATCACCTGCATCAGCAAGGTGAAGCGCGGGACCGCGTTCGGGGTGGTGTTTGGATGGTTCGTCGTCGTCGTGCTTTTCAGGGTTGGTCTTGCCGCGCTGACTTCCTGAAGCGTGTCACCTGAGCGAACATTAGGACTGCCACCAGGGATTTCACCCAGACATGCACACCGCAGACGTCGTTCTCATCGGTGGAGGAATCGTCGGCTCCAGCATTGCTTATCATCTTGTCGCTGCCGGCTGTAAGAACGTGCTTGTGATCGAACGAGAGTCCGCGCAGGGCAAGGGATCCACGGGCAAGAGCATGGGCGGCGTGCGGGCGCAGTTTTCGACGCCGGTCAATATCCGGATGTCGCTTTACTCGATCCCGTTCTATGCCAGTTTCGACGATCGCCTTGGCTATCCATGCGATTACCGTCCGCAGGGCTATCTTTTTTGCGCGACCAATGAAAAGCACCTGGCCTACCTGCGGACTAATTACGAAAAACAAATCGACATGGGATTGAAGAACGTGCGCCTTGTGGCGGGTGACGAAATTCGTAGCCTGTTCCCGCAACTCCGAGGCGATGACATCGTCGGCGGGAGCTTCTGCGCTACTGACGGCTTCGTCGATCCTTACAGCGCCATGATCGGATTCATGACTTGGGCGAGCGGCCATGGCGCCACGCTGTGGAAGAACGCCAGGGTGACGGGAATCACCGGCAACATCGACGACAGGAGCTTCGAAGTCGCGACCACGCGCGACGCGGTCTCCACACGGACGGTCGTCAACTGTGCCGGAGCCTGGGCTGGTCCGATTGCGAAAATGGTCGGCATCGATCTTCCCGTCGAACCTCTGCGCCGCATGCTGGTTCCGACTGAACCGTTTGACCAGTTTCCGCACACGGCGCCCATGATCGTCGACATGTCTACGGGTTTCCATTTTCGTCCCGAGAGCCGCGGATTCCTGCTGGCGTGGAATGATCCAGAAGAAACGCCGGGCTACAAGACTGATTTCGAACCGAGCTTTATTGAGAAGATACTGACCCGCGCCGCGGATCGCGTGCCCGTCTTCGAAAATGTTGCGGTCAATCCCAAGCGCGCCTGGGCCGGCCTCTATGAAATGACGCCGGATCATCATCCCATTCTCGGCGAGTCTCCAGAAGTCCCCGGCTTCTTCTTCGCGAATGGTTTCAGTGGGCATGGTGTAATGCACGCACCCGCTACCGGGAAAATTCTGAGCGACCTGATTCTTACCGGGCAAACCGATCTGATCGACGCTGCTCTTCTGAATTTCTCGCGCTTTTCGCAGGGGCGGACGATTCACGAGACGGCGGTGCTGTAGGTCTGCTACGCGATCGTTTATCATGACGACGCTTAAGAAACCTTAACCACGGAGTACACCGGGGAATCCTTCTCTGTTCCACTGTGTCCCCGGTGGCTGAGATCTTGCCGACAACATGCCGCAGGAATTCAACTACTGGCTCACCACTGTCAAGATGCCTGCCTCGGCAGTGCGAGCGTTGGCGTCAAGCGCTGATGTGGCCATTATCGGCGCCGGATTCACCGGACTCTCTGCAGCGCTCGCGCTGGCCAAACGCGGAGCGAAAGTCGTCGTACTGGAATCGGAGGCCATCGGATGGGGCGCGAGTTCTCGCAACGCTGGCATGGTGCTCACCGGACTCAAGCTGGGCGTCAATAAGCTCATCTCGACTTATGGACGCGAGCTCACGCGCCGCATGTACGCCGCGTCGCTGGAGACCATCGACATGGTCGAGCGCATCGTGAAAGAGGAAAACATCGCCTGCGATTTCTCCCGCACCGGGCACCTCGAAGTTGCCTGCAAGCCGGCGCATTTCGACGACTACGCTCGCCAGGCGGACGTGATCGCCCGCGAGTTTAATCATCAACTGCGCGTCGTGCCTCGCGACCAACTCCGCAGCGAGATCGGCTCCGACATTTATTACGGTGGCATGGTCGACGAAGTCTCCGCCGGCCTCCACCCCGCGCGCTACGTTGCCGGGCTCGCCGCGGCTGCCGTGCGCGCCGGTGCCCAGATCTGCGAGCGTACGCGATTGCAGAACATCCAGCGCGAGGCTCGTGGCGGCGCGCCCGGCTTCAAGCTGAACACCTCCCGTGGCGCGATTTGGGCGCGCGACGTGCTGGTCGGAACCAGCGGGTATACGGGAGCGGCGACTCCAGCGCTGCGCAAGAAAATCATTCCCATCGGATCATTCATTATTGCGACCGAAGTTCTTTCGGAAGCGCTGGCCCGCGAACTGAGCCCGCGCAACCGTCAGATCTACGACTCCAAAAATTATCTTTATTACTACCGGCTCACTCCCGACAGACGAATGTTATTCGGCGGCCGAGCCGCCTTTTTCCCGGAGACCGATCAGACCATCCGCAAGAGCGCCGAAATTCTGCGAACGGGGATGATCGACGTCTATCCGCAACTGAGCAATTCCAAAGTCGAATACGTTTGGGGTGGTACGCTTGATTTCTGCTTTGACATCATGCCGCATGCCGGGCAAATGGATGGCATCTATTTCGCCGTCGGGTATGCGGGGCATGGCGTTGCCATGGCCACCTATCAGGGACAGAAAATGGCGGAGTGGATTGACAAAGGAAAGACGGACAATCCGTTTGCGGAGATTCCCTTCCCGGGGGCGCCGCTCGGGTTGTACAACGGCAAGCCGTGGTTTCTGCCATTCGCCGGGGCGTACTACAAGGTTCTAGACTGGGTATCGTAAATTAGCACGGTCCGTTGTGTTCGATGGAGCTAAGGAAAATCTTAACCACAGGGAACACCAAGAACAGGAATCACGAAGCACGCGGAATCACGAACCACGGAGAGCATTCATGTCACTATTTGGTCTTATCGAATACAACGACGCCAGCCCCGAAGTGCGCGCGATCTATGACGACATCATGGCTACGCGCAAGACGGACTGGATCAATAATTTCTGGAAGTCCATCGCCCACGATCCCGTCATGCTCAAGCGGACCTGGGAAGACATCAAGCAGATTATGGCTCCCGGAGCGCTCGACGCTCTGACCAAGGAGATGATCTATGTTGCCGTCTCGGTGACGAACCAGTGCGAATATTGCATCGCTTCACACACTGCAGCGGCGATACACAAAGGTATGACCGACGATCAGTTCAAGGAGTTGATGTCCGTGGTTGGCATGGCGAACGAAACCAATCGGCTGGTTGCAGGATACCAGGTGGAAGTCGACGACCGATTGAAACCCCAAACTGGGAAATGACATCAAAGCGGGGAAACTTTTTACGTTGCTGTTAATTGCAGACCCCCACGAAGTTCTATAATCGTTGGGGCGCCAGGCGCGGCGCAAAGTGTTGGCGCGCTCGAAAAGAGGTAGCGGCATGGCTGAACTGACAGTGACTCCCGTTGCAACCCACGGTTTCTTTTTGGATGGAAAGTGGTTGGAAGAGGGTGACATTGTTGACGTGCGTGCGCCTTATGATGGCACCGTCATCGCGCATGTCTATCAGGGACGCCGCGAACATGCCGAGGCTGCCATCGCAGCGGCCGTCAAGGCATTTGGAACGACCCGTCGTTTGCCAGCCTTTGAACGACAGCGAGTGTTGCGCCAGATTGCTCTGGGCATTCATGAGCGCAAAGAAGAATTTTCCCGAACGATTGCACTCGAAGCGGGCAAACCCATCAAGAGCGCTCGCACGGAAGTGGACCGCGCCATCTTTACTTTCAACATCGCCGCCGAGGAGACGGTTCGCGGCTACGGTGAATATCTGCCCCTCGATTGGCAGCAGTCGACCGCCGGACGTTGGGGCATCGTCAAACGATTTCCTCTCGGTCCGATCGCCGGCATTACGCCTTTCAATTTTCCCTTGAATCTGGTCGCGCATAAAGTTGCTCCAGCCATTGCGGCGGGATGTTCCATGGTGCTCAAGCCCGCGCCTCAGACGCCAGTTTCCGCGCTACTGCTCGCCGAAGTCATCCAGCAAGCGGGATGGCCAGATGGCGGATTCAACGCGCTATTGCTGTCGAACGAAGATTCCGGACTGCTGGTCCGCGATGAGCGCATTAAGCTCATCAGCTTTACGGGCAGCGCCGCCGTCGGCTGGACCATCAAGAACAACGCGGGAAAGAAAAAAGTTGTTCTCGAGCTGGGGGGAAATGCGGGTGTGATCGTGCATCACGACGCTGACCTCTCCTACGCTGCCGATCGCTGCGTCACAGGAGGGTTTGCTTACGCCGGACAGACCTGCATCTCGGTACAGCGCATTCTGGTCGAGCACTCTGTCTATGGAAAGTTCACCGAGCTGTTGCTGGCGGCGGTCGGGAAGCTGAAAGTTGGAGACCCGCTCGACGAGTCAAGCGACCTCGGGCCGCTCATCCGCGAGAGCGATGCTATCCGCGCGGCGGACTGGGTCCAGGAGGCGGTTCGCGGCGGAGCGCGCCTGCTCTGCGGCGGTAACCGCAAAGGTTCGTTCCTTGAACCCACGGTACTTACCGGCACCAGGCCCACCATGAAAGTAAATTGTCAGGAAGTTTTTGCGCCGGTCGTGACGATTGAGCCCTACAACGATTTCGCCTCCGCGCTAAAGCAGCTCAACAGTTCCGCCTACGGGCTGCAAGCCGGACTTTTTACGCGCGATGCCAAGCTCATCTTTGAAGCCTATGACGAACTCGAAGTTGGAGGCTTGATTGCGGGCGATGTGCCCACATTCCGCGTCGATCACATGCCTTATGGAGGCGTTAAAGATTCCGGATTGGGGCGCGAGGGCTTACGTGATTCGATTCAAGAAATGACGGAACCCAAACTACTGGTCATGAATTTGCGCTGAGTTCTTTGGCCAGATATTTTTTCCGGTGACGCATTGACAACGCGTTCATCTTGATTCTCTCATTCCCGGTAGGAGGAGAAAGTATTCTGAGGTTTTCTCAAGATTTTAATTTCCCGAATTGAAGTTTTTGAATTTCACAAAGAAAAACTAAAGCGAAATGTTCCATTTCACCGTGCAGCTGTTATACTCTCCTGTTTTAGTAATGCGCGTCACAACGGCATGTGACGTAATTCATAAGAATGCGGTCAGCCGGGAGCGGCGCAAGCCACTTCCAGACAATAAAGACTTCACGTTCAATGCAGATCTTTCCACGCAGCAGTAATGCCATCGCTCGAGCCTCTTTGGTCCTCGTGGTTCTCGCCGTGGGCGGGTTATTCTGGGTTTTGTTGGAGCTGGAACGTACACCATACATTACGAATGCTGGAGTCAGGAAAGACCAGCCGGTTCCGTTTAGCCACCAGCACCATGTAACGGGACTTGGCATCGATTGCCGTTACTGTCACACCTCGGTTGAAACTTCGAGCTTCGCAGGCATTCCACCCACCAAGACCTGCATGAACTGCCACGCGCAAATCTGGACCAACGCCGCTTATCTGGAGCCTGTCCGTGAAAGCTATCGCACAGGGCGCTCGCTCCAATGGACGCGGGTCAACCAGCTGCCCGACTTTGTATATTTCAATCACAGCATCCACATAAACAAAGGTGTCGGCTGTAATACCTGCCACGGTCCCGTCGATCAGATGCCACTTACTTATCAGTACGCATCGTTGCAGATGGAGTTCTGCCTCGACTGCCATCGCAATACGGAAAAATACCTGCGCCCGCGCGAACAGGTTTTCAATATGCGCTATGAGCAGCCGGTCGACGACCCGTTGGGAAAGAATGCGGTGGTTTTTGCCGGTACGACTTACAACGACCAGACCGCGCTCGGCAATGCGCTCAAGGAAGCCTACAAGGTGCGCTCGGTCAAGGACATTACCAGTTGCAATACCTGTCATCGGTAGGAAATTGGGGTAGGAAAGAGCGTTGATAGCAAGAACTGAGAACTGATTTTAACGATGAGCATGGACGAGCACACAACGAAGCCGGCTGGAAGTAACGGTGGTGTCGCGGCGCGAACTGACGTTTGCCCGAGCAAGCGCAAGCAGCTTGACCTGGCGACGGTGAAGGAGCAGCTCGAAGATACAACTGGCCCCGAATATTGGCGCAGTCTCGAGGAGCTGGCGGGTAGCGATGAGTTCCAGGAAATGATGCACCGCGAGTTCCCGAAAGGCGCATCCGAATGGCTCGACGATTTCTCGCGGCGCGGATTCCTTAAGACCATGGGCGCGTCGCTGGCGCTGGCCGGATTGACCGGCTGCACGCGCATGCCGAACACCGAGATCGTGCCCTATGTACGGCAGCCCGAGAACGTCATTCCCGGCCGTCCGATGTTCTATGCCACCGCGTTTACTCTCGCCGGTTACGCCGCGCCGATTCTGGTCGAAAGCAACATGTTTCGGCCGACGAAGGTGGAAGGCAATCCGCAACATCCGGCCAGCTTAGGTGGCACCGACATTTACAGCCAGGCGTCCATCCTCGATCTCTACGATCCTGATCGCGCGCAGAACATTACTTACATGGGTGACGTCCGTTCGTGGACAGCTTTCACGGAAGCTCTTCGCGGGCCGTTGAGCGCGGAAAAGAGCATGGCGGGAGGCGGCATCCGCATTCTGACGCAGACTGTCTCTTCGCCCACGCTCGCCGCGCAGATTCACGAATATCTCGAGGCGAATCCGCAGGCGAAATGGCACGTCTTCGAACCGATCAGCCGCGACAATGTGGTCGAGGGCGCGAAACTGGCGTTCGGCGAACCCGTCGAAACGCGCTACGACTTCTCTAAGGCCGATGTAATCGTTTCTCTCGACGCCGACTTCCTTTACGCGGGATTCCCCGGCTCGGCGCGCTACACACGCGATTTCGCCACACGCCGCAATCCCGATGCGAACATGAGCCGGCTGTATGTAATCGAGAGCACGCCGTCATCGACAGGGATGAAGGCGGATCATCGACTGCCGGTGAGGGCCGTTGACGTGGAAAAGTCTGCTCGCGCCCTGGCAAGCGCCGCTGGAGTAGGCGGTGGAGCCGACGCGAGTGGGGAGCAGCAGAATCTTATTTCGGCAATCGCGAAAGACCTGCAGGCGCACAAAGGATCGAGCATTGTGATTGCCGGCGATCATCAGCCGCCTGCCGTCCACGCCCTCGCGCACTCGACCAATCAGGTGCTCGGCAATGTCGGCAAGACAGTTTTTTATACTGAACCGGTCGACGCCAATCCGATCAATCGCAACGAGTCGCTGAAGTCTCTGGTCGATGACATGCGCGCTGGAAAAGTCGACCTGCTGTTGATTCTCAGCGGCAATCCGGTCTACGATGCGCCCGCTGAACTTGACTTCGCTTCGGTACTGCAATCGAATGCCGTCGAGTTGAAAGTTTTCCTCGGCTCGCATCGCAATGAGACGGCCGAGCTTTGCCAGTGGCACGTTCCCGAGGCGCACTATCTCGAATCATGGAGCGATGCTCGCGCCTACGATGGAACGGTCAGTATTATTCAGCCGCTCATCGAGCCGCTCTACGGCGGCAAGAGCGCGCATGAAGTGATCGCCATTCTCGCGGGCCAATCCAGTCCCGCAGGACGCGACCTCGTGCAAGCCTACTGGCAAAAGCAGCACACGGGCGCTGATTTCGACACTTTCTGGCGCAAGTCGGTACACGATGGCTGGATCGAAGGGACGGCTTATTCGCCAAAGCAGGTTGCCCTGAAAGACATCGCCGGGAGCTCGACCGGGGGTCTTGTCACCATCGTCAGTCCGAGTCGCACCGAGCCCATCGAGCTCAACTTCCGGCGTGATCCCTCCATCTATGACGGCCGCTTCTCCAACAACGGATGGTTGCAGGAGCTCCCCAAGCCGCTCACCAAGCTGACTTGGGATAACCCGATCATGATCGGCCCTGCGATGGCGGAGCGGCTGAAGCTGAATTTCAAAGATGTTGTGGAGCTTGAATTCGCCGGAAAGAAAACAAAAGGCGCGATCTGGATTCAGGCGGGACATCCAGACAACTCGATTACCGTCTTCCTGGGCTACGGACGGACGCGTGCCGGGCGCATCGGCACCGGTACAGGCTATGACGCTTATCCGCTGCGCACCAGTCAGGCTCCGTGGTTCGCCGATGGCGCAAAACTTACCGCCACCGGCGAAACCTACAATCTTGCCAGCACGCAGGGCTATCAGACGATGGAAACGCCTGATGGCAGCGAGCGTCCGCAGGTGCAGGAGCGCAATCTTGAGGAGTACAGAAAAGAGCCAAACTTCGCGAAAGAGGGCGAGCCGCCCCAGGATCTGACGCTCTACAAGCCGCAGGAGTTCGACTACGCAAAAGAAACTTATTCCTGGGGTATGGCAATCGACCTGAATTCCTGTGTGGGATGCAATAACTGCATTGTCGCCTGCCAATCGGAAAATAATATTGCCGTCGTTGGCCATGAGCAGACGCTTAGAGGACGCCACATGCACTGGCTGCGTGTGGACGCTTACTACAACGGCCCACGCGAAAGTCCTAAGGCGTTTTTTCAGCCCGTGCCCTGTATGCAATGTGAGAACGCGCCATGTGAGCTGGTTTGTCCGGTGCAGGCGACAGTGCACAGCAGTGAAGGCCTGAATGACATGGTCTATAACCGCTGCGTGGGTACGCGCTACTGCTCGAACAACTGTCCTTATAAGGTTCGGCGGTTCAATTTCCTGCTCTTCCAGGATTGGGAGACGCCGCAGTTCAAGCTCATGCGCAATCCGGATGTCACGATTCGCAGCCGCGGCGTCATGGAGAAATGCACATATTGTGTGCAGCGCATCTCTGAGAAGCGCATTGACGCGGAGCGCGAAGATCGCCAGATCAACGACAGCAAGCACGAGAACGAGTTACAGACGGCTTGCCAGCAGTCTTGTCCGGCGAACGCCATCGTGTTTGGCAATCTCAACGATCCGAACAGTCAGGTGGTGAAGTGGAAGGCACAGGCGAGGAATTATTCGCTGCTGGGTGAATTGAATACGCGTCCGCGTACCACTTATCTGGCGGAAGTGCGCAATCCGAACCCGGATTTAGAAACAGGAACGAAGTCAGAAGCATTAGCGGAGCGCATGTAAGGCATGGCTACGAACACGCAAATCCCCGTGGCAGACCGACGAGCGCCGGTAATTGAACCGGGCCATACCTTCTCCACGATCACCGAGAAGATCAGCAATATTGTGCTGACGAGGCCCATCTCACTGGGATGGATCCTGGGCTTCCTGATCGTGTTCGGCATGCTGAACATGCTGGCCGGGGTTCTGGGATATCTGTTTCTTAAAGGTGTCGGAATCTGGGGCATTAATATCCCTGTGGGCTGGGGCTTCGCCATCATCAATTTTGTGTGGTGGATTGGCATTGGTCATGCCGGTACTTTGATCTCCGCGATTCTTGCGCTGCTGCGGCAGACGTGGCGCAACTCGATCAACCGCTTTGCGGAAGCGATGACGCTGTTTGCCGTGATGTGCGCGGGAACGTTCCCGCTCGCCCACATGGGCCGTCCGTGGCTGTTTTACTGGATGTTCCCTTATCCCAACACCATGCGGTACTGGCCGAACTTCCGCAGCCCGCTGGTTTGGGACGTATTCGCTGTTTCGACTTACTTCACGATTTCTCTGGTGTTCTGGTTTGTCGGCTTGATTCCTGACTTCGCTACCATGCGTGATCGCGCCGAGAATCCGTTTGTCCGGCGGATTTACGGACTGCTCGCGATGGGCTGGCGTAATTCGGCCCGGCACTGGCATCGTTATGAGACCGCCTATTTGCTTCTCGCTGGACTCGCGACGCCGCTGGTGCTCTCCGTTCATACGGTCGTGAGCTTCGATTTCGCGGTCGGCATTGTCCCGGGCTGGCACACTACGATTTTCCCGCCATATTTTGTCGCTGGCGCCATTTATTCCGGATTCGCCATGGTGCTCTGCCTTGCCATTCCGATTCGCGCGATCTATGGGCTGAAAGATTTCATTACCGAGCGTCATCTTGAGATCTCAGCCAAGGTCATGCTGGCCACAGGCCTTATCGTTGCTTACGGCTACTTCATGGAAGGTTTTATGGGCTGGTACAGCGGCAACCAGTTCGATTCGTTCCTCATGTGGAACAGGTTCCATGGTCCTTATAAAGTGTCGTATCTGGCGCTGCTCGCCTGCAATATTTTTATTCCGCAGATTCTGTGGCTGAGAAAGTTCCGCGTCTCGACCGGCTGGCTCTGGATCATCTCGTTCATTGTGCTCGTGGGCATGTGGCTGGAGCGTTTTATTATTATTGTGGTCAGTTTGAGCCGCGACTTCCTGACATCGTCGTGGGGCATGTACTACCCGACCAAGTGGGACTGGGCGACGTTCATCGGCACCATGGGATTGTTCCTGACGGGCATGTGGCTGTTCATGCGTATCCTGCCTGCGATTTCCATCTTCGAATTGCGTACCTTGCTGCCCGAGGCGCAGGTGCATGAGTCGGCGGAGGTGAAGCAATGAGTTTTGGCGATGTTTCGGTCTATGAATCTCCAATTCCCGATGCTCCAAGCTATGGCTTGATGGCGGAATTCGACTCCGCGCAGGAGTTGGTGGCCGCGGCGCACAAGACGCATGAGGCGGGCTATAACAAAATCGACGCCTACAGTCCGTTTCCGATCGAGGGTTTGGCGGAGGCAATCGGTTTTCACAAGAATCGCGTGGCCTTGGTCGTCCTCATCGGCGGGCTCATTGGGCTGATCTCGGCATATTCGCTCCAGTATTGGGTCGCGGTCATTACCTTTCCAACCAATATCGGCGGGCGTCCGTATCATTCCTGGCCTTCATTCATCATCGTGACCTTTGAGCTCACGATTCTTTTCGGGGGACTTTCCGCTGCGATCGGCATGCTTGCCCTGAACGGGCTCCCGATGCCGTATCATCCGGTGTTTAACGTGCCTGAGTTCGCGAAAGCCTCGGAGAATAAATTTTTTCTGGTCGTATTCTCGAGCGACCCAAATTATGACCCCGCCGGCACGCGTTCTTTTCTCTCGAGCCTCGCTCCACGCATGATCGCGGAGGTGCCTAGCTAGCCATGGGCGCTCCTGTCAATCTCCGAAAAGTTTTGCCGGCTCTGGTGGCGTTGATCGCCTTCACCGCCGCCTGTCGTCAGGACATGCACGAACAGCCGTATTATCGGCCGCTGGCGAAGAGCGACTTTTTCGCTGATGATCGTTCCGCTCGCCTGCCGGTCGAGGGTACGGTGGCGCGCGGCGATCT
>Ga0209221_1000187_pt1 | contig 34592 bp, 32 predicted proteins | sample BlaSpr_A8_Ref_O2_FD_187989 | JGI IMG/M metagenome (GOLD analysis project Ga0209221, IMG submission 187989) | Forest soil microbial communities from Thunder Bay, Ontario, Canada - Black Spruce, Ontario site 2_A8_Ref_O2 (SPAdes) (version 2) | ecosystem: Environmental > Terrestrial > Soil > Boreal...
CCAGCCTCTGGGACCGGCAATCTTTGCCAGTGGCACGCGATCGCCCGCGCCGCACCAGGAGGCGATGATGACCTCGGGATCTTGCCGAGCGATCTCTTCGGCCGAGCACTGAGCTCCTGGCTTACCGACAAACTCACCTCCTGCTGCCTCGACCAGTTCAGCTACCCACGGCTGCGATGCAAGGATCGGTTTTCCCCATTCTTCGCAGAACACGCGCCTTCGTGGCAGGGTTGAAGTCTGGCGTCGCACCTCTTCGATAGACGCTTGCATCTCGGCGATTACCTTTTTACCCCGCTCGGCTGCGCCAACCGCACCACAGATCAACGCGATGTCCATGTAAACGTCATCGAGCGTGCGCGGAGCCAGACCTAGAAACGCAATGCCCGCCTTAAGTATTTCTATGACCGCCGCTTCCTGGTAGGGCACGGAAGCGATCACGAGGTCAGGCTTGGCGGCAAGAATCTCGCTCGCTTTCGAGGTCCAGGAATCGGCAACAATCAGCCGATTGCCGCTCGGCGACTTCGTTTGGAGCCCTGTTCGGAGCTCGGGCCGCAGCTCCGGAATCACATCAACACAGTACTTGGTGCAGGCCACAACGCGCTCCAACTCGTCCACGCTGGCCAAAATTACCGTCGCGCTCGGTTGCAGGCACGCAATCCGCTGCGGATAGTGCCGAGAGTTCTGCGATTCCGACATAGCCCCATTGTAGAGGAGCATTTGCAGCGAGCGCGATGTCAAGCCTTTCGCGCATTTACAATCGGCATGTGTATTCCGCCGAGCTGCTGGACCATTTTGAGAACCCGCGAAATGCGGGCACGATTGAAAATCCCGACTCCACTGCGCAATTGGAAAACCCCGTCTGCGGAGACGTTCTGGAGCTCAGCCTTAAATTAGAAAAGCCTGGAGTCGAAGGGCCGAAATCAGGAAGTACGCGCATCGCCGACATTCGTTTTCGCGCTAAGGGCTGCGTTCCGACCATGGCCTGCGGATCGGTGATTACCGAGCTCGCGAAAGGCAAGAGCGTCGAAGAAGCGCGCAAATTGAGCAGGGAAGCGTTAGTCCAAAAAATCGGAGGTTTGCCGCAAGCCTCCGCCCACGCCAGTCACCTCGCGATGGATACGCTCGCGGCGCTTCTGCGGAACATGTGAGCCTGCGGGTCGTAGCGGTTCGGCTGATCTTCCTGGACGGCTGGGTTTCTGGCATTTTCCGATAAGTTCCCCGACGGCCCCTGCGCCGCGAAAGCAGTCGACAAAAAGGAAGCCGCAAGAGCTGCCGCGCAACAGCAGCCGGCCCAGGGCGCAGCCGGCCAGCAACTCTTAGCCGACGCCGCTGCACTGCGGGCTATCGAGGCCTCGATCAGCAGTCGAGCACCACTCTGATCTGAACTCCTGCAAGGCCGGCGCGCGGTGGCGAAGGGTTTGGTGGGACGGCTCCCCAAAAACGCCGGGATGGTGGACGGTGCAGGGACAGATTCGCAGAATGCCGATAGCGCCAAGAGCGGCTGCCAGGGGTAGTGTTAAATACGAATTTATTCCACAAGAGGAAACAACCGACAAATCATAGAATCGATCTCATGAAATCGATTCACGCTGTCAGCCACCACGGTTCGTCTTTGGCTGATAGACATTCCAGCCGTTGGCGAGCGCGATCTCCTTCAGATTCGGATTGGGGTTAATGGCGAACGGGCGTTTCGACATAGCGAGCATCTCGCGGTCCCAGATGGCATTGCCAAAGGCGCAATCGAGAGCAGACTGGAGCACAGAGCGAAGCGCCTCGGGCTTGCCCGGACCGCTCGGGACTCGGATCAGGCGATCGGTAACTATGCCGTTCTCGACCGCTACTTCGGTAGCGAGGATACGATTGTTGGGGATACCGAAGTAGGTCATGCCGGAGCGGATGATCCATTGGCTGGAAGAGGAAACGGCCCAGACATCACATCCGGCAGCGCCCAGTCGCTGTACGAGTTCGCGCATCTCCGGAAAAATGTTGGGCGCAATGGCCTGGGCAAAATAGGCGTCGCAGGCTTGCTGTACGCGGGCTTCGGGCAGTCCGCGATGCATGGCGACCATTTCTCCGCACATGACATCTTCGGCGACTTTGCCCGCTCTGTAGTCGGCGTAGCGTGCGCGCATATCGTTGGCGATTTCTTCGGATACGAGTCCCTCTTTTAGTTCCTGGGAGAAGAAACCTTCGCCGGCGTCTGGGGACCAGAGAGTGCCGTCGCAGTCGAACGCGGCTACACGCGGATTTAGGGTAAGTACACTTTCGATGAAATCAACTTGGGCGGCCGTCAGACTGGTCATGGGATATTGAACCTTCGAATGTTGAAGCTTGAATGCTGGACTCTGGATATTAAACTTTGATGATTCAATGCTGGTGAAGCTAACTGGATTGCAGCGGTGGTGGCGGCAGAGCGGCATACTGTTCCAAAGTATTCACGTTAACGGCTACGAGCGGATCGTCGACAGCAACGTATTCGATTTGACTCTGGTGGGCGCTCTCGACATCGCGCGCGGTCGATGTTTCCGGAGCTTCGAGGAACGCTTCGAGCATCGCGTTACCGATCAGAATGGGATGACCGTGTTTCCCCCCGTGCTCTGGAATCACAGCCCACTTCCTTTTGGCTATGGTCCGTTCGAATGCGGCTTGCAGCGTCTCGATGGTCGCGGCGCGGACGGGAGGACGATCAACCAGAGTGAACATCGCGGCGTCGCGGCCGCGGTTTCGAACCTCCTGCAGCCCGACTTGCAAGGAGCTGAACTGCCCGCGCTCGGGATCGGGATTGACCACGAGCGCTGCGCCATTGGCATACACGACGGGAGACAACGCGGCTTCGTTCTTGCCGACCACGACGAGCACAACCTCGACGTTCGAAAAAAACAGCCGTATGGCGGCAGAGAGAAACGTGTCGCTCCTGGAGGTTGGAGGCCACGGCAGCAGCGCTTTTTCGCGTCCCATGCGCGAAGACTCACCGGCCGCGAGAATTATTCCGCAAAGATTTGGGATTCGCCCCATGTGGGGACGATAACAAACTGCTGGGGCTCTGCCAAGAAGACGAGTTGCGGAGGTGTCGAAAACGGTTGCACTAATTGAACGTGGGCAGTTTGATCAGGTCGTCGTGGGGAACTCGTTCCACGGGTTGTCCGGCCTTGCGCCAAGCGCGGAGACCGCCGGCGATGACGAACACTTTGAATCCGACATCCTGCAATTGACGCGCCACACGGGCGCTGGTGGCTTCGCGTTGTCAAGTACAGTAGAGATAAATCTCACGATCCTTGGGGAGATTCTTGATTTCTTCGAGGAGGTTGTTGGGCTCGATACGGATGGATCCGGCAATGCGCTCGGAATCGGGATCGTAGTAGCCGTGGCTGCGGACGTCGGCGATCAGCATGTTTTTGGCCGCCTCGGACGCGAGTCTTTTTGCGAGTTCCTCCGCCGGCACGCGAGGGATCACATCGAGCAGACGATACTTGTGGTATACCCAGATTCGATAGCCGATGTATACGGCGAGCCCTATGCCGAAGATGACCTCGGCGGCGAAGCCGGCGGAGCGGAATCCACGGGTGATGGCGCGGAGCGCGTCGCTGAAGAGATATCCGGCAATGGCGTATGCGCCTACATAGAAGGCGGCGCCGGTGGCGTCATATTGCAGAAAATCACCGAGGCGCATTTTCATGCTTCCGGCCAGGGGCGGAGACATGGTGTTGATGCCGGGGATGAACTTGGCGAACAGCAGTGTCTGCTTGCCGCGACGGTAAAAATATTCTGCCGAACGAAGAATGCAAGTTTCGGGACTGGCGGAAAGGCGGCACAGGAAGCCTAATAATGCCCATCCGCTGACGCGGCCCATGAAATAGAGAACGACGTCGCCGACGATCATGGCTAGCAGAGCGATGCCGAAGACTAGGTAAAAATGTAGATGCCCGAAGGCGGCGACTGCGCCGGCGGTGAGAATGGCGAGCGCGGCCGGCAGCGGGAGACCGAGCGACTCCGCCAAGCACACGACGGCCAGGAAAAGGTAGCCATGGCGCGAAATGATGGAAAGTAAGTCGCTCATTTTGTTGTGGAAGGAAACTGTCCTTAGTATAACAACCCATGGCAGTGCTATCGCGGTCGACCTTCGCGGCAGAATGCCGGAGTCATGGAAATTTTAGGAGGGAATTTGGCAGCCGAGAATCGCCGCTTTATCAATCTTCCGAATCGTCCCGCGGGTCTTCCGTTCAGCGACGGAGTGTTGGTGGGGGATACGCTTTATATCTCCGGGCGCATCGGGCTTGACCCGGCTACGGGTACGGCACCGGAAAGTGTTGATGCTGAGCTTGAGCTTTTGTTTGAGGGCGTTCAGTCGGTTCTGCGTGAAGCCGGCATGACCATGGATGATCTGGTGTGGGTGCAGGTGTATTCGCCGGATGTTTCTTTGTGGCAGCAATTCAATGCTGCCTACGTGAAGTTGTTCTCACAAGAGTTCCCGGCGCGCGCATTTTTGGGATCGGGCACGCTGTTGCTGAAGGGGCGTTTTGAGTTGCTGGGGATCGCGGTGAAGAGATAGCATACCGTCACCGACTCGAGAAATCCGGGATAACAAATCCGCGGAGCATGCGGTCGTTCGCTTCGCCCAGGATGACAAGAAAAGTGGGATTTGGTGAGGCGCTATTTCTCTCTTGCCACGACGAATTCGGGCGCCCAGAGCAAAGCTCGTTTGATTTCGGAGTCGGGAAATGTGCAGATGGCCTGGCGCGCAGATTCGGCGTAGCGGGCTGCCTCTTTCGAGGCGTAGTCGAGAGAACCGTAGCGGTTGAGGATGGTGAGTATCTCGGCGTGAGTGACGCCGTTGAACGCACGCTCCTGCAAGATGGTTTCGATTTGGCGGCGTTCGGCGGCAGTGCAATGATCGAGGGCATGGATGACCGCCATCGTGGCCTTGCCTTCGCGCAGGTCGCTCGCTACAGGCTTGCCGAGGACACTCTCTGATGCGGTCAAGTCGAGCACATCGTCCACGATTTGGAAGGCCAAACCAAGATTCCGTCCATACTGACCGAGGCGTTCTTCTTCTTGCTCGGTAGCGTCGCCGAGAATACCGCCGACTCGCATGCAAACGGAGAACAGGCAGGCGGTTTTGCGATAGATCAAGTCCAGATGCTCTTGCAGAGAAATCAACTCGCCTAGCTTCTCCATCTGGAGCAGTTCGCCTTCCACCATTTGCTGCGTCAGTTCGATGAGCACGTCGAGGATGCGGAAGTTACGCTCCTGCACTGCGATCTTGAAAGCCTGCATGTAGAGCCAATCGCCGGCCAGGACGCACATCGAGTTGCCCCACTGCGTATTGGCGGCGGGACGGCCGCGGCGGAGTTGAGCTTCGTCAATGATGTCGTCGTGGACGAGTGTCGCAGTGTGGATGATCTCGACGACCGAAGCGAGCTTCACCGCGCCATCTCCCTTATAGTCAAAAAGCTTGGCGGAGAGCAGCAACAGGGCCGGCCGAAGGCGCTTGCCGCCGCCGGCACGCAGATATTCGCCGATCTCAGTGATGGCGGCGACACTCGATACCGTATCGCGTCCGAATTGTTCTTCGATCGCGACGATGTCGTCACGCAGAAGGTCAAAGATTTCTTTCCCGTTGATGGACGTCGTTGTACCCACTGCCCTAAGTTGCTCCGGTCACTAATTGCTTCGGTAATTCGTGAACTGCAGGTCGATGCCGAAGTCGCGCTGTTTGACCATCGCGATTACTTCCTGAAGGGTGTCGCGATCTTTGCCGCTAATGCGGACCACGTCCGCTTGAATCGAAGCTTGCGCTTTTTTCTTTGAATTCTTGACCAACAGCACAATCTCCTTGGCCTTTTCGATGGGGATGCCCTGCTGGAGGGTGATCTTTTGTTTCACCGTGCTACCCGCGGCTGAATCCACCGGGCCATAGGTCAGGCCTTTGAGGGATACGCCGCGCTTGACGAGCTTGGCCTGGAGGATGTCGTTTACTGCCTTCAGTTTGTATTCGTCGGACGAGTGCAGGATGATGGCGTCGGTTCCCTCCGTGACGATCTGGGATTTCGAGTCTTTCAGATCGAAGCGGGTACTGACCTCCTTCATCGCTTGCTGAACGGCGTTGGAAACTTCCGCGAGATCGATTTTGCTGACGATATCGAAACTGTTATCGGGCATCGAATGTCACTTTCAGAATTATGACCGCTTCCTAATTACGACGGCCTCTTGGATTTCCAGATTGTCATACTGAGCGATGCTGTCCATTATTCTGAGCATGGCGGATCGCTCGCCCCAATTGCGTACTCATGAGGGTAACAGAAGAGGGACGATCTGCGCTGGGTTAACCGCTATTTTGCTATTCGCGAGTTCGCCGGCTTGTGGAATTCGCTGCGAGTCCGAAGAAGTTATAGAAATTCTGGGTGGTGTTTGATCCGATTTCTTCCACAAACAAGTTGCGTAGTTCGCCGATCTGCCGGGCCACTTCTTTCACAAAAGCAGGTTCGTTCCGCTGACCGCGATGTGGAATAGGCGCAAGATAGGGTGAATCGGTTTCGATCAGCATGCGGTCGAGTGGAATCATTTGCGCGGCATCACGGATGGACTGCGCTTTGGGGAAGGTGATGTTGCCTGCAAAAGAAATCATGAAACCGAGATCGAGTCCGCGTCGAGCATGGTCGGCGCTGCCGGTGAAGCAATGCAGAATGCCGCCTAAACCGCTGGGAGCCCAATGTTCGGAGATCAGATTCAGGCAGTCATCCCAGGCGTTCTCGCTGTTGTCGGATGGGCGACAATGAATGATGATGGGCAGCTTAGCTGATTTTGCCAACTCCATTTGTTCGAGAAAAACTGTCCGCTGTATTTCTCGGGGTGAATGGTCATAAAAATAGTCGAGACCGATTTCTCCCCACGCGATGACTCGGGGATTCCGCGCCCAGGCTAGGAGGCGCGTATAGGCTTCGTCATTGGCCAAGCTGGCCTCATGCGGATGGATTCCCACGCTTGCCCAGATCTCAGGGTATTGGGATTGCCCATTATATTTTTCTGCCAACATTATGCCGCAGTCGGCGGTGTCGGGCCCTTCACCATTTCCGATCGCTAGATAGGCTTCGATTCCGTCATTTTTGGCTCGCGCTAACACTTCGTCGCGGTCAGCGTCATAGCGCTTGCCTTCGAGATGGGCGTGGGAGTCGATGAACATCTGTTGGTCGCTGGTCGTTGATAGCTCGCGAAACCGCGTTCGGCGGCGCTACTTCAGCCTTGTCCCCAACGGCACATCTTCAAGAAAACTTGCCAGTACCGGCCTGCCGCCTTCGGGCGACGCGGCCACGATCATGCCATTTGATTCCAGCCCTCGCAGCTTGCGGGGTGCCAGGTTCGCTACGATTACCACTTTGCGTCCGATCAGAGTTTCTGGGTCGTAGGCCTCGGCGATTCCGGCTACGAGCTGGCGGATTTCGGTCCCGAGATCGACTTCCAGACGGAGGAGCTTGTCCGCGCCTTTTACGCGCTCGGCAGTCTTTACCTGCGCTACCCGCAAATCCACCTTCGCGAAGTCGTCGATGCTGATCTTGCCATCGGGAACGGCGGCGGCTGGCTTGGCTACTGTATTTGACTTGCTCGCCGCTGGTTGCGCCTGGACGGGGGAGTCGCCCGTCTCTCCGCCGATCCCAGGGACGCCCTTCCCTACAGTTTGCTCTTCCATTTTCACCATCCTCTCGACTGCCGATTTGTCAGCGCGGGGAAACACAGCTTGCACCTCGCCCAATTTTGTGCCGAGGTGCAATTGTCCCCATTGCAATTTTGTAAGATCGAATTTCTTGATGTCTCCGAGTCCCATTTGCGCCCAGATCTTTGCCGTGGCGTCGGGGATCACGGGATGCACGAGTGCGGTTACGATCCGCAGAGCTTCGGCACTGGTATAGAGCACGGTTGCGAGGCGCGAACGGCTCTCTTCGTCCCCTTTATCGCCCAAAGACCAGGGTTCGTTTTCGACGATGTATTTGTCAACCGCGCTGACTAATCCCCAAGCGGCCTCAAGCGCCCGCGAGAACTGAAATTGGTCAAATAATGTGCCGTACTCGGCGATCGCTTTCTTGGCCGCGTCCGCAATTACGACGTCCGCTGCGGTGTGCGCTGCATGAGACGGATATGGCACTTCGCCTTTGAAATAGCGGGTGATCATGGTGAGGGTGCGACTGGCTAGATTGCCGAGACCGTTTGCTAGATCGGAGTTATAGCGCTGGACCAGCGCGTCGAAACTAAACGATCCATCCTGGCCAAAGACGACTTCGCGGAGCAGAAAATATCGGAGAGCGTCGGTGCCGAGTACGTCCACAATTGTTTCGGCGCGCACGATATTACCGCGCGACTTCGACATTTTGCTTTCCTCAAATAGAAGCCAGCCGTGTGCCGTGATGGTTTTGGGCAGAGGCAATCCGGCGGCCAACAGGAAGGCTGGCCAGTAGACGCAATGGAAGCGGACGATTTCTTTGCCGATCATGTGTACGTCGGCTGGCCAATATTGATCGAACTTGCTGGTGTCTTTCGATCCATAGCCGAGCGCGGTAATGTAGTTTGCCAGTGCGTCGAGCCACACGTACACCACATGCTTGGGATCGTCGGGTACCGGGACGCCCCAGGAAAAGGTCGAACGGCTGATCGAGAGATCGCGCAGTCCGCCGCGCACAAATGCCAGCACTTCATTGCGACGTGTTTCGGGACGGATGAAACCGGGTTGCTCGGTATAGAGGCGGATCAGCTGATCCTGAAATGCCGAAAGCTTGAAATAATAATTTTCTTCGTGAACGGTTTCTGTTATGCGACCGCAATCGGGGCAGGGGTCGCCGGGTTTGGCGCCGTCCACGTAGGCCTCGTCGGAGACGCAGTATTGACCCGTGTGGGTGCCCTTATAGATGTATCCGTTATCGCGAATTTTGCGCCACAGCGCCTGCACGCCCCGCTGATGGCGCTCGGAGGTGGTGCGGACGAAATCGTCATAGGTGAGTCCCATACGATCCCAGAGGGCACGGAATTCGGCGGAGACCGTATCGGTGAACTGCTGCGGCGTTTTGCCCGCAGCTTGGGCGGCGCGCTCGATTTTTTGACCGTGTTCGTCGGTGCCGGTCAGAAACCAGGTGTCTTCGCCTGACATGCGGTGCCGGCGCGCGATGGTGTCGCAGACTATGGTCGTATAGGCGTGGCCAATGTGGGGATGCGCATTGACGTAGTAGATCGGAGTAGTGATGTAAAACTTCATGCTCATTCTTGTGCCTTGACTTGTCAGATACCTTTGTCTAAATCTGCGCGCTTACGCCGCGTTGGTTGCATTCGGTGCAATGTCGCTGGTTTCGATTCCGATGTGCTGTAGGTGGTGCAGCATGTGCACGACATAGTCATCGAACACGAACTGGAGTGTCAGCGGTTCAGAACCGGCAACGGTCAGCGTTCTTGACCAAGCCGAGGTAGGAACGGCCTCGGCCGCTGCGAGTAGTTGCAGATTGAGCGCCTTCCATATCTCGATCAGCTCGTTCCAATTGCGGCGCTGGTAGGCGTGTATCTCGACCCAACGGTTCTGTTCATAGCCAGGCATGACAAGGGCGTCTTGCAATTGGGCGCGAACGATCCGCTGATGATTATTCGCGGCAGAATCGAGCAGGTGTCCTAACTCTTGTTTTGGAGACCACGACGACGGCCTGGGCTCGTTGTTTGCCTGCTCCTCGGAAAACTTCGCAAGTCGGCCGGGCACGACCTGCAAGAGCGCGCGCAACGAAATTAGCGTCGGCATGGATCCTCCTGACTTATGTACTTCGGTGGCTGGCATAGGCTTTCACCGCCTCACGGAGCACTTCCTTAAGCGGTACGTGATGAGCTTCGGCCAGCGCACGGCAATCTTCGTACTCTGGCGCATAATTCGAAATTGTGCCGTTCATGCTGGCCACTTTGATTCGCACAGGCCCCCACGTCGTGTTCACGTTCTCCCAACGCCGCGCCAGGGTTTGTCTCTGTTCTTCGCGGCGCCGCACGCCCAAGGTTGTGGTTTCGGCGAAGATCGTCTTAGTTAAGCGATTCGCATCTTCGATTTTCGCCAGTACGGTAAGCAATGCGCCAGGACGGCTCTTCTTCATTTGTACGGGCACGCTAAACACATCGAGAGCTCCTTCGGCGAGCAACCGCTCCATCGCGTAGCCCAAGACTTGCGGGCTCAGATCATCGAGATTTGCTTCGAGCACCATGATTCTGTCATCGGCTGCAGCTGTCGATGCACTCCGCGCAATCTGCGATGGATTCACGGGGTCTGCTGCTGCAGCTTCTCCGATGCTTATGCGTAATACATTCGGATGGTCCGAGAATTCTCGCGCGCCGGCGCCGTATCCCACTTTCTCGATCTTCATTGCGGGAAATGGCGCAAATCTCGCGCTTAACGTTTTTACGATCGCTGCGCCAGTGGGGGTGACCAACTCGACTTGTGGCCCCGAGGAATAGACCGGAGCGCCACGCAGCAAATTCAGGGTTGCAGGCGCGGGAACGGGAAGCGTCCCGTGGTCGCACTTTACCGTGCCACCACCTACGTTGAGCGGCGAGCATATCCATTCTTCGACGGCAAGCGATTCCGCTCCTACAGCGGCGCAGACAATGTCGACCATGGCATCGACCGCTCCTACTTCATGAAAATGAATCTGGTCGACGGGTGCGTTGTGAATCTCGGCTTCGGCTTGACCTAAGGACTCGAAGATGCGAATCGCGGTTGCCTTCGCGCTCCTGCTGATTGCCGCTTTCTCGATGATGTCGCGGATAGCCGTGAGGCTGCGGCCGTGGGCGTGAGCATCAGTATCATGGGTGTGCCCGTGTACGTTGTCATGCGAAGGTCGATGTACGCCGTCTGCAGCAGGATCGTGAGTATGCTGATGCCGCGGCTCCTCGTGGAAAATTTCGCGGGGCAGATCCTTTTCGCCGTTTGCGAACACGTCGACCTTGGTTGCCGAAATACTGCCTCGCACGACCCGCAAAATCTCGATCCGCGCAGCAATATTAAGCGCTGCAACCGTGTCTTCCAGGAGCTTTCGAGACACGCCAGCATCCAACAGCGCACCGAGAAACATGTCGCCGCTTATGCCGGAAAAACAGTCGAGGTAGGCTATGCGCATAAGTTCAAAAGCTTGAGCCACAGGGGGGCACAGCGGTTCCGCAGAGGAAATCGTAAAAGATGCGCCCTGCATCCCTGGGTATCATCGGTCGCTAGGATTTCGGTCGCTGCCCCGTCGAACTTTCATCATAGGGAACCCCGCTACCTCCGTCAAACCCGCCGCTCCGCGTGAGTTTGTTAGAATCACTGTTTCTTCAATAATTTAGAGGGCTTCCTTGTATCGATACTTAGAACTTCGATTGGTCGAGCATCTACGTGCGTTTTTGCGTCAGGCTTACGACCTAGAAATTGCGAATATTGTAGTCGAGCAACCGCCGAGAATTGAATTGGGCGAGTACGCGCTGCCGATCGCTTTTGACCTTGCTCGCAAACTTCGTAAGGCTCCACGCAAGATTGCAGAGGAGATTGTGGCCGGGGTCGGGGCGATTCCGGGTTTTGAAAAATTCGAAGTGGCGGGCGCCGGATATATCAATGTTCGGGTAAACCGCGCGCAGCTGGCTGTCGAACTTGCCGCGGACCGATCGCCAGAGGCGAAGGCTACTGCGGCTAAAGTGCTGGTTGAGCATTCCAGTATCAATCCCAACAAGGCGGCGCACATTGGGCATCTGCGTAACGCCATCCTGGGCGATACATTTGTGCGACTGCTGCGCTTTGCCGGTCGTGGGGTGGATGTCCAGAATTACGTCGACAACACAGGAGTGCAAGTCGCCGATGTGGTCGTTGGATTTCTTCATATTGAACAGAAATCCCGTGTCCAGATTGAAGCGCTCGCGGCCGCCCCTCGGTTTGATTATGTTTGTTGGGATCTCTACGCTCAGGTTTCGCACTGGTATGAGGAGGACAAGGCGAACCAGCAGGCGCGCGCTGCGACATTGCGTGCGATCGAGGAAGGGAATAACGAGACGGCGGCGATCGCGGATTTGATTTCGGTCGCCGTGCTTAAACGCCATCTGGAAACCATGGAGCGGCTGGATATTGAATATGATTTCCTGCCGCGCGAAAGCGAAATACTCCATCTTCATTTTTGGGATGCTGCGTTCACCAAGCTTAAGGAAGCTGGGGTGCTGACTTACGAGAATGAAGGTAAGAACAAAGGGTGCTGGGTGATGCGGCGCGCTGGAACGGCCGCTAAAGCGTTAAGCACGGAGGGCACAAAGGAGACTGGGGAAACGATCACAGAGGAAGACCAGAAGGTCATCGTGCGCTCCAACGGTACCGTTGGCTATGTCGGGAAAGATATTGCGTATCACATGTGGAAGTTCGGGCTGTTGGGGCGCGATTTTGGCTATCGGAAATTCTTTCGCTATCCGGATGCTCGCGACTGCTGGATCTCGACTACCCATGGTGAAAAAGACCATCCTCACTTTGGGGATGTGGCCGAGATTTACAACGTGATCGACGCACGACAAGCGGAAGCGCAGAACACGGTGATCGAAGCCTTGCGCGGACTTGGGCACGATGAAGCCGCCGATCGCTACACGCACTTCTCCTATGAGATGGTCGCGCTCACTCCACGGTGTGCAGTTGAACTTGGTTATACGCTGAGTGAGGAAGATCAGGCTCGATCCTGGATTGAAGTTTCGGGACGCAAGGGTTTCGGTGTTAAGGCAGATGATCTGCTCGATGCTCTTGTGGCTTCGGCTGGCAAAGAGGTGGATGCCAGGCATCCTGAGTTGAACCAAGCTCAGCGTACCGGCATCGCTACGCAGGTTGCGATTGGAGCGCTGCGTCATTTTATGCTTAAGTTCACTAAGACGTCAGTCATCGCTTTTGATTTCAAGGATGCGCTTAGCTTTGAGGGCGATACCGGTCCTTATGCGCAGTATGCGGTGGTTCGGGCTTCGAACATCTTTCGCAAGGGTGGTTTCGATCCGGATGGTTATGGGCGCGACTTGGCTCGTCGCGTTTCCGCCGAGGACTTTGCTAAGTATCTCGGGGGCGAAGCTGGCGATGACATCTGGGAACTTTGGCTGGCGGCTGCCCAGACCTCTTATATCGTGAGCCAGTGCATTGCTACCACGGAACCTGCTTTTCTGGCGAAGCATGTCTTCCGACTGGCGCAGCTTTTCAACACTTTTTATCACCGCTATCCGATTCTTAGCGAGGCCGATGAGGGCCGAAAGAGGTTCCTGCTGCTGACTGCGGCGATAGTTCGCCGCGAATTGATTCGCCTGCTATTGGTTATGGGGATCAGCGTTCCCCCGGTAATGTAACTTATGTTGTCTTTGGCTTGCCGGGTTCTGCAACTCCGGCGCTCCGGGATGCATCAGTCCTAGTAGCAGGTGTGTTTTCTGATCAGCCTCCAGCCACCCCAATGGGAGTAACTCCGATGAAAAAGAGCATTTTTGCCACCATAATTTTATGCTTGGCACTTTCAACCTTTGGCTCTGCTAATGCGGTGAGGGGCGATGCTCCCGCAATGGACAACCCTCCGCCGATGCCGCGTACTCTCGCTAACGCTCGCTTCGTCTATGTGGCTGCCTATGATGGCGATCAGTTTGATCCGCGTCTTTTGCCGGATGACCGCGCCGCTATTGCGCGGGTGCAGGATGCGATCGAGAAGTGGCACAAGCTGACTGTGGTTTATCGTCCGCAGGAGGCTGACATCATTCTGATGGTGCAATCCCGTCCTTCAGAAGATGTGCTGGCGGTTTATGACGCGCATCGCGGGGATGAATCCAGCCGGCCTTCGCAGATGTTTCTGTGGCGCGTGATGGGACGCGGCGGACTGGAAAAGGGCGAAATACCGTTGTTCGCACAGTTCGAGCAAGCATGGGACAAGATCACGAAGTAAGTTTCCTACGACCGAAGTCTTAATGTTCTAGAGGATTCGGCTGGCGCGCACTTGCAAAATCCGGACTTCCACAATCCGGACTCGCAAAATCGTTGATCCTCGAAATTATGCATCCCGCGGAACCGTGGGAACGTGCCCGTCAAATCTTTGATTTTTCTGTAAACTGCATAAACAGAGGCTCCTGCGACGCTGTCTGGTATGGGATTGTGCTCGCGTCTCAGAGCCGTACTGGGAGCCGGACAGTATAAAATTTCTACGGTTCATATCGCGATTGCTTGGGTAGGTGACGAGTGTAATTCCCACAGCCACTGCTCAAACTGCTGATATAGAATGATTTAGCTGTTTCTGCCGCGCTGGGCGAATGGCATCCCTCGTGCTTTAGCAGACAGTGGGTTCCGTGGCAGGCTTTTGCCAGGATCTTGAAAACATATTTCTGTGAGAGAGCAATACTTGGGCAAGGAGCCCTTAACCTTATGACCCGCACCTCGTTGAAGTTAACCCTAATGCTGGCCGCGACCATGGCTGTATCGGTCGGATGCACAACTAAGAATTATGTCCGCCAACAGACGACACCGTTGATTAACAAGACTAACGAACTTGACGACCTGACTGCGAAGAATTCGAAAGATATCAAGGACGTTGATCAGCGCGCGCAAGCCGGAATCCAGAACGTGCAGGCGGCGGCCGCGGCGGCGGACCAGAAGGCTCTTGCCGCGGGAAGCGAAGCTGACAAGGCGCAAGTCTCGGCGAATACCGCCACGCAGCGTGTCGACACTTTGACCAACGCCGTCGTTAATTTGGACAACTACCGTCCCGTGGTGGAGACGGCCGTCCATTTTGGCTTCAACAAAGACAATCTGACTAAGGACGCCAAAGACGCCATTGACCAACTGGCGGCCAGCGTGGCTACGACCAAGGGATACATCATTACGGTAGAAGGAGCGACCGACTCGATCGGCAGCGCAGATTACAACTACGATCTGAGCCAGCGCCGGGCCAATGCTGTCATTCAATATCTGGCGGCCGAAAAGAGCGTTCCGGCATACAAGATTTATCTAATAGGACTGGGCAAGGATAAGCCGGTTGATTCGAATAAAACGGCCGACGGTCGCGCCAAGAATCGTCGCGTGGATATTCGTCTCATGACCAATACTGGAGCGGATACGACGACTCCGGCGCAGGCGCCGACCAGCAATCCGTCTCCGACGGCGAATGCAAATCCGCCCTCAATGTAATCCGTTAGTTTTTTTCCTCCTCCCCGGAGGATTTTGCCAAACCAGGCCGTCGCACAAATGGGCGGCCTGTTTTTTTGTGGGTCAGAAGGCGGGCGAGGGCGCCCCGTCTCCCTACCGCGCATAAATGAAGCGATACAATAGGGTCGTGCGGATTCGGTTGCTGATTGCTTTTGTTGTGGTGCTGACCACTATTTCCTGGGCACAGGAGTCTTCGGATAAGCCTGCCCCGGATCAAGGCCCCCCGCGCAGCGACTCGGCTCAGGGGAGCTCCAGCCAAGACACAATCATCGATATCAGTCCACCCCCGGACGACGCCAAGAACCACCCTAAGAGCAAGGACGCGGTTGCTGATCTAGAGGGAGCGGACAATCCCGACACCTCCGGTATCCAGGAGTTTCATCCCTGGAACCCATTGAAGGCGACGAAGGATATTGAGGTTGGCGATTTTTATTTCAGACGCAAGAACTACAAGGGGGCGCTCGAACGCTACGAGGATGCTCTCTACAACAAAAACGGCGATGCAATTGCCGTCTCCCGTCTCGCCACCTGCGAGAGAAAGCTGGGAGACAACGCTGCAGCCCGGAAATATTACGAACAGTATTTAAAGATTTTGCCAGAGGGCCCGTTTGCGAAAGAAGCGCGCACTTCGCTAGAGAAGCTCACGAAGGAGCAGTGACATTCCCGGAGTCCGCGTTCCTACTTTTCTACTCGCGAAAAATCTCCGGTAGTTGCGTTCACCGCCACGCGCAACTTGGCGGTTTCGCGGTCCGTTCCGTAAATGACGTGCCACAGCAGGTCATTCTCCTGCCGGTTCCATTCGAGAACGTAAAGCATCGGGGTATCGGGTTCTTTCTCAAGCAGCTTGTCGCCACCGTGCTGCTGAGCCACGGCAAAGGCCTTGTCAGTATCGGTTTTGAGAAACTGAACGTTGAAAATCTGGGTGCTGGTGTTGGCAGGGCTGTAGGTGTCGTCGACGCTGTGAGAAATCCCGCTGCTTGTCCAGGTATAGGATTTTGTCTTCTGCTGCGCGGGCGAGGCGAATCCGATGCGCCACTCTCCAGCTTTGCCATCGCCGCTTTTGGATTGTGATGATTCCACGCGATAAGGCTGCGCGTCTTGCGCCCAGCCACGGGCAGCGACGTAGCATTTGTAGAGCGCGCTGCTACCGGTGATGGTTTCCGGAGCTTTTGTTTGTGTCGACTCGGACGCTGTCGGCTCGCTTGGCCCCGAGGAGCATCCGGTCATCATTCCGGCTGCTAGAATTGCGGCAAATAGTTTTTTCATTGGGCGGCTTCCTGAGTAGGCTTTCGGTAGAGCTCGCGTGCGATGAACTGGGTTTAGTGTTCGTCGATTATTGTACTGACTGACGCCATGGATTCCCATCTCGAACGTTTGCGACAGGAACTCGAAGATGCAATCGAGGGCGCTGGCAGCAGCGCCTTGGCGCAGGCTCCGGCGGGGAAGTGGAGTGCTGCCCAGATTCTGGAACACCTTTTCCTTACCTACAAAGGCACCAATCAGGGCGTGGCGAAATGCCTGGAGCGAGGTACTCCATTGGCGACGCGCTCCACTCTGAAGCATCGCATGGCGACTCTGCTGGTCGTCAATTTTGGATATATACCGAGCGGCCGCAAAGCTCCGGAACGGTCTACACCGCGAGGAATGCCGGTGAACGAGGTTCCGCGAGCGGTCGCTACGGAGCTCGAAAGAATGGGCCTCGGCCTAAACGAGTGTGAACGTAAATTTGGAGCTGGGACGAAGATTATGGATCACCCATTTCTGGGATCGCTGACCGCCGGGCAGTGGCGTAAGTTCCACTTGGTTCACGGGCGGCATCATGCGCGGCAGATTCGAGAGCGCATTGGAAAAGGGTGAAGAACCGAAAGGTTCACCTCGGAGTCTTTTTGCGAGAGACGTCGTCTCTAGACTAGATCCAAGTTTGCTGATGGAGCGCCGGGCGAGGACGGCCGACGCTCCCCCGAAGCCCCATGGGTGAGCTCGGTTACTGTTTGTCTTTACTGTTGTCGTTGCTGTCGTCGTTGTCTTTCTGTTTCACGCCGTCTTTGCGTGCCTGTTCCTGTAGGTCCGTGAGTTCCTGCTGGGCGGCTTCGATCGCTTTCTGCTTGGCCTCAACATCGTTCTTGTAATCCGCATCTTGCTTGTCGGCGTCGGCTGCGTCGCGCAGGCGTGACCCGGCATCGGCATAATAGGAGGCTGCGCGGAGGCGATATTCGCGCTGATCAAGGTCGAGCTCGTGGTTCAGAGCATTGATCTTGTCTTGCTGCTTGGCAAGCTTGTCCTTCCACGCGTCCGCCGTCTTCTGGCGTTCGCCGGCTGCGGCAGCGGGATCAGGGGCCGGGGTTGTGGAGCTGGCATTGGCGGCCGGCGTCGGTCCGACCACACTTAGAGTCTGATCGGTAGGGAGATTGTCGTTGTCGAAGTGACGCGTGGTCGCGCTCGGCTCGGGTTTGTTCTTGCGGATTGCACGGGCGTAATCCCCGAGTGACTGAGCGGCGGCCGCGCCGCTGATCCCCAATAGGAGCAATGTGCCAATGGCAGTTTGTCTTACGCTGATGCTTAGGTTCATGCGCTTCATGTGATCATCCTTTCGCAAAGCCCTGGTTTCTCACCGGGCCTGCAAATTGCTGATATCTAAGAGCTTGTGGTTGCAGCGTGTGCGCCCCCGAGAAAGCTGCCGATGGTTCGATCCAACTGCGCTGCCTCGTGGGCGATGCTGTCAGCCAACTGCCGTGCCAGTTCCTGGTCGCGGCTGCAGGCTAGTTGTTGCGCATATCCGGCGATTGTGGTCAAAGAATTACGCAACCCTAGCGCCAGTTCAGAGGAAATTTCCTGGTGCATTTTTTGATCGTGCCGGATGCGCTCAATGTCGGTTTTGTCGGTGACCACCAGTGTGGTGCCCATGAGACTGCCATCTTCGGCCATGACCGGAGAAGCAGTCACTTCGAGAACGTGGCTGGCCCCGTCGCGCGCGAAGTAATTCAGCAGCAGTCCCCGGACGACGGATTTTCCAGCCAGAGCCGGAGCGAGCGCTTGCTCGACCGTCCATTGCGAGGTAGAAGCCGAAGCATTTATTTCCTGGCGCAGCGTGGCTGCGCGAAACAGATCCCCGGATTCAAGTCCGATGGGAGAGGCGAATCCGAGCAGATTGCGGGCCGCCGAATTTGCCTGGCGCACCAGACCGCTCGTGTTCAGAAACAGAACGCCGCAGGAGAGGTTCGAAAGGACGGTTGAGCTGAGGGTGTCAGACGCCTTGGCTTTTCTGCGTTCTGCGAGTTGTTGGCTGGCAAGCTCGTGCTTTTGCTGCTTCAGTTGCTGAATGACGGCGTGATATGCGTGCACAGGCAATCCTTCGGCCGCCAAAGGGACATGGTTTAGCGAATCGGATTCCGACGAGAGACTCTGGCGCAGACGCCGGATTACAAAGAAGCCCACCCCGAAAGCCGCCATGGCAGCGAACAGAAGAATGGCCATGCGTAGCAGCAGTGGACTCGTTAGCAGGTTCACAGCGCCCCCCAGTACCAGTGGAGGAGGCCTTTTCCAAAGAAAAATGCCAACAGCGCCGTGCCGCCGAGGAACACGCCAAACGGCATCTCGTAATAGCGGAGCGCCAGCCGGGCCGATTGCCACGCACGACACCTGGCCTGGTTCGAAGACATGAGCGAGGAAGCGCCCGAAGATACGCGGCGAGCCTGAATGCGACGAAGGCGTTTCATCCAGACCGCAAGAATCGTACTGACTCCAAACAGCGAACCTGCCAAGGAGGCGGCAAAAATGGTTAAGACCGTGAGTTTGGTTCCGAGGAACGCGCCGATCATGGCCATCAGCTTGACGTCGCCGAAACCCATGCCTTCAACCTTGCGAGCCCTGAGATAAATGGCGGCTGCGCCGTATAGAAACGAGGCCCCGACCGCTGCCCCCAAAAGGGAGTCTGAAAGGGACCATAGGCGCCAGGAGATCTCGCTGCGCGCGGCAAGCGAAATCATTCCCGGCATGATTTGAGAAGCCAGGTCATTGACAGGAACTACCAGGCTAAACAGAATTCCCAGTGCCAAACCGGGAAGAGTCATGGCATCGGGAAGCAATTTAGTTTCTGCATCGGTGAAGACCAAGCCCAGCAGCAGGTAGCCGAGGACAATGCACTTCAACGTCGTAGGGGTCAAACCGAAGTGGATGTAACAGCTGACAAACAGTAGGCCAGTAATGAATTCAACGACGAGATAGCGAGGTGATATAGGCTGCTTGCAGGCGCGGCATTTTCCGCGAAGAATCAACCAACTTAGAATGGGAAGGTTGTGGTAGAGCGGAATCATATCTCCGCAGTGCGGGCATGCGGAGCGCGGTGTGATAACTGACTGGCCGCGCGGCAATCTGTAGATGCAAACGTTCAGGAAGCTGCCAAAGCACAGCCCGTAGGCGAACATCGCAACTGCAACAATAGGTTCCACGTTTCGATAAATGCTGGCTAAGTGCTCAGTCTGCTAGGATTTGGATGATTATAAGCTGCCGTGCCGGAGGCTTCTAAGTACGAAGGTCACTGTACCAGTGGTGTTTGTAAATGATTGTAAATAAAGGGATAGCGTCGCTCAGGCTACACGGCTAATTTCATGTTGCCGGGGTAGGAAGATGGAAAATACGGTACCCGTGGTGCGCCCATCCGCACGGCTTCGCACCCGAATCGTTCCGCCGTGCTTCTGCACAATGCCGCGCGATACCCACAGGCCCAACCCGGTACCGGTGTCCTTCTTCGTGGTGTAAAAAGGTTCAAAGATTTGGCGCAAATTGCTGCGAGGAATACCGCTGCCGTTATCGGCTACGCTGATGCGAATGCCCTCCCTGCCGTTCGACCAATCGCGTCCTGCTGCCACGCGGACCTGCAGAGAACCTCCATCCCCCATCGCGTCCACGGCGTTCACCAAGAGGTTCGCCAGCAACTGGCGCAACTCGCCTGAATATCCAACGATCTGATGACTGCCGCGGTAGCGTCGTAGCACGCGAATACGTCGACCTTCTAGTTTGCGAGAATACAACTGCAAAATCTCGTCCATGACGGCGGCTGGATCCATCGAACCCGGAGAACTGGCATCGCGGACAAATCCCAAAGTCTGTTGTGCCAACCGTGCGATGCGGCCTATCTCCTGCTCCGCCATGGTCAGATACTCCCCGGCATGACTGGAATCATGACGCGCCAGGTAAAGCAGGTTGACGACGGCTTCGAGCGGATTGTTGATCTCGTGCGCAATGGAGGCGGCGAGCCGTCCCGCGGTAGCGAGTTTTTCGCTCCGGCGGATGGCTTCTTCGGATTGTTTCTCGGCAGAGATATCGCGGGCAATGACGGACGCTCCTATGATTTCGCCGCGCCCGTTTCGAAGCGGCGAGATGGACAACAATGCGGGCCAGCGAGCGCCGTCCTTGCGCATTCGCTCGGTGCGATAGGGCGCGACGGGTGTACCGCTATTGAGGAGAGCGCGGTTGCGTTCCACCTCGTCGCGGCGTTCGGGGGGCGCCAGTCGCGTTACCGAGGACCCGACTGCTTCTTCAGCGGTGTAGCCATAAAGTTGTTCCGCGGCGCGATTCCAGCTGGTGATCGAGCCCTCAGGACTCGTACTGAAGATCGCATCACAGGAATACTCCACAATGGCGGCCATCTCGCGGGTGGTGTGATCCGCGCGTGATTCTGCCAATGTTTTTTGCCGTGCCATGCTTCCGGCGAATATGGCAATGGTCAGGAAGACGCTGAGGCGTTCCAGATCGGCATTGGTATTGATAGCAAAGCTGAAATAGGGCGGAAGTGCGAAAAAATCCAAGCAGGCGGTCGAAACCAGCGCGCAGAAAACCGCGGGACCGAAGCCGAGAAAACGAGCCGTGAACAGTACTGCTGCCAGTAGGAGTACGAAGAGATGGCGATGCAGGACAGGGGAGAAAGTCCAGAGACTGAGCGCTACCCATACCGCGAGGGCGGCGCCTACATATTGCACCGGCGCCGAGCGCCGATTTCGAGTGATCCAGTTCAGATTGGCCCCAATTCCAGACATTTTCTAAAACGTTGCCGACTCCAGCGGATGGACTTTGCCGTATTAGGACTGGGCGGCGCTGAGACGAATCGATGTCAGAAGAACTCTAGCAGCAGGCAGAAGTTGGGGCAACCGCCGTGATTCCGACTGCGGAGCGACAATCGGTGGGCGAGTAACTCTCCAGAGTATCGAAGCTGGATATATAACCTATATCTCAGAGGCTGGCAGGCGGAAATTTGCAGGGAAAGCAGGGCAAAAAAACTGACATCGGAGCGAATTGGAACGCGCCGCATTGTCCAGCGTTCGAAGTTCAGTCGTGATGGAGGAACTTGTAGTCGAGAATAGACGCGGCCAGTTCGTTAGCGTCTTCGATGTTTAGATTGTCGGCCTTATTCTTGCTACGGATCAGCCTGCCCTGGCAAAGCACATTGCTATTTTTTTGGCCGGAGATTTCTTCCGGCATCTCGAAGATCAGTTCGACCAGCGCGTTCGCCGGCAGTGGTTGCGGGCCTTGGAATAGAACGCCAGACTGGCTGATGTTCTGAATCAAACCTTCGTACCAGGTGCTGAGATTTTTTCCCCGGTATCGAACCGGAAGCTTCGATCGCAGACGCCGTGCCCGGGGCATCCAGGTCGGTTGTTTCTTGCCGGAGCGGCGGCGGACGGTTGTAACTTCTGCCGTCGGCCCGTCGACCCGGTCTCCGCGGCGCATAGTCTTCCAGTCATATTGATAAGCGGTTGCGCATACCATGCAGACTTGGTAGTACTCGCCATTAGCCGCGCGGCGCGGCCAAGAAAACTCGTGCGAACAGCGTCCCAGCATAAGAACATCCATGAGTTTTTGCGGCATGATTACGAGTATGGCTCCCGGACAAATCGGACATCATCATCTTCCAACGGCTTGCCTTTTCTGGATAGGTTACTTTCGTGTATCGCGGTATAAGCCTTATGCTTTTCCATATGGCTCGCCGGAAACATTCCCGCATGGGCTTCGTTCTCGCCGGAGGCATGAGTTCCCGCATGGGAACGGATAAAGCCTTTCTGGAGTTTGATGGCCAAACGCTATTGAATCGAGCTCTCCGGGTAACCGGTGCGATCTGCGAGAGCGTGATGATCGTCGGCGATCGGAACAAGTTCGCCAACTATGGATCGGTTGTGAGCGACATTTTTCCCGGATGTGGGCCTTTGGCTGGTATTCATGCAGCACTCACACATTCGATCGCCGAGTTGAACTTGATGCTCGCCGTGGATATGCCTTTCGTCTCCACGGAACTTCTCGGATTTCTGTGGGCGGCGGCCGAAGATAACGATGCGGTCATCACTGTGCCTCGAGTTGGCAAGGGACTGCAACCGCTGTGCGCTGTCTACCGACGCGATTTCCGAATCCCAGCTGAGAAAGCGCTGCGGGCGGGAAATTATAAGATTGATGCCGTGTTTTCTGGCGTCTCGATTCGGGTGATCGATGATCGCGAATTGACGGCGGCGGGATTCTCCGAGCGAGATTTCTTCAACGTCAATACGCCGCAGGACCGACTGGCAGCGGAGGACGGAAGACTGTAATGCGAGTCGGCGCTTATCTAGCGCTTGAGTCCCGCCTCCGTCTCATGCCATGCTGGTAGCTATGGCTGCCAGCGAAACACTATGCCCGTACATTGAGTTCAAAGACGTCTCGAAAGCATTTGGAGATCGCGAGATTCTGAAGAATGTCAGCTTCGAAGTGTTGCCGGGCGAGATGGTCTGCATTCTTGGTCGCAGTGGCGTCGGGAAATCTGTATCGCTCCACCAAATCATGGGCTTTCTTAAGCCGGATTCGGGCCGGGTCATTGTGGCCGGACAGGACATCACGGACTACAACGAGGTGCAACTGGAAGAGATTCGCAAAAAGGTCACGATGGTTTTTCAGAATGGCGCTCTGTTCGATTCGCTAACGGTCGGTGAAAACGTCGCCTTCCCCTTGCGCGAAAAACGGGAGCTTTCAGAGGAGCAGATTTTTCAGGTTGTCGACGGCCTGCTTGAAATGGTCGGAGTCAAGGAGATGCGCGATCTGTTGCCGTCTGACCTTTCTACGGGCATGAAGCGTTCGGTGGCTATCGCGCGAGCCTTGTCCGCTCAACCAGAGTGCGTGCTTTACGACGAACCGACTACGATGGTCGATCCGATGATGGGGAATCTGCTTGGCGATCTGATTGCCAGACTCAAACTGCAGTTGCACTTGACGTCGGTCGTCGTGACGCACGACATGCGCCTGGCCAAGAAGCTGGCCGACCGCATCGTCTTTCTGTACGAAGCCCGCGCGATTTTTTTTGGTACGTACAAGGACATGGAAAAATCCAATGAGCCAATCATTCATGAGTTCCTGGAACTGGATGAGATGAGGCTGGAAGCTTAATGGGTCGGCGGTTGTCAGTAAATGCGCCGTGGTTTCTGAAGAACTTTTGCTAAAAGCCTTGCCGGATCAACTCCTCTACGGTGAGTGAATTCTGCTTAGGCTCGCCTTTCACCATTTTTTCGACGTACTTTGCGATCAGGTCCGCTTCCAGATTCAGAGAGGCTCCCGGCCGCAGCGATCCTAGATTCGTCGCCTCAACGGTATGCGGAATGATGGCGATGGCGCAGCTGAAAGCCGAGTGCGCCGGTTCGAGTTTGGCGACTGTGAGGCTGATGCCTTCAATCGTGATCGATCCCTTGAACACTGTGTACTTTTCGACCTCCGGTGGGAGTTCAATATTCAACCACCAGTTCTCGGAATCCGCGATGCGTTCGAGCCCAAGCAACTTGCCTATGCCATCCACGTGACCCTGCACGATGTGGCCGCCGAAACGGCCGTTGGCCTTCATGGGCAGCTCGAGGTTGACCATTGCGCCCTCTTGCAGGCGCGAGAACGAGGTGCGCGCCCAGGTTTCTGGCGCCAGATCCGCGGCAAATGATCTTGATTTGATGTCGAGTGCGGTCAGGCAAACGCCGCTCACAGCGACGCTCTCGCCGGTTCCCAATTGCTTCGGGCTGCGCGTGGCCTCTATGGTGATTCGGCGGTTTTCACCGTGCTGCTCGATCTCTACCACTGTGCCCACTTCTTCGATGATTCCGGTGAACATAATCGCTGTCTCCCAAAAACTCATACTTCTTTCGCGTAAGGATCGCGCAAATAACCTTCCACCGCGAAGTCCTCGCCGAAGCGGTGCAACACGAAGCGTTGCAGGCATTGCGTTCTCCCGTGCCTTTCGCCGGCGATGAAGGGAACCGCGCCCTCCCCGAAAATCTTAGGCGCATAGTAGAGGAAGACTTTATCCACTTCGCCAGACGCGAGAGCTGCTCCGTTTACGAGCGAACCGCCTTCGATCAGGAGGCTGGTGATCTGTTGCTCTCCCAGGCTTTGAACAATTGCCGGGAAGTCGGGGCGTCCGTCGGCGGTCGCCGCGATTGCTTGCAGACGGATACCTTTTTCTTCGAGTGCCTTCCGGGTTTGTTCGTCCGCAGTCGAGTACATGACCAGGACATCGTTGTCAGCGGTCTGGACCACTCGCGAATCAGGTGGAATGCGCAAATAAGAATCCAAAATCACACGCAGCAGCTTGCGGCGTCGCGGCTGGCCGGTGCGGTCGGTCAGTAGGGGGTCGTCTGCCATCACGGTTCCCACTCCGGCAAGGATCGCATCATGCTGATGGCGCAGTTGCTGAACGTGCTCCCGTGCTACTTCGCCAGTGATCCAGTGATATCCACTGTGTGAGCCCTCGGTCGCGGGCGTCCTCGCGCCCGGTTCATCGCCCGGTTTGGTGGCGTCAGCAATTTTGCCGTCAAGAGTCATCGCCGATTTCAGCGTGACCAACGGTTTGCCCTTTTGGATGTATTTGGCAAAACTTTCATTCAGCTTTCTGGCTTCCGCCTCGAACAGACCGAGATCGACCTTGATTCCGGCGGCGCGCAACTTCGCAAACCCCTGACCCGCTACCCGCGGATTCGGATCCTGCATGGAGCAGACCACGCGGGCGATTCCAGCGGCGAGCACTGCATCGACGCAGGGACCGGTGCGGCCCTGGTGTGAGCATGGTTCCAAATTCAGGTAGAGGGTTGCGCCGCGGGCCGCGGCGCCAGCTTGTTCCAGCGCGAGAACCTCGGCGTGCTTCAAGTTGTCGTAGGTGTGCGTGCCCGCGCCAACCTCGCGGCCCGATGAGTCCACAACCACCGCGCCAACGGCCGGATTCGGCGAGACGAGGCCGATGCCGGCTCGCGCCAAATGCAGCGCTCGCCGGATGTGTTGTTCGTCGGTGGTCATCGGGAAGTCATGAGATCGGAGAGAGTTCTTAACTGGCAAGGCAAATTCCGCCACGCGGCACGGTTCAACACCTACAAACTGCGAGGGGGAAAACTGCGGTACTCGTCCTCGCTCGGCTCAACCAGAGCAACTGCTCCGGAACGATTCTGCGGTCCGCGCCTCTTTGGCGAACGAACTCCGGCGAATGGATCTCTGCCTTCGGGCTCAGGTTCGGGCTTGCGCCCGAAGAACCGTTTCAGGCGGGCGAGCAGGTGTTGTAGTGGCGAGAAAGAAGGTCCTCTTTTCATGATCTGCTTTTCCTCCCATCGCTCCAGCGCGGAGTGTTACGCAAACAGCGAATCCACAAACTCTTTGGGATCGAAGGGAAGTAGATCTCCGGCTTTCTCCCCAACGCCCACAAAGCGCACGGGAAGGCCCAGTTCGCGTGAAATGGCCACCACCACTCCGCCCTTGGCCGTCCCGTCGAGTTTGGTCAGTACGATCCCTGTGACTCCCGACGACTGCGTAAACTGCCGCGCTTGCTGTAGACCATTCTGGCCGGTGGTGGCATCCATGACCAGCAATGTCTCATGCGGCGCGCCGGGCACGATGCGTTGCGCGGTTCGTTTCATTTTTTCCAGTTCGAGCATCAGGTTTTGCTTGGTGTGGAGACGGCCGGCGGTATCGACGATTACGTAATCAGTTTTGCGCGCGGTCGCTGCCTGCAGCGCGTCGAACAAGACGGCGGAGGGATCGCCTCCGGCCTTCGTCTTGATCACTTCCGTCCCGGTGCGCTGTCCCCAAATTTCTAGTTGCTCAATCGCGGCCGCGCGGAAGGTATCGGCTGCGCAGAGCAGCACTGTTTTGCCTTGCGCGCGAAATACCTGTGCTAATTTTCCGATGGTTGTCGTTTTGCCCGCGCCGTTTACACCCACTACCATAATCACCTCCGGAGCGCTGGCAACTCTGGTTAGGGGCTGCGCGGCTGTCGGCATCAGAATGGCAAGCAGCTCCTCTTTCAGCAACCGTTTGAGTTCATTGACATCTTTAATCTGCTTGCGATCGGCTTTGTCGCGCAGCTTTTGCAGAACCTCGTGTGTAGTGGTGGTACCGAGGTCGGCGCCAATCAGTGTGGCTTCGAGATCGTCCAGCGTGGAGCGATCGATCTCCTTGCCGATCGAGACGACATCCTCGATGCGTTCGGCCAAATTCTCGCGTGTGCGCGAGACGGCTTCCTTCATGCGGGAAAGAAAACTTGGTTTCTGTTCCTCGTCCAGACTGCCAAAGAGAGTTTGAATCATGAGAGATCTGCCACCGATTATATAGGCGCGAAAGGCAGGCAGACTGAGCAGCGGCGCTTAGGTGCGCGTAATTTCGACCGTTAGAGGATCAATTGGGTGTTTCGGCACCGTCACCGGTACGGGCGATTCCAGTGGGAGAGTGTGGGTGACTGGTTTCTGAATATGAATATCTCCCCGGTAAAATACCGCCATCAGCGCGGTTACCGCTTTGGGGTCCAGTCGCTTACCCGAAAGATTCTCGATGATGCGCAGAGCTTCCACCGGATCGTATGCTTTCTGGTAAGGGCGGTTCGTGGTGAGAGCGTCGAAGGTGTCGCCGACGGCAATTACACGCGCCAGGAGAGGGATCGCGTCGCCTTTGAGGCCGTAAGGATATCCGCGGCCGTCGAGCGCCTCATGATGGAGCTCGATTCCGGGCAGCATCTCCCGCAACTGCGGCACCGGACGCAAAATGTTAGCGCCCTTGGTGGTGTGCGTCTTCATGATCTCGAATTCTTCGGGAGTCAGAGCGCCAGGCTTTTTCAGGATGCGGTCTTCGATGCCGATCTTACCGACGTCGTGGAGTTGCGCTGAGATGCGCAAAATTTCGAGGAACCCCGGATCCAATCCCATTTCTTTTGCGATCAGCAGAGAGTATTTCGTGACTCGGTCGGAATGGCCGCGCGTGTAGGGATCTTTTTCGTCGACGGCGCCGGCTAGCATCTGAATGGAACCCATGAATAGGTTCTTATTTTCATCCGCGGCGCGCTTCAGGTCTTCGACGAACTGTTCCAATTCTTCTTGCATGGTGTTGAATGTCGTCGCCAGCTCACCGATTTCAGTGTGCGTTTTTACGTGCACCCGCTGCGAGAAATCGCCGCGCGCGATGGCCCTGCTGGAATGTGCCAGAACTTGCAGCGGGCTTGTGATCCGCCGCGCGGAAAAGATACTCAGACCCACACTCACAAACACCGCGAGCCATGCCAGCAAGCGCCCTGTGCGCTGCATCTCGTAGATTCCCCGGTATGCTTCTTCGCGCGGTTTCTGAACAACTACAGCCCAATCCAGCGAAGTCACGGGACTGTACGTTCCCAGCATCTCGGTGGCATCTTTTCCATTACCCACCGTAAATTCGCGAGTGGCCGCTAATTGTGCTTTCGAGCCCCCACTCACAAAACTACGGACGATCTCGAAGTGGTTCATGTCCTGGCCGGTGGCGTATTGCGCAGTCGCCGCCGCAACCAGCCTGCCCTGGCTATCCACGACGTAGGGCATGAGTCCGGCTAGACTGACTTGTTGTAAGCGCCGTATCAGATACTCCATGTCAACCACCGAACCGATCATTCCCAGAAAACGGCCGTCATACATGATTGGGGAACTGACTAACATCACGGTTCGCGCTGATTTTCCGCTACCGACCATAAGCGGCTGTCCGCTGTAGACGCGGCCTTCGCGGGAGGCTTCGTAGGCTCGTTCCAATTCCCGTTGGAGAAAAGCGTCGGGCTCAATGCGTCCGGCGGAGATTCCTTTAGCATCGGCATTCAATAGCGTGGCATAGGCAATGTCGTTCGACGATGAGACAAAATTTTCGAGCATGGCGCGCAGCTCTGGCGTCAGCAGTTTCTGCGCACTGAGGTCATTTCCGCTGGGATTGGCCAGCATCATGACCTGAATCGACGAGGACAGATTGGCCAGCATCATGTGCAGCGTGTCCTGATGCTGAGAAATGTCGTCGGCGAGCGAGCGGGTGACCGTGTTTTGCAGCAGCATTTCGTTGGTTTTGAGGCGCTCCCGGTTCATGGTCTCGATCTGCGCCGAGTAAAAATACATAGGGAGGACGCTGATCGCGAGCAGAACGCCAAGGATGACGTAGAGGAGCGGAATGCGCGCGGGAATGGGGAGCTTCAATGGCAAAAGGCCGTCCTGTCGGCCCGAGCGCGGGGATCGCTGGTCCGTCCTTATCGATTCTATGTTGGTTTACGGTGATGAACTCAGGTGCTTAAAGTACAGCTCACCGTTACCGAAGTACCGCGCAGCTGGTCACCGGGCGCGAGCCGCTCTCTGTTCCCCGTATCAGGATTCACGCAACATTCACGCAAGGGGCAGAAATTCGATCCTTAAGAACTAGGAACTGATTTTCCATCATGGTCGGGCTATAATGGGCCAGTCGGCCCGGGGTGCTGCATGCGGTTCTCCCACGTTTCCCGCGTTTGTCGCTGGCTGTTGGCAACCCTTTTTGCGTTTTCCTCGTGGGCGCTTGCCGGTAATACTCCAGCACCTTCCAAGATGTCGCAGGCGACGCGCACAGAAGTTATCCATGCTTTCGATGAAGATCTGGTCTATATCCGCACAAATTTTCCCATGGGAAAGACCGGGCTGAAACTTAAGAATGGTGCGGTGACTCCGAGTGGCGAGGAAATCAAGCAACTGATGGCGCTGTGGGGGCCGGCCGCGAAACCGGGCGACCGGGCGCGCATCAGCGGCGTCTTCATTAAGGAAGATCACATCCGATTTGAGATCAACGGCGGCCCTACACGGCAGAAGTGGTATGACCACATCGAAATTTCGGGGAGCACGTCGGGGACGCTTACGCCGGCCGATCCCTCCGCAAACGCCCGTGGCTCTTTCGTCGATCTTTATTTCGACAAGTATGTTCCGGAAATCACCGGACCGGAGCTGAAGCAGTTGCTTCGTCCCGTGTTTGATTTCGATTCGAAATCCGCGCTGGACGCCTACCTGGAGACGGTTTCTCCGCAGGTTAGAACTGCCATTAAGAGTCATTACGTGCTGGTGGGAATGAATCGCGACATGGTGATTTATGCCAAGGGGCGTCCGCCCAGGAAAGTGCGCGAAACCGCGAACGGTGTTGAATTCGAGGAATGGATTTACGGGGTTCCTCCGCAGGACGTGGATTTTGTGCGGCTCGTGGGCGACGAAGTCGTGCGGGTTGAGACCATGAAGGTGGACGGGGAAAAAATCGTTCGGGCCGAAAAGGAAGTTGATCTGGGCGAGGCAACGGTGGCCAAAAAACAGACGGAACGGCCAGCTAACGCGCCGACGCTGCGGCGTCCTGGAGAAGACATGCCCGAGTCGAATCCTGCGAATCCTTCCAACACGCCCCCAATCTCTCCGCCCCTGCCGCCGGGTGGCCCGGGCAGCGATCCCGGTCCCAACTGGAGTTCGTCGCCTGCGCCGGCGATGAGATGAAGATGAGGAATTGATCAGACTGAATCGACGCATAGCATCAGGAAAGTCAACTCGTTCGTTTCCCACCATTAGGGACTTCGAGTCCCAACCTTCTACACTATAAGTGTGAAGATTGCCTTGGGCCAGATCAATCCCACCGTGGGAGACTTTTCTGGCAACGCCGCCAAAATGATTCAGTTTGCGCTTCAGGCTCGGAGCGCTGGCGCGGGCCTGATTCTTTTCCCTGAACTCGCCGTCTCCGGTTACCCGCCATACGATCTAGTGGAAAGACCGTCTTTTGTAGCGCGCAGTCGCGCGACCGTTGAGAGGATCGCCGTCGAAACCAAGGGAATTGCGGTGATCTGCGGGACGGTGACTCCGGCTGAGGCAGAGTCCGGCAAAAAAGTGATGAACTCGGCGGCCCTGTTACGCGATGGGCGAGTCGAGTTTATCCAATCGAAGATGCTGCTACCTACCTATGACGTCTTCGACGAGATGCGCAACTTTGCTCCCGCCAAGAGCCAGCGACTATTCAGCTTTTGCGGCAATCAGATGGCTTTGACTATCTGCGAGGACGCCTGGAACGATAAGCGCTTCTGGAACCGGCGACTCTATGGCATTGATCCGGTCGAAGAGCTGGTGCGAATTGGCGGGAACTTCGTGCTTAACATATCCGCGTCGCCGTTTTGGCTCGGCAAACGTGAGTTGCGCCGTGACATGTTGGCGGCCATTGCGCTGAATCAGAAAGTTCCGGTCGCGATGGTCAATCAGGTGGGAGGCAATGACAGCCTCGTTTTTGACGGATCGAGCCTGGTGATCGCACCGGACGGGCAGGTGATCGCGCAAGGAAAGTCGTTTGAGGAAGATCTGATCTATTTTGACTCCGAAAAACTTACGGGAGATATGCACTTCCAAGTTGTGGGTGAAGAAAATAGCGCCTATGAGGCATTGGTTCTCGGCACGCGGGACTATGTTCACAAATGCGGATTTCGTCAGGCGATCATAGGACTCAGCGGAGGTATCGACTCCGCGCTGACCGCGTCAATCGCGGTCGATGCACTCGGATCTCAGAATGTGATCGGGGTGGGAATGCCCGGTCCTTATTCGTCGCAGGGTTCGATCGACGATGCCAGGGAGCTGGCCATGAATTTGAAGATTTGCTTCGAACTGCTCTCGATCGACGAAATCTATGAGGCAGCGCGCCGTACGCTGGCGCCCGAGTTTGCCGGATTGCCGGAAGATGTGACCGAAGAAAATATTCAGTCACGCGCCCGCGGAATGGTGTTGATGGCCATGTCGAACAAGCTGGGCGCGCTGGTACTTTCTACCGGCAACAAAAGCGAATTGGCGGTCGGCTATTGCACTCTTTACGGCGACATGGTGGGTGGACTGGCAGTGATATCGGACGTGCCGAAAACGCTGGTGTATCAACTGAGCAGGTACGTGAACTCGCGGCGTAAAGTAATTCCGGAAGCGACAATTGAGAAGCCTCCCTCCGCGGAACTGCGTCCCAATCAGAGAGACTTGGATTCACTTCCGCCCTACGATGTTCTCGATGCGATTCTCGAAGACTTTGTGGAGGAGTCGTACTCGGCGGAACAGATTGCTCGGGTTCACAATTTCGATCCTGAGCTGGTACGGCGTGTGATCCGGATGGTGGAGCGCAGTGAGTACAAGCGGCAACAAGCAGCGCCCGGGATCAAGATCACCGCCAAGGCGTTCGGTTTTGGGCGGAGATTCCCGATTGCAGCGAAGACCGAGGTCTAGCGGGGGACGCTGCAAATCTCTGTGGTAGTTGGAAATGCGTCTCTCCGAATGACAACCGTGCCACTTTTTGTAACAATCGACTGCCACCGATAGAATTCCAAAATATGACAAATATGTATCGAACGTTGCTCGGGATCCTTCTGTTATCCGGCATCACAGCCATCGCCCAGACCCAACCCACTCTCCAGTCACGACCGGCGGCCAAAGCCGCGAATAGCGCATCTTCCGCTGGCGACGCGACGGGTCTGCCAAGTGAAGATACGGTGAATTCGTTTCTGATGCAGATGTTTGGCTACGACCCGACGATTACGTGGAAGGTGAACGACATTCGCCCTTCGGAGGTGCCGGGACTGGCCGAGGTGTTAATTGTAATTACCAACGCACAGGGCTCGAACCCGAATCGGTTGCTGGTCAGTTCTGATGGCAAGCACGCGATTACTGGCGACGTGCTGCCTTTTGGAGCGAAGCCTTTCGACGACACTCGCGTCAAGCTTGAAAAAGGTGTTAACGGTCCTGCCAAAGGGCCGGCGAAGGCTGCTGTGACGATTGTTGAGTTCAGCGACATGCAGTGCCCGCACTGTCAGAAGGCTGCGCCTGCCATCGACCAATTGCTGGCGCAGGAGCCCGAAGTTCGCTTTGTTTTCCAAAATTTTCCGTTGCCGGTCCACGACTGGGCGGAGAAGGCAGCGGACTACGTCGATTGCGTGGGACGTGCCTCCAATGAGGCGGTCTGGAAATTCATCCAGAAGACTTTTGATGAGCAGGCCAACATTACCGCGGCAAACATCGACGAAAAACTGAAAGCGATTGCGACCGCCGCGGGCACGAATGGCGACGAGATCGCCGCCTGCGCCGCCAAGCCAGAGACGAAAGCGAGAGTTGAGGCTTCGGTTGCGCTGGGAAAATTGGTGGGAGTGAATGGCACGCCCACGCTGTTCATCAATGGAAGAAATGTTCCGGGCGGTGCGCCGGTCGATGTGTTGAAGAAGATTACGGATTTTCAGGCGAGTCCGAAATAGAGTGAATCGGTGAATCACTTTAGACATTGCAGAACGACGGCAGAGTTTTTTGCTGACAGAATGGCAAACTAATAAAGATCTGATTTACTTAAGCCAGATCTCCGGCGCCTCGGTCTGCTCTGGGCTGCTGGTAACGTGCGGCGTGATCAGGATCAGTAGTTCGTCGTCCTCTTCTTGCTTGCCCTGCTGCGATGTAAGGTAGCCAAGTCCCGGGATAGTCGAGAACAACGGCAGGCCATTCAGGGTCTTCTCGTCGGACTGAGTGATCATTCCTGCCACGAGCGCCTGCTCCCCGTTCTTGACCAGGATTCCTCCCTTGTATTGCCGATTCAGAATGTCAGGAACACCGTTTGTGACTGTGGTACCCAAAGACTGGATTTGTATCTCCAGGTCGAGAGCCACGTCGGAATTGTTGTGAATTAGCGGTTTTGCTTTGAGCGTGAGTCCGATGTCCTCATAAGTGAAGGATGGGATTAAGGCGATGGAGGAAGCTTGCGAGCCCAGCGCCTGCAAGGCGGCGGAACTTAAGCCTGCGGAATAACTGGCGTTGATGATGGGATAGCGTTCTCCCAGCTTGAATGTGGCGTCCTTCTGCTGCGAAGCACGCAACTGGACGTGGTCGATCTGACGGACGGAACTTTCGTTCAGGGCGAGCACGGGAGATAACTGATCGAGGCTAAGTCCCATGAAAGTGAGTCCGCCGCCGAAGGTCGCGAGGGGCTGGGCGAAAAGCGAGCTTGCCTGGCTTTCCAGTTGGGTGAGCAGGGCGAGGAGGGCGGGGTTGGTGCCGCCCGCAGCTATTTCCTGGATCAGTTGCTGAATACTCTGTCCGCCGAGAGCGGTAAGCGCGGCCACCGGAATATTGTAAAGATTGAAAGTGTCGGGGACGTGCAACCCGATGTTCGTCATGTAGGAGTGGCTAACCTGGAACACTTTCAGGTCGAGCATTACTTCCGGCCGCTCGTCGTGCAGCTGTCCGAGAAACTGAGTAGCGGCCTCTAGCGCCGGCTGCGGTCCACGTACGGTGACCGTGCTCGATGATACATTCTGATTTACGAACTTGAATTCAAATATCATCCGCAACGAATTCGTTATCTCTTGCAGATCCTGCGGAGCGCCACTGGTTGGAATATAAAACGTGCGCAACCCCATGCGGTCGTAGAGGCGATGGTTTTCGAGGTTGTCAACGGCGGCAAACAGAACGGTATCTTCGAGCGAGACGACGAAGGTTTTCGTGGCCGCAGAGGCGGCCTGCATCGCGGTCGCGAAATCCGCGTCGTCGAGATCGAAAAGCACATGGCGGGTGGGGATAGTTTCGTCAAAAATGACCGTCAAGCCATAGCTCGTCGCGACCGCAGTGAGCAGACCACGCGAGTCGCCGCGGTAGTGAATATCATGATGACCGTCGAGTGGTTTGGAAGCGATCTGGTCAACGCTCTCCACCACCCGCGGCCGGCCGGAAATATTGATCGGCGCGGGCCCCAGAGCATCGCTAATACGCTGTTGCACGAATTCGTTCTGCGGATCGAAGTTGAGCGCGGCGCGAAATTCCGACAACGCCTGTTCTTGCTTGCCGGCGAGCAGGTCGCTGTTTCCGCGTTCCAGATACTGCGCGGCCAGATTCTGTCGGATAAGCTCGCGGGCGGTCAGATACTCTACATTTTGCGGAACCAGACGAATAGCTTCCTCAAATTCGTTAAGGGCTTCGTTCAGATTTCGAGGATTTTCCTTACTCGATTTCTCGAGTTTGAGGCCGCGCGCGAAGGCTTGGCGCGCGTCCTTCAGTTCTTTGGCAGAACCGTGGCAGGTGGTTGCGCTTCCAGAATTGGAACAGAGTGGCGGCGCAGCAGCCGTGGGCGTGTCCGCGGCCAGACACACTCCCACGAACAACCAAACCATTCC
>Ga0209221_1000188_pt1 | contig 34423 bp, 36 predicted proteins | sample BlaSpr_A8_Ref_O2_FD_187989 | JGI IMG/M metagenome (GOLD analysis project Ga0209221, IMG submission 187989) | Forest soil microbial communities from Thunder Bay, Ontario, Canada - Black Spruce, Ontario site 2_A8_Ref_O2 (SPAdes) (version 2) | ecosystem: Environmental > Terrestrial > Soil > Boreal...
ATTCAGAAAACTCCGCCACGCCGCTGTCCACAGGACAGGCGGATCAGGATTCCGGATCAAGCCTTTCTTACAACGGCCAAGCACCGGCGGTTCAGACTCCAGATCAAACCCTGGAACAGCGCATACAAGAAGTACGCAAGCAAGTGGAGCGCAAGGTGAAATCGCCTGGCGCACCACTTAAGTCAGCACCGTTCCATACTGCGAGCACGCTGGCATTGTTGAATCCCGGCGCGGAGGTTCTTATCGTGATTTCCACGCCGTATTGGTACGGCGTGGAAACTCATGAAGGACAACACGGATGGATGATGCGCGACCAGTTGGAGATACCGTGAACAGGCTGATGTATGTGGTTCGCGAAATCCTTTCTCGAGTGGTGATTTTTACCCTGCTGAGCTGCGCCCTTCCGGGCTACACGCAGGAAAGCGGCAACCAACGCAGTTTTCCGCAATCTAAGGCTCAGGTCGATAAAATCCTGCGGGAGATGCAGGCTACGTCTGGCCGGCTACCCGTGCTGGAGGGATTTGCGAACCCAACTACCCAGCCCCTGGATCATTACCAGCGCGGATACTATCAGGCGAAGTTCCAGGTCAGCTCCTCGCCTTCGGGAGGATCGGTGGTTCGCGTAAGCGTGCAAGTCACGGCGTATTACGTCGACCCTTCGGGCGGAAAGTCCGGATATCAATTATTGCCGTCGAATGGGCGTATCGAGGCTGACCTTCTGGATCAGCTTTCCGATCAGATTGCTGCCGGTGGATCGGGCACGACCCACGCTACGCCCGCAACCGAAGCGTCGCTTCCGGCTGCGAAGCGAATGGCAGAGCCTGCTGCATCGGTGCCCGCGCCAGCATCCCAGCCTCCTGCGTCGGATGAGCCGAGCCTGTCAGCGCCGGTTCCCAGGCTTCCAGATGTGCGAAGCGGTCTTTCCTCTTCTTTGGCCGCAAGCCTGGCGGATCAGGAGAAAGCCCGGTCAAAACCTGATTCCTCGAAATCCGGTTCGAAAAAAGTGGTGGATGATCCAAATGCCGGCCCGCTCCAAACCGAACTGAACAGTCTGGAAGAGGTTCTTAAGAGTCAGGCACACCCGAAGAATCTGGTGGCGGTGAAGAATTCCGGGACGCCAGTCGTCTCCTCGGCCAGCTTGAACGCCAGGACTTTGTTCCTGGCCAGCGCCCACGACGAGTTTGAAATGTTGGATTTCAACCAGGATTGGGTTCACGTGAAAATTTCCGGAATCTCGCGCGGATGGATCTGGCGAAATAATTTGGAGATGCCCGACAACGTTCCAGAGGGCGATGCACCTCCAAATTCAGGCACGGCCACCGCGGCAGCTTTTCATGTTTCCCGTGAAGAGATCGCGCCCTTCCCCGGAGATTGGGAACCGCTTCGCAATAAGAGCGTGAAGATCGTTTCGGTAGAGCAGACTGACGAGAAGGCCAAAGATCTGGATCCGAAACTAAGGCTCGAATTCGCCAAGTCCGTGATGGACAAAGATTACGCGGAACTCGCGAGCAAGCCACAGGAGATGGAAGGGATTGTGCTAATCTTCGATTCGGCGGACGGCGGAATGATTGCGGCTACATTTTCAACGCTGCAAAAGTGGAAAGCCGGAAGTGTTTCGGATGCGGCACTTTGGCACCAATGCTATTTCGATCCGCCGGAAATATTTACCGGGACTCCTACCGCTGCCGCAGCGAGTCGATAATAGAAGAGAGTCGATAGAAAAGAGGTCCTGGTTTACTACCGCAGCGAATTGTAGTTTTGAATTTTAGCTTGACTTTGGATCGCATTCAGATTACCTATGCAAGGTTTGCAGTATAGTGTGTAGTGTAGGAAGCAACCACCCCGTGAGCACGATGGCACAACCCCTTGATGTTTTCCGCCGGCGGACCACTTCCCTTCTGCGCGATTATTCGGAGTTAATGAAGGCGCGAGTTACGACGCTGATTGTGATGACCGCCTGGTGCGGATATTACTTCGGCGCACAGAAAGCCGGCGTGTCGTCGCTGAGTTGGGGACTGTTTCACGCGCTGCTGGGAATTGGATTGGTTTCAAGCGGCACCGCCGCGCTGAATGAAGTGATGGAGTACAAGGTGGATGGGCACATGCGGCGCACTGCGCAGCGTCCGCTGCCAACCGGGCGCATGAGCCTGCTCCACGCTACTACCGCTGGATTGCTCGCCTCGGTTGGGGGATCGATCTATCTTGCTATCTTCACAAACCCGCTGACCGGGCTGCTTACTTTCCTGACGTCGCTGGTATATCTGGCCGCTTACACTCCGCTGAAACGAATTTCACCGATCTGCACTTTTGTTGGCGCCTTCCCCGGAGCGATGCCTGGAGTTTTAGGCTGGACGGCAGCACGGGGCAAACTCGAGTGGGGCACGTTGATCCTTTTCGCCATTCTTTTTGTATGGCAATTTCCGCACTTCTTTTCGATTGCGTGGCTCTATCGCGAGGATTACGCAGCTGGTGGAATTCGCATGTTGCCGGTGGTCGAAGAAGATGGACGCTCGACGGCACGCCGCATTCTGGCCTACTCGCTGATTCTGATTCCGCTGAGTGCTCTGCCTAGCTTTTTTGGTATGGCCGGAAAGATATATCTGGTAGGGGCGCTAGCGCTCGGCATTGCGATGTTTTACTTCGGAGCGCGCCTCGCGTTCCTAAAGCTTCCTCTCAACAATCCCCGATCCAAGATGCTTGCCCGGCATGTGTTGCAGGCTACGGTTATCTATCTTCCGCTCCTGTTCGCTTTGATGATGGGCAATTCGCTTAAGCCGTAAGATCACTTCATCCGGCCCTGATGCTGGACCAGGCAGGCGAAACCTCTCCCACCTCTCCAGGCGAGATTAGTTTCTAATTCAGCTATTGGATTGCACTGGCAGTCGAAGAGAAAACTTGACCGGCATTTGATGCGATCAGTTGGGCAGTGCTCAGGACAATGACAAGAATTACGGCCATCATCATGGCATATTCAGCCACATCCTGCCCTTCGTCATTACTCCAAAGCTTCGAAAGTTTATAAGCTATAGTCTGTCGCTGGTTCATGCCGCCCCCCAAGCTGCTGATAGTTTTGGCGCGTTCTGTAATGACTGACCAATGTTCAGATTCCAGGGATCGCTGTCCTTCGAAAGCATGAGTAGACCCACCTGGTATTCGCCGTCGTCAAGCAGCCGGGTCCACATGATGGTGAATTCGAGACGACGCTGGCGGAACAAGATGACCAGGGTGTCGCGAACGTTTAGCTTGCGATGAATGGCGCCCAGGCGCGCTCCGGTGGTTGTGAGATCAAGAGTGTGCGCCAGTTCCTCAAACGAAGAACCGTCTGCGTCTGTGCCTCGTACCCGAACAGGGAGTACGGCTTTCACGCGATCTTGCTTGCGATTACATACTTTTTGCTTGGCAGATTGCATTGGAGTTCTGAAAACAGTTTGGCGCACGAACGGCCAAACTGGAATGGCCCCGACGAGTGGGGCACGAAGGTAACCTGAAGGATGGGAACTGCAGGGGCCGAACGGTCAGCGACCTTCCGACGAGGCTCGCACGAAAGCCTGGTACATGGCATTCATCAAGGGCTGGCTATTGTAACGATCGGCAAACTCGTAGTAAGCGAGCATGCGATTTGAGGCGTGGGAGGGCAGGAGTCAGAGTTAGAGCAAGAGCCACTCATCAAGGCGGCGAGCGAACACTTCAGCGTAAGGGTCATCGTGGCAATCCTGTGGCCCTGCAAGTTTAGGATGGAGGGTTGAGCAGGTAAAGGAGCCTTTTTGTAAGCTATTCGTTCCATTATGAATCGACGGGATTTCATTTCAACGGCAATGAGCACGGTGGTCGCAGGGTCGGTCCGATCTCAAGCATCCGCGGTTTTGAATGGACTGGGCCAGGGCGTAGCCGGAATGGCAAGTCCGCAATCCGTGCAGCCCAAGAGAAGCCTCGCGCTGGACCGGCACCGTTTCGGGGTGAACTATACGCCTTCAAAGAACTGGTGGTTTTGCTGGAATGACTGGGACACGAACCCGATCAAGCGTGACTTGGATGCGATCGCAGCTCTAGGTGCCGACCATCTTCGCATTCTGCTGATCTGGCCATATTTCCAGCCGAATCCGAAGTGGGTGAGCTCGCTGCATCTTGAGCGGCTGGACCAATTGCTGACTCTTATGGGCGAACGCAATATGGACGCGGTTGTCACCGTTTTTACCGGGCAGTTGAGTGGATGGTTCTTCCTACCTCCGTTCAACAAAGCTGACTCCAGATTCTATGCCGACGCTGCCATGTGGAACGCTCAGGAGCTTTTGATCCGGCGATTGGCGGCCGTGATGAAAGGAAAGAACAACATCATCGGCTTCGACTTCGGAAACGAGATTAACACCTGCTGGAGCACCGAGCCGCCGGTGGGCGATGCGTGGATGGAAAGGATGTTCGCGCTGATGGAAAGCGTTTCTCCGGACCACGTTCATGTGAATGGAATCGACGAATTGCCGTGGTTCGAGGTGACCACGTTTTCTCCGCAAGCGCTAGCCGCGAAGCCGATGCCGGTAATGCATTGCTATCCCTATTGGTCAGGCTCACTGAAGTATGGTGGGCCGATGGATCCTCCGAGTATCAAGCTGCTGGCGGCCATGGCAACTTTGATCCGGTCGTATGCCGGCAACGCTCGGAAGCCAGTATGGGCGGAGGAATTCAATACCTGCATCGAATCGCTGAACCAAAAGCAGCAGGCCGATTGGCTGGAAAAAGCCGTGTTGGCCGCAATCGATTCCGGGGTGAGCTGGTTCACTTATTGGGACAGCCACGATGTGGACCGCAAATTCGAGTTTAACTCGCTCGAGTACAGCCTGGGACTGCTGACGAACGATGGCAAGGTGAAGGAGCAAGGCCGAATGTTCAAGCAGCTCGCGGACGCGTATCGAGGGAAGGCCGTGGCCTTTCCCACTCAGGCTTTGCCGGCACCGCCGGTACATCGGGATCACGAGATAACGTGGCGATGGATGCTGAATTGGATGGGTTGGAAGGCTGTCAAAGAGTAACGGCAGCGGATAGAAGTGCCCCTCCGCACGTTAGTGTATAAAAGATAAAGTTATGTCACAGCTAGCACCAGCTATTACGCGGAGCCCCGCGGATGTAGTACGGATGACGCCGGTTTCACAGGCGCGCAATGGGGTGTGTTACGCCCTGTCGGGCGAGGCATCGATTGGCGCGCTCGACCTGGAGCGGATGATTGCCGCGGTACCCGATAAGGCTGCCACGGCATTGAAACGCAAGGCTTATTATTTCGTCCCGCTCACGGTGACCCAGGGTGAAGAGATTCTGATCGCCGACCGGTATGATGTTGCGCTCAGCGACAATGCCGTGTGCCATCGCAACCTGAATCTGGGTGACTCGCAGTGTGTGTTCATCTCCACCCGGCTCACGGATGACAAATTTTCCGTGGCGTTTGAGTTCTACATCAATGTAGGGCACGCGTTGGTGGAAGCGGCGGGAGTCTCCGAAGAGTTCAGCGAGATAGCGTGGAAGCAGGTTGAAGCTGGAGTGCGCGGGGAGACGTCGCTGGATGCCTGGGAAGCTCGCAAGCTGGCCGTGGCGGGCGGGCCGGAAGCAGAGCGCTATAAGAACGAATACTTTGAAGCTACATTTGCCGATACGATTTCTATTTATCTGTTGTCGCTGTATTTGGACGTGGATTACTACGATCTGCGCGAGCGGGATTATCCGCTACTGGCCCCCTCGGCTCTCGCCGAACGGCTGAAGAAAGTTGCAGAGCTGTTTCCGGCGAATGCGGGGTTTGAGTTTGCGGTGCTGTATAAGCGCCGGTAGGGATTTGCTCCGAGGCCATCGATTCGCCCGTGTCGAAGCCAAACGACCTATTTCCTCGTAGAGAATATTCCGCCCGAAAACCAAACCCCCAGCGTGGACACTACGAGGCTAAATGCGTGGCGGCGCACCTCGATAAATATTCTTCTTCCTGCCATTTCTTGTCGCCAGATAACATCACTGATCGAAAAATTTGGCCTGAGACCTTACAATCATGCGTCCATGATTGTAACTGCCAGATCCTTCGCAAAAATTAACCTCGGCCTGCGCATCGGCGCGCCGCGCGCGGACGGGTTTCATGAATTGCTCACCATATATCAGACTATCGGTTTGCATGATCTGATCCAGGTAAGCGTTGTGCGTGGGAACGGGATTGAGATTCGCTGCGATGACCCGCGGGTTCCGAAAGATGAGTCGAATACTTGCTGGCGTATCGTCGAGAAAGTCATGGAATCGCTCCATGCCAACGGCCGCGTGATTGTCGAGATTGAGAAATGCTTGCCAGTGCAGGGCGGGATGGGCGGGGCATCGGCGAATGCGGTGACTGCCCTGCTGGCGCTGGAGCGGGTGCTCAAGAAAAGCTTATCAGCATCCGAACGGTTGCGGATTGCGGCGGAAGTTGGGTCGGACGTTCCGTTATTCCTGATCGGTGGAATGGTCTTGGGCATGGAGCGCGGGGAGCAGGTTTATCCGCTGGAGGATTTTCCCGCAACGCCGTGCGTGGTGGTGACGCCCGACGTGGGGGTTTCGACTCCGAAGGCGTTTGCGGAGTGGGATCGGAAGCAGGGGCTGAAGCCTCGATCATCAAAAGATCGTGCTGGCAATGAAGAATTGACGATGCCGAAGTCCTTCGATAGAATGAGTGAGCTTGGCCGTGAGATGTCGGCGTGGCTGAGCGAGAGTTACTCCGGTGCTCCTGGCAGTGGTCGAGCCGAAAGGGGCCGGGCCGAGAATCCACTTCTCGCGCTTGTCCGGGCCGGGATCAAGAACGACTTTGAAGAAGTCGTCTTTCCTGAATATCCCGAGCTGAGTGAAGGTAAGAAGGCGCTGGAACGCGCGGGCGCGAAGTATGCGTCGCTGTCGGGTTCCGGGTCAACATTGTACGGGCTGTTCGCCTCAAAAGAGGCGGCAGACTTGGCAGTAAGCAGGCTGCGCAAGCAGGGTTGGACGGCGCAATCCACGGCGACCCTGACGCGGCAGCGGTACTGGAAGCGAATTTGGGTGTAGCGGCGGTTGGAAGGCCAGGTTGGCGGACAGAGTTTTTGATTGTTGATTTTTGATGAATGATTGACAATAAGAGTGCCGGTTGGGCCGCGGTTCAATCGGCAATCAACCATCATCCATCAAAAATCAACAATGGTTTACTGGGCCGTCGACTAATGGTAGGTCAAGTGCCTTTGGAGCACTTTGTCTAGGTTCGAATCCTAGCGGCCCAGCCAGAAAATCAGTTCTCAGTTGCCAGTTCTCAGTTCTCAGTAGAACCGAGGAGCCCCTGGACTGAGATCTGAGCAGCGAAAACTGAGAACTGCCTATGGCTACTTTGGTGACGCCGCCGGAAAAAACGGAAAAAGCTGAGAAGCAGGCTCCGCCCACGCCTCCACCCGCCTCCGAAGAAAAGCCGGAACGCAGGCCGCGCGTGCGGGTAGACGAGAAGTTCAAGATTTTCAGTGGCACCGCGAATGCACCGCTGGCCGACGAAGTCTGCCACTTTCTGGGCATGCAGCGCGGGCAGGCGCAACTAACGCGCTTCGCCGATGGCGAGGCGTATGTACAGATTCAGGAGAATGTACGCGGCTGCGACGTTTTCGTGATGCAACCGACGTGCCGTCCGGTGGATGAGCACCTGATGGAGTTGCTGCTGATGATTGACGCGTTCAAACGCGCATCGGCGCGGCGCATCACGGCGGTGATTCCGTACTTCGGGTATGCGCGGCAGGATCGAAAAGATAAGCCGCGGGTGCCGATCTCGGCCAAGCTGGTGGCGGATTTGCTGACTACGGTAGGAGCGCATCGCGCGGTGATTGTTGATTTGCATACGCCGCAGTTGCAGGGATTTTTTAATATTCCGGTGGACCATTTATTCGCCTCGCCGGTGCTGGTGGATCACTTCAAGAAGTTGAGTTTGCCGAACTTGACCGTGGTATCACCCGATGCGGGCGGCGTAGAGCGCGCCAGATTTTTCGCCAAGAAAGTGGATGCGGCGCTGGCCATCGTCGATAAGCGGCGCGTCGAAATGAACGTCGCCGAAGTGATGCACGTGATCGGCGATGTGAACGGGCGAACTTGCTTGATTATCGATGACTTGATCGATACGGCGGGCACGCTGGTGAAAACGGCGGCGGCATTGATGGAGAATGGCGCAACCGAAGTATATGCATGTTCGTCGCACCCGGTGCTTTCCGGACCGGCGGTCACCAACATTCGGGAATCGGTGATTCGCGAGGTCGTGGTGACGAACACCATTCCACTCTCCGCCGAAGCGCGACTGGAACCGAAGATTCGCGTGCTATCGATTGCGGGGTTGATTGGACGGGCGATTCAGTCCATTCACGAAGAGACTTCAGTAAGTAAGTTATTTGTATAGACAGGACTTTTTAGATAGGGATTTTTTAGATAGGACAAGGAAATTATGGCGAGCACAATTGAGCAAAATGTTTTAGAAGCGAACCCGCGTGAGCCGGGCACAAAAAATCACGCGCGGCGGGTGCGGCGTGAAGGCAAAATTCCGGCGGTGGTCTATGGTGCGGGCAAGGACGCTAAACCGGTCAGCGTCGACCCGCGGCATGTGTTGCGGATTTTGCGCTCGGACAGCGGGCACAACACAATTTTCGATCTGGCGGTGAGCGATGGCAATGGCGGCGAGCGCACTAAAGCGATGATCGTCGACTGGCAATACGAGCCCATCAAAGGGCATCTGCTGCACATCGATCTTAAGCGGATCGCCATGGATAAGGCGCTGCGAGTGAGCGTTCCCATTGAACTGCAGGGCGTGCCGGTTGGGGTGAAGACCGAAGGCGGAATTCTCGAGCAGATGTTGCGCGAAGTGGAGATCGAGTGCTTGCCGGGAGATATTCCCAGCCACATCGATGTGGACGTCAGCGAGCTCACGTTCGGCAAAGTCCTGCGCGTAGCCGATCTGCCACATAACGAGAAGTTGAAATTCATCAGCGACGCGAATCAGCCGGTAGCCCACGTAACCAGCGTGAAGGAAGAAGTTGTGGCGACGCCGGAAGCGGTTGCGGCGGAAGCGGGCGCGACTCCGTCTGAACCGGAAGTTATTAAGAAGGGCAAGGCCGAGACTGACGAAGAGGGCGAGGCCGAGAAGCCCGAGAAGAAGGCTGACAACAAGAAGGAGAAGAAGTAGCCCGGTGCAGACAATGTGGGGACAGCCGCCCTCGGCTGTCCGGCCGAGCGAAGTTCGGCACTTTGTCGGGCTACGAGGGACGGCGTGAAACTGATTGTTGGTCTGGGCAATCCTGGCATCGAGTATCAGTTTTCGCCGCACAACGTTGGGTTTTTGGCGGTGGATCGCATCGCCAGCGACTTGGGCGTTGAGGTGAGAAACCGGCAGTGCCGGGCGCTGACGGCGCGGGCAGTGATTGGCGGCGAAAGCGTGCTGCTGGCCAAGCCCGAGACGTTCATGAATCTGAGCGGCTTGTCGGTGCGGGAGTTGGTGGAAGAGTACGAAGCGAAGCCGGAATCGGATCTGATCGTGATTCAGGACGAGCTGGATTTTCCGCTGGGCACGTTGCGGATTCATACGCGGCGAAGTTCGGCGGGGCATAACGGAATGGAGTCGATCATCGGAGCGCTCGACACGCAGGATTTTCTGCGGATCCGAATCGGGGTAGCGCCGGAGCACAAGGTCGAAGACGGCGCACGCTATTTGCTGGCGCCCATGCGCAAGGCGGATTTGGCGATTCTGGATGGAACACTCGATACCACAGAAGAAGCCGTAAAGATGATTTTGCAGGAAGGCGCGGCAGCGGCGATGAACCGCTTTAATCGCAAAGAAGAGTGAGCAGTGGTCGGTCGTATGAAGATTAAAGGTAGAAGAAAAACGATTTTTGCAGGGCTGCTATTGCTGGTCACTAACAACTGACCACTGGCCACTGCTTCAGATGGAGAGCAAATGAATCGTACTTATGAGTTGATGTTCATTGTTCGTCCGGATATGGCGGACGAAGATTTAGAAAAATTGGTTTCTACTCTGGAGACCACGGTTACCTCAGCCTCCGGAACAGTCAAGAACGTGGAACGCATGGGCAAGCGCAGGCTGGCCTACGTGGTGCGCAAGTTCCGCGAAGGCATTTATGTCTTGATGACCATTGAAGGCGAGGGATCGGTCGTTCACGAACTGGAGCGCCGCTTGCGCGTAACGGAGCAGGTGATCAAGTTCATCACGGTGCGCGTGGATGAGGAACATAAGCGCCTCGAGAAGATCAAGCAGCTTCGTGAATCCCGCAAGAAGGTGAGCGCGCAGCCCGCAGCTGTTGCCGAGGAAGCGCCGGTTCCGAGCGAAGCGCCTGCGGCGGACGCTCCAGCGGCGGTCTGAAGAAAAAGTGGTCAGTGGCCAGTGGTCATTGACCAGATGCAGACAAAGATTTAACTGGCTACTAATCACTGGCCACCGATTTACTTAAGGAGAGTTATGGCTGACGAAGTGAAAGCACCATCGGCACCATCGGCACCTGCGGAGCGGCCATCGCGGCCCTTCGGGGAGCGTTCGGGAGGAGATCGTCCGCGATTTGGCGGAGGCGGGGGTGGGCGTTCTGGTCCTGGCGGTCCTCCGCGCGAAGGTGGACGCAAGTTTTTCCGGCGTAAAAAGGTTTGTAAGTTCTGCACGGAAAAGATCGCCGACATCAACTACAAGGATTACCGTTTGCTCGGGCAGTTTGTGGCGGAGAGCGGCAAGATCGTGCCGCGTCGCCTGACCGGCGTCTGTTCGCCGCATCAACACCGGCTCGCCTCAGCGATCAAACAGGCGCGTAACATCGCATTGCTGCCATTTGCGGGACGAGCGTCGTAGAAAAGCAATTGTTGATTGATGATTTTGTGATTGTTGATTGAAGACCAAAGCAGCGTAAGCGGCTAGGTTCTAATCAACAATCAGAAATCATCAATCAACAATATTATTGAGATCGGAGTCATACCATGGAAGTCATTCTCAAAGAAGATGTGAACAAACTGGGCGCGCGCGGCGACGTGGTGAAGGTTGCCGAAGGATATGGGCGCAACTATCTTTTGCCGCGCAAGCTGGCGATTCAGGCGAACGATGGCAACAAAGCCGTCGTGGCACAGATGAAAGCCGCTTCGGTGCGCCGCTCGGCCAAAGAGAAGACGCAGGCGGAAGAACTGGCCAAGCAGTTTGACGGACTCTCGGCCACGTTCCAGCGGCGGTCCGGTGAGCACGATCATCTGTTCGGATCTGTCACCTCGGGCGACATTGCGGACGCGATCGCGAAAAAAGGTATCAACCTGGACCGCCGGCAGATTCAGTTGCACGAACCGCTGAAGACTTTGGGCGAGTTCACTATCCCGGTGAAGCTGCACAAAGAAGTGACCGCGCACTTGAAGGTCGTGATCGAGAAGGAAGCGGTCGCCGAGTAGTTGTAGTTGACGAGAGTTCATCGCCCGGGCGTCTTTGCCCGGGCTTTTTCTTTGTTCCGGCGCAGCTTACGGAGTCACGGAGAAGTTCACGTTGCTCAAAAGCGTGCCACCGGGTGTTACCACCTGGACCTTGCCGGTGGTTGCGCCGGCGGGCACGGTGGTCGAGATTTCGGAACTCGATACCACGGTGAAAGTAGCTGCATCGCCATTAAAGGTGACCGAGGTCGCGCCGGTCAGCTCGGAGCCCAGGATCTTGACGTCTGCTCCTACGATGCCGGAGGTCGGCTCGATTTTCACAAATGGTCCCAGGCCCATCGAAAAGCTGAAGACTGTCCCCAGGTTGTTGGTTCCGCCCTGCATCGTGGTCCCGTAAAAATCACCATCGGTGCCTTGGACGAGAGCTCCGAGCGGCTCGGCACCATCCGTGGTGTCGAAGCTGTGCTCCGTAGTCAGTGTGCCGGCGGGCGTAACCTTGAAGATCGAGCCATGATCATTGGCCCCGCCACCTTCAGTTTCCCCATAAAGGTTCCCATCCGTGCCCAGGACGAGGTCTCCTGTTTGGCCGGCGGCGGAGGTAAAGCTGAGCAGAGTAGTCAGCGTGCCACTCGGGGTGATTTCGAAGATCGTGCCATCGCCGTTGGCCCCGCCATCCGCCGTTGTTCCGTAAAAGTCCCCATTTGCGGCTTCGATGAGGTACCCGACGGGCAGTGCGCCGTCCTTGCCGGCGAAACTGTGCAGCGTGTTCAGCTTGCCACCCGGGGTGATCTTATAGACGGTGCCGCCGTTGTGGGCCCCGCCGAATTCCGTTAGCCCATAAAAATCGCCGTTGGCATCCTGGACGAGATCTCCCGACGGGTCTTTGCCGTCCTTGCCGGTGAAGCTGTGCAGAGAAGTGAACGTGCCACTCTTGGTAATTTTAAAGACCGTGCCATCTCCGCTCGCCCCGCCTTCAGAAGTTGTCCCGTAAAAGTCTCCGTTGCTGGCCTGGACGAGAGCGTCGTAAGGATTCTTACCATCCGTGGAGTCGAAGCTGTGCAGAGTAGTCAGCCCACCCCCGGCGGTAATTTTGTAGATTGAGCCATCGCTATTCTCACCACCGTCCGCTGTGGCCCCGTAAAAATCTCCGTCAGCGCCTTGGACGAGATCCCTCGCCGGGTTGGAGCCGGCCGGGAAGCTATAGATCGGAGTTAGCGCGCCCTTCACCGTCATTTTAAAAATCGAGCCACCACCCACGGATCCGCCGTCAGAACCTGCTCCGAAAAAGTCTCCGTTGGTGCCCTGGATGACCCCGGCGTAAGGGAAATAGCTATCGCTGTTTTCGAAGCTGTGCAACGTGGTTAGCTTTTGCGCGAGCAATGGAACCGCTGCCCCTGCTAAGAAAAGCAGAGCGAATACTTTCATGCACGAGCTCAATTTGGTCATCATTCCCCCTCGCCGCTTTCGCGGCTCCGCTTGCGAAGGTTGGGTGAGTGACACTGGCCCTCAAAATCGCAGAACATAGTACCCCGGAGCGGCTGGCGGCGGAATCAACTTATGGAGTAATCACAAGGGCTGCGGCGGCTGGCCCACTCAAACCTGGTTTTGTCAGCTGTGCCACGGAGCGGATTGCGTTAAGCCGGCGTTGGTGCTCGCCAGCACGATCACAAGCTTGGGGCGTTCGGCCTGTATAGTGTGTGAAAACCGGAGGGGGCGATGCGTCACCGAATTCTGCACCTGTTGTATGTCGCTGTTCTTACGACCACCGTTTACGGGCAGCAAAGCCATTGGGCTACACCCGACGACAAAACCGCGAAGTACATGATTGATATGGAGCGCAAGTGGGCCGAGGGGGTTTGCACGAATAATGGAGTCGTCTCTGAGTTGCTGGCCGACGATTTCCAGGGCACCAGCACTCGCGGCCAACGCTACAATAAGGCGGATGAACTACGCGACGAAAAAGGCCCACACTCGGCGCACGACTGTGCCATTGACGATGCTAGGGTGCGCTTCTTCTCTTCTTCTTCGGGCGAAGACGTGGCAATCATTTACGGCAGCGAGCATGCGACCGGCAAGGATAAAACCCATCCAGACGCGAAGCAGTGCCAGGTCTGGACCGACACCTGGTTGAAGCGCGCGGGTAAGTGGCAGATCGTTGCCGCGCAGGACAACAAGGTCGAGTGCGAGTAGCTTGAGAGTTCTCCATCCGAAAGGAGTTCGTTGTCAGAATTGCCTGCGGGGATCGAATAGTGCCATCTTTTTCTGGGCAAAATTTACCGGGAGTTGACCCAGAAACTGTAAGCCAGCCCTATTACTGAAATAGCGATCAACACGTATGGCCACAGACTGACGATCCGCCTGGGGAAGGAAATCGACGCATCGGCTTTCATTTCATGATTTTGGGCGCGAAACGCTGCCGACGCCATACGGTAAAATACGGAGCGAATCTTGGCGGTGGCGTGTTGTAGCTCCTGTGCAAAAAGGGATACCTCAGGGTCGGTCAACAACAATGGTCCCTCGCCGCGCGCGGGATGACAGGGCAGTTAGGGCGGTTCCCGTACAAGTGTGGCTTTCGGGTGTTGTCTTGTTTTGTCTTCCAAGCTATTGAGTTTCAAGCAGAAAAGCTCGATTCCCGCCTATAATTCCTGCTTACGATTCCGCTCATTCCCCGTCTATTCCTGTGCAGGGCCGGTAGAGCATCGAAACCCGGCGGGCAGAGGACAAGGACAAAAGATGTCAGCCGAGACTTTGGCTTTAGCGCTGACGGTTGGCAGGCGGGTACATGCTCAAGCGGAGCGCGAGCGAGTAGAGAAAGACAGCGGGACATTCGCATTGGGCCGCATGGCTGGTCAAGAACGCCGCATCGACGACACGATCCTCATTCGTGAGGCGCAACGCGGGGACCGCGGCGCCTTCGAGGAACTGGTGCGCCACTACGATCAGCCGGTGCTGCGGCTCGCGCTGCACTTGACCGGCAGCGACCACGAAGCGCAGGACGTGTATCAGGACGCCTTCCTCAAGGCCTACAAGAACATTGGAAGCTTTCGTTTCGAGTGTTCGTTCTACACCTGGATTTACCGCATTGTGACCAACTTATGTCTGGACCATTTGCGCAAGCGGAATGTGCGCAAGGAAGATGCGCCGGTAGTAAGCGACGGTGATGGCGGAGAGCTGAACCTTCTGGACCAGGTGCCGGACGGGCGGGCCGCGGCGAATCCGGAGCGGGATTTAATGCGGCGGCAGTTGGGGGCGCGGATTTCGGGAGCGCTGGAGAAGCTTACGCCCCGGGAACGCATGGTGTTTGAGTTGAAGCATTATCACGGATTGAAGTTGCGCACGGTGGGAGAGATTTTGCATACCACGGAAGAGACGGCGAAGAACACGCTGTTTCGGGCGACGCAGAAGTTGCGAGGGCAGTTGGCGGATATGCGGTGAGTGTTGGGTGTTGTCAAAGATTAAAGGTGGAACTTTATGAAATGCGAATGGGTTCGGGAAAATATTACGCTGCATGTTTATGGGGAGTTGGCCGACGATGCACGGCATGAACTTGAGCAGCATGTGGCGCGGTGCGGGGAGTGTGCGGCGGAGTTGAAGGCGGCGCGGGAGTTTCATGCGCTGCTGGCCGAGGATCGCGCGGAGGAGCCGTCGCCGAATTTGCTGGCGGCAGCGCGCATGCGGTTGCAGGAGTCGCTGGAAACGGCCGAGCAGGGCGGATTCTGGCAGAGGCTGGCGTTCGATCCGGCAAACTGGCTGCGTCAGGTGAAGTTCTCGCCGGCGCTGGCGTCTGTGATTTTAATTTTGGGATTTGCGGGCGGAGTGGGAACGGCTTATAAAGTGTTCGATCGTCAGGCGCCGAATGCGGTCAGCAGCGCGGCGGTGAATCCGGCCGAGGCTTCGATCACCGGCATCCAGTCGATTACGCAGGAACCCGGCAGCAAAGAGATCAACATCAAGTACGCCACGGTTTCGACGCAGCAGGTGCAGGGATCGATGAACGATCAGCGCATTCAGCAACTGCTGCTATTTGCGGCACAGAATAATTACAATCCCGGCGTACGGATGGATTCGGTGGATCTGCTGACGCAGAGGCCAAACGTGGTCCAGGTGCGGGATGCGCTGATTTATGCGCTGCGGTATGACTCGAATCCGGGCGTGCGGCTGAAGGCATTGGATGGGCTGGGAAAGTTTGTGAAGGATGATATGCGGGTGCGCGATGCGGTGCTGGAAGCGCTGGTGAATGATTCCTGTCCGGGCGTGCGGACTGAGGCGCTGCATTTGATTGATCCGGTGAAGGCCGATGGCAGCGTGCGCGGCGTATTGATGGCGCTGGCGGCGAAGGATCAAAACCAGTACATCAAGTCGCAGGCGCGGACCATGCTGGCGCAGTTGCCGGAGATTGATTAAAGGGCACGTCCTCATACGAAGAAGTAGAGAAACCGAGGTGGAACATTTGAAGCGTTCGCCACTAAAGCATTCGAGACAAATCGCCGGGCTGCTGGGAGTGCTGGCCGTGCTCGCGCCTTTCGCTCTGGCGCAAGAGACACACGTATACCGCGAGGGCGGGGCGTGGGCGCAGGAGATCAAAGGCTCCCTGGCGGGGGTGAAGAATCTGCGCGTGAAGGTCGATATGGGGTCGGTGCTGGTGCATGGAGGACAGGAACAAGGAATCAGTTATGTAGTGCATGCACGGGCTTATACGTCTTCGGAGCAGGACGCGCGGCGGCAGTTCGACTCTTTCAAGGTCACCGCTTATGTTCGCGGCGATACAGCGTGGATCGTGGGGGATTGGGAGGGCGGGCATCACGGGAAGTTTTCCGGCGAGTTCATGATTAACGTTCCGCGCGAGATGACGTTGACGAAACTCGAAACCGATGGGGGTAACGTGGATGCGATGGGGCTGAGCGGCCGGGTTGAAGCCGAGAGCGGTGGCGGCAGCGTGCATCTGGACGACATTGGCGGCGGAGTACATGCGGAGACGGGCGGCGGAGCGATCGATGTAGGCATGGTCGGCGGAGACATCGGGCTGGAGACGGGCGGAGGGGCGATCAAAGTTCGGCAAGCTAACGGCAAAGTAACGGCACAGACCGGCGGCGGCGGAATCGTAATCGATTCAGCCAAGCAGGGGGCGACCCTGGAGACGGGCGGCGGAGAAATTCGAGTCCATCAATGTAGCGGCAAGGTGAAGGTTTCGACGGGCGGGGGAAACGTCGACCTGGGCGACATTGCCGGTCCGGCGGAAATTGAAACGGGCGGTGGGACCATTCATCTTGGATCTGCGACAGGGCATGTTATAGCGCAGACCGGCGGCGGGGAGATTGAACTGAATGGAGTTCCTTCGGCGCGGGTAGAAACCAGCGCGGGCGGGATTGTGGTCAGGCTGGTGAAGACTGGGGCTCCAGCCAGCGATTCGACGCTGGAAACGTCCGCGGGAGATATCACGGTGTACATCGCCCCCGATGTTCCAATTTCAGTGCGGGCGAGCGTCGATCTGGGCAATGGACACCGCATTATGTCGGAGTTCCCGGATATTCACGTGGCCAGCGAGGGCGACCAGTGGGGGCCGAGGACGTTGAATGCCGATGGCAAGCTGAACGGCGGGGGGCCGGTGTTGAAGGTGCGGACTACGACCGGTGATATCTGCTTCCGGCATGCGAAGTAGCAATCGAGTTCGAATGGCGATTGTCTGAACATGATTGTCTTGACAGTGGTAGTCGAAACGCCGTTTTGAGTGCGCTACAAAACTCAAGGAGATGGGCCATGCTTAAACAATTTCTAGCGACCGTTGCCATGATGCCGTTGCTGCTGAGCGGATCTCATGCCGCGCAGAGATGGACCGTTGAGCCTTCCGATCCTATGGGAATTCCCAGCGAGGACTCCGGTTCAAGCTCCTATTTGGGCGTAGACATTGCGGACATCACGACGGATCGCATGGCTACGTTGAAGTTGAAGGAAGAGAAGGGCGTTGAAATCACCATGGTCGATCAGGATGCGCCGGCGGGCAAGGCGGGGATCAGAGAACATGATGTCGTCCTGACGATGAACGGAACGCCGATCGAGAGCAAGGCGCAATTGCAGCGGATGATTCACGAAACGCCGGCGGGACGCGTGGTTGCGCTGGGTTTGAGCCGGGATGGACAGCCGGTCACGATCAAGGTGCAGTTGGCAAGCCGCGGCAAAGAATTCAGCCAGGGCAATTGGGAGAACGGAAAAGATCTCCATATTGAGATTCCGCCAATTCCGAATCTGCCTGAAATTGACGTCCCCAATATTGGCGTGGTTTACGTGCGTTCGTCGATGCGCAGCGGGCTCATGGTGGAAAACCTTACGCCGCAGCTGGGAGAATTTTTCGGCGCGAAAAGTGGAAATGGCGTTCTGGTGCGCTCCGTGGAGAGGGGCAGCCGCGCGGAGAAGGCGGGACTGCATGCCGGCGATGTGATTGTTAAAGTTGCCGATCAGCCGATTCACGATACCAGCGACTTCGCCCACGCCCTCCATTCCCATGGCTCCGGCTCGGTGACTGTGGGAGTAATTCGAGATAGGAAGGAGCAGACCCTCACCCTTACACTACCGGAGCAGCGGGATTCCGGCGAAGTAATCGAGGAGAGCTTTGAGGCGCCAGAGTTGAATGCGGATAGGCAGAAGGAATTAAGCGAATTGCAAAATGAAGTTGCAAAGCTGCGGCCGCAAATGGAGTTGGTGCGTGAAGAAGCGCTGAAATCCTCGACCGAGATGCAAAAAGTTCAGTGCGAAGAAGAGAAGGCTATGAAGCAACAGGCCGAGAGAGTAAAGAGGGAAGTGGATAGAAGCATCAAGCAGGCCGGTGACAAGAGCCGGAAAAAATCGCAACAGGAATTAGAGCGCGTTCGCCGGCAGATGCACGAGTTGTTTTTCGATATTTAATTGCGTGAAGTAGCCGCCTGGCGGGACGCGAGCGTGGCCAGGCAAACCTGATTTCTTCCGGCTTGTTTGGCGCAGTAGAGCGCGGTATCAGCGGACCGGACTAACTCATCACGCGTGCCGCCGTGTTCCGGAAAAACTGCAGTTCCGGCGCTGATGGTGATGGTCCGTGGCACACCGGGAAACTGCCAGCCGGCAACTGTTTTTCTCAATTTTCCTGCGACTGCCAAGGCCTCCTCGGCACTGACTTGCGCCAGTAGAATGGCAAATTCCTCGCCTCCGTAACGACAAACCACATCCATCTTGCGGACTTGCTGATGAAACAAAGAAGAGACCTGTCGCAGAACTTCATCACCCAGCAAGTGTCCGAACTCGTCGTTGAGCCGCTTGAACTGATCGATATCGGCCATGATGACGGCCATACCGCTGCCATAACGGCGGGCGCGTTCGATCTCTTCGTTGATGCGGAGCTCGAAAAACCGGCGGTTGAAAATACCGGTGAGCCCGTCAAGGTAAGCAAGTTGTTTCACGCGCTCGACGTAATGGGCGTTCTGGATGGCGGTGGCGCAGATGTCAGCGACGGATTCCAGGGATTGCTCGTCTCCATCGCGAAAGGCGTCACTTTTTTCGCTGTCCAGGCCTAAAATTCCTAGCGTCTGGCCAAAGGAAATGAGAGGAATGCAGAGCCGCGAGGCGGATTCGGCAAAGAATTTCTTGTCGGCAGGAATGCCGGTAAGGTCGTACTGCATGGTGCAGTTGTCGGCGAGAATAGTGGACCAGGGTTCGCTGGTTGCCGAGAACCGGCCGCCCACGGCGATGCGCGGCGTCAGCCTTCCATGATGGGCGCGCAGCACCAGGTCGTGATCTTCCCGCAGCAAAAGCGATACATGGGATACGCGAAACGCCTCTTGAATCAGGCCACACACTTTGCCCAGCAAGTCTTCCAGTTCCAGAACCGCAGTCGTCTGCTGGGCGATGGCATTGATCGCCTGCAATTGGCGCGCGCGCTGCTGCTCCAGAGAATAGAGGCGCGCATTCTGCAAGGCCATCGAGGCCTGAGTTGAGAATAGAGTAAGCAGATCGATGGTTTCCGGATCGAAGTGGTTCACGCGGTCGGTCTGGCAATCGAGCACGCCTACCACCTCATCGCGAACCATCAAGGGAATGGCGAGTTCTGATTGCGTGGACTTGGCGGAGCAAATATAGCGCGGATCTTTGCTTACGTCAGGCGCATAAACGGGCTGCTTTTTGTTAGCGGCGGTCCCAGTGATGCCCTGGCCGACCTTCCATCTGATCTTATCCTGGCCTTCATCCCAGCCAATTTGTGAGCGGACGTAAAGTTCCTGCGACTGCTGATCGAGCAGCAGAATGGCCACGTTGCGCAAATGAAAATAGTCGTGCGCGATGGCCAGGATGCGCTGCAGCACCTCGTCCAGATCAAAGGTAGACAGCACTGCCTGACCTGCATCGTACAGGACCGCGATTTTATCCATAACTCAGGGGATATGGTACCCCGAAGGAAGATGTAGGGGATGTTCCGAAAGTAACCGGTAAGTTGGCTCTGAAGGCCAGTCTATGCTTTACTTTTTCGCGCTGAACTCGCGAATGAGTACATAGATGCCCAGGCAGAAAAAGAAGTCGACAACCAGCCCGGCGTCCATTTGAAAAGGGCGGTGATGGGGGAGAATGCGATGATAGGACATGAGAAAGTACGCCAGATTACCGAGCAGGATGGCGCACAGAGCTTGGGCCAGATTGGTTAGCACACTGAGTTAGACGCTGAATTTGAGAAACGCGGCTGCAAGGCATGTTGCGAATCAGGCTGGCTTCCCGCAGTTCTTGCAATTTTAGACTTCATGGGCCGGCATCTGGCCCGTGCGAGGCTGGCCGGTTCACGGTAAACTGGTCGTGTCCGGGAAGTGAATCATGCTGGTAGAGGTCGCCAAGCCGGTCACCTTTATTCTTTGCATTCTCTCTTTGTATGCGGTATTCCATGCCGCGTTTATGGTCCCGGCGAGCGACCTGAATCAAAAGATCTACCAGTCGATGCTTCTGCTCGCGCTGTCTGCGATCCTTTCGGTAATCAGTGGATTGAGTTTCCGGGCCGCGGAGCCAGAGCCGCAAGCTCACCATACCCGGCTAATTTCCACGCTTCCGCTTCAGGTATTCTGCTGGGCCGCGGGCGCCATGTTGGTGCTCTTCCTCGTATCGTTGTATCTGGAAACACACTGCATCTTCTACCGGGATACACACCTTTAAGGGAATTCTTGTGCGCCGCTTCTCGGCCCCAGGGCAATAACCTGACAAGGTTCACGCGTGCGCGTGGGGTATGCTTGGGAATCTCGATGCTTGAACTCACAACCCCGGTGCAGTATGTCAAGGGAGTCGGTCCTAAGCTCGCGGAAGTTCTCGCGACTAAGGGAATCACGACGGTTGGCGACTTGCTGCTTTATCTGCCGTTTCGCTATGAAGATCGCCTGAATCCTCGCGGGATTTCCGAGTTGCGCGCAGGCGAGATGGCCACCGTGATCGGGGAAGTTCGCAACTCCGGCCTGTTTCGTACACGGCGCATGCCCATCTTTCAGCTTACAGTTGGCCAGGGACGGGCCAAGCTGCGCTGCCTTTGGTTCAATGCCACGTATTTACAAGATAAGTTCAAGCCGGGACAATTGATCGCTCTTTATGGAAAGGTCGAGCAGGACCAGAAGAGTGGAGAGTTGCAGATTATTCAACCCCAGATTGAGATGCTGGGCGAGGCCGATGCTGAAGGAGCAGATGATAAGGCGGCGGCATCCCTCGAAGTGGGGCGCATCGTGCCGATCTATGAGTCGGCGGGTCAGGGACGGGTCACGGCGAGGTGGTTCCGGCGAATCATACGCAAGGCTCTGGAAGATCTAACTCCGGATTTGGCCGAAACAATTCCGACGGCGGTACGCGAACGCCTGGCGCTGGTTTCGCTGCGGGAGGCGTTGTGGAAAGTGCATTGGCCGGAAGCGGGCGAGAGTCTGGCGGACTTGCAATCGTCGCGCACGGCGGCGCACATACGGCTGATTTTTGAGGAACTGTTCTTCATCGAGCTGGGACTCGAGATGAAGCGGCGGCAACTCAAGGCGGAAACCGGAGTGGGGTTTCGCCTGGATGAGCGGGTGCGCGCGGCGATCAAGAAGATACTTCCCTTCCATCCCACGACGGCGCAAAAGAAGGTGCTGAAGGAAATTGCCGATGACATGCAAAAGCCTTATCCCATGCGGCGTTTGCTGCAAGGCGATGTGGGATCGGGGAAGACGATCGTCAGCTTTCAGGCCGCGATCATCGCCATCGAAAACGGATACCAGGTCGCGTTGATGGCTCCAACGGAAATTCTGGCGCAGCAGCATTATTTTTCCGCGCGCAGGATTCTGGAGAATGCGGGCTATCGAATCGTGATGCTGACGGGCTCGCTGGAAGCGGACCGCAAGCGCGAAATTCGCCGGCACATTGCACAGGGAAGCGCGCAGTTGGTGATTGGCACTCACGCGCTTCTGGAAGAAAAAGTTGAGTTCGCAAAGCCGGGATTGGTGATTGTGGACGAGCAGCATCGCTTCGGAGTTTTGCAGCGTTTGAAACTAATGAAAAAATCGGGCGAGAGCGCAGAAGACGCGGCTTCCGCCGAACCGGATGTTCTGGTGATGACGGCGACGCCGATCCCCCGGACGTTGGCGCTGACCCTCTATGGCGATCTTGATCTCAGCGTGCTCGATGAATTGCCGCCGGGGCGAACGCCTATCGTCACCAGGCGAATCACGGATGAGCGCTCCCCTGAAGTGTGGGAATTTTTGCGCAAGCAGATTGCGGCCGGACATCAGGCGTATGTGGTCTATCCCGTGATCGCGGAGAGCGAAGAAAACGAACTGAAGGCTGCGGTGAAAATGTACCGCGAGTTGAGTGGAAAGATTTTCGCCGATCTGAAGGTTGGATTGCTGCACGGGCGTCTGGATGCCGATTTGAAAGATCAGGTGATGCGCAGGTTTCAGGCAGGTGAACTGCAGATTCTGGTTGCGACTACGGTGATTGAAGTTGGCGTGGACGTGCCGAATGCCACTGTGATGGTAATTGAACATGCGGAACGGTTCGGATTGGCCCAGCTTCACCAGTTGCGGGGGCGGATCGGCCGCGGGGCAGCCAAATCGTTTTGCGTATTGATGACCGGCGGCAAAGTCACGGAAGAAGGCGAGCGCCGGCTGGATGCGATGGTGCGGACGAACGATGGTTTTCAGATCGCGGAACTGGACCTGGAACTTCGCGGGCCAGGGGAATTTTTTGGCACGCGGCAGGCGGGGATGCCGAGCTTTCGCGTGGCCAATCTGATTCGTGACCGGCAGTTGCTGGAACTGGCGAAACGCGAAGCCGCGACCGTGATGGAGGGGCCGAATTCCGAGGTTACCCAGGTAGAGATCAGCCGGGCGTTGGTGGCCCTGCGCATGCGCTGGCAGCATACCTACGGGTTGGTTGAGGTGGGATGAGGACGGATACTGAACTGGTAGAATCATAGAGATGGCAGGTACTTCCCAACTGGTCCAGATCGAAGTCAATCCCCCGCTACGGGTGCCGAAACCGGAGTGGCTGCGGGCCAAGGCTCCAGTCGGCGAGAATTTTCACGAGCTGAAAAAACTGGCGCGTGGATTAGGCTTGCACACGGTTTGCGAGTCGGCGCAGTGCCCGAACATTGGCGAATGCTGGAATCACAAGACGGCGACGTTCATGCTACTGGGCGATATTTGTACGCGGCGCTGCGGGTTTTGCGCTGTGCCAAAGGGACGTCCGGAGGCCATTGACTGGGACGAACCTCGGCGAGTGGCGGAGGCGGTTGCGACCCTGGGATTGAAACATGCCGTGATTACCAGCGTAAATCGCGACGATGACAATATAGGCGGGGCGAAAGTTTTTGCCGAGACGATCCGCGAGATTCGGGAACTGATTTCGGATTGCCGCGTCGAGGTGCTGATTCCGGATTTTCAGGGTCTGGAAGAACCATTGAAGATTGTGCTCGATGCGCGGCCCGATGTGCTAAATCACAATACCGAAACTGTACCGCGGCTTTACCGCGCGGTGCGCTCCGGCGCACGCTACCAGCGTACCCTCACACTGCTGGAGAACGCTAAGAAGTTCTCCCCGGGAATGGTCACAAAGAGCGGCGTTATGGTGGGACTGGGCGAATCGACCGATGAGCTGGTTGAAGTGTTCCGCGATCTCGGCGCTTGTGGGGTAGATATCCTTACCGTGGGACAGTACCTGCGGCCATCGCGCGACCATTTGCCTATCGCGCGCTTTTACACGCCGGAGGAGTTTGTCCATCTAAAGAACGAAGCGATGCGCTTCGGCTTCCGGCATGTGGAATCAGGGCCGATGGTGCGATCGAGTTATCATGCGCACGAGCAGGCGGAATCGACATCCACTCCGCGGATAGTTTCTTAAAGAAAGTGGTCAGAAAGATGACTCACCGTTCACTGCCTTTTAAAAAATGTGCAGTTTGATGGTGAGATATTTCTTGGGATCCTTGCGGAAGGCAGCCAGCAGTTCTCGGGTTTCGACGAGCATCTGGTTGGCGTTGTTGTAAAGCGTCTCGTCCTTAAACAGTTTGCCCACAGTTCCCTGGCCGGCTTCCAGTTGAGTGGTGATTGCTTCCAGCTTTGAGATCGTGGTGTCGATCTTGTTGGCGAGCTGTTCGTCTTTCGTCAGCCTTCCAAGCGTTCCCTTGCCCGCGTTGATGTCGGCGGTCACCTGCTTCAGGTTCGCGATGGTATCGTTGGCATTGTCGTAAAGAGCGGGATCTTTCAGGAATTTTCCGGCGGAGCCTTTGCCGGCCTGCAGATCATCGGCAACTTTATTCATCCTGTCGAGAGTGGCGACAAATTTCTCATAGGCGTCGTTGTTGTTGATCAACTTCCCAAGGCTGCCTCGGCCTTGCGCGATATCGTCCACCACAGTTTTGAATTCCGTGACCGTCTCGGATAATTGGTCGTAAAGCTTGGGATCGTAGATCAGCTTGCCAATCGATCCCTTGCCGCTTTCTGCATAGGCCAGAATGCGGTCGGCGCGCTTCAGCAGCGCATCCATATTTTGCAACGTGCTCTGGCTGGCGCTAACCACCTCGTTAAAATCGGGGTGAATACGCGTGGAAAGAATATCGCCATCCTCAACTACAGGACCTGTGGCCTGCGCGCTGTCGATATCGAGGTAGGTTTCGCCGAGAACTCCCGCAGTCGCCAGAGAAATATAGGAGTCTTTGCGCAGGTTGAAGTTATATTTCGTGGTCACCTTCATGGTGATTTCGACGGGAGTAAAGCGACGGTTTTTGTCGTTCACGACCTTGATGTGCGCTACGTTGCCAATGTCGACGCCGGAGAGGCGCACGGGCGCGCCGATTCGCAGGCCGCCTGCATTGTCAAAATAAGCTGTCAGGGTGATGCGTTTGGTGAAGAACCCACCGGTCCCAGACATGAGAAAAAGGAGCAGCACCAGTACCAGGCTGGCGAAGATTACCGTAGCGCCTACGCGAAGCTCCGACCATTTAAGCTGCTTCTGTCCCGGCAATAGACTCCTTCATGGCGCCTACCTGGCCGCGCATGGACAGGTGTGACCTTCGCTGTCCCTCGCAGCATCATAGCAAACTAATGGTGGCGTTCCCATTGTGCTGCTGCCATTTAACGTGCAGTACAATTCTGACGCGGCCAATAACGAACGGTGGTGCTTTTTGGATCTTCTAACTGATGTCGAAATTCGCGTCCTAGGTGCATTAATTGAGAAGGATATTACTACACCCGATTATTATCCGCTTTCGTTAAACGCTTTGGTGAATGCCTGTAACCAGAAAAATAATCGCGAGCCGGTAATGGCGCTCGGTGAAGATGCGGTGCGCGAGGCGCTCGTGACGCTGCAACAGAAACGGCTGGCGGGACCGGCTGGCGGGGCGGACAGCCGGGTTACGAAGTATGAACACCGTTTGCAGGAAGTCTTCAACTTTGACCGGCGCGAGATTGCGGTTCTATGCGTGCTTCTTTTGCGCGGACCGCAGACTCCGGGAGAGCTCCGGGGGCGCACCGAGCGCATGTACCGGTTTGAAGCGCTGGACGATGTGGTCGCCACGCTGGATCGGCTGGGCCAGCGCCAGCCTGCGCTGGCCGCCGTGCTGCCACGGCAGCCCGGAACCAAGGAATCGCGTTACATGCAGCTTTTTTCGGGGGAAGCACCTCCGGTGGAAATGGTGCAGCCGCTGCAGAATTTACCACGAGGGGATGATCATTTTGGCCATCTCGAAAATGAGGTTGCGGAGTTGAGGAGGGAAGTTGCCGAGATGCGGCAGCAACTGGCGGAGTTTCGAAAGCAATTTGAGTGACGGATCAGCCGGCAGACGCTAGAAGAGTGAGGGATCGAGCTTCGCCACTTGCAGGTTTGATTAGCGCAGGTGAAAAACCATGGTCCTCGTTTCACGAGGGATGACAGTCCTGTTTGCTATGGCATCACCCGATTGGACAACCGAGGGCGACTGCAACCTAATAAACATTCTGGCAAATTGCACCACTACCCAATATGAATAAGAAAGGGCTGAGCTTTTCAGCTCAGCCCTCGCACCTCCGGCCAGTTAGATTCTTAGGGCTTGCGCGGGGTCAGGTCGCAGGCGTGTTTCATTTCGTCCAGATTCAGACCTGCCGGGGAGAATTCTGCGATGGAGTAGCCGGTTCTGGTTCTGACTTCAATGTTGAATACCTGGGCTCCGAGGGCGCCGCGCACCGTGCCTTTGTCCATGGAAAGGAAACGGCCGCGCACCCAGTTCCAGCCTTTGTTGTCGTGGCTGCCATCGATCCGGACCCTGACTTCCATCTTGGGCTGGCCCCAGAAGCCAGGGTAATCGGGATGGCCCAAGCGTTGGCCGGGATTGAAGTCGGCATACTGGTACTTGCCGTCGCTGCAGACGATTTCAACGCGCGGCTTGTAGTCGGGATCCTCGCGAAGAAAATTGTTCGAGAGTAGCTCGAAACGGACTTTTTTCGCGCCAGTCATCTTATCTTCCGAGCGGAACTGCATCCATTTTCCACCGGCGCTCATGCCATCCTGTTCATCCTGATAAGGGCTCATGGCGCCCTGTTGAGCGAAAGTGGAGCCGGTCATCGAGATCAATACCGCAAATGCGGCGGCCAAGGCCGTTCCGCGACGATTGTTTTCCTTATTTTTTTGAAACGCGCACAATACTTTCAAGTTCCCCTCCGACAAAGACATCCGTATACATTGAACCCAGAACTCGCGGAAGAGTTGCATGATGACGCGTTGGGGTACTGCCGAAAAACAGTTTCAGCGAGTTCGGTGCGTCGCTTACCGGAACATACGTTCATCTGCGTAAAAATGACAAAACTTTACTGATGAGTATCGATTCTCAGATCGATATAAACCTGGGAACGATCATCGAACTGGCTCACGGAACGAGTGTCGCTTTTGTGCTTCTCATACTGGGCGTAGACTTCATAATCCACAGAGGTGAGACCGGGGAAACGGTAGGTGCCGTCGGGCCCGACGATATAGGTCTCAATGGCATGGGTACGCGTGTTGGTGAGGTAGACCACGGCGCCCGGTACAGGATTGTCGCGCGGATCAAGAACCTTGCCGGAGAGCAGACGGCCCTGCTGCTGATTTTTTTTATCCAGCGGAGGGCTCATATTCAATGCAACGCTAGGCGTTGCCAAGCCAAGCAGAAACGCAGCGTAAACCAGAATGGCGACGCACTGAATGCGCGGTCTGAGGATCATGGCGAGCGGCTGAACTCCTCGATTGCTCTGCTTTATTCCCTTGCTGTTCTCTGTTTGTTCTTCTCTGATCTCTAGTTCTAGACGATGCTACTTGGCTAAGTGCAAGCCAATATCCACGCGTTCATCATACTCTACGTGAACCGGGACATCTTCTTCGAGATGCACGGCTTGACCATCTTGAGTCTTCACGCCCTTCAGGTCAGCGGTCACAATGTAATCATTCTTTCCGGCGGGAACGCGCTGGGCAAATTCTCCGGAATGGTCGGAATAAAGTTCCCACCTGGACTTTTTATCGGAGGCGCGGCGGATTAGAACTTTCACGCCATAAGCCGCGCGATTATCCGGGCCCCAAACCGTGCCAAAGATGAGGGCATAAGGATCGGTCGGCTTCAGCTTCTTCTCCGCCGGGGCGCCATCCGCCCGCGGCGAGAGTTGAGGCATCAGAATGGAGGCAAGGAACAAGACGAGAAACAACAGGAGGGACCAGTGGACGACGACACCCGGGCGGCAGGCGCTATGCGTCGTCACCGTCTTCAGCCTCGACTTCCTCTTCCTCTTCTACATAACCTTCTTCCACCGCCTTCAACTCCAGCGGACTGGTGGTGATAACTTCGAAGTCTGTGCCGCATTCCGGGCAGGAAACAATCTCGCCCTCGTCGACTTCTTCTTCTTCCACATCTAGATCAGTTTCGCATTCAGGACAAAGCACCATGATTTCTCCACTCCGTTCGCTAAAACCCGTTAGATACCCTTTGATAATATTTAGATTCTTCCACGGCGCAGGTCAAGAGGGCGAGCGCTGTAGACCAAAGATAGTTTTCTTGCGGAAAAGGGTTGTTGACCTTGACATTTCGCGTCCGGGAGATTACATGATTTCGCTTCTCAGGAAAAGGCCGTCCGTGCTGGCCGGAGTATTACTAGTTGCCGTGGCTTCGGCATTGGCCGCTGCACAAACCGAATCGCACGTGGACCGCGCATCGGGAACCACCGTGGTGGATAGCCGTATCGCGACGGCGCTGCAGCAGGTCTCCCCGGACCGCATTCGAGCCAACATTGAGAAACTGGTGAGCTTTGGCACGCGCTCTACTATATCCGCTCAGGACTCGGGTGCAATCCAGGCCGGTCGGGGAGTTGGAGCGGCACGGCAGTGGATCCAATCCGAATTCGAACGATATTCCCGGGACTGCGGCGGATGCCTCGATGTGAAAACGGACAGTTTTACCCAGCCAACGGCGGACCGTATTCCGCGACCTACTGAAATCACCAATGTTTATGCGGTCTTGAAGGGATCGGACGCGGAGAATGCAAAACGCATTGTGCTGGTGACCGGGCACTACGACTCGCGTAACAGCGATATTTCTGACGTAAAGGGCGATGCTCCGGGAGCGAATGACGACGGAAGCGGCACGGCGGTGAGCCTGGAGTGCGCGCGGGTCTTGAGCAAGCTGAAGTTTCCGGCGACGATTATTTTTCTGAGCGTGGCCGGCGAAGAGCAGGGGCTCAACGGCAGCGACCACTTCGCCAAAATGGCGAAGGAACAAAGCTGGGATATTGAAGCAGTTCTGAACAACGACATCGTTGGCGGGGATAAAAGTCCCGACCAGGATCATTCGGTGGTGCGGGTATTTTCCGAGGGGCTGCCGGCGGCGGCGACGGAGCAGGAGATCCGGCGAATTCGCGGGCTGGGCGGGGAGAACGATTCCGCCTCGCGGCAACTGGCGCGGTATATCGCCGATGTGGGCCACGCCTACGATCCAGGCGTGAAGCCGATGCTGGTTTTCCGTCTCGACCGTTACTTGCGCGGAGGCGACCATTATTCGTTTAATCAGCAGGGATTTGCTGCTGTGCGGTTTACCGAATTCCGCGAGGACTTTCATCATCAGCATCAGAATGTACGCACGGAAAACGGCATCGAATATGGCGACCTGGCGAAGTTTGTGGATTTCGATTATGTGGCGCACGTGGCGCGGCTGAATGCGGCAACGCTGGCGTCCCTGGCCTCGGCGCCTGCGCCTCCGGCGAATGTGCATTTACTGGCCAAAGATCTGGAGAATGACTCGACGCTGACCTGGGAAAGTTCGCCGGGAGGCTTGGCTACAGCGTATGAAGTTCTGTGGCGCGCGACTACAAGTCCTGAATGGGAACATGCGGAGAAAGTTGGAAATGTGAACCGCGCAACTTTGAAACTTTCTAAAGATAATGTCATCTTCTCAGTAAGGGCTGTAGACGCACAGGGGCATCGCAGTTTGCCGGTTGTCCCCGTTCCGCAGCGCTGATTTCAGTTCCCCGCAACCTGATACCATGAACATTACGATTTCTTGCATTAGTTGAGGCTCACCGTGCCGATGAATCGCGGACGTACGATCTCACTGAGCTTGCCGCCGTTCACTTACTGGGTGAAGCGGCTGATCCTGACTTACGCCGGGATTTATCTGCTGATGGCAATTCTGGGGGTTGCTTCCCCCTATGCGCGCGAGTGGGTGGGCGTCTACTTCAGCCTCATTCCGAAGTTGGTGGTTCACGGGATGATCTGGCAGCTGATCACTTATTCCTTTCTACACTTCCAGTTGCTGCATTTCCTGTTCAATGCCCTGGCGCTGTGGATGTTCGGCTCGCAGCTGGAGAGCGACTGGGGATCGAAGCGTTTCCTGGAGTTTTATTTCTTTTGTACTGTGGCTGCCGGCCTTACCACGGTTGCCGTGAGCTACATGCACGTGCCGAACCTCTCGCCGGAGACGGCGACGATTGGGGCATCGGGCGGTATCTACGGCTTGCTGGTGGCGTTCGGCGTGCTCTACGGCGAAAGCGAGATCATGATGTTTCCGCTGCCTTTCATGATCAAGGCGAAGTATTTTATCTGGGGCATCGTCTTCCTGACGCTGGTGGGAGCGATTCAGGAAGTGGGCGGCGTAGCCAATTTTGCGCATCTCGGCGGATTGCTGTTCGGGTATCTCTACCTGAAGTTTTTGCCGAGGAAGGGTTTGATGTTTGCGACGTCCGAGCGCTATTTCAACTGGCGGAATGAATATTACCGCTGGAAGCGGCGGCGCGCGGCGAAGAAATTTGAAGTTTATATGAGCAAACACGATCGCAAGGTCGAGTTCGACGAGCACGGGAACTACATTCCGCCGGATGATGGGCCCCGCAAGGGAAATGGCGGGTCGAAATCGGGGTGGGTAAATTAGGGTTTTACTATTTTTCGCTGAAGAAGCCTTGAAATTCTGCCAAGATTTTTCCTGGTAGCTCTTGCCGTTTAGCCTTCCCTTTGAATCCTAAGTCGTGGCCTGCGCCCTCTATCGGCACTAGCTTCGTTCGGGCTGGAATCAGCTTGAGAGCTTGCTGCAATTCGGCGATTGATCCGAAAGCATCGCTTGCGCCCTGGACGAACAGCGTGGGAGTGCGCAAATTGCAAAAATGCTGGGTACGAAGTTGCGTGGGTTTGCCGGGGGGATGGAGCGGATACGAAGTTAAGAGCAGGCCAGCAACCCGATCGGGAGCCTCTTCCGGCTGTTCGGCTTCCGTATTCTCTGCGCAAAGCATGCTGGCTTGCCTCCCGCCGTAGGAGTGGCCTCCCAGAAAGATCGGGCCTCTCGCTTGTCTCTTGACGGCTGTCACCGCGTTTTTCAATCCGGTGCGATCACGCGTGCCATCGTGCGGTCCCGGCGGCCCGTAGGGACGACTCTGCCGGAAGGGCAGATCACAACGGAGGACGAGAAATCCTGCTTGCGAAAAAGTTTCTGCTAGCGCGATCAGCAAGGGCGCTTGGCAATTCGATCCCGCGCCGTGAGTCAGAACTAAAGCTTTGCCGTTAGGATTTCCCGGCCGATGCAAGAAGCCGCGTACAAACGGATCGACGGTAACGTCGGTAAAAACCTTCGGACTTGATTCGACAGTCATTTATCCTGCAATCATTTATTGGCCCGTGATTATTCGGCAGTCATTTGGGTACGCCAATCTCGGCCAGTTTTTCATACACCTTTAAAATTTTGATTTCATTTCCCAGGCGCGCCCAGCAGCGCAGCACTTCTGGATCTTCCTGCGCCGTACTGCGGGCTTGCTCGGAGTTCCAGTAGCGCAGAAGCACATACTCGGAGTCGCCGCTGCGGTATAGAAGATCGCGGCCATATTGTTTTTTCGAGACGATGGAGTTGAGCTCGCGAATGGTTTCGAGCGCAGCCGTTTCCATCCCGGGCAGAGGCTCCCAGATCGCGAGCGATAAGTACTCCTGGGACATATTCCGCGATTATAGCTTCTTGGGAGTCTTCCCCGTCTTTATGCCCGCAGTCTTTGATGGGACAGGCTTGGGGCGGCGGACGTTCGAGGGACTTTCAGTTGCGGCTTCTTCCGAAGTAACCGTATGCAGACGCATGAAGTTGGTGGAACCGGACGATTGGCGAGTACCAGCGACTACTCCGAGAACATCATTCGGCTTGAGCAGGTGCCGCTTCAATAGTTCTTTTTCCGCCACATGCACCATGTTTTCGTAAGAGAGCCCGGAGGCGCACTTTATGGGATGCGCACCCCAATATAGATTGGTGCGCTGCGCGACGCTCGAGTTGGGAGTAAAAGCGAAAATGGGCGCCTGCGGACGGTATTTGGAAATCATGCGGGCAGTGTTGCCGGTTTCGGTGAATACGGCGATGGCTCCCATAGGGAGATCCTCGGCGGCATGTGCGATCGACTCGCAAATTGTCTCGGCAATGGAGAGACCGCGACGGTCACGGCGTCGCGGCTGCGTGAACTCCGCCATGTTGCTTTCGGCCTCGACCACAATGCGAGCCATCATAGCGACGGCTTCGCGCGGGTAGCTGCCGCTGGCGGTTTCGGCGGAAAGCATCACCGCATCGGTGCCGTCGAATACGGCGTTAGCCACATCGCTGGCTTCGGCTCGCGTGGGGCGCGGGTTTTCGATCATGGATTCGAGCATCTGCGTGGCGGTAATGACCGGCTTGCGCCACAGCGCGGCGCGGCGGATTACATGTTTCTGAATGACTGGAACTTTTTCCGGCGCCATTTCCACGCCCAGATCGCCGCGCGCGACCATCACGCCATCCGCTGCTTCGAGAATCTCTTCGAGATGGTCGATGGCCTGCGGCTTTTCCAGCTTGGCGATGACGGGAGTATTGCTGCCCCGCGCAGCGATGATCTGTTTAACCGTCCGAACGTCGGCCGCGGAGCGCACGAAGGAGAGCGCGACCGCGTCAACGCCATGGGTCAGGCCGAATTCCAGGTCTTTGCGGTCTTTATCCGTCATGGCGGGAATCGATAGCGCAATTCCCGGCAGGTTGATGCCCTTGTGCTCGCCCAGCATTCCGCCGTTTAGAACGTCGCAGACGACATCCTTGCCGCGCATGGTGCGGACTCGCAGTTCGATGAGACCGTCAACCAGCAGAATGCGCGCGCCCGGAGAAACTTCCTGCGCAAGATCGAGGAAGGTAGTCGAGATGCGCGTGGCGGTTCCGACGATGTCGCGCGGAGTGATTGTGACCGTTGAACCGCTCTTCAGCAGAACTGGTTGGTGGCGCTCGAGGCGTCCGGTGCGGATTTTGGGGCCTTGCAGATCCTGGAGAACGCAAACGGTACGGTTCTCTTTTTCCGCCGCGCTGCGCAGGCGCTCAATGTTGCGGGCATGATCGGCATGCGAACCATGGGAAAAATTCAGGCGTGCTACATCCATGCCTAAGCGAAGCAGGTCGCACATGGCGTCCTCGGTGCGGCAGGATGGACCGATGGTGCAGATGATTTTCGCGCGACGGGAAGTCGAGGTAGATGTCCCAGCGTCGGGGGCAATGGTCTGCTTCAATTTGTCTCCGGACTCAAAGAGGAATATCGGTAGGTTACAACATCGGCCTTAAGCGGTCGCTCATTCAATTCCACCCTTTGAACCGCTGATCGCCGTCAATTCTTTCCCCAACATGGCTCGGGGAAACAGCATGGCGTTGAACTCCGCGCCCACCAGGACAATCAGCGAGACCATGTACATCCACACCAGCAGGGCGATTGCCGCGCCAAGCGATCCGTAGATAATTCCGTAGTCGCCATAGTGCTGTAGGTAGAAGCCAAAAATCAGGGTCGACGAAAACCACAGGCCAGTGGCGAGCGTTGCGCCGGGAATCACAGTGTGCCAGGGCTGGGTTCGGGGCACGGCGTTGTGATAGATGAGAGCGATCACGGCAATGCTGGTGAGCGTCGCGATCAGCCAGCGGATCGCCGTCCACATCAGCAGAATGTAGGCGCTGAATTCATGGTCCGTATAGAACAGGATGGTGGTTTCGATTTTGCTGCCGAAGGCCACCAGCAGCGTGGCAAACATCATGGGGATCAGCGCGAAGACGACCAGCGAAAATGAAACCAGCCGCTCCTTCACCAGTCCCCAGATTTTAGGCAGCTCGTAGCAGCGGCGAAAACCTTCCATCCATGAAACCATGACGCCGGATGCGGTCCAAAGCGCGAGGAGCGATGCGGTGATGAGCAGGCTCACGGGACGCTGCGACGCTCCGCGCAAAAAATTCAGAACCGCAATGTTGCCTGCGGGCAGAATACTGGAGAGCGCATAAGTAATTTCCCTGAGATAAGGCGCGCCTTTGCGCGATGCGGTCAGCACCGCCCCCACGATCAGCAGTGCGGGAAACAAAGTAAGAATCAGGGAATAGGCAGAGGCCTTAGCAATAGAGAACGCATCGTGCTGGAAAGCTCGCCAGAAAGCCAGACGCAGGAGCCGGAGAAAGCGAAGCATGGCTGGCCATAGCTTAGGGCTTGCATGGGACGGAAGCAACGAAGGAAGCGCCGGAGGTTCCTCAAGTTGCAATCGGTTGGGGTTGGCATGCATGGTTTATCGGTTTATTTAGTTGCGAAAAAGAGCGGGGGCGAACAGGTTCGCCCCCGACTCCACCATCGATTTGGCTTACTCCGCAGCTAATTCCTCGGTTTCGCCTTCCTGCCGCATCATCTCCAGAGCGCGTTCGGCTTCTTCGTAAGCCGCCGAAACCTCCGCCTGGACCTTGGCCGCGGCCTCTTCCATTTCTGGCGAGAGGCGCACGTTGCGGTAGTACTCCATGCCGGTTCCGGCAGGGATCAAGCGTCCGACGATGACGTTCTCTTTCAGCCCCCGCAGGTGATCGACCGCGCCCTGAATGGAGGCTTCGGTGAGCACGCGCGTGGTCTCCTGGAACGACGCCGCCGAGATGAACGAATCGGTCGAGAGCGAAGCCTTCGTGATGCCGAGGAGCAGCGGCCGTCCGGTAGCCGGCTTGCCGCCTTCCTTGATCACACGCTCGTTCTCTTCGCGGAAGCGGAACTTATCCAGTTGCTGCTCCAGCAGGAACGTGGTGTCGCCCACGTCCTCCACCTTC
>Ga0209221_1000190_pt1 | contig 34051 bp, 33 predicted proteins | sample BlaSpr_A8_Ref_O2_FD_187989 | JGI IMG/M metagenome (GOLD analysis project Ga0209221, IMG submission 187989) | Forest soil microbial communities from Thunder Bay, Ontario, Canada - Black Spruce, Ontario site 2_A8_Ref_O2 (SPAdes) (version 2) | ecosystem: Environmental > Terrestrial > Soil > Boreal...
GTTCGGCCACCGTATCCTCATCAATATGCAGATGGTCGATGCCGCCATTCTGCGTCGCCGCCTTCACCATCGACCGGAAGGCATCCACAATCTCGCTGCGCGCGCTGTAATTCAGCGCCAGCGTCATCACCGTGCCGCTATTGTGCGCCGTGCTCTCCCGCGCCCAGGCCATGCGCTCCTGCACGTCATCGGGCAATTGCTGCTGTCGCCCAATGTATTCCATGCGAATATTATTCTTGTTCAGCGTCGGCACTTCCGCCTTCAAATACCGGCTGAGCAGTCGCATCAGAAAGTCGACTTCACTCTTCGGCCGCTTCTTCCAGTTTTCTTCCGAAAAGGCATAGAGCGTGATCGCGCGAATCCCAATGCGCGCCGCCGTCTGGACAGTCGAACGCACCGCCTCTACGCCGGCGCGATGTCCCGCAACGCGCGGCATATGGCGCCGTTTCGCCCAACGCCCGTTGCCGTCCATGATGATCGCGATGTGTTGTGGGAGCCGCGCTGGATCGAGATGCCGGTAAACTTCGCTTTCCTTGCGATCCAGACCGGCGGGAATTTTTGCCTGCAAGGCCATCCCCTTCCGATTCACGAAGCTAACACAGTAGGGAACAGGCGTGCAATGACGAGCGCTGTGTTGTGCCGGTCAGTGAGCACGTAAGGCTTCAATCCTGGCCAGAAGGATCCCTTATTGGTCCTTCCACGGCTATACAAAAGGCGATTTAAACGCTTGCGTAGCCTACGTAGACGGTTAACATATGACTTATTTACGGCAAAAGTTATGGCCTATGAAGTGTTCAAGAGGACCGGGGCTAGAGTCGAGGCGCCAATGCTTTCCATTACGCCAGACGGCAGAATGACGATAAATGCCGCGGCGGTCGGGATTGCAAGGGACGCTCGAACAACATCCGTCCTATTGCTTTGGGACCGGGCCAACCACAAGCTGGCCCTTAAGGCCGTGCAAAGGGATGACACGAATTCCTGCGCCCTTTCGATTGTTGCTACGAGCCATTCAGGAAGTCTCAGAGCCAGATCGTTTCTCGGTCACGTCGGCTGGAAGGCGCATAAACGCGAAACGCTGTCGATAATTCGGAACGAAAAAGAAAAGATGTTCGAAGCTACCCTACCAATCGAACACCTGAGTCGGAACGGTCGAGCGTAAAGCGTTTGGCAGCCAATTAGAGGAAGTGGTCAGAGTATGCCAAGGCGATGGAAGCCGACGAAAGCAGAGCGAACGGACGCAGAGGCGATCCGCCGTAAGAAAGAACTCGCGGAAAAACTGGCTTTTGCCGTGGAGTACGGGACGGAGGAAGAATTCGTGGCCGAGGTGAAGAAGTTCAAGCCAGACGTTGGGAAGGAGGAACTGAAAGTTTGGATTATGCGGTTTCGCGACGCTCGGCGCGAGAAGCGCGGGCTTTAGCTTTGTCTACAATCTCGTCGAATTCTTTTTCCGCCTTGAGGAATTCTTTGGGAGACATGCGCTCCTTCGCCTCCGCGACTAAGTCGCTAAAGGAATCAACTAGAGTCTCCATTGCGGACTTCGACTTGCGGGCAGATTTTGCCATAACTATCTAAGTATAGTTTACTGCGCTAGTGAAACGCAGATATTTGACATTCCCAAAGTCATGCGCCTTTAGGTTACCCCGACGAGTCGCCGTTCCGACCTCATACCGATTTCGGCAAACTCGCTAGCCTCCTCCGCAAAAAATCATCCAACGATGAACGATAGCGCCGGCTGAGGGTCAACTCCGTCTTATCTCGCAGCACCACGCTGTAATCGCCGCCGAGCAACGGCAGGATTTCGCATATCTCGTTGATGTTCACGATCGTCGAACGATGAATGCGGATGAATCCGTTCTTATCCAGCCGGCGCTGAAAGTTGTTCATAGTGTCGCGTATGAAGTGGCTGTCTTTTTGCAAATGCAGGCGCACGTAGTCGCGCTCCGCTTCCACCCATTTCAGTTCTGACATGCGCAGAAAAAGCAGTCGCCCGCGCGATTTGATCAGAAGCAATTCAGCGGGCGAAGGCTCCTGCGCCGACGGCGGCGTACCACCCAGCTTCTGCAATTCGCTGTAGGCTAGTTCGCGCTGCACGTGCGCCTTGGCGCGAACCAAAACCTCCAAGAATCGTGACCGTTTAAAAGGCTTCAGCAAATAATCCAGAGCCTGCGCTTCAAAGGCCGGAATAGCATACTCTCGATGCGCGGTCACAAACACCACAGCCGGCAGATCGCGGCGATCCGCAATCTCTTCCAGCACTCCAAATCCGTCGGCACCAGGGATTTGCACGTCCAGGAAAATCAAATTTGGTTTGAGTTGCCCGATCATTTCAGCGGCGCGAATGCCATCGCCGCATTCGCCGACAATCCGCACCTCAGGGTCGGTCTCAATCAGAGAGCGCAACCGCCGCCGCGCCGCGGGTTCGTCATCGACCACCAGCGCGGTAATTTCCATCGCAGATTTATTCTCCATGAGCATGGCCGGCCGCGACAAAAGGGAACTGCAATTCCACGGTGAATCCTTTCGCAGAATCGTCTATATGAAGCACCGCCCGTTCGCCGTAGAGTCGTTGCAACCGCGCGCGCGTGTTGCTCAAACCGATCCCCTCATCCGAGGCATTTCCATTCCCGCCTGGGCCATTATCGGAAATCCGCACCTGTAGAATCCCATCTTTCTGATCCGATTCAATCCTCAACACCCCAATACCCACACGTTTCGAAATACCGTGGCGAAAAGCGTTTTCGATCAGCGGCTGCAAAATGAGATGTGGAACCCTTGCGTTCAGCGTCTTCGGATCGATCTTGGTTTCAATCGTCAAGCTGTCGAGAAATCGTAGCCGCTGAATATTCAGGTACAGCTCGACGGCTTTCATCTCCTCGGCCAACGATACTTCTTGCGCCGCGTGGCTTTCCAGGCTGGTCCGCAGCAGCGACCCCAGATCTCCGATCATGTCGTCCGCCGTCGCAGCATCTGTGTGAATGAGCGACGAAACCAGATTCAGCGTATTAAAAAGAAAGTGCGGTTGCAGTTGGCCCTTGAGCACCTCTAACTCTGCCTTCGCCAGTTGGCCTTCGAGTTGCGCCGCGCGAATTTCCGCATCCCGCGCGTTGAAGTAATAATCCAGGCCATAAAAAATTCCTACAATCACCCAATACATCCACAGATTCCATGCCACGTTCTGCCACAGCAGCAGGCTGATAAACCGCCAGGAGGTACGCGAGACGTTCGCTAGATCGCCGGCGGCTGGCGTGAAAGGAATCCAGGCTAAAGCATTGAGCAATAGAATCAGCACCGCAAAAGTGGTGTGAGCTGCGATCCACGATCGTGGTTTCCACTTTTTCCGCCTTATGCGTTCGCAGAAAAATAAGATCAGCGGCGTGAACACGGTCCAAATCGCATAGTTGATGATTGGGAAGCGGGACGCTTCCCGCCAGCTGACTGGCTGCCCCATCATCTTCGAGTAGACGTAGGTGTTGATGGTCAGCAGCGCGGCAAAGTAGCACCACGCGCCCGTAATCACGGCCAGGCGGCGTCGACCACTCCAGGCGCTGGATGCCGGCTTCTTCACGCGCTCAGCTTAGCGCATTCCCGCTTCAGCCTCCTAACCTCCGGTCGTGGTTTCCCCGCCGCTTGTCGCAAATCAACCTGTCAACCGCGGGTTGCGACCCATACTCCCGTATCAGTTTTATTTCCCAGGAGGATTAGTGATGAGGATGGTTATGAAGATTTGCCGTTTTTACCCCGCATCCGCGTTTCTTATGATGGTTGCTGGCCTGCTCTGCGGCCAACAATTAATGGCGCAGCAAATTCCACGAGTAAGCTCCAAGGTCTCACCCCAGCGTGATTCCGCCAGCACTTTCCGCTCGAAAAATTCTCTGCCCCCGAATCTCTATCCGCTCCAGGCATCATTCACTCAGGGCTACCCTACCCCCGGAGCAAATGCTGACGGTACCGACCTGTGGCCTTGCGATGGCAGCTCTTCAACTCCCAATCCGGATTGCCCCACCGTTGGCGACCCTGCAATCACTCTTCCTGCCACCGCGAATGTGACAGGCTCTCCCGCATTGGTCTGGCAACTCAAGAACACGGCCGGCTCCGGCAACGGGTACGGTTGCAACGCGCTTACCAACGGAACTGGGCACCTTGGCGTCCCATACATTTCCTGTGGCCAAATTGAAACCTGGTACGAAGATGATACTAACGACGCCACGGATGAGCTCCTATACTCGGCCGTGGTGACTCAGGGCACAAGAACGATTTTCGACACTGGTACTGTCGATCTCGGTCCAAATGTATACGCAGCGCAGAATCCGCCATCGGATGTCAACATTTACGATGACGCGAACTTCGGATTTGGTCCCGGAGACGGTCCTGGCACCGGGCCGAATAATGGCAACTGCAGCCCCGACTACAATTACCCGCTCACTTCGCCCGCTAATCCGGGAGAAACATATTTGGTGGCAGCTGGCAAAATCTGCGTAACGCCGCTTCCCGGAATGGCCACGATTACGGTGACCACCGAGCTTGGATCTCCCTCGTATACCCAGGTCACGGGCTCGGCGTGCACATCCGTGGGCGTGTCCAGCCCGTGCTACACGGTGAAGTGGACCAGGAAATATCCAATTAAGCAGCAGTGGAATATCTGGCTGGAATAGAGAGTGAATCCCGGAAGGTGGACTTTACCCGCGCCGCAAACCGGTGCGGGTATTTTGTCTCAACTGTCGGAATGAAACGTTATTCCAGGAGGGTGCTGCCCGCTCCAGTCGGAACATTGGCTCCCGGATAAGTTCTCTGCTTCGAGAGCCTCCAGAACATTTTCAATTGCGTACTCAGCTTCACTGGGACTGACAAAACCACACAAGTAGACCGCGCTGTACACAATCTCATTGAGTTTGACTTCAGGAACGCCAACTAATCCAGGCAGAGATCTAACCAGCTGCCGCAACAGTATCAATAAGCGGGACAGCCGTTCATCGAAGGCATGAAAATCTGGACTGGAGGCGCCTTTGCCAAAAGAACGATCAGGCCAATCCTGCTCACTTGGAGGCTTACAAGCCGCCCTGGGTTTACGCATTATGGCCTCCCTTGCGCTGGCGAAACGCGGCGGCGCGGTAATTTTTCCACGGGCTGGAGTTCCCGCGATCTGTAAAGCCGCCGGCAACAGGCTCATCCGACGCCGCTCGATTGCGGTTCTTCCAGGTCTCGAACCATTGGACAAAGAAGGTCTCGGGCTTGCAGTTTTCCGGCTCCCGCCGGAAATTCCTGTAGCTCGTCGAACTCCGCGGGCCAGCCTTAATCGAGTTAGCCTCAATCATGTACCGGCTTCCCGTGAAGTCCGCCGCCTGCGCCACGAATCGCTCGTGAGATTTGCCCGGGAGTATCTCGCGGAGAGCCCAATCGATGTGGTGAACGCATTCCTCCACGAGTTCCTCCTGTACCGCTGCCTCGTGGAAAGGCACCAACATCAGAGGTTGCAGAGCGTTGCGAATGTGGTGATTCATCAGGTCGACGACGCGAAGCTGTTCGCGGAACTGCCGCCTGACGCGCCGTTCATACATATAAAAGATTGCAGCCGCGATGATGCCGCCGGTAAAGTCGTCTGCAACGCGCTGCCATATTCCTAGTCTCCAATAAATCGATAAGCGGTCTACCAGGACCAGGAACGCGCAGACTAAAAGTGATAGAAGAACTGTCTCGCGAAGGAGAGAGCCCCCAGTCTTGTGAAAATTGAGGATATTCATGCTTCTGGCTCCCATTTGGCATGTCAGACCTTTTGTGGCCTGGAGCATGCCTAGCTGATTGCTTCAGTTGCGCACAGCCGGAAGAAGAAAAGAGGCACGATTAAATGTCCCGGCTGCGCAAAAATGGGTTCTTTGGCTGAGGTTAACGTCAGATCAGAAGCGTGCAGAGAAGATTCTGGAGAGGAGGTCGGGCGACATTATGGAACGAACTCGAAACCGGCGCGAATCGGATGTTGATCGCGCTAAAAACGTCCGCCAAAGGAGCCGAACTCACCGGAGACGGCGCGCTTAGATCGAGGGCTGGCGCGACGAGTTGAATATTAGGCCGTTCGACCGGCGCCACAATGATGGGTGCGTCCGACTCATCGTAACTGGTTTCAGGCAAGTCTTCGCGGGGGACCGCTGAGGCGAAGATCGCCGCTCCCAGCAGGAAGAAAACCAACATTGCCCGAAATCGCATCGCCGTAATCACGATAATTTTCTTCAAGCTACGCCGGCAGGTGAGCCTTGTCAATGGTCGGTCCCTATAATTATCGACGTAAATTGCTGAAACAACTACGGCGTCCGATCGAAGGACACTGGCACGTTTACTTCGCTTCTTCCGGCACGATTTTCAACTCGATCTTCTCGGTATATCGCAGCAGCGTCAGCGAGCAACTCACGCCCACGCGAACGTCGGTGAGCACGCGGTGCAGATCGTCCACGCCCGCGACCGGACGGCCTTCCAGCGCCACGATCACATCGCCTTCTCGCACTCCCGCTCGCTTCGCCGGGCTTTTTTCCTCAACCGATAGCACCAGCGCACCCGATTCCTTGGTTAGATCGTAAAAGCGCACGACGCGCCGATGCACCGGAACCGTCTGCGCGGAAACCCCGATGTAGCTGCGCCGAATGCGTCCATCGCGCAGCAGTCGGCTGGCCACAAACTTCGCGGTGTTGATGCCGATGGCGAAACAGATTCCCTGCGCCGGCAGGATCGTTGCCGTGTTCACCCCGACCACGCGCCCAGCCGAATCTACCAGCGGACCGCCCGAGTTGCCCGGATTCAGCGCGGCATCGGTTTGAATTACATCGTCAATCAGTCTCCCCGAATACGATCGCAGGGATCGTCCCAGAGCGCTCACCACTCCTGCCGTTACGGTCGATTGAAATCCATAAGGCGCGCCAATCGCCACTACAACCTGACCCACGCGCAATTGCTGCGAATCGCCAAGAGCGGCCGCAGTCAGGCCGGGTTCATCCACTCGCACCACCGCCAGATCGCTCGCCGGATCATCGCCGATGGCCGTCGCAGGCATGCGGCGGCCGTCCGTCAACGTGACTTCGATCCGTTTCGCGTCGTGCACGACGTGGCTGTTGGTAAGAATCAATCCATCCGGGGTAAAGACGAATCCGGAACCCCCGCCTCTGCGCTCGCGCGATTCGCCCGAACGCGTTTGTCCCGCCAAGGTATGAACTTCAATATTGACCACGGATGGGCTGATCCGCTCGACCGCACCGGTTACGGCGCGGGAGTAAGCATCGAGCAGGGCGCCATCATCCGGCGCGGAACTGGCCAAAGACGACGCGGCGCGGCCAACTTCGTCTCCCCAGCCGCTTGTTTCCGGCTGATTTGCCGAGGCAGAGTATGAAAATAAATTCCCAGATTCTTCATATTGCATGATGAGATAGATGAGAATCGATCTATCTGGGACTCAAAGTGAAAACTCAAAGCGGAAGAATGCCGAAATTTTCCGGCAATAAAAAAACCGGGACCAATATTTTGGTCCCGGCGTTGAGTTGGCTGGTTAGCCCGGATAAAAATCGCGAAAATGCAGGGACAGCCGTCCTCGGCTGTCCGCTGGGCAAGTCCGGCTGCCTTAATCCAAAAACGCTTCTACGCGGTCCTTCTTGGCCTGATCGTCAAATCCCGCACCTGGGTCAGGATGCTGGACATCTGCATCCCGTTCAGTTGTGAAACGAACGGCAGAATTTCCGCGATGAACGGATCTTTTACCAGTTCGCCGATTTCGTCCTGACGGCTCTTCTCGCCGCCGCTTAGCAGTTCCGGCACGGTCACCTCCAGCGCGCGCGCCAGCCGCTCCAAAGAGGACAGCGTGGGCGTGGCTTTCTCGTTTTCGATTTTCGAAACGTAGGTCCGTGGCACGGACATGCGTCCCGCCAGTTGGCGCTGGCTCAATCCGCTGCGCAGGCGCAGCGAACGGATTGACGTGGCCAGGTTGAGATGTCCGCGGCCCGTCCCGGGCATCGGCATCATGACCGGCGGCACCATCGCCACCGGCTCAGGTTCAGGTTCCTCATCCAGGGACGAGTGACAGCGTCGGCAATTGTTGTTAACGGTGCGGAACTGAACCAACAGGCAGTGATCGCAACGGACGACTTCCCGTGAGTCTACCGGGGCAAGGGTCGTGGCCATCGGGTTGTGGGAGTGCCAGAGCGGGCTACTCCGAACTTCTACCGCTGTACTACTGGAACCATTCTTTTTGGGGGAGAGGTTCCGACTGCATGGACAATCTGCGGTACATGCCCTGTGGAAGTCAAGTGTAAAATGCATGAAGCCGCGAACTTCGCGGACAAAACCCGGACCAACGCGGCGAATGCCGCAGAAAACAAGGCAAACGCATGATTGATCGGGAAGCCGCGTGGTGTTTACTAACTGAGTTCACTCAATCGGAAAGTTTGCGCAAACACGCGCTGGCGGTCGAAGCCTGCATGCGCGCCTGCGCGAAAAAGTTTGGCGAAGAAAAAGATCATGTAAGGACAGCCGCCCCGGAGGGAATGTCAGAGGAAGACCTCTGGGGCATCGTAGGCCTCATCCACGACTTCGATTACGAAAAATATCCCAGCCTCGAAGATCATCCCTACAAAGGCAACGAGATTCTGCAAGAGCGCGGATGGCCCGATGTGATTCGCCGCGCGATCATGTCGCACGCCGAATACACTGGCGTAACCCGCGATACTCCCATGGAAAAGGCCCTCTTCGCCTGCGACGAGCTCGCCGGATTCATCACGGCCGTAGCTCTGATCAAGCCGGGAAAATCACTGGCTGAGGTCGATACCAAGTCCGTGCGAAAAAGAATGAAAGACAAAGCCTTCGCCCGTAAGGTCAATCGCGATGACATGATCAACGGCGCTGCCGCACTCGGCGTGGATTTAGACGAGCATATTTCGTTTTGCATCACCGCGCTGCAAGGGATCGCCACGGAATTGGGTTTGGATGGCAGCGCGCTGAAGATGGCATAGTCAAAGTTTCTTGAGGAGAGATCCGTGACGACACCTGGTGCAGCCGCACCTTCGCAAGCCGAAAAGGCACGAACATTTCGCACGCTCCATGAGCGCGGCGGAGCGTTCATCATCCCCAATCCCTGGGACGTAGGCACCGCGCGCCTGTTGGCGCACCTGGGATTTGAAGCGCTGGCCACTACCAGTATGGGTTACGCCTTCTCGCTCGGGCGGCTGGATAATTCTCTCAATCGCGAGGAGACTCTAACGAACGCGTCCGCCATAGCATCGGCCACTCTTTTGCCGGTCAGCGCCGACCTTGAGAATGGCTTCGGAGACGCGCCCGAAGTAGTTGCCGAAACCATCAGCCTTGCCGCGCAAGCGGGAGTGGTTGGAGGATCGATCGAAGATGCCACCGGTCGAGCGGAGCAACCGATTTATGAGATCGAAGAAGCGATCGATCGAGTGCGCGCGGCTGTAGCGGCCGCGCGCTATCTTTCTTTTCCTTTCACCCTGACAGCCCGCGCGGAAAACTATTTGCACGGCCGCCCCGATCTTAAAGACACCATCAAGCGTTTGCAGGCATATCAGGAGGCTGGCGCCGACGTGCTCTATGCGCCCGGTCTGGCCACGAAGGAAGATATCGCCGCCGTTGTCTCGTCCGTGGATCGCCCGGTGAATGTGCTCATGGGATTACAAGGAGTTCGACTGAGCCTGGACGAACTCTCAGCAATTGGGGTGAAGCGAGTCAGCGTAGGCAGCACGCTCTGCCGAACCGCTCTGGCCGCCTTTCTTAGCGCCGCCAAAGAGATGCGCGAACACGGCACGTTCACTTTTGCAGCCGAGGCCGCAAGCCCGAAAGAGATAAGCGCCATTTTCAGGATGTAACGATAGCGAAACGAAGTCGGAGCGGCTGCTGATCATGTAGGGATAGGGATCGCCGCCCTCGGCTGTCCACCGGGCGAAGCCCGGTTCCTTTCCTCCAGAGCTACCGCAAGACCGCCGCAACCTTCCCACTCGCAATCAACTCCGCAATCCGCGCAAAATCCTTATACATAATCCGGTCTTTGTCGACGGTCGAGCACACAGCCCGAATCGCCGCATGAGCCACCTGCCCGCGCTTCGAACTCTTCAGCGGAGCCAGAAAGTCGATGGCCTGCGCCACCGCCATCGCTTCAATCGCCAGCACGTTGCGTGTGTTATCGACAATGCGTTTCAGTTTGTTGGCCGCGGTCATCCCCATGGAAACAAAATCTTCTTTATTCCCGGAGGTCGTAATCGAATCCACAGACGCGGGATGCGCCAGCACTTTATTCTCGCTGGCTAGCGCCGCTGCTGTAACTTGCGCCATCATGAATCCGGAATTTAATCCCGCTCCTTCGGCCAGAAACGGCGGCAACCCTTCACTCAGCGCGGGATTCACCAGGCGTTCGATCCGGCGCTCGCTGATGCCGGCTAAAGCGCTCAGAGCGATGGCGAGAAAGTCCAGCGCGAACGCGAGCGGCTCACCATGAAAATTGCCCCCTGAAATCACATCGCCCACCGAATTCTTGGCGTCAGTGATAAAGACCAACGGATTATCCACCGCGGAGTTGGCCTCAATTTCAAACACGTTGCGGCAATGCACCAGCGTGTCGCGCACGGCGCCATGCACTTGCGGAATGCAGCGCAGCGAATAAGCATCTTGCACGCGCCCGCAGGTGCGGTGGGATTCGCGAATCTCGCTGCCTTCGAGCATCTTGCGCAAATTCGCCGCTGACTCGATCTGGCCGCCATGCGGGCGGGCCTGGTGAATGCGTTCATCAAATGCGGTGTCCGTGCCTTTCAGAGCGTCGCAACACAGCCCGCCCAACACGTCGGCGGAATCGGCCAGCGTCTCCGCCGCAAGCAGGGCCAGTGTACCGACGGCCAGCATGGCTTGCGTTCCATTGATGAGCGAAATGGATTCTTTCGCTTCCAGCACCAGCGGCTTGATCTGCGCCTGCTTCAAAGCCTCGCCGCTGGGGATGAGCTTCCCCGCGGTGTCAAAGCATTCCCCTTCGCCGACCAAAGCCAGCGCCAGATGCGCCAGAGGAGCCAGGTCGCCGCTTGCTCCTACGCTGCCTTGTGAAGGAACGTAGGGAGTGACGCCGCGATTCAGCATCTCGCAAAGCGTATCAATCACTACGGCGCGCACGCCGGAGTAACCTTTGGCGAGAGAGTTGGCGCGCAGCAGCATCATGGCGCGGGTCTCGGCTGCCGGCAGCGGATCGCCGACTCCAACCGCATGCGAGCGCACCAGATTTATCTGCAGTTCGCGAATCTGGTCGCCTACAATGCGCACGTCGCTGAGCTTCCCCACGCCAGTAGTGACCGCGTAGGCCAGTTTGTTGCTCGCGACAATTTCTTCAACCACGGCGCGGGCGCGATCCACGGCTTGGCGCGCATCCGCCGCCAAAAGCACGGGACGACGGTCAACCGCGGCTTCGCGAACGTTTTCCAGAGTGAGATCTTTGCCATTAATATGGAGTGCGTTCAAGAGAATGTTTTATCCTGTTCTGCCGAGCGCATTGCGAAATGCGCTCAAATATTTGTCCGTAAGTGCCGCGACCTTCATCTCGGCGTCCGTAACGATGTGCGTGGTCTCGCCCTCCGCCAGCAGCGTGCCGTCGTCGGCGCGCCGCAACTCGTAACCGAAGTGAATCACCGATTCGCGAACGTTTCGTAATTCGGTGCGGATCACCACCTCGTCGTCATAATGCGCCGGCGCTCGATAACGGCACTTCGCCTCGACCACCGCGATGAACCGTCCGTCTTCTTCTTCCATGTCGCGGTAGGAAAATCCCAGCTGGCGCAGCAACTCGACCCGGCCCACTTCGAACCAGATGAAATGGTTGGAATGATAAACCACGCCCATTTTATCGGTCTCCGCGTAACGCACTCGCACTCGGGTTTCATTGATAGCTGACGGATGAGCGGCGAGGGGACGATCTGGATTCATTTCCCGCTCCACACTGGTTTGCGTTTTTCGAGGAACGATGCGACGCCCTCGCGGAAGTCGGAGGTAGTGCGAATGCGTGCATTGTCTTCAATGGCGGCGGCGATTTGCTCGTCGAGTTGCGTGAAGATGAATCCGTTAATAAGTTTCTTGGTTGCCCGTACAGACGATGGACTGTTTTCCAGAAGTTGAGCCGCGAGCTCGCGAGCGCGATCCGTCAGACGATCAGCCGCGACCACTTCATTGACCAAACCGTAGCGATGCGCTTCCGTTGCATCGAACAGTCGCCCGCTAAGCAGGAGGTCCCGCGCAATTTTGTGCCCCACCTGCCAGACGAGGATCGAAGAGACGATGGCCGGAACAAATCCGATGCGGACCTCCGTGTAACCAAATTTCGCTTCCGGAACCGCCAGGGTGAAGTCGCACATGGTGGCGAGTCCGGTGCCGCCAGCGATGGCCGCGCCGTTCACCGCGGCGATGGTTGGTTTCGGAAAATCGTAAAGCCTGCGGAACATGGCCGCCATTTTGGCGGAATCTTTCACGTTTTCGTCATGCGTTTTGCCGAGAAGAGATTTCAATTCATCCAAGTCCATGCCTGCACAGAAAGCCTTGCCGGCACCGGTCATGATCAGAACATTTGAAAACGACGCCTCAATTTCATCCAGTGCCGCCATCAATTCCTCGACCAGCTCGAAGCTAACGGCATTCCGCTTATCCGGACGATTCAGCGTGATGGTCGCGATGCCAGATTCGTGAGCGAGTTGAATAGTTTTATAGGACATATTTGGAATGATTAATCGGCGGCGATGGAATCCGTATATCTCGCGGCCAGTTCCGTCGTGGCGCGCAATAATGTGTCGAGCGATTTCAGCGCCGGCAATTCTGCGCCGCGCTGCTTCAGAGCCTCAATCACTTTTTCGGTCGCAATGTTGCCCACCAACGCATCCTGCGCGAAAGGACAACCACCCAGTCCGCCGAGCGCGGAATCGAAGCGCCGGCAACCGACATCATAGGCCGCGAGAACCTTGGCCTCCGCTTGCTCGGGGCGGCTGTGCAGGTGAACTCCTATCTCAAGATAATCGTATTTCTTCATGACCGCGCCAACCAGGTCGCTGACTTGCTGTGCACTCGCCGCTCCCACGGTGTCGGCCAGAGAAATCATGCGGAGATTGTCGACTTCGAGCAAGGCAATGGCCTCGATCACTTCCTCCACATTCCAGAGATCGCCGTAAGGATTCCCGAATGCCATCGAAATATAAACCACGACGTCGAGTCCGGCATCGTCGGCTCTCTTCTGGATTTTTTCCAGCTCCTCTAACGCGTCTTCCGCTGATTGATTCTGATTCTTGCGCAGAAAAGTTTCGGAGATGGAATAGGGAAATCCCAAGGTCTTGACTGCCTGACTCTCGACCGCCCGCTGCGCGCCTTTTTCGTTTACCACGATGCCGATGATCTCAACGTCATCCGGCGGATCGAGTTCCTTCAGCACTTCTTCGGAATCCGCCATCTGCGGTACAGCCTTCGGTGAGACGAATGAAACTGCGTCGATGTGCTTGAAACCCGCGCTGATCAAGGCTTGCAGGTAGGCGCGTTTGATGTCGGACGGAATCTGTCCCTTCAGCCCCTGCCAGGCGTCGCGTGGACATTCGATCAGTTTGACTGAGTTTGACATGGCTTGCGAATAGTCGGATTCATGCATGCCCCGATGAACTAAGTTTGCAGTACTCCCACCTTGAACTCAGGAACATCCGGATTCAGCGCGGCCGCTTCGAGCGCCTGCGTGATCGCCTCGCGCGTTTCAATAGGATCGATAATCTTATCGATCCACAATCGGGCTGCGCCGTAGCGCGGATCGGTCTGCTCATCGTACGTGCGCTTTACGGATTCGTAGAGTTCTTTTTTTTCCTCTTCTGTAAGTTTCTTCCCGCTGCGTTCGAGTTGCTTTACTTTCACCTCAAGCAGTGTTCCCGCCGCTGAATCGCCGCTCATCACGGCGTACCGTGCGGTCGGCCATGCAAACACAAAGCGCGGATCGAAAGCTTTCCCGCACATCGCATAATGTCCCGCGCCGAACGATCCTCCTACGATCACCGTAATCTTCGGCACCACCGAATTCGACACCGCGTTCACCAGCTTGGCTCCGGCTTTGATGATCCCGCTCCACTCTGCGTCACGCCCCACCATGAAGCCGTTCACGTCATGAAAAAAAATTAGCGGGATCAAATTCTGGTTACAGTCCATGATGAAGCGCGCGGCCTTTTCCGCCGATTCCGTGTAGATGACGCCCCCAAATTCGGTCCGCTTGTGGCCCTCGTGGTCGGTCTGTTGCGCGTGCAACTTCTGGTTCGCCACAATTCCGACGGCGAAGCCGCCGATGCGCCCGTACCCGCATATCAGAGTCTTCCCATACTCAGCCTTGTATTCATCCAAGCGGCTGCCATCCAGAACCCGCGCCAGAATCTCCTTCATGTCGTACGGACGCGCGGAGGATGAATCGTAAATTCCGTAAATCTCCTCAGCCGCCAGCGCGGGTTCCACCGGTTTTTTGCGGTCCCACGGGGATTGCCGCCGATATCCCCATCTTTCCACCAGCGACCGAATTCTTGCCAGGCAAGCACGATCGTCAGGCTCGCGAAAATCGACGGTGCCGCTGATGCCCGCGTGCATGGCCGCTCCACCCAAATCTTCCGCGGAAACCTTCTGCCCGATGGCCGCTTGCACCAGCGCGGGCCCAGCTAAGAATAGTCCGCTCCCATCGGTCATTAGAACGTGGTCGCACATCACCGGCAAATAGCCGCCGCCCGCCACGCACATGCCCATGATGGCTGCAATCTGTGGAATGCCCAGGGCGGACATCACGGCGTTGTTTCGAAAAACTCGCCCGAAATCGTCGGTGTCGGGAAAAACATCTTCCTGCAACGGAAGAAAGACGCCCGCAGAATCCACCAGATAGATTGTGGGAATTCGGTTCTCGATCGCGATGTTCTGCGCCCGGATTACCTTCTTCGCGGTCATCGGGAAAAACGCGCCAGCCTTCACCGTGGCGTCATTCGCGATGATCATCACCATCCGGGTATGCACTCGCGCCAGTCCAGTGATTACACCCGCTGCGGGTGCGCCGCCCCACTCTTGGTACATTTCGTAGGCTGCATAGGACCCCAACTCGAAGAACGATCCCGGATCGACGAGCAGGTCAATCCGCTCGCGCGCCGTCAGGCGTCCTTTCGCATGTTGATTCTCGATTGCTTTGGCGCCGCCCCCCTCGCAAATTTTCTCGCCCTCATTGCGCACCTGTGACATCAGATCCGCCAGGAACCGCATGTTCGCTTCGAACCGCGCCGACGTGGGATCGACTTTTGTGCTCAGGATGTTCGAAGCCTGGGTCGTGTTCGAAGTCTGCGAAGATACGGCGGGGGGTTCGCTGCGCTCAGCCATAGATACCAGTGCCACAAGTGAGTGGACTGTTTACGGTATAACACTCCCGCCGTGCGGCGCAACGGAAGCACTCCTCGGCAGTGGGTCAATTGAATTTGCTTTGAAAGGTACGGCTTCAGAATTACGGAAAAACTTAATTTCGATTTTGGGTGGCACAGCGGTTCACCACTTGATAAATAATCCCCTGTTTCCAATGCCGGCCTCAGCCGCTGGGGGCGATGGTTTTCAAATGAACCCGCTACCACTCCTTAGGCAGATAACGTATCAGTGGCCACGAAAGCAGCGCTTCACGAAATTTTGTCCACCCACTCCGCCAGCCGGCAGCCATCTTCTTCGAGCAAAAAAGTTCCAGCGCCGTAGCATTCGCCGAAAATACGTCCCGACTCCTCATCGCGCGCCGCGCGCGAGATCCACTTTCTGCCCACTTCATATTGCGAGGCCGTAAACCATTTTTGCGGCAACACTTCGACCAATCCAGCTCTCAGATACAGCACAAGCAAAGCGAAAGCCGGGTCGTCACTGGAGAGCGCCTTATAGCTCGTCGGCAATATCAATTCATCGACTGTGGCGAGTTCCGCTGGCACTTCGATCTTATGCGTTCCAGGCGGAAGATCCAGGCGCACCTCAAAGTCCGCGACCGGTGCGGTCTTCGCGTAGATTCGATCTGAGGACTGTTTAAACCAACCGGCGACTTCCGCTAAATCGAAGCCCTCCAGGCGATCAACTTCGAAACCAGCGATTCGAATATTCCTTCCTTCCGGAGCCCACACGCCGAGGCAGTTCGGCGCTACAACAAATGGACGGCAATACGTATTCAGCGCCAGAATTGCTCGATCCGGATCTTTCTCCGGCGCCAGTGAGACTACATAACCAACCGGTCCCTCTTCGCCCTGGTGCGTCCAGACCAATCGCTGGCCGCCGCTCGAATGAATTTCCGGGAAAGTTTTCCAATACCAGGGGGCGGGGCCGACTGTACGCGCAAGTTGTTGTCGGATAGAAGTCAGGTTTGGATTTGCCATGGAAGAAAATAGGTCTCTTAATTTGAAGAAGTAGGTCGCTTAATTTATGGAAAGCGAATGTTCGTGGAGAGTAACGAGATTGTATTTATTTCGAGGCCGATCCGGAACTCAGAGGGGAACGCTCGTACTCTTCACGTTGGCGCGGATGAATTTCACGATGTCATCCATCGCCGTGCCTGGCTGGAAGACGGCCGCTACTCCCGCTTTCTTAAGCGCATCAATATCTTGATCCGGAATGATTCCGCCCAGCAGCACGATAACATCCTCCATCTTGTTCTGTTTGAGCAGATCCATCACCCGGGGTACGATTGCATTGTGAGCCCCCGATAGAATGGAGAGCCCGATCACTTGCACGTCCTCCTGAAGCGCCGCGCTCACAATCATCTCCGGCGTTTGCCGCAATCCGGTATAAATCACTTCCATGCCCGCGTCTCGCAGGGCGCGAGCAATCACCTTCGCGCCGCGGTCGTGCCCGTCAAGTCCCGGTTTGGCTACAAGCACGCGAATCTTAAGATCGGCCATTGTCCCCATTTAACCATACAGTCCGAACCAGAGCACAGCACCGATGCTCGTGTAGGGATAGCCGCCCTCGGCTGTCCTCGAGCGAAGCTCGACTTCTTGCTCGTCTGACGACGGAAAATTAACTCACTACGGGGTTCGAACCTTCCGCAGCTTACACCGTCTTGATATCAATACTCTGCCACAGATACCAGCAAGCCACGCTGCGATAGGGCTCCCAGCATTTCGCAATCTTTTCCATCTGCTCGGGAGTTGGCAGCTTGATCTTGCGCTTGGATTTCTTCTTAGAGGCAGCGGCTTTCTTCTTCGCCGTGGATTTCTTCGCTGCCTGCGCTCGCTGCACGTCCAGATAATGCCGGAACATTGCCATCCGCACACCGAAATCCCCAATGGGTAGTACATTCTCTCGCTTCAAGCTGAACATCAAGAACATCTGCGCGGTCCAAACCCCAATGCCCTTCACCTGAATTAAATGTTCGATCACTTCCGTGTCGGGTAACTCCGAGAGCCCTGAGAAATCCAGCACTCCAGAGGCCGTCTTGATGGCCAGATCCTTTAAATATGCGGACTTCTGCTTCGACAATCCCACGCCCCGCATCTGTTCATCGCTCAATTTAAGAATGCCTTCAGGCGTAAGTGGATCGCCGGCGAGGGCCTCAAACCGCTCAAAGATCTTCGCGGCCGCTTTGCCATTGAGTTGCTGATAAACGATGGACTCAGCCACACTCTGAAATTCCGGGGGGTTAAACCCCATGCGGCAGGGTCCAATGCGCTCGATAATGGCGCGCATAATCGGATCTGATTTCTTGAGATGGTTTACCGCTCGTCGCATATCGTATCTGTATCACAGCGGCGCGCAAAAACGTTTATGTGGGGACGGCCGCCCCCGGCTGTCCCTCAGCAAAGCTCCATTCTTCCTTTTGCCGCGACTACGTTACGCTGGTCTCGGTATAAGTCCCAAATACTTCTTTCAACGCCTCGCAAATCTCGCCCACAGTCGCATACGCGCGCACTGCATCCACAATATAGGGCATCGTGTTGGCGGGAGAAATACTCCCATTTTCACCTGCTACCGGTTGCTGCGCAGCTGCTTGCTTCAGCGCGTCGAGACAGCGTTGGACCTGATCATTCGACCGCCGGGCGCGAAGCGCCTTCAACTTTGCGGTTTGCTGCCGGGCGACCGTCTCGTCAATGTAAAGAATGTGCGGTGATTCTTCCTCCACCACGAATTCGTTCACCCCGACAATCACTTTTTCTTTCGCCTCTGCCGCTCGCTGATAGAGGTATGAAGCCTCGGCAATTTCTTTTTGCGGATAACCGCGCTCAATTGCCTTCACCATGCCGCCCATGGCGTCCAATTTGCTGAAGTAATCGAAGGCGCCTTTTTCCATGTCGAGGGTCAATGCCTCTAAAAAGTAAGAGCCCCCGAGCGGATCGACGGTGTGGGTTACGCCCGATTCGTAAGCAATGATCTGCTGCGTGCGCAGCGCGATTCGCGCAGCCTCTTCCGTGGGCAGCGCCAGAGCTTCATCGTAAGAGTCGCAATGCAGCGACTGCGTTCCACCCAGCACGGCGGCCAGCGCTTGCAAGGCCACACGAGCAATGTTATTCCTCGGTTGCTGCGCCGGCAGAGAGACACCCGCGGTCTGCGTGTGGAAGCGCATAAGCCATGTGCGGGTATTCTTCGCGCCGAAGCGCTCCTGCATCACCTTCGCCCAAATCTTCCGGGCAGCGCGGTATTTGGCGATCTCCTCGAAAAAGTCATTATGGGCGTTGAAAAAGAAGCTGAGCCGCGGACCGAATTCATCGACCTCAAGCCCCCGGCGCCTGGCCCACTCCACATATTCCACACCGTCATACAGCGTGAAGGCCAATTCCTGGAGGGCGGTCGATCCCGCCTCTCGTATGTGATATCCGCTGATCGAAATCGTGTTGAAGCGCGGCGTAAACTTCGACCCAAACTCGAACGTGTCGATCACGAGTCGCATCGATGGCGCGGGCGGATAGATGTATTCCTTCTGCGCGATATATTCCTTCAAAATGTCATTCTGCAGTGTGCCGGAAATCTTTTTCCAATCCGCGCCCTGCTTCTCCGCCACCACCAGATACATGGCCCACAACACCGACGCGGGAGAATTGATGGTCATCGATACCGTGGTTTTCTCCAGATCGATGCCGTCAAAGAGAATCTCCATGTCTTCAAGTGAATCGATGGCGACGCCGCACTTACCCACTTCGCCTTCGCTCGCCAGATGATCGGAGTCGTAGCCCATCAGCGTAGGTAGGTCGAATGCAACCGAAAGACCGCCGCCGCCGTGCTCGAGCAAATATTTGTAACGCTGATTGGTTTCCTCGGGCGAAGCAAAACCGGAAAACTGCCGCATGGTGAACAGCTTGCCGCGGTAGCCCGTAGCATGAATGCCGCGCGTGTAAGGCGCTTCGCCGGGATAGCCAAGATATTTCTCTTCGCTCCAATCCTCCGGCAGGTCGGCCGGAGTGTAGAGCCGCCGGATCGGCACTCCAGAGATCGTGGTAAAACGGGCGCGGCCATCCTCGTCAACATTCACCCCAGTTGGGGCGCCAATTGCGCGCTCTGGCGCCTTGGCGAGCGTGGGCGCAAGCGTATTCTCCGCCCAGGCTTTTTCGGCGGCGGAAGGATGACGGTTTTCAAAAACGTCAGCAGCCGGGTTTTCGGCCACTAGCGGTGTCGACTGCTTTTTCTCCATGGGCACCCCAGCGCTATGTTTGCACGTTCTGTTTGGATGATAGGGAAGCGGAAGCTTGCGGGCAAGGCGAGAGAAGGTCGATCAAACGACCGGTCGGTCGCTATCAGCGATGTCCAGGGAAATTCTACTTTATGTGTTTTGGGGCGGAAATCTCCCAAGCCTTCGCGTATTTCCACGACACATAGACCGCATGGTAGAGATGAAGCAATAGACCTTCGCGTCCATCGAGGAATCCCAAACGAAAAAAGTAGTTATAGATCAATGTGAACCAGGGCCGAAGCATGATATTAATCACGCTGAAGCCTGCCTTGCCGCCGCCCTTGGCAGACACCATCTCCGCGCCCAGGGAAGAATAACGGTTCATGTGTTCGATGTAGTCGGACAGAGTGGGATAGGAGTGATGAATGAGCGCTCCACTGAGATTACGGGTGGCGATGCTGTTACGAGAATTTTCTGAAATGCGGACGGTTTCGTGAACCAACGTCTCGCTGAACCTACCCTCGCCTCGACGGAACAGTCTGAGCTTGCGATCGGGCCAGAATCCCCCATGCTGAATCCACCTTCCCAGAAAATAATTGCGACGCGGAATCCAAAACCCTTTAACTGACGCTGATCCTTCAAGCCCTTCGGAAGCCTCCCCCCCAGCATCGTGAACCACAGGCGGGGATTGCAATATTTGTTCAATTTCGCGAGCCAGTTCCGCACTCACCTCTTCGTCCGCATCAAGGGACAGCACGTACTCTTCCGTAGCCTTATCGATTGCGGAATTTTTCTGCGCGGCGAATCCCTTCCATTCCTCCACGAAAACTTTTGCCCCGAATGACTTCGCGATTTCAACCGTGTGATCGCTGGACCCCGAGTCGACGACTATGATTTCTCCCTTGCCCTCGCCGACCAGTGCCTGCACGCTTTTCAGCGTGCGACCCAGGTTCGCCTCTTCGTTCAATGTAATGATGACCACAGAGAGAGTCACCGGAGGAGGATACAACGTCCCGTTGAATTTGGGTGGCGCAGCGATGCACCGCTGCGATAAATTTCTCCGTTTCCAATCGCGGCTTCAGCCGTGCCGCAAAAGTCCAGCTCTTGGCAAACATTGTCATCCAGCGTAGCCGACCGATTCGCGTCAGCGAATCGGTTGGCGAAGTCGAAGGATCTCTGCACGGGCTCGGCCTATTGTTGCGGCTGTGGAGCGCTCGCCTCTGGCGCCGGCTGCGCCACGGAAGGCAGATTCTTGCGTGGTGCAATGTAGGGCACGTTGGGTATGTGGGTCACCTTCCCCCGAACCGCATCGTCCACACTGACGCCATCGCGATCGAGCAGAAGTCCGGTCGCGCGGCTCAGTTCAACCTGTGCTTTTTCGTAAGCGACTAAAGCATTCACCAGCGTCGATTCAGAGGTTGCCAGCCCACTTTCATACTGCAGCACTAGAGTGGTGGTCGAAGTGCCAAACTGATATTTCTTTTGCTCCGCATCCAGCGACGTACGAGCCAAATCCAGCGCAGCTTTCGCCGCATCCACGCTCGCGCGATTCTGCTGGACCGCATACTGCGCGTTGCGAATCTCAATGCCGACCTGATTTTCTATCTGTTGCTGGCGAACCTGCGCTTGCCGCAATTCCAGTTCGGACCGGATTTGCACCGCCTGCGCTGCTCGGTTGCGAAGAGGAATAGTAAGTTGCAATCCGAATCCTTTATCGGGCGACGTTGAATTCACCAGCTGATTCAACGTGCCGCCTAGCCCCACGGTCGCGGCGAGAGGCCCTTGTCCGTCAGTGATATTCGGATTAGCCGTAGCGCAATCGGTCGGGAATGCGGGGGTGCACACGTTAGCCGGATTCTGCACGCCGCCCAGGCCTGCGCCGCCGTAGTAGAGGAACGCGTTGACTGTGGGCAATAGCGCGCTACGCACCGCTTTGTTGCTGAGTTCGCGGCTATTCAAGTCGATGCGCGTCTCCACCAATTCGGCGCGATGGAGCAGCGCATCGTTGATCAGATCCTGCGTGGGCACGACCTGCTCCTGAGCGGGTACATCCATCGTCGAGGTGGGAATTACATCGGCGGTGGCCAGTACAGGATCCTTCAAAGTGCGGGTCAGCGCGTTCTTCATCAACAACTGCTGCAACTGGAGATTGGTCTGCGCCGTGGTCACTAATTGCTGATCTTGAGCCACTGTGCTCTGTGCGCGCACGGTTTCAATCGGAGCCAGGCTGCCGATCTCGACCTGCTTCTTGGTATCGGAAAGAGTCTTCTCCGCGAAAGCCAGCGACTCGTTTTGCACTCGCGCGTTCTCGTAGGCATAAACCAGGTCCCAATAAATATTCTCGATCTGATCCACGCTGTCGATAATCTGTAGCCGGAACCCCACGTCGGAGAGCTCCCGATTATTCTTGGCGATGCGAATGAATCGGGTGTTCGCCGCCAGTCCAAAACCCTGCAGCAGAGGCTGAGTCAGCGTCGCCCGGAAGTTGGAAGTCAACTGCGGGCTCAAGCTGGTGAAAAAGCTGTTGGTGGTTTGCCGGTTGTTGTTAAAGCCTACCGAAAGGTTCGTGCCCCAGGAAAACGCCTGATTATAGGCAAAATCGTATGTGCCGGTATTCTGCGTGAGGCTCGTTCCCGGCACCACACCCTGGAAAATCGTGGTCGCCAGCTGGCTGAAATGATCGTCCTGCAGCGTTCCGGTAATCACCGGATCGAAGCTGTTGATCTGTGGGCCAAGACCGAGAGTCGAATTCACCAAACCATTCGTACCGGCGCCGATGCCGCCTGCCCCCAGGCTGGTACCGCCGGTAGCCGCGCCCGAATTGGCTCCAATGCCGCCCACCCCGCCGCCCGGTGTGTTCTGCACCGTCCCCAGCGGAGTACCCAGGATTGCAGCGCCGGCTTTGGCGCGCAAAAGGTCCGTGTCCGCAATATTGAGCGTGTAGCGTGCGATCGCGATATCGAGATTGTTCTCCAGCGCGAGCGCGATGGCGTCATTCAGGGAAAGGTATAGTTTGCCATCGTGCAGCATTTGATCGATCATCGGGGTGTTCCCGAGATTCGGCGCCGGAAGGTATCGTGCCTTATAAGGCGCGAGCGGATTAGGAAAATGTCCGGCGGGCTGGGAATAGTTCGCAATGGGAAGCGGACTCGTTAGCGTCCCGTTCTGCGGAGCGGGGGTCGGGGGCGGCTCCTGGCCCCAACCTGCAATCGTCAATCCCGCAACCATCAACGTTCCCGATAAAACAGCAGTGGCGATCCGCTTGGCTGGTGAAGCTATGCGTGCAAATGGCATCTACTCATCTCCGTCCACAAAAACTTCCGTGCATGAGAATCGGTTTCGTGCAATTTATTAGCGCAGTTTTATTTCGTTACAACTGGTAGCAAGCCGACTAAGTTACTCGAACAGTCTGCTCCGAATGAAAGCTCTGGTCACAAGCTGGTACGTACTCCGGGGTGTCCGGGTTCCTCGAAAAACTGAAAAACCAAAGATTCTGGAACATCGCGCCGACGCGATGCGGCAATGCGGAATCCTGAATTCTGTGATATCAACAAATCTTCACGCGGATGCAACAGTATATCCGATGTGTGAACTCTACTCAGGCCACGAATCAGCAATGAAACCGATCGATTACTCACAATATTTTGATCAACAGACTACCAGCGCTCCGAGAGCGTACGCTAAACCCAATCTTGAAGCCGATTGGATGCCGGGAGATGCCCGGAGACTCGAAAGATCGCAATGCGTAACCTGAAATTAACCCTCTCCTATGATGGTTCGGAGTTCGCCGGCTGGCAGGTGCAACCCAATACACCAACAATCCAGGGCACCCTGGCCTCAGCCATTGGACGAATCACCGGCGAAAAGGTATTGCCGCAAGGCTCCGGACGAACCGATGCCGGGGTGCACGCCTTGGCGCAGGTGGTGACATTTGTCACGGAGTCTTCCGTCCCACCCGCGAATTTTGTGAAAGCGCTGAATGATATCCTGCCGTCCGCCATCCGGGTTTCAGATGTGGAGGAAGTTGCCCCGGAATTCCATGCCAGGCATTGCGCCTTAAAAAAAACTTACCGCTATCGCATTTATCGAGCCGCGATCTGTCCGCCGTTCCTGGCGCGATATGTATGGCATTATCCCTTCCCTTTAGAGGAGCCGGCAATGGTTCGCGCGGCTGGTGCGGTGGTGGGCGAACACGATTTCACATCCTTTGCCGCCGCGGATCCCGAGCGCGGACGCGATGGCGTCCCAGTTTCAAACCTGCGAACCGTCTTTTCTTCCCAATGGGAGCGGCAAGCGGATGAGTTGATATATACAGTCACCGGATCGGGTTTTCTGCACCATATGGTGAGAAATCTGGTGGGGACGTTTATTCTTGTGGGCAAGGGAACGCTCGACCCGGAATCCGTCGCGAAGATTCTCGACGCGCGAACCCGCTCGGCGGCCGGAGCAACAGCCCCGGCCAGTGGATTGTATTTAGTAAATGTAGAGTATTGAAACCATGTATGTTGATTTTGGGTGGCGCTGCGGTTCACCGCTGCGATAAATCTGCGGTTCGAATGTCGGCTTCAGCCGCTGAAGGAGCGTTCGCCCAGATAAATTGTCATCCCTCGCGCAGCCAGGGACCATGGTTTCCGCTTGCAGTATTAAGTAGCGCGGAGGTTCCTTCAGTGGCTAGCCGCCGAGGGGCAACAGTTTTCAATTCACCATGGCTCTCCACACTCCGATCGCGCTCCGCAAGATTTCGTCAGTGAATCCCGCGACCGGCGAAGTTCTGCGCGAATGGGCATGTGCCGGCGACAGCGAAGTTCTTGCCGCAGTAGAGCGAGCACGCGTCGCGCAGCACGCATGGCGCGAACTCGGAGTCCGAAAGCGAATTACTCTTCTGCGCGACTTCCAGCACCGGCTCCACGAAAGAAAATTACAGATCGCCCAGGCGGTCACGCGAGAAGAAGGCAAGCCGGTCGCCGAAGCTCTGACTACTGAAGTCCTCGTGGTGCTCGATGCCGCGCGATTCCTGATCGACAACTCATTTCGCTTGCTTAACGATGAGCCGCTGCCGCATGGCAATCTGGCCACTAAGCTGAAACGAGGAACGCTGGTGCGCGAGCCTTACGGCGTGATTGGGATTATTTCTCCCTGGAATTACCCTTTCTCGATTCCCGCAACCGAAACACTTGCTGCGCTGGTCGCCGGTAACGCGGTAGTGCTCAAGCCCTCCGAATTCACAAGTTTGGTGGCGCTGGAACTTCAGTCCGTGCTGTATGCCGCCGGCGTGCCGAAGGATGTCTTTCAAGTCATTGTGGGAGACGGGCTCACCGGCGCCGCGCTCCTTCATTCGCCCATCGACAAGCTGGTCTTCACCGGCAGCCTTGCCACCGGCAAACGCATCGCGGTGGAGGCCGCGGAGAAATTGCTCCCCGTAGTGCTGGAACTCGGCGGCAAAGATCCCATGCTGGTTCTCGACGACGCCGATATCGATGTGGCTTCGAGCGCGGCCGTATGGGGAGCGTTCATGAATGCCGGGCAGGCGTGCCTGTCGGTGGAGCGCTGCTATGTTCATCGATCCCTGTATGAACCGTTCCTCACCGCATGTGCGCAAAAGACGAAGAAACTGCGTGTGGCGAGTGGAACCAATCCTCAGACCGATGTCGGCCCCCTAATCCACCAGCGGCAATTACAAGTTGTAGAGGCGCATGTGCAGGATGCCATCGCCCGCGGCGCGCGGGTTGTAGTGGGTGGAACCGCATTGCCTGAGCTCGGCCCGAACTTTTATAAACCGACCGTACTTGCGGATGTGACGCACGAGATGCGTATTATGCGCGAGGAAACTTTTGGCCCCGTGCTTCCGGTGATGGCATTTGAAGACGATGAGGAAGCATTGCATCTCGCTAACGATTCCGAGTTCGGCTTGGCGGCGAGCATCTGGACGCGCAACCGTCGGCGCGGCGAGCGATTGGCCCGGCGCATCCAAGCCGGCACAGTCATGGTCAACGATCTGATCTCCTGTTTCGGTATCAGCGAAGCCCCGCATGGCGGAACAAAATCCAGCGGCATGGGCCGCGCTCACGGACGTTTTGGACTCGAAGAGATGGTGTGGTTGAAATATGTGGATTCCGATCTAATGCCGGAAATGAAAAAAGTCTGGTGGTACGGATATGGCACGCGCTTCGCCCAACAGATGGAAGGCTTTTTGGATCTCCAGTTCGCCCGCAAACTGGGAGCGCGCTTGAACGGTGCGTTGCGCTCCGCTGGCGTAATTCGACGCAAGCGTTTGTGAAGCTCATGCAGGGACACTCCCCTAGATAGCCCTGAGCGAAGCCGAAGGAGCTGTCCTGAGTGTTGAACACCACCCCTCGTCATCCTGAGCGCGCCTTTGCGCGAAGGACCTATGCAGCTCGTTTTCGCCACTGTACTCTCTGCCGCTTCCTCACCCCATGCAAAGAACGGCACTGAAACAGTCTGCGCTGAGCGACGTCGAACGGCCGCATAAAGTTGGTGTATCTTGTCTCCATGAACACCCCTTCAACCAGTCTTCCGAATGCCGACCCGAAGCGGGAATTGCTGCGTCATTGTCTGGCTACGGTTGCCTATCGTGGCGCCAAGGCGATTCGTAACGTGCCCGCTACCTTCGCCGAGTTCCATCCGCCCGAAGGGGCGCGTACTCCCGGAGAAATTCTGGCGCACATCGGCGATTTGTACGATTGGGCGTTATCCATCGCCTCCGGCAAACCCGCCTGGAAGGATTCGAAACCGCTGGCCTGGGAAAAAGAGACGGAACGTTTTTTTGCCGCGCTGAAGAGTTTTGACGATTATCTCGCCTCTTCTGAGCCACTGCACTCTACGCCGGAGAAGCTCTTCCAGGGCGCGGTAGCCGATTCTCTGACCCACATCGGGCAGATTGGAATCCTTCGCCGCATCGCCGGAGCGCCCGTCCGCGGCGAAAGTTATTTTCATTCGAATATCGCTGTAGGCCGCGTCGGAGCCGACCAGGTGCCACCGAAGCGGGAGTTCTGATTACACAGTCAAATCAACGGGCATCCGAGATCGTGGATCAAGGCTTCGTATCGGGGGTTCCACCTTCGTATCAGGGCATCGCTTCAGTCATGCCGAAAGTTCTACGGATTCAGGTGCCCCCTTCAGGGGCTGGCACTGAAAGCCGAGTTTCTCGGCAGACTGTTTAGCGCCTGGCGATACTTCCATTGAGCCCGCTACTGCTCCGATTCATCCGGCGCGGTTTCGGTAGAGGTTCGCATCCACCTGCCGCGCCATAGCATTAACGTTCAGTCCGGTTCCCAGAAATTGTGAGATTCGGTTGGCGGCTGTCTCCGCATCACGCAGAACTTCGTGGTAGGAGACGCGCAGAGTTTTCACATAGCTCTTGCTGTCGAGCCACGCGTTCACGCTACGCAGATTCTTTTCGAATCCGGAGGCGACGAGCGCAGCGTCGACTCCCGCCTTGTCCGTCCCCCGATTGCGCTGCATCACCTCCTGCGACGCGAGCACTTCCTGCAATGGACGCTCCATAAAGATCACGCGATATTCATGGTCCGCAGGCAGGGAAAGCAGCAGGAGCGAAATAATCTTTACCGCTTTGCCCTCGGCTTGGGCGATGCACGCAGGATCTTTGGCGAGCTGCTTGATTCGCTCCCACTCCAGATAGCCGCGCGGATTGTCGACATCAGGTTGACGCTCGCCATCGGAGAGGACCGGCATGCCCCCGGCGGCCAGCATTTGCATCATCAGCGAAGTGCCCGACCGCGGCAGGCCCGAAACAATGGTGATCATGAATTCCTCAGCTATATTTGACCTTAGCTATTCGACGGCGGCCCTGCATTGGGCACTTCGGCGCGGTAGATGGCCTGCCAGTGCCCGGATCTGAGGACATAGACGGAGCTGCCATTCATATGCAGCGGCGCTCGTTCTCCATTGCAGGTTGCGTATTGATCGACCTTATAGGTAAGCAGAAATGCGCCGGATGTCAGAGGCAGTACTCCGAAATCGGATAGCCCATAGCCTTCCACGTTGCATGCCTTTGCCGAAGTCAGTTGCTGCAATTGCTGGTCGCGCGAAACTATGCCCGATTCTCCCCATGAGATTCCATCCTCCGCCATATGAGCGCGAAAGTACCCTTGGTCCTTTGTCTTCCATGCCTCAAAGAATCCGATCTCGGTGCGAACCAGTTCTTGTTGAACATCCGTCGGCGCGGCTGTTTTCTTTTGGCTCTGGCCCTTCTGAGCAGCAATAGGGTGTGACAGCAATACAAGAAGAACAAAAATTGCCAAGCCAGCCGACGAAAGGATTCTCGTGCAAGGCGCCGGAATTTTCATAGGATACTTATTTTAGCGGTAGGGCGGGGGCACAAGAATAACCCCTGGGATGCGACGCGTAAGGTTTGGGCCCGGTTTGGGCATCGAGTACAATGAGCCACATAAGGTCGAATCCAGCGGCGAGCGCGCCGCATAAATGAAGGTGAGTCCTTTGGCGAGTGGCGAAATGACGACTAGCGAAATCACGACCGAGGCTTCGAGTCCGCAGCTTCCGCACCACAAAGTAAAAATTAAGAAGTCAGGACAACGCGCCTGCAACGAGAAAAACGAAAAAGGCAAATTCTGCGGTGGCCATCTGAAGCGTTGGTTCTACACCACCGATGTCATTGAGCAGGCCTGTGGCGACGCCGAAAAGGCTTGGGGAGCCGACGCCGAAGTGTACCGCTGCGAGCATTGCCAAACTCTCTACTTGCCGAATCCTGAGGAAACAAAAGTAAATGTGGCGGGACAGGGAATCATTTCGGTGTTCGGACTGACCTTGCCGCCTAAGGAAAAGTAGTACCGAGTACCGAGTACCGAGTACTGAGCGAACCCCAAGGGCGCCAGAATTTACTAAGTACTCGCAACTCGGTACTAGCCCGGCCCCATGAACACTTCCGAGCTCATCTACGATTGGAACCAGAATTACCCACCCGAACTAAAGCCGTCCGGCCCCGTACTGTTGAACGATGAGAGCCTGCGCGACGGATTGCAGTCTCCTTCCGTGCGTGATCCTTCGATTCCCGAAAAGCTTGAAATCCTTCATTTGATGGAGGCCCTCGGGATCAACTCGCTCAATCTCGGATTGCCGGGCGCGGGCCCCCGCGCGGTCGAGCATATAACCGCCTTGGCGCAGGAAATCGTCTCGCACAAGCTGAAGATTCGCGCCAACTGCGCGGCACGCACCCATGAGAATGACATTCGTCCCATCGCCGCGATTGTGCAGAAGACCGGACTGCCCATTGAAGCAGCTACCTTCATCGGATCCAGCCCCATCCGCCGCTTCACCGAAGGCTGGTCAGACGATTTTCTGTTGCAGACAACTGAGAAGGCCGTGAAATATGCCGTTTCGCTCGGGCTCGACGTAATGTTTGTTACCGAAGATACCAGCCGCTGCGATCCGGAAACCGTCAAGCGCTTGTATTCGACGGCAATCGGCTGTGGCGCAAAGGCGATTGTGATCTGCGATACGGCGGGCCACGCCACCCCCATGGGCGCGCTCGCCCTGGTCCGGTTCGTGATCGAAGACGTCGTGAAACCATCCGGGGAAAAGATTCGCGTCGACTGGCACGGACACAGCGACCGCGGATTTGCTGTTGCCAACTCCATGGCGGCCATTCTCGCCGGCGCAAATTGTGTTCACGGATGCGCCATCGGCCTGGGCGAACGCGTTGGCAACACGCAGACCGATCAGATGCTGGTCAACTTGAAGCTGATGGGCATTGCTCCCTGGGATCATCAGGACCTAACCAAACTAAAACAATATTGCCAGGCGGTTTCGCGGGCCACAGGTGTGCCGATTCCCGCCAATTATCCCGTCGTCGGTGAAGATGCGTTCCGCACCGCCACGGGCGTGCATGCCGCCGCAATCATCAAGGCTTATCGCAAAAACGATATAGTGCTCGCGAACACAGTTTATTCGGGCGTGCCTTCGCATATGTTTGGTCTAGAGCAGATCATCGATATCGGCCCCATGAGCGGGAAATCAAATGTTCTGTTCTGGCTGGAGCGGCGCGGCATTCCGGCAACGGAGGAACTGGTCGAGCGCATTTATCAGCGCGCAAAAACAAGCGACCATACGCTGAGTGACGCTGAGGTAGGGGAGTGCTTGCCCGCGACGATCCGCCAGAATCAATCCTGATGGCCGAGACAAGATAGCCGAAACAAGACGGACGAATCCTGATGACCGAAGCAACCTCAAAAGCAATGCGACATGCAGTTCTTGGAGCGGGCGGGATTGGCGGTCTGATCGGCGCTTGCCTGGCACGGTCCGGCGATGCCGTCACGCTGGTCGTGCGTCCCGAAACGCTTGCTCAATATCCCAAAACGCTTCGGCTTGAAAGTGCCTTCGGCAATTTCGCCGTCGATGTCGAGATTGCAACCGAAGTTCCCGCCGCTGACGCTCTCCCGATTGACGTGCTCTGGATCACGGTAAAAGCCACGCAGTTAGAAGCAGCATTAGGCGAGATCAAAAAGCCCGATTCCGTGCGTGCCATCGTTCCTCTGCTGAATGGTATCGATCACATTGCGCTGCTGCGTGCCAGATATGGCGCGGAACGGGTGATTCCGGCGACCATTGCGGTTGAGGCGGAGCGTGTAACTCCGGGGCACATCATTCACCGCTCGCCCTTTGCGCGGCTCCAGGTTTCTTCCGCAGGCCAAAAACTTCTGGGCGGCACTCTTGACCAGCTTCAGCGTATCGGCTTCGAATGCCACTTTGTCGACAATGAGCCTACGCTGATGTGGGGCAAGCTGGTGTTCCTCGCGCCATTTGCCCTGACGACTACGGCCGCGAACAAGACCGTAGGTGAAATCCTCGCCGATCCCTACTGGAGAAATCTGGGAGAAGCTTGTGTTCGCGAGGCTTGCGCGGTTGGAATTGCCGAAGGCGCCAGCGTGGATGCCGGCAAGGTACTCGCCGGAGTAGTCAGTATGCCCGCCAATATGCGCAGTTCGATGATGAAAGATGTCGCCGCGCACAAGGCTCCGGAGCTAGATGCCATCGCCGGGCCCATCCTCCGCGGCGCCCAGAGACATGCGATCGACGTTCCCGCAACCAAGAAGCTAGTGGCCGCCGTGCAGGATAGAGCCGGCTACCCTGCAGCGAGGCTCATATCGGGTATGCCTTCAACCACCGTACCCTAAATCGAGGGCGCGATGCTGCGGAACAGCGCTGCCACGCTTTCCGGAAGTGTCTCTTCTAACTTCTGTGCCAGCCACTCCTGCAATTCCGATTTCTGCGATGCCGGCAGATTTAGAAACTCCAGCCCCACAAGGCCATCCGGGCTTCGCCATCGCACCGAGGTTTCCGTGGCGAGCTGAGAAGACCGTCCCGGCAGACGCAAGCGCATCGCCTGCGGCACCGAGGATTCGACTAGCACCGGAGAGTGGATCGACACCCCGCCCTCACTAATGTTTACGGTGTCGCATGGGACTTCTTCCGGGTTGCCCTTGATACGAATCAGGGCCGGAACCGTGACCGGGCAGCGGAAGTAGCGGCGCCGCTCCCGCACCATGAGGCCGTAGGCGGCTCTCAAGGTCCGTGTGATGGAAGCCGCCGAGAGCGGGCGTTGGAGCACGAAGGTCGAACTGGTTTTGGCGTCCCCGTGGTCGTCGCCCGTAATTACAAAACTGATCGCCCGGTGGTTAGCTGGGGATTGCCTGAACTTATTCATGATGTAACTGGCGGCTTCTCCCAGGCGCGCATCAACGATTACGGCCTCAAATTTAAGCGAACCCAGCAGGCTGGTGGCCCTAAATCGCTCCTCACAAACCTGTGGTTGTATCGCAAGTGAGGTTAATGAGTCGACAATTAACTTACAATCTTCTGCGTCGCCGCAAACCAACAACGCATTAGCTGCTGCGTCAGAAGACAGCGATTCTCTCATGAGTGGACAGTCTCCGAATCTCCCGTGTTAGCCCTCGGAGGTGAGCCGGCACGCGGAACTTCGGCCCTTACTATCAGGAGAATCACCATAACAAGCGCCCCGATGGATGAGCTAAAGATCGCCAGGCCAAAGACCAAGAGATAGTTCAAGAACGCCCCCTCAGGCAGCCTAGAATGCCCGGTTGCCGAGTACCATTAAGTCGATAATCCATTGTTGGCAGGCTGTATGTCAAACCAATTTACCGGAAATTACAATAAGTTGCCGTCATTGGTAACTACAGTGCTCACTGTAGTTATAAAACTAACTAAGTAGATTACTTACTAACTTAAACACATTATTTCGATGAACGCGGAAGCCCGGCTCGCGTGATCTGCCGATACGCTCGGGTCAAGGCCAACTGGAAGTTCGGCTTGCGGGCGAAAGTGCCCCTGCGGGTACCCCGGTTGTTACCCGTGCAGCTTCAACAATTTAGCTTAACAAGTTAATCCCTGTCGTGTATCCTCCTGTTACCGTTTTTAAGCTGTTTTTTTTTGATGGAGTGTGCATGGCTGATCTAGATGCGGTTCTAGAGCAGTTGAAGAAAGAACGACAGAAGGCGGAGGGCGAACTGAAGCAGCTGGAGAAAGTCATTGCGACGTTAAGCAAGGTGACGACAAGAACGTCACAGAGCCGTAGCAAGGGCATGAAACCAAGGCTGTCGGAAGCCGCCCGTGAGCGCATCGCGGCAGCGCAGAGAGAGCGCTGGGCGAAGGTGCGCGAGAAGGCTAAGAAGGCATCTGCCAATTAGGGTGCCACGGTTAAACGGGCACCTCTAAGTGCCCGTTTTCGTTTTTTCCTTTTCGTTTCCGTCTTCTTTCTTACGTCTCCTTACGTCCCCGTCCATAACGCCCGAGAGCGCATTCGCGCCCCTGTCTCTACTAGAACTTCACCTCACCCGCCTATAAGCTAAGAGTGCGCGTAAATCCATTCTGGGTTGTGGGGCTGGGTGCTGTCTCACAAATCGTTCGGAAAGGGTACCAACTTCAGAGCTTGCAGAAAGGCTCGATTTTGAGTTGCAGAAGGGGCAGAAGGGCTCGATCTCGATGCTGATTTTGGGTGGCGCCGCGGTTCACCGCAGCGATAAGCAGCTTTGTTTTTCAATCCGGTCTTTAGCCCCTGGCGGCAGCGCAGCGCCATCTCTTCAGGCAAACTTCGAGTCTCCCGTTCCACTTCACCGCGTTGTAAGATGACGCAGAGCCTTCCATGAGCCCGACCCCTCCGCATGCCGATTGGCCCGACGTCGCGCCCACCATCGTGCACGATGTGGCGCGGCTGGCAGCTTCGCCCGAAGTGCGGTCGGCATTCAACTGGCTGCGGACGCAAGAGCCGCGGCTGACCCAGTGGCAAATGGAGATGGTGAGGATTGCGGCGCCTCCGTTCGGCGAATCAGCCCGAGGCGCGTGGCTCGCAGAGCGCTTTCGCGAGATTGGGCTGGACGATGTCCGCACCGACGACGTGGGAAACGTTTTTGGGATACATCCAGGTTTTGCAGGAACTGGTTTTGCGGGAGCAGGTTTTGCCGGATCTGGTTTTAACGAAGCCGCCTTCGGCCGCCGCTTTGTGGCGCTGAGCGCCCACATCGATACCGTATTTCCCGCCAGCACGCCCTTGAACATCCGCCAGCAGGGAAGCCGCTTGTATGGGCCAGGAGTTTCCGACAATGGAGCCGGGGTCACGGCCATGCTGGCCATCGCCGCTTTGCTGCGCTCGGTGCGCGTCCGGCATGCCCTGCCCTTCGTGTTCATTGGCAATGTGGGAGAGGAGGGTGAGGGGGATCTGCGCGGCATGCGGCATATTTTTTCCACACCGCGCTGGAAGGATTCGATCGCCTACAGCGTAGTTCTGGATGGCGCCGGATCGGACACAGTTGTGGCTGAGGCGCTGGGAAGTCGTCGCTTTGAAGTGATTGTGCGCGGGCCGGGAGGACATTCCTGGAGCGACTTCGGCGCCCCGAATCCGGTGGTTATTCTGGCCAAGGCCATCCACACTTTTGCCTCCACTCCGCTGCCGGTCATGCCCAAGACGACCTTCAACATTGGGGTGATTCGCGGAGGTACCTCCGTGAATTCCATACCCGAGTCCGCCAGCATGAAAGTGGATATCCGCTCCACTTCCATGAGCGAGATGGAAAGGCTGGAGCAGATCCTGCGGCTGGCTCTGAACCAGGCAGTGGAAGATGAAACCATGACAGCTGAGATGCGCTCCTCGGTGCAGAAACGGCCCTCAGGTGTGCACTGCGAGGTCGTGCCGATCGGAAATCGTCCCGCCGGAGAGTTGGCAGCCGGAGCGCGAATATTGCAGGTGGTTCGAGCCGTGGACGCACAATTAAACAATGCCGCTCAAGTGCAGAGGGCTTCCACCGATGCGAATATTCCCTTATCGATGGGCATGGAAGCGATTGCCATGGGCGGCGGAGGGTCGGGCGGCGGGGCGCACACCTTACAGGAATGGTTCGATTCGAACGGCCGGGAGTTGGGCTTAAC